>Ga0306924_10000823_pt1 | contig 27116 bp, 27 predicted proteins | sample sta12Can44000111_FD_203756 | JGI IMG/M metagenome (GOLD analysis project Ga0306924, IMG submission 203756) | Lab enrichment of tropical soil microbial communities from Luquillo Experimental Forest, Puerto Rico - statanox.12C.anox.44.000.111 (v2)... | ecosystem: Environmental > Terrestrial >... | reverse complement strand
TGCGCCGCCTCGAGGAGCCTTGCGCGCGTGCCCGCGCGGGTGATGTGAGCGCAGCCCATGACGTGGCCGCACTGCACTACGCGGACCTGCTGGCGGTGGTGGGCCGGTTGGACGAGGCTGCGGCCCTAGTCGCCGAGGGAACAGAGCGAGCCCGCCGGGAAGGCAACACGATGGCCCTCGATATGTGGGGCCTGGATGTCGGGTTGGTCCACCTCGCTGCGGGCCGGTTGTCCGCAGCTCGCGCAGCGGCCGAATCCCTGCCACCCCCGCCGCCGACAAGGGCGACCGACCCGGACATGGTGCGCATGGTGATTCTGGCCGAGGTGGCGGCGCACACCGATGACCGAAACTTGCTGCAGCAGATGGTCAATGACGCGCGCGACGCGTACCCCACCGGCTCACATTTTGTACGTCGGGCAGCGGCGCGCGTGCTGGCGCTGGCCGCGTGGCAGCGCGACGACGTCCACGACGCGATGCGCTGGCTCGGCGACATCACCCTATTCGGGACTCCGGTCTTCCCCCATGCCTTAGATCTGGTGATCTTGGGTGCGCGGGTGGCCTCGGCCGCCGGTGATGCCGGCTTGCGCGCACGGGTCCTGCAGGCCACCGATGCGCTGGAGCGTGAGCGGCCAACGGTGCCGCTGTTCTCGGGGGTCGCCGGATATGCCCGCGGGATACTCGAACGTGACGCCCCAGCATTGGTGGCTGCAGCGGACGCGCTTCGTTTGTCGTCGCGGCCGCTTCTTTACGCAAGCGCTGCCGAGGACGCCGGCGACGAGTTGAGTCGCGCGCAGCGCAACGCTGAGGCGCTCGACCAGCTGAACGCGGCATTCGACAGCTACATCGAGTGCGAAGCGATTGCCGATGCCCGCCGGGTCGGCCGCGCGCTGCGCCGATTAGGCGTGGAACGGCGCATCGTCACGCACCCGCGGGCAAGAACGGGCTGGGACAGCCTTACCGACTCCGAGCTCAAGGTCATCAATTTGATCGCACAGGGCGCGACCAACCGCGCCGTCGCCACCCAGTTGCACCTTTCCCTACATACGGTGAAAAACCACGTCCACAATGCGTTCGCCAAGCTGGGCATCAACTCCCGCGCTCAATTGCCGCAGCTCATGCGCGGCTCTGACTGACCAACCCGTCCAACAGTGGGCCCGCCTAGTACTAGATCCGTCCGGCCCTAAACATGAATCCTCGGGGGATGGTTGTGCGCTGACCGCGCTGCGATCGTAGTTGTTATCAACTCATCACGTGGTCACCCGAACCCACACCGTGGCGGTGAGCACACCAGGAAAGAGCGAACAATGTTGAATGCGGCGCTTGGAATGCTGGCGATGGTGCCGGTGGTGTTCGGCGTCGGTGGGTACGTGTTGGTGAACCGACAGCCGTGAGCACGCCAAGACGACGACGGGCCGCCAGCCGGCGCCCCCACGGCGTCTCACTCTGAGACGCTCATTCACCTCATGTTGAGACGCTCACCATCCGCGCGCCGCGGTGTCATGAGTAGCAGGAGCCAATACATCGATGCAAGAAGAGGAGAAATAGGGTGAGCGGGCACAGCGTGAGCGCGGCTCACGAGAAAATCATTGGGCCGTTGATGGCGCTGGGGCCAGCCAGCCCAAACGGGCACCGCCCGCGTGCGCCTGAAGTAATCACGGAGAACGCAGCGGATTCAATAGGGTCACCGCGATTGCCGGGCAGAACGAGCCCGCCCGACCCTGCAGAGAACAACTGGGATGCCGAGACGCCGGCGCCCACCCAGGACGCGGCAACGACGAGAGTTCCCGCCCGGCCGCTGGGTTCAACGGATTCGCGGAGTTCGGACATGACCGGCTCAACTGGACGCATCCACAACGGCGTCGGAGAAGCCGCTGCCCGAGCAGTTCTGCTCGCCACCATGCTGCACGTCCCGGCCATCGGGGCCCAGCTCGTTCACCGGACCGCCCTGCTCGACGCACTGTCGGCGGGGCGCCGCTGCAAGCTGACCCTGCTGAGTGCGCCGGCGGGCTGGGGCAAGACGACATTGCTGGCGCAGTGGGCCCTAGGTGCGGGCGAGGACCAGCGGTTCGGTTGGCTGTCGCTTGATCCCTCTGACAACGACCCGGTGTGGTTTTGGATGTACGTGGTCGCCGCGCTGCAGAAGATCAGTCCCGGGGTGGGGATTCGCGCGGTCGAACTCCTAGCGATGGGCGCCGACCCAGTGCAGGTCGTTCTGCCTACCCTGCTGAACGATCTGGACACGATCGCTAGCCCGATGGTGCTCATTCTTGATGACTACCACCTGGTGGTAAGTCGAGCGGTCCATGAGCAGATTGCATTCTTCATCAGCCGGATTCCGGCGAATCTTCATTTGGTGTTGGCCACCCGATCGGATCCGATGTTGCCGTTGGCTCGGCTGAGGGCCAGCGGCGATCTTGCCGAGATGCGAACCGACGATTTACGTTTCGGGGCTATTGAGGCGGACCATCTGCTGAACGATGTGCTCGGGCTGGACTTGGCCCACGAAGATGTTCAGCTGTTGCACCGACGCACCGAAGGGTGGGCTGCCGGCCTCTACCTTGCCGCCCTCTCGCTCGCCGGGCGTGCTGATGCCCCGGCGTTCATCAGAACCTTCGCAGGCGATAACCGTCACATCGTCGACTACTTGATGGCCGAGGTGCTCGACGGTCAGCCACCACACCTGCGCAGCTTTTTGCTGCGTACCTCGGTGCTGGCCAGGCTCAGCGGTGCGCTATGCGACGCGGTGCTGCAAACGTCTGGCTCGGCCTCGGTCTTGGAGAAGATCGAGCGCGAAAACCTGTTTGTGGTGCCACTGGACATGTCGCGTCACTGGTATCGCTATCACCAGCTGTTCGGAGAGTTGCTGCGCACCGAGCTGCGTCGCAGCGAGCCCGATCTCGTCGCCGATCTGCACCGACGAGCCGCGACCTGGTTCGAGACCGAGGGCTTCATCGATGAGGCGGTGCGCCACCTGGTCGCTGCCGGTGACATCGCGCGCAGTGCGGATCTGATCGCCGCGGACTGGGTCAACGAATTCAACGGGGGCGGCCTGTCGACCGTCGCCGGCTGGCTTGATCTGCTTCCCGAGGAGACCGTTCTGCGGGATCCGCGGCTGAGCGCGGTTCGGGCCTGGATTGCGTTGAATGTTGGCCAGTTCGATGACGCGCACATGTGGATTGAGGCGGTCGAAGCCGGGTCCGCGGCCGACACCGTCGATCATGGCAGCCTCGGCGCTCAACTCGTCGCCTTGCGTGAGGTCCACGCGTTCAAGACGGGTGACGTCGCCGCGGCGCTCGAGGCGGCTCGCCGCGCGATTACCCTCGACTTCGACGACGCATTGCAGGCCCGGTCGGCCGCTTACAGTGTTTATGGGTCTGCGCTGTACTTCTCGGGCAGGATCGACGAGGCCCAAGCCACCTTCCGGCGGGCCGTGCAGCTGGCCGAGAAGATAGGCGATCGGCGCCGCCGTATCTATGCGGGGGGTTATCTCGCTTTGATCGCGGCCGAATCTGGTCAGCTCGCAGATGCCGAGCACCAGATTAGCCGGGCAACGGGCGTCAGCAGGGACCTGGCCGACGGCGAGCACTTCGTTAATGCGATGGTGCCGCTGGCGGCGGCCACCGTCCTTGACGTGCGAGGCGACAGGGCTGCTGCCGCGGAAGCCGCCGACATGGCTGTCGCGTTGGCCCGCAAGGGTGGAGGAATCCTCGAGGTGGCGAAGGCGCTGCTGGCCCGCGCCAAGATCCTCGAGGACCTCGGTGATCACGAGACGGCGACGGCGAACCGGAATGAGGCCGACGCGCTGCTTCGAGGTTCTGCGGACGCCGCTATAGCGCAAACGTTGCTCACCGCGGCCCAGCGCAGCAAGGGCGTCGCGGTGACCGCGCGCAACGAGGCGTGCGCGCTTGGTGAGGAACTGACGCCAAAGGAGCTCGAGGTCCTTGGGCTACTGGCCACCCGGTTGTCGCGCAATGAGATCGGCCAGCGGCTCTACGTCTCACTGAACACCGTGAAGACCCACCAGCGCGCCGTGTACCGCAAGCTCCGCGTTGAGCACCGCAGCGCGGCGGTCAGCCGGGCGCGAGAACTCGGCCTGTTGTAATTGACCTACCTGGGCCTTGCCGGACGGTGCCGCATGAAACCGCGTTACTCACCTGGGTGAATCGGCGGTTGAGGTGATGACAGCTCAACCCGCCTGGCTCCATCGACCCTCGACCCCGGGGACGCGCTGCGCTCCTAGGCTTCACCTGTTGCACTCCGGCTGCCGGCACCCGCCAGATGTGACCGGTCACGAATCGTCATGTCTGAGAACGCCTCGCGTTAATCACCCGGGCGAACAGACGGTTGGGGTGATGACGATTCACCCCACGCGGGGGCAGCCTCATAGAACAGCAGATGTCGGCGGGCTCATGACCACCAGGGCGCAGCATAGGCCCGCGCTACTTGTCGACTGGATCAAGAACATAGCTAGAAGAGCAGTAGCCCAGCCGCCGCCAGGGAGACCGGGAAGGTAACCAGGACATGCTTACAGGCTTCGAGGCCAAAACGGTCAACGTTAGCGCCGGCGATGCCGTCATCAGGCCGCAGGCCCCGGTCAACGTCGTCGATGGGGACGGCAGCGCGGTCATCGTCGGGCGCGCCGAAGCCGGTGTCGACGATACCGTCGCGGACCCGACAGGCCGGCGCGGTCACGCCCGGAGGGGCGTCGCCGAACTGATCGACGTCGCGATTACCGGCGTCTATCCCAGCACCACAAAGGCCCGCCAAACAGGGCGGTGGTTTCTGACATGAAACGTGCCATGGCGCGATTGGCGTCGTCGACGACACTGAACTTCGCGAGTCGTGGTTCGCGGGCGCAATCGCGCCCCCCCATTGACCCGTCGATCATCTCCGACGAGGACATGGCGTGGTTACTGGTCGATGCGGTGAAGTCGTGTCTGACCGGCTATGAGCGCACGATCGTTTTCGTCGAATTAGGCTGCGGGGAAAGCTATCTCGTGATCAAGCGCATCCTCACCGCCCTCCTGTCAACCCGGATTGCGTTGCCGGTAGCGATACTCTCAAAGCTGACCGGCTGGCTGAATGGCTACGCCGGTAGCCCAGAGGAGCCGCAACTGCGCATGATGCTTGCCGTCATTCGCCTGCAGCAGTTCGAGGCGGTTTAGGTGGGCCCGGCCGGAGGCATCGACCTAGAGAGTTCGACCGTGCACTCTCCGCGCGAGAATCGCCGCGAAAAATCATCAGGCAAGTGTCGCCACGTAAGTGGGCTAAATAGCCCGGTTCAATCACATTCCTGGACCCGGGGAATCCGATCTTGCTGCAGTCTTGGCACGACAGCGAGTCCGCCGCAGCATCAGCATCCTCCGCGTCGGCCGGCATGCGAGGTCGCACCATCCGTGTCGTACGCGACTACGGAATGTTCGACCGACGCGAAAACCCTCGATGCCATCCAGACGTTAAACCAAAATGGCTGCGCCCAAGCCAGTTTCGGGTACACAACGCAGCAGCGGCCAACGCCGTTGAGAGATGAACCGACACAGCCGCTTTACTCATCACCACAGCAAGGCGCCGAGCGATGAGCACACCAGTCCCCGGCCAGTATGACCTGGTGGTCGTGGGCGCCGGCTCGGGCGGATACGTCGCTGGCATCCGCGCGGCCCAACTCGGCATGACCGTCGCGATCATCGAAGAACGCTACTGGGGCGGCGTCTGCCTCAACACCGGTTGCGTTCCGTCAAAAGCCTTGCTGCGCAACGCCGAGATCGCCTCCATCCTGACCCACCAGGCAGACGAGTTCGGTATCTGCGGTGACATCCACCTCGACTACGCCCGTGCCGTGTCACGCAGCCGCGAAGTCGCTGACGCCCGGGTCCGCGGCGTGGACTTCCTGATGCGCAAAAACAAGATCACCCAAATCGACGGCCACGGCCGCTTCAGCGGCTCCCACACACTCGACGTAGAGCCACGTGACGGCGGCACCACCACGCTGCGATTCGACAACGCCATCATTGCCACCGGCTCACGGGTACGGATGCTGCCCGGAGTCAGCCTCAGCGACAACATCGTGACCTACGAACAGCAGATCCTTGACGCGACACTCCCCGAGTCCATGGTCATCATCGGCGCGGGCGGAATCGGCATGGAATTTGCCTACATCCTCAACAGCTATGGCGTTGACATCCAAATCCTCGAGTACGCCGATCGCGCACTACCCAACGAAGACGCCGACGTCTCAAAGGAATTGACCCGCCAGTACCGGCGCCGCGGCATCCCCATTCAGACCAACACCCGGGTGGACTCGGTGATTGACCACGACGACCACATCACCGTCACCCACACTCACCGCAACGGCCGCACCACCTCAGTGGACGCCGCCCGTGCGTTCATCTGCATCGGATTTTGCCCCAACGTCGAAAACCTTGGCCTCGATCTCCTCGGCGTGCACCTCACACCGGGCGGGGCAATCGACATTGACGACTACATGCGCACCTCGGCTCCCCACATCTTCGCGATCGGCGACGTCACCGCGAAAGTCCAACTCGCCCATGTCGCTTCAGCCCAAGGAGTCATCGCCGCCGAAACCATCGCCGGCTCCCAGACCATGCCCATGGACTACCGCATGATGCCGCGTGTGACGTTTTGCCAACCCCAAGTCGCCAGCTTCGGCTACACCGAAGACCAGGCCCGCGCCAGCGGCCGCAACATTCGGGTCGCCGCGTTTCCCATGCAGGCCAGCGCCAAAGCGCACGGCCTGGGCGAACGAGCCGGCTTCATCAAAGTCATCGCCGACGCTGCCCACGGCGAGCTGCTCGGAGCTCACCTCGTCGGGGCCGAAGTCAGCGAGCTACTCCCCGAACTGACCGCCGCCCAACTCTGGGACCTGACCGCCACCGAGCTGGCCCGCAACGTGCACACCCACCCCACGCTCGGCGAGGGACTACAAGAATGCTTCCACGCTCTGACCGGCCACGCCATCAACCTCTGACAACACCGAAGGCAGGCACGCTTTGACGCACGACGCTCTAGAACCGGCCCACACCGCAACAGTCATCCGGCGTGTACTCGGCGCCGGTCGGCGGTCACGCCAACGCATCGCCACCGCACTGTCCCCTATTAGATTCCATTGCCAGGAAAGGAAATATCCCCTCATGACCGCACCGCGGCCCATCACCGTGAGCGATGCCTCGTTCACCACCGATGTCCTCGACAGCCCCACACCGGTACTGGTTGATTTCTGGGCGCCGTGGTGCGGTCAGTGTCGCGCCGTCGCACCGATCCTTGAACAGCTCGCCATCGACCACGGGGATAAATTGACCGTGGCGAAGCTTGACGTGGACGCAAACCCGCTGACCGCTCAACGGTTTCAGGTGGCGTCGATCCCCACCATGATTGTCTTCAAGGACGGCATATCAACCACCCGCCTGGTGGGTGTGCGCGCAAAGTCGGCGCTGCTCCACGAGCTTCGCGACTACCTCTAGACAAGCACGATGTGCAGGGCCACGCCAACCAGGGTGGCCACTTCAAACGACACAGCATCTGCGCGTCGTGGGCCCAGAATGATCCCGCCGATACTGTTGGGCAGCCTCCACAAACCCCGCCCACTCGCCGCGCCGAAGGCCATGCCTAGCGCGGCTATGGCGAGTCCGCCGACAATGCGGCCAATAACGCCAGCGACGTAGCCGCTCGCAGTTCCTCCTTGTTGTTAGATCGAGTCCGCCTCACTCGCCTCACTCGTGAACATTCCAGCGGCAGTTATCGCGTGTTCGCTCGTGTGCGCAGGAAGTGGGCCTCAGTGCGCATCCGTTCAATCATGTGCGGATAGTGCAGTTCGAAGGCGGGCCGCTCGGAGCGGATGCGGGGCAGTTCGGTGAAGTTGTGCCGCGGGGGTGGGCTGCTGGTGGCCCACGCTAGGGAATTGCCATAGCCCCAAGGTCGTCGACGGTCACCGGTTCGCCGTAGCGCCAGCTACGGAACACGTTCCACACGAACGGCAGCATCGAAGCCCCGAGCATGAATGCCCCGATCATTGAGATGACCGTTGAGCGCGGTGAACCCATCGGTGGGCAGATAGTCGGCGTAGCGGCGTGGCATCCCCATGTTGCCGAGCCATTGTTGCACCAAAAACGTTGTATGGAAGCCGATAGTGTCATTTGGGCCGCGGTATAACCCATCCTGCGAAACATATGGCGGCATAGAGCACCAACGGCGCGTACCCGCTCAACAGCACTTGCCAATCAGGCGGAGTTGTCGGGTCCCTGTCTTGTGTTACCGAGCCCATGTAGTTATTGAGTAGGCTTGGCATCTTTTGCCGTAGCTGCCCTCGCGCCGGCACCGTCACCGCGGTTGGGCAACGTCCACTGCGGGCGAAGGTAGTGGCAAGTGTAGCCGGATGGGTAGCGTTGCAAGTAATTCTGGTGCTCGGGTTCGGCTTCCCAAAACTCGCCGGCCGGGTTGACCTCGGTGACGACTGTACCGGGCCACCGACCTGAACACTCGATGTCGGCAATGGTGTGCATCGCGATTCGCTTTTGCTCCTCGTCCAGATAGAAGATTGCCGACCGGTAACTGGTTCCGACATCGTTGCCCTGACGGTTCTTGGTGGTCGGGTCGTGGATCTGGAAGAAGAATTCCAGCAGTGCCCGGTAATCGGTCTCGTCTGGGTCGTAGGTGATTTCGAGCGCCTCGGCGTGGCCGGGGTGATTCCGGTAGGTGGGATGCGTGTTGCTGCCGCCCGTGTAGCCGACCCGGGTGGACACCACCCCGGGCTGCTCGCGAAACAGGTGCTCCATGCCCCAAAAGCACCCACCGGCGAGAACGGCGATCTTGTTGTGGTCGGTCATGATTGGTGCTCGTCGCCGCCTTCGTGTTGCTCCGGTACATCTTTCGTGAACAAGCGCAGATATTGCCCATAACCCTGAGCTTCCAGGGCATCGCGGTGGATGAATCGCAGCGATGCCGAGTTAATGCAGTAGCGCAACCCGCCGGCTTCTGTGGGGCCGTCTGGGAATACGTGCCCCAGATGGCTATCTGCGTGGGCGGAACGCACCTCGACCCGATCCATGAAGTGGCTGCGGTCGCGCCTTTCAATAAGGCTGTCCGTGGTGATGGGCTGGGTGAAGCTGGGCCAGCCACTTCCGCTGTCGAATTTGTTCACCGAGGCGAAAAGCGGTTCACCAGAAACAATGTCAACGTAAATACCGGGTTCATGGTTGTTGCAATGCTCGCCGGTGAACGGAAGCTCCGTGCCGTTCTCCTGGGTGACGTGGTATTGCTCGGGGCTCAGCGCATCAACCGCGGCAGGGTTCTTGCCGTATTGGTGTGACACTTGGTCTCCTTCGTTCGCGCAGACTTTATGGTGATGCGCTTAGCATTTCGGGAGGTCCCGCGTCGTTGTCGGGTTAGTTGCGGCCGGCCATGATGCCGCCGTCGACGTTGAGAATCGCGCCGGTGACCCAGCTGGCCTGATCGGAGAGCAGATAGGTGATGGCGTTGGCGACGTCGGCGGGGGTGCCGACTCGTCCCAGCGGATGAAGCGGCGCGAATGTGTCTAAGGTGGCGTCGATCTCGTCTTTGGGGATGAAGCCCTCGTAGAGCGGGGTCTTGACGACGGCCGGCGCCACCGCGTTGACCCGGATCTGATGCTCGGCGAGCTCGATGGCGAGGTTATGGGTCAGCGCATGCAGGCCAGCCTTTTGCATCGAATATCCCGACGATGGGGTCAGACCGATCGCCTGATGTGCCCACATGCTGCCGATGTTGACGATTGCCCCGCCCTCACCCTTGGCGATCATGCCCCCAACGACGGTTTGCGTGAGGAAGAACAGTGCGTAATTCAGCTCCAAGTAGGAGTCATAAAACGCGGGATCGTATTCAAGAAACGGCTTGGGAACAAAGAATCCGGCCGCGTTGACCAACAGTGTCGCATCGCCGTGATGCTCAGAAAGCGCACGCTGAACATCGGCGACCGCACTGCGATCGGTCAACTCGGCGGTGATCCCCCAGGCTTGGCCACCCGCGTCGGTCAGTTCGGTCACGGTGTCATCAACACGGCCTTTCGACCGGCCGACGATCACCGCGCTGCCGCCGTGGCGCACGATATCAACGGCAACCTGCCGGCCCATACCGGCGCTGCCTCCGACGACGATGACCTTCTTGGAATCGAAATGCATGGTGAGACCTTTCTGCTGATTATTTTCGACGACTCCTGCTGGGCCATTTCGCCTTTGCCCGGCAGGAAGAGTTCTAGCCTTGGCGACGACATCGGCACCACGTATGTCGGCGTTGAACTGGCTTCAGTCTGCTGACCGGCGGGGTGAGCCGTCATCACCCCAGCCGTTGTTTCACCCGGGTGAGTTGACAGATGTTGACGAAAAAGAGAACTGGCCAGAGCTTTATTGCTTTTTCGGTGGAGCTGCCGGGAATCGAACCCGCCCCAAAAATGGCCGTGACCTGTGGAAACGCTGGACTAGGCTACGCGAAAGTACGCGAAATGACCTGCGGATACGCGAAACGTGTTGATGACATCAACACGGCGTGCGGGCATCCACGTCGCGCTGCCCATCGCCGCGTTAACGAAGGCCAGGAGCAGCTATGCATCGCATGAACTCCTGCAGAAACTCGATTTCCTCGGGACGAAGTTCCGGATGTGGCACGTCCAGGACGAACACGACCCGGCGGCGGTCGGACTGCTGGAAGACCTCGTGCTCGTACGAGTCGTCGATTTTGATGCACCTGTCTTGCTTCCAGGTGATCAGCTGGTCGTGGACGCGGAAGTGGATATCTTGTTCGGGCACTTCGATTCCCAGGTGGTAGCGCATGCGGGTGTTTAACTCCGAGGTGTGTGGCGGCACGTGCGTCTTTGGGTTCATGATCGAGAAGAACGCCATGCAGCCGATGCTGCCGATGCCAGCGCGGCTGCCCAGGAACTCCGCGATCCTTGGACACTTGCGCGCGTTGTCGACCTGGAGGTTGCCATACCCATCGTAGAAGGGGAAAACGGTCCAGTTGCGGCCGTCCGTCAGCCCGCTGATGTGGTCCCGCGCGTCGACTTGGTACTCGTTCGGGTCGATACTGGCGAATTCCTCTCGAAACATGTCAACGTTCCGCTCGAGGAGTTCGCAGATCTCGTCAGATGGCCAGACGGCGTGGCTCGTCAGATGAGAGCAAAATAGGGCAGGAATCTCGTTAGCCCAGCGGTCACCGCAGGGGACCTGCTCGCAGTTGATAGGACTATTCACGAGGCCGGCAGGCGTCATATGCGAGCCAAAACGCTTACGGTCGAGCCACAGGTTGTCACAGAGGTTCTGCAGGCGGGCATCGCCTTGGCACCGCAACAGCAGCGTCAAGATCTTCGTGGCGGTCGTCAGTTGGGCGAATGTCGACTGCGAAGCGGCCACCTGCGGAATATGAGCATCCGGCATACTCATTACTAAAACCCTCTCTTCGATCGATTAGCGTTGGCACACAGGCGCATTCAGCCGCACTCTCCCTCTCCACCGCGTCTCGGGATCCCCGGTCTTCGGTAGCATCGGCATCGTTGGGCCGCCACTTAGCTCGTCATCGGAAAGCGTAGCCAATCCAGCGCCTGCGCACTGTCCGTCGACACCGTCCCGCAAAACCCAGGTTGCCGGCACCTTGATCCGAGGCCGTCGTCGATGCGACTGACTCGTCTCGCGGCGTCTTTGCGGGTCCGCGCTCGCCAGCTCGCCATCGCCGTCAGGGGACCGGAAATGTGGACCGAGGCGTGGACGGCGGTCCACATCTCTGACAGCTTGTGGGCTGTGACCAGGAATTTAGTTGGTGGAGCTGCCGGGAATCGGACCCGCTTCAAAAATGGCTGTGACCTGCGGAAACGCAGAATTTGACTACGCGAAAGTACGCGAACGACGCGAAAGTACCTGCGGATACGCCGAAGGTGTTGATGACATCAACACTGCTTGGCGTCCGAGCCTCCACCGGTACCGTTCCCCACAGCGTCGAGTCGATGGCCGACGATGCCTACGCGTTCATTACCGAAGAACGCGAAGATGCGAGCGGTTCCGCGGTGGTTCGGCTGGGTGTCGCGGGTCGTGACGTTGTAGACGTCGACACGGCTTGAGGTGTCTGGAGGATGGCCGGTGCGGTTGGCGCCAAGCCGAACGCGTCACCGCGTGCGCGCACACCGACCAGCATGGCCGCGAACAGCACGGCTGTTGTGGCTAAGACCGCAGTGGCGCCGATGTGCTCGTAGACGAGGCCACCGGCCGCCGATCCCGACAGGATGCCGACCTGGAACGCGGTGACGTAGAGCGCTGAGGCGTGCTCTGCCTGGTCCGGCACGTGGCCGCTGGCCGAATCAGACCCGTCGAAGATGTCGTCGACGTGCTCGACCATTCGCCGCAGGCGCTGCTCGACCTTCTCGCCGGCCGCAATGTCGGCAAGGTCATGGTGCGCGTAGCAGACGATCCCCAATCGACCGGAGGGCCCGCATGAAGACCACGATGGACCAAGCGCATCGGCACTACTGGCGTGTTCTTTACCCCGAGTACGCAGATCCCAAATCGAAGCTGCATTACGGGAATCTTGACGTGAAGTCCGTACTCGACTCGTTTATAGCTCTGAACAGCGAATTCTCAGTGGAGCTGCCGGGAATCGAACCCGTGACTTGACCTGCGGAAATGCTCTTCGGCCTGCATAGAGTCACGTGAGACTACGACCGATTACGCGAAATCACCTGGGATTCCGCCGAAGTTGTTGGCGGCGCCAACACTCGGAAGATATGCATCAAGCAGGTCGATTCGTTTGCTGGGCACAACGATCCGCCGGTGCGCCACTTCCACCCAAGCCTGAGCTTCGAGGCAGCGCGGCGCGACGGCCCGGTCTCGCACAGGCGGAGTTTCAAGGGCAGCGCCGCGCCGTCTACCGCCCCAATTGTCTGGCGACCATACTGGTGTGGTGACCAAGTTGTTTGCCGCCCTAGCTGCCGCCCTGTCCGTCCCGTTCCTGGGGGCGGTTCCCACAGCCCATGCTGGTACCTACTGTGAACTCGGCAACCTGCTCGTTCCACAGGAAGTGCACCAGGTGGGCAGCTACCGTGACGCTACCTGTGCGACGGTTGCCGACATTGTTACGACCAGTGCCAAGACCGACTGCGTTCGCGCCGTGACGAACTACGTCGTTAGTCGCGGTTACGACCCCTACGTGGGCAAGGACATCGCCCTTCACAACTGCTGAGTGCGCACTGGTTTGAGGGGTTTGCGAACTGAACAACAACACGACTGCGGTCAATCTGCCATGGTCACTGCAATTGGTTCGGCGGCCTGCGGCGCGAACAAGACATCTGCGACTTCGTCGTTGAGCTCGGCGTATGCCCAAACGCTTCCGTGGCCGGACATCCCCGCAAGGTCGCCTCAAGAATCATTCAAGAATTTCGCAAGCGCTCTCCTGGAATCTTGTCTCCACGCCCCGCTTCGGCGGTCGAAACAGACACCAGTGAGAGGACAACACCATGCCGCACCGTTCACGCAGCCACCTGCGGCCGGTACGGGATGTCGTCGCGCCCTCGCTGCAATTCCGCACAATCCACGGCCACCGGCGCGCCTTTCGTATCGCCGGGTCCGGCCCAGTCGTCCTCATGATCCACGGCGTCGGCGACAACTCCACGACATGGGGGACCGTGCACGCCAAGCTTGCGCAACGATTCACCGTCATCGCCCCCGACCTGCTGGGCCACGGTGAGTCCGACAAGCCTCGGGCCGACTACTCGTTGGCGGCATTCGCCAACGGCGTGCGCGACCTCCTCATCGCGCTCGGCATCGACCGTGTCACCCTCGTCGGGCATTCTCTTGGTGGCGGCATCGCAATGCAGTTCGCGTATCAGTACCCGCAGTTTGTCGAGCGCGTCGTGCTGGTGAGCGCTGGCGGCGTGACGAAAGACGTCAGCCTGGCGTTGCGGTTAGCCGCAATGCCGATGGGGGCTGAGGCGCTCTCGGTGCTGAGGGTGCCCGGCGCGGTCCCCGCGCTGGAACTCGTTGGCCGCGCCGTCGGAAACGTCGTGGGCTCCACAAAATTCGGACGCGATGTTCCCAGCATGCCGCGTCTGATCGGCGGGTTGCGCAAACCCGGTGCCGTGGCCGCATTCGCACGCACTCTGCGCGCGGTGGTCGACACGCGCGGCCAGTTCGTCACGATGCTGGACCGCACCTATCTGATGCACGATCTTCCAGTGCAAATCATCTGGGGCGCCGACGACCTGATCATCCCGGTGAGCCATGCTCGACTGGCCCATGAGGAGATCGCCGGTTCGCGCCTTGAGATCTTCGAGAAGTCCGGACATATGCCGCACCGCGATCACCCGGACCGCTTCGTGGCGATCGTCGAGCAATTCATCGACTCGACCGATCCGCACGCCTACGACCCCGACCTGATGCATGCGGCGGTGCAGACCGGCATCCGTCAGTACACCAACGACGAGACGAATAACTTCGCGTCGGACCTTGCTTAACGCGGCCGCTGCGCTGAATCGCGCGGTGAAATAAGCGACCGCTCACCTGCGGTCCTTCTGGTGGAGCTGCCGGGAATCGAACCCGCTCCAAAAATGGTCGTGAACTGTGGAAACGCGGAATTTGACTACGCGAAAGTACGCGAAACGACGCGAAATGACCTGCGGATACGCGGAAAGTGTTGATGGCATCAACAGCACGCCGCAATCGTTGTCGGTGCCGATGACGATGCTCTCCCTTGCGACGCTCCATACCTCACGCACGAACTACCGCCCCCGGGAAAGTACGCTAGGCGATCTTCGAGACGCACGGAAACATTGTGGAGCTAAGGGGATTCGACTCAGTTCTGCACCAAGTCGGGTATCGGCTCCGCATCCGTCAGCCAGTGGCGTCCGGCCCGGCGCGCCGCCTCCCACTTGGGGATGCTCACCGCATCGTCCTGGCCCAGGTCCTCAGGGGTCGGACCGATGCGCTCGGCCAGCGCAGCGAGGGCACCCAGATCGAAGTTGTACACCTCGGCTGCTGCCAGGCCCAGCATCTGCCGGGTCTCCTCCACGGGAATATCCCAGAAGGAGCGACGCAGCCATTCGCCGGTGTGCGGCCACGTCCCCTCCGGATGGGGGAAGTCGTTGCCCCAAAGCATGTTCGATACGCCGATCTCGTAGCGCCGCGCCAACTCTCGGCGCTCCGTGGTGGTGGCCCCGATAAAACAGTTCCGGTCGAAGTAGGCCGAGGGCGGCATCGTCAGATCGCCCTCCATCAGATGGCTCATCTTCTTGGCCGAGTGCTCACGCAGGTAGCGCGTGTCCATCAGCCAGAGCAGGTCGTTGGCCCAAAACGCGCCGCACTCCGTGACCCCCCATCGCAGCCGGGGGAAGCGCTCGAACACCCCCGACCACAACGCGAACCACAGGGGCCGGGCCCCCCACCAGCGCACCTCGGTTACGTAGATGCCCAGGTGCCCGCCGTACTCCTCCTGCGGGGCGGGACCGGAGTGGGTATGCACCGGCATCTGCAAGTCCTGGCAGGCGGCCCAGATCTTGTCGTAGCGACGGTCGTGGTAGGGCGGGTAGCCCACCCAGCGCGCCGGGATGAGGATCCCGCCCCGCAGCCCGGACTCTGCCGCTCGCGTGATCTCGGCTACCGCCGCGTCGATGTCCGCCAGTATCGGCACGACTGCGACCCCGGCCCGACGCTCGGAACTGTGGCTGCACAACTCGGCCAACCAACGGTTGTGGGCGCGCGCCCCGGCCATGGCCCGCCCCGGGTCGAGGTCGCCCGACTGGCCCAGGCCGGCCCCAAACGGTGCCCCGGCGACCCCCGTCACGGCGTCGGCGTCGGGGAAGATGACCTCGCCGACCACCCCGTCGCCGTCGAGCTCTTTATCGCGCAGACCTACATCCCAGCCGCCAGCGATGCCGTCTCCATGCTCGGAGAACCACTGCTCGGCGAACTGCTCGTCGATGAATCCGCCGGCCTGCGCCGCCGCAGCCTTCTCGGCCAGGTAGGCCTCGAAGTCCTCGCGGTATTCGGGGTCGACGTATTCGCGGTACTGCTCGGTCGGCAGCTCGGCGTGGCAGTCTGCCGAGATGATGACGTAGTGGTCCCGGGGGTTCACGGTCGTCCTTTCGCTACCAGGTACGGATCGGGTCGGGCTCGAAGACGGTGCTGCTCGCGTCGGCGGGTACGGCCGCCAGCGGCTCGGCGATCTCGGCCACGGTCGGGCCGATTCGGTTGACAAGTGGCGCAAGGGCATCGAGGTCGAAGCCGTACACGGCCGCCGCATTCCCGCCGACCATGGCAGCCACCTCGTCAGCCGGGACACCACTGAAGGTGTGGCGCAACGCCTCTCGGGTGTAGGGGGCTGTGCCCTCCAGGTGCGGGTAGTCGCTTCCCCACATGATCCGGTCGACGCCGATGCCGTGGCGCTCGGCGCATTCGACGGGTCGCATGAAGCTGGCACCGACGTAACACTGGCGGGCCCAGTACTCGCTGGGCTTCAGGGTCAGCGAGCCGGCGGTGGGCCCGGCGAAGCGGGCGATCGCCGAGTTCGCTCGCCCGTAACGGGCCGCCGCCACGTCGAGCGAGTCGAGGGTTGCCGGTATCCACCCGGCGCCCTGCTCGGTGAAGACCACGGTGAGGTCCGGATGGCGATCCAGTGCGCCGCTAAAGATCAGGTGCCACAGCGCCCGGTGCGCAAACCAATGTGTCTCGTACACCCACACCGCAAACGAGCTACCCCATCCGTCCGTCGGGTTGGGTCCGGCGTTGCCGCCGTGGTGGTTGACCGCCAGGCCCGCCTCGTCGCACGCCGCCCAGAGCGGCTCCCAGTGCTCGGCATAGAGCTGGGGGATGCCAGTACCCGGAGGGATCCCGGGCAGCAGCACACCGCCGCGCAGGCCCAGCTTGGCGATCTGCGCTATCTCGGCAGTAGCTTCGTCGAGGTCCCCGAGCAAAATCTGGCCCACCCCGGCGCGCCGCTCGGGCGACGCAGAGCAGAAGTCGGCCAGCCAGCGATTGTGCGCCCGCAGGCCGGCCCAGCGCAGTTCGAGCTCCCGGGCGGTCTCCGGTTGGGGGGCAGCCAGACTCGCCTGAGGAAAGAACGGTGGCACGGTATTGGGGAAAAGGACTTCACCCGCGATGCCTTCCCGATCCAGCTCCGAGTTTCGTCGACTGCTATTCCAGTTGCGCTCGGCGTCGGCCTCGGTGAGATCGCCGAACGGGTTGACGTATGTCTTTGCCCAGCCGTCGAATTCGTCCCGGTACTGCGGATCGAGGTACTCGCGGTAATCGAGCAGGTCAGCGCCGGCGTGGCAGTCGGCCGAAATGACCGTGTACCGGTCCATGCGTTATACCCGCGCCCGCTCGGGCCTAGGGGCGGCGAGCAGTGCCACGTCATCGTAGCGCTGATGCACGTACGGCAGCAGCCAATCCTGCGGCACCCGCGCCGCGATCCGGCCCACCTGGACGGTGCGCCGGCGACACCATGTGATCGACCTGATTTGGCGAATGATGATGTCGGCCACCGGGTCCAGCGGTGACTCTCCCAATTCGACTGTGCCGTCGATGTTCTCCAGCAGCTCGTAGTGCCGGTGGTATTCGCCGTAGACCAGGTGGGGGTCGGTGATGCCGCGGCCGTCGGGCGCACGTAGGAACTTGAAGTAGAACTCGGTGTTCACTTGGTCGGGCGGCAACTCCGCCGGGCCGGTGATCTGGCCGTTCACTCTTATGAGCTGATAGCCCACCCGGTCAACGGCGGCGGTGACGCGATCGCCGTCGCGCTCCAGCTCGATGTGGGCCAGTTTCTTTGGCTCGCCGAACGTTTCGCGCCCACCAGTGACCGACTGTTCGGTGGACTGGGGCATGAAGAGGGGATAGTCGCCCTCAAGTTCGCCGTGCAGGCCGGTCACCGAAAACACCGCCGACCCGAACGGCGCCATGCCCTCTATCCGGACCCGCTGAAGCTGGATTCGCACCAGTGGTTCGGCCGCGGGCTCCAGCGGCCTGGGCAGCACGGCCGCGACAATCTCTGGATCGGTGAGGTAAGTGATGGTGACCGCCTCGGTGGCGATGGGCGCCTTGGTGGCGTCTATCTCGTGGTCGATCTGCGCCTCGGGTGGGCGAGGACCGTAGCGAACTGCGGTGGTGCTCAACGCTTTCCTCCTTCGGTTTCCGGCGCGTTCTCGGCATGCTGGCCGAGGACGTCGACCAGGTAGTTGGGCTCGCCGCGAGCAAGGATTGATGCCGCCTTGCTGCTGACGACCTGATCGGCCGTTGTGGGCGGACCCATCATCCAGAAGCGGTCCGCCCGGATTCCGTCGACGACCTGATCAGCGACTGTCTCGAGCGGGGTGAACTCGACATGTGCGCCGGCGGCCTCGAAGCGGGCAACAACCTTTGCCAGTGTTTGGTCGGGTGTGCGACGTTCCTGGGTCGCGGCGTAGCGCTCCGGACGGTGCCGCCACGACTCCCAGATGCCGGTGTTCAAAAAGCCGCCGGGGAAAAGGACGTGCGCCCGCACCCGCGTCCCTGTCATCACCAGGTGGGTGTAGAGGCTTTCGGTCAGGCAGAGCACTGCCGCCTTGGTCATCGGGTAGACCGCCGTGGCCGGTCCGCCCATGGCCCCCCGTGCAATCGGTGCGAACCCGCCGTTGCCCGAGCAAGTATTGACCACGTGTCCTTCACCCTGCTCGAGCAGGATGGGCACGAAAGCCTTGATGCCATGGATGACGCCGAGCACATTGACGTCGATCCCCCAGCGCCAATCGGCCAGGTCGTGTTCCCACATGTAACCCTCGGAGACCCCGCCGGTGCCGGCGTTGTTGCACACCACGTGCACCCCGCCGAAGCGATCGAGCGCCTCCTTGGCGAGCGACTCGACCGAGGAATAGTCGGTGACGTCGGTAACCACCCCGACCGCCTCGATGCCCTCGTCCGCGAGTGCCCGGGTTGCCTGGTCCAGCGGTTCGGCGAGGACATCGGCCAGCACCACCTTCATGCCCTCCCGGCCGAAACGCCTGCCCATGGCTTGGCCGATGCCTCCGGCTCCCCCGGTTACGACCGCGGCCTTGCCTCGAAGGTCTGTCATTGTGGCAATGGTCACATGGTCGCGCATATCACCGCAAGCAGTCGCATTATGCGACCATTGGATCCATGGCTCCGCGTCCCTCCCCGCAGACCGAGCGGGTCGTGAACCTGTTCGAGCACCTCGCAGGTGATGGGAGTCGAGGGATGACATTGGCCGAGGTATCGCGCCGCTTGAGCGTCCATAAGGCCAGCTGCCACTCGATGCTGTCCGAACTGCTTCGGGCCGGCTGGCTGCTACGCGACCCGGTTCGCAAGACCTACCACCTCGGTCCCGCTCTGGTCCGTCTCGGCCGAGAGGCGGCGGGCCGCTATCCGGCTCTGGTGTTGGCCCGCTCCGCGATGGCGGAGCTGTCGGCTGTGACGGGCGCGCACTGCGTTGCCTTCGCCGTAAGCGATGATTACTCCACCGTCGTCGATCAGGTCCGAAGCCGTCACGGCGGCGGTCACCCGATGCCCATCGGCACCCAGTTCCCCCACCGTCCGCCGTATGGCGCGTCGACCGTGTCATGGGCCGGGCCAGATGTTCGGGAGCGCTGGCTGGCCGCCCTGCCCGAGGACGTGCGCGATCGCTACCGCCAGGCCCTCGTCACCGCCAAGCAACGTGGCTACGCGGTCGGTCTGCACATCCTGCCCGATCTGCGGCTGCAGGAACTGGCATTGATTGTGCGTAGCGCCGAGGTACGTTCCACCCGGCTGAGCCAGCTGGCGCAGGAGTTGACCGACGAACTAATCCATCAGGAGGAGTGGTTCCCAATCAGCCTGGCCCCGGACCGCACCTACGAGGTGAGCCACATAGACTCCCCAATCCTGGAGCCGGGGTCGCGCATCGCCCTGATGCTCAGCCTGGTCCCCAGCGCCGAGCCGATGAGCGGCGCGGCGGTCACCCGTCTGGGGGCGCAGCTCTCTTCTGCGACCCGCCGACTAAGCGCCGCCTTGACCAAAGAATCCCACCTCCCGGTGGGCCAAATCGATAGTTAGGCAACGCCTGCTCGGCCCCAGGGAGTCGCTCGCCAAAGCGCAAGCGCGACGATCCAGTCCAACCGGTTAGCGTCGTTCCGGAGCCAGCCGCTTGAGGGCCAGCCCCCCTTCGAACGGTCGGTAGCCGAAAGCGGCTGGGGCGCGATAGCCCGTGTCCTCGAGAGGAGTGTGCACCTCGGCGACAGTGGGGCCGATCTTAGTAGCCACCGGCACCAATGCATCGAGATCGAAACGGTATAGGCGACCGGCATTGCCGCCCAGGATCTTTCGGCAGGCGTCCTGTGACCTGTCGTGCAGGGCCCAACGAATAGCCAACTTGGAGTGGGGTGCAAAGCCTTCCTCGTGGGGGTAGTCACTGCCCCACATGATGTGGTCGGGCCCCATGAAGTCGATCATCGCGCCGTCGTAAGGCATCAGCTCACTGGCCAAAAAGCAGTTCCGCTGCACGTATTCGCTCGGCGTGAGGGTCAGCGCGTCGACCGACGATCCGCCGAACATTCCGTAGGTGCGGTTGCCGGCGTCAGACTTCATGGTGGGCACCATGGCGTCGAGGATGCCGAGTTGCCCAGGCACCCAGAGCGTGCCCTGCTCGGTCGGCACGAATCGCAGCGTCGGATATCGCTCGAACACTCCGGCCAGGATCAGGTGTCCGAGGGTGCGCTGGGCCCACAGCGCCATCTCGGTAATCAACACCGCGTTGGACGCCGGCTGATCCATCGGCATCTCGGGACTCCCGGCACCCGCGTGCTGCACCACCGTCAGGTCCAAGTCCTCGCACAGCGCCCAGATCGGTTCGTAGCGGGTGTGAAAAAGCGGGGCCACGTGCGGGTCACCGGGTGAGACCGGCGGAATGAGCACGCCACCAAAGCAGTCCTGCTCAACACCCCAGCGGATTTCGTCCAGCGCCAGCTCGACGTCGTTGGGAAAGATCTGAATCAACCCGCGGCGTCGGGCCGAGGCCAGTGAACAGAAGTCGATCTGCCACCGGTTGTGGGCCTGCACACCGGCCCAACGCTTCTCAAAGTCCTCACGGGTGCGGGGCAAGCTAATGGTGATGTTCGGGGTGGTCGGAAAGAACGGAGGAACGGTGTTGGGCAGCAGCACCTCGGCGGCCACCCCGTCGGCGTCCATTTCAGAGATCCGAAGCTCGTGGTCCCAATTCCGGTTGGCGGTCGCGACGATCAGATCGTCGAACGGGCTGGCGTAAGCCGCGGCCCACGCATCGAACTCATCGTGGAGACGCGCTGGCAAATACTGTTTGTAGCCGTAAAGATCCGCCCCGGCATGGGTATCCGTCGAAATGACAATATAGCGATCCAACGTTTCCCAGGTTGTAGCCATCACACCCTCCGCCATTATGTCGAGTATAGGAGAAACGGGTCGGCAGCTGGTTGAAAGCCTTGCGGCGCAACGCGCGCAGCCCTCACGAGATTGAGTTGTGGCGCGAGATCAGCTGGTCGGTCTCGCCCGATGTCGGTGCCTCGAGGAAGCCCGCGAGTCCGTCGACCACGCCGCTGACGAACAGGGCGAACGGAACAACCGTGTCATCGCGGCGGATTGCGCGCTCCCGCTCGGCGGCAAGGTGGACTTCGAGGTCTTGGGCCTGCTGGATCCTCATCGACCGTGCCGGCCGCCTCGTGGTCGCTGAGCCCCAGCAATTCGCGCCCCACAGGACCGGCTCGTTCCGCTGATCACCCCGTCCGAACCCACGAGCAGGCTCCGCGGGGGTTGGTCGACTTGATCAGATTGAACATATTGCGATAATGTGTTCAAATGCGCGACACAGCGGAGAAGCCGGATCGATCGGTGTCACCGGCGCTGTTGGCTGCCACCGCCGAAACGCTACGGCGGCTGGGGCCGCGCCAGTTCACCCTCACCGCGGTCGCCGAGGCGGCCGGCGTATCGCGAGGAACGGTCCATAACGCGCTCGGGAGCCGCGACTACGCGATCAAGACCGCGCTCGACCATATGGCGTCGGCGTTCATAGAGACCATCGCCGCCGAGGTCGAGGGGGAATCTACGCTGGCCGACCAGGTCGCCGCCGCGGCTGTTGTGGTATGCGCTCACCGCGAGCGCTCGGATTTGATCGCGCCGCGCGGCATCAATGAGAGCATCCTCGTGCTGCTGCTGCGCAACGTCGGGGACGACCTGATGGAGCGGTCGATTGATCTGTGGAAGCCGCTGGTTCGGGCGGCGCAGCGCAGCGGTGAAGTACGAGAGGACCTCGATCCGGGTCGGGCGAGCGAATGGATTGTGCGAATGTTGTTGAGTTTTGAGCTTTTACCGCCCATCGGGGTGAACCTGGACAGTCCCCGCTCGGTTCGGCGATTCGTGACCGACCATATCGTCGCGGGCCTGGCCGGAGCGATTCATGGTTGACCCGGTATACGAGGTGGCGATCATCGGCGCGGGGCCCGGCGGCATTGCCGCGGCGCACCTGTTGCGCCAGAAGGGCATCACTGACTTGATCATCCTGGAACGCGGCAATGACTTCGGGGGCACGTGGCGCGACAACCACTACCCCGGTCTGTGCGTGGACATCCCGACGTTGTGGTACCAGCTCTCCTTCGCCCCGAATCCCGACTGGACCCGATTCTTTGCGCCCGGCCAAGAGATTCACCGCTATCTGCGCGACACCGCCCGACGGCTGGGCCTATATGAGCATCTCCGTGTTCATGCCGAAGTGACTCAGCAGAGGTGGGATGACTTCGCGGGTGTCTGGCGCCTCGCCATTGGGGACCAACCGCCGATATCGGCGCGATTTGTCATCAGTTCGGTCGGCGGGTACGTCAATGCCAAGACCACTGTTGACATCGACGGGGTCGACGATTTCGAGGGCACCATCCTGCGGCCCAACGCGTGGGACGACTCCTATGACACCAGCGGTAAACGGATAGCGGTCATCGGAACGGGATCCAGCGGGGTGCAGATCGCGGCCGCGCTGTCCGCGGAGGCCGAAAGCCTGGATGTCTACCAGCGCACACCCGCCTGGGTGCTGCCCAAGGTCGACTTCGACATTCCGCCGCACCTGCGATGGATGTTGCGCCTGCCGGGGGTGGTCAGCGGGATCAATGTGCTGGGTCGGCTGGCGATGGACATCGCTCTGGTGGCGCCCATCGTCCACCTGCTGCCGCTGTTGCCCAGTAGGCTGCTGGTCCGGATCATGCCGTTGTATGACGCCTACTGCCGGCTGCTCTACCGCGGGCTGCTGCGCGCAACAGTTAAAGACCCGACCACCCGTAAGGCGCTGGTCCCGCGCTACGGCATTCTCGCCAAGCGTCCGGTCATCTCCAGCGGGTTTCTGCCGGCGCTCAACAACCCGACGACGAAGCTGATCACCACACCGATCGAGCGGATCACCCGCACCGGTGTGCGAACCGCCGATGGAATCGACCATCCCGCCGACTTGATCGTCCTGGCTACCGGCTACGAACTATGGACCGACCCCGAGACCCACTGTCCGGGAACGGTTCTGGGCAGTAACGGCTTTGATCTCGCAGAGTGCTACCGCGCCAACGGGCTGGCCAGCTACGCCGGCACCGCGCATCCCGGGCTGCCCAATCGATGGGAGATCGTCGGCCCGCTGGGGTTCGTCGGGTTCGCCTGGCCCGATTTTGTCGAAACCATGGCTGCGCACGCCGTGCGCATCATCGACGAGGCGCGGCGCCGCGGGACCAGCGTGGTGGGGGTCAGCGCCGACGCCTTCGAGCGGTGGAACGACCGGATGCGACGGCAGGGCAAGGCCGTCCACCTCTACCTCACGGCCTGCAACGCGGGCCTTAGCACCTACTTCGTCAACTCACAACACGACACCGTGTATCACCGGCCGCAAACCATCACCGGGGCAAGACGTTTCAGCCGACGTTCGCCGCTTTCGGATTACGTGTTCTCCCGGCGCGTCGCCATGGCCCCGAGACCTGTCGCATCGGAACCCAAGGAGCTGCCGGCATGACGACATCGGATACCCCGCTGGCCGGCAAGGTCGCTTACGTGACCGGAGCCGCTCGCGGTCAGGGCCGCTCGCACTGTGTGCGGCTGGCGAGGGCCGGCGCCGACATCGTGGCGATCGACGCCTGCGGACCGGTCGCGCAGCACAACGGCTACCCGCCGTCGCGGCCCGAAGACCTCGCTGAGACGGTCAGCCTGGTCGAGGGTGAAGGGCGCAAGATCCTCGTCCAACACGTCGACGTCCGGGACGCAGACGGCCAGCAGCGCGTGGTCGCCGATGCCCTCGAACAATTCGGCCACATCGACATCGTGGTCGCCAACGCCGGAGTGCTGAATTGGGGCCGGCTGTGGGAGATCTCGGCGCAGCAGTGGCACGAAACCATCGACATCAACCTGACCGGGCTGTGGAACACCATTAAGGCGGTGGTGCCGCCGATGATCGAGGCGGGCAACGGCGGATCGATCATCGCGATCAGCTCGGCCGCGGGAATCAAGGCCGTCCCCGGATGTGGCCACTACTGCGCGAGCAAATTCGGCGTGGTCGGCCTGACGAACTCGCTGGCAGTCGAGTTGGGCGAGTTCGGCATTCGGGTGAACTCGGTGCATCCCTACGGCACCGACACCCCGATGGGCAACGACCTGTCGATGTACAAGGTCTTCCAGGACCACCCGCACTACATCCACAGTTTCTCGCCCGGCGCGCTACCCACCGACTCACTGGCAGACCCCGACCTGATCTCTGACATCGTCGTCTGGCTGGCCAGCGACGCATCCTCACTGGTGACCGCCGCCCAGATACCCGCGGACAAGGGCTATTTGAAGATCTAACTCGGCTCATGTTCATGCGTGCGGGCGCGCGGGCCCACATGCACGACCGGCCGTTGTTCGAAAGCCTGCTGGCGGAACTGGACGGCTGAACCCCAACAACCACGGCCATCAGGTCGGAACGAAAGGTAAGTAATGACTCGGACTACTCCACAGGTCGCCGAACCGTCGAACGTGGGCCACACCGGCGGCCGGCTCAACGAGCTCGGCTACTACGCCGTTAACAGGCACCCCGCCGATGCCCGAGTGGCCCTCCCCGAGGCCCGTGCGGCGGAGGCGCTCGGTTTGGGCTCCTGCCACATCGGTGAGCGCTTCACCGTGAAGGACGCGGCGGTTCTCTCCGGCGCGCTGGCAGGCTGCACCACAAGTCTGGGTATCGCCCCGTCGACCAACCACCACACCCGCCATCCCACCGTCACCGCGACGGTGGGATCAACGATGCACGCGCTCACGGAGGGCCGCTTCGCCATGGCGTTCGGACGCGGAATGGCGGCGTACTGGAAGGCGATCGGTCTCCCGGTGGTAACCGAGGCCCGGCTGCGCGACTTCGTCGGCATCCTGCGCCGGCTCTGGGCCGGCGAGACGATCCTCGACCACGACGGCCCGGCCGGGAAGTGGCCGGTGCTGCGCCACGTGAACGGCCTGGCCGACGCGCCACCCATCGGTTTGGTGGCGGTCGGCCCCAAGACAATCGAACTCGCTGGTGAGATCTGCGATTTCGTCGTGCTCCATACCTTCTTCTCCGACGAGGCGACGGCGGCGTCGGTCGCGGCTGTGCGGCGGGGCGCGGAACGAGCGGGCCGGGATCCGGACAGCGTCCGCGTCTGGGCTTGTCTGGCGACGGTCTGCGACACGTTGTCGCAGGAGGATCGGTTGCGTCGTGGGGTCGGACGGCTGGCGACCTACTTGCAGGCGTACCCGGACGTGCTGGTCTCGGCCAACGGCTGGGATCCCGCGGTGTGGGAGCGAATCAGGCAGACCGAACTGTTCACCGATGCGGCCGCCGCCGGGCCCATCGACGCCAGTGCGTCGTTCGAGACGCTGGAGCGGATCGCCGAGTTGATTCCCGCCGAATGGTTGACCTCGGTGGCATCCGGATCGCCACAGGACTGCGCGGGAACCATCGCCCGGCAGCACGACCTGGGCGTGCACTCAGTCATCATGCACGTGGCGAGTCCACAGGAACTCGCGCCAGTTGTGCGGGCATACCGGGCCGACCGGCCGACGCTGCGCAGAGCGGTCGCGGCGAACCCGGGGAGATTTGCCTGACCGGATCCGGCAGACCGCGCGATCGCCACTTGCCGATGCTTAACCTGCGGTTTTGTTGTGGAGCTGCCGGGAATCGAACCCGACGCTCTACCAGGCATTTTGGCTTCTGAGCTGCCGGTTCGTTCCGTTTCGTTCCGTTTCAGTACCGCTCGTTACCTGCGGTTTCGCTCTCGGGTCTTGACGGCGTCAAGAGTGAACCCCGCAGGCGGCACCTATGCATTAACAGCGATCAAACAGGTAGTCCCTACTCGTGACGCCGGCCGGCGTGCCTGAAACCATCGATCCAGGGTCTTAACTACGAACCGAAAACGGCCAGCGAAACCGGGTAGGAGCTGTCATGACAAGCCGATTCAGCGCTGCCGCGCAGTCCACAATCGACGACCTACTCGACCAGGCGGTTCGCGCTCTCAACCAGGGTGACCGCCCGACGGCAGACGCACTAGCAGATCAGGTGCTACAGGTGGACCGCGGCAACACCGACGCCGAGGAGTTGCTCGCCGCTCCCGCCGACAGCGGGGAGCTCAGGCGGATGACGATCATATTCGCCGACCTGGTGGATTCGACGGCGCTGTCAACCCGGCTTGAACCGGAGGTCTATCGCACGGTCGTGGGCCGGTACCGCGACGAAGTGCTGCGGATCGTCGACCTCTATGAAGGTCACGTCGGGTACACAAAGGGCGACGGGTTATTGGCGGTGTTCGGGCACCCCAAAGCCCACGAGAACGACGCGCGCCGTGCGGTGCTGGCGGGACTCGACATCACGCGCGAGGTCAGCACGCTTAGCGAGCGTGTGCGAACGCGCTTTGGGTTCGACATCGGCGTTCGAGTCGGCATCCACCGTGGACTTGTCTACCTCGACACGGTCCAAGATGACGTCTATGGCTTCGCCGCCAACCTTGCCTCACGGATTTGTAGCCTGGCCGAGCCCGGAACCGTCGCCGTCTCGGAAACGATTGAACAGCTGGTCAGCAATGCCTTCGAACTACAGGCCCTGCCGGCGAAAGCGGTGAAGGGCGTCGACGGTTTGAT
>Ga0306924_10000817_pt1 | contig 27186 bp, 25 predicted proteins | sample sta12Can44000111_FD_203756 | JGI IMG/M metagenome (GOLD analysis project Ga0306924, IMG submission 203756) | Lab enrichment of tropical soil microbial communities from Luquillo Experimental Forest, Puerto Rico - statanox.12C.anox.44.000.111 (v2)... | ecosystem: Environmental > Terrestrial >... | reverse complement strand
GGAAACTCGTCCAATGTGAGACCCGGCATTCCCAATGCGAGGAACAATCAGTTTTTCTGCATCAAGAAGGGCACGACTGTGGTTTGGATGACCTCCAACAGAAACACGGGGTTCATGATTTCGTTCGGCACCGACAGTCCCTTCGATCCCGATGATCCGATCATCGGCGGTGCCAACAGGCAGATCACTGTGAAGGCCAATATACCGGGTTGCTACAAGTACGACGCCGGAGCCTTCTACCCCGGCGCCATCTTTGGCATGAGCGGCGGCAGCAAGCCTGAACTCGTCATCCTCCCGTAGAGATTTTGTTTTTTTGCATCAGACGACACCCACAATGTGGGTAGCCTGTTCAAGCGGCCTGCGTTGGCCGCTTGAGCGGGAAGTCGCGCGAATCTCGACAATGTCTGCTCAAGACTTAAAGAAATGCGGCCCCGCATTACCGCGGTGCCGCATCCTACAACGTAGCCCACTTACTGTTGCGGTGTAGTTGCCGTCTTCTTTACCTTCTTAGGAGCCGACGCATTCCGCGACTGGCCCTGCACCGCCGTCTCATCCACGGTCACCGACTCCTCAGTCGTCAACGTGGTCCCCTGCTGCACGAAGTAGAAATGAGCCGTTTTGCCTTTCGCGCCACCCTTACGCGGCTCAAGACGCGTCGGATCGACCTTCGGTCCGAGTTCGTCCGTGGTCATGTAGTACTTGATGTTCACCGCACGCTGCGAGCCGATGGTTTCAGCGTTGACGACTTCCGTCTGGTGGTTGTAGCCCACAATCGCCACTTTGCCGTTCGGCATCTGCTGGATGCGCAGAGCCAGCTTGTCGAGTACGTCCTTGCAGTCGTTATCCACACGCCACGGCTTCTTGGGATTCTTCTCAAACGTGCACTCACCCCAATCCTCCACCTCGGCTACCTTCTGGACCGGTGGTACAGTGACCGCCGCAGTGCAACTGGTGCTCAGTTTGCGGTCGTCCGTCGCCGTGCCAGTCACGGTGATGGTGTTGCCGGCGTCGGCATTCGTCGCAACCAATGTGCCCGACGTCCCGCTGCCGCTGAATTGACCACCCGTGCTCGACCAACTGTAGGTCAGCGGGCGATTGTCGGGGCTGGAGGCTGTCATGGTCACGGTCCCACTCTGGTTGATGGCAAGGGCCGAGGGGCTGGCGGAGCTGCTCACCACCGGCGGATGCACCGGTCGAGGGTTGACGGTATAGTTCGCCGTGCAGCTTGCCGTATTGTTCGTCTTTTCCTTAGGATCGGTCAGCGTGGCCGAAGCAGTGTAACTGGTCGTCTTCGCCAGGATGCCCTTGGCAAAATCACCCGCCATGCCGGTGGTGTCAATCGTCGCTGTCTGGGCATTGGCACCCGAGAGCTTGCCCCCGTTGCCGGTCCAGGCATAGGTAATGGCATGTTTAGGATTGAAGTTGCTTCCCGTGGCCGTCACCTTGACCGGCTCGCCTTCCAGCACCTCCATCGGCGACGCCGAGCAGCTCGCGGCCGGCGGGACCGGCGGCTTGCCGCCCCAGTTGAAATAGAATCCGGCCAGGGCACCGCTCTGAGCTACATCAAAGATGTACTGGTGATTGCCTCGATAGTCCACGTCCAGATAGCGCCAGCCGAGACCCAAGCCGAATTTCGGGGTGAAGTTGTAGGTAAACAAGCCGATTGCCCGGTAGTCCACATTGGCGCCACCGCCGCCCGGTCGCCGCCGATAGCGATCGCCGCCTTCTCTCCCAGCGGGAAAATGAACCTGGCTCCGCCCAAACCATCAACCCAACTGGCCGACCGCGACGTGCCAATGCCGCTGGGCTCATGAGTCAGATCCAGGCTGGTATACCGGTAGCGAATTCCCGCCAGCGCATCCACTTTCAGGTGCTCGCCGTCATACAACCGGTACCCGACTTTGGGCGTAAAGATGGATTCCGTGATGTGGACATTGATGGAGGTGTCGAGCACGTCGGTTAAAGGAAGGGCATGGTGGTCGCCCAGCTTGATCCATAAGAAGTCAAGCGGCATAACGAAGCGCCCTTATCGAATTCCGCGGCAACGGGTATCAGGCCTTTGAGGAAATGAAAGACGTCGCTGAAGGACTCGTAATACCGGCATCGTGGCCGAATGCGCCAACTGTCCCATGCATTCCTGCAAACCAGCCGTAAATAGAGACGGCGCCGCGCCAATTATCAGAGCTGGTGGCTGACGCCGGGTTCTGTGGCTCCGGCGCTGCGGGCAACGGCTCCGGGTTGGCACTCGGCCCGCCAGGCTCCACAACCGATGCCTCCGCCGGGCCTTGCGCTCCGGCCACTGCGCACAACAGCGTGGCCATTAAGAAGTTGAGCAATAATGCAGTGATCGCTCTTTTAAGGTGTTTCATGGCACTCCTGCGTTTTCCGCCTATGGACGTAGGGAGACGGCTGTGCTTTGCCGACGTTGTTGGCGTGGGAAGACAAGTATCACTGCCTGCCACTCTGCGTGACTGGCAAAAGTAACAGCTTTGAGACATGAAAAAGGATGCCGACAAGTATGTCGCGCTCGCTAATCTGAACGGCGTGTCACTAATGTGGGATTTTGTAATTCGTTAACCAGGGGAGGCGTTCTTTGCAGATGGATGTTCAGGCTTTTGTGCTTCTCGGAAGCCGTTCTAGAGGCAAGTCCTCGGCGGCGCGCTCATCGTAGTCTTCCAGCTCAGCGAGCAGGCCGTCGTGCGAGAGGTCCAGAGGGTGCGAATTCTTCCAAACTTCATGCGTAACTTGATGCAAGGCGCAAAAGAAAAAGGCAGCACACCAATGCTGCCTCGTACAACCGAATTACAAAATTAGCCTGAGCCAAGAGGCCGCAGCGTGAATTGTCTCTTACTGCTTCTTCGTGGCTGCCCCGGTGCCTTTGACGCTGTGAGCCGCGGCCTGCGCTGCCTTGGCAGCCGCCTGTTCGCCCGCGCTAGGCTGTACCTTAAGAACAAAACTCGTCTGGGTTATCGTTCCGCCGCCGCCCTGAGGCGTGATGATCGAAGCGATGTAGTCTTTGTCGCCGTATTTGTTAAAGGTGACTTCCGTGTCTTTCACGGGCTTGCTCGAATTCACGACATCGACTTGAACGACCGCTTCGTTCTTCCCTTTGCCCCTGATCAGGATGGCATTGGCCTGTTCGCCACCGGTCTGCGTCACTGTGTATTCACCGGCGGGAAGTAGCTTGTCACCGGCATAGAACGCCATCGGGGCCTTGAATTTGACCTGGACGTCGTATCCCATGAACCCAGCCTGGGCGAATGCCGGCACCATCGCCAACAGCAATGTCAATCCCACCAAAACGGACATTATCCGCCTATTCATCATCTCTTCCTCCATCTGAGCCCCTGCAGGGGCGGATTGTAAGTTCGATCGCAATTGCAAAACACTCGTACGCGACGCGAGTAATCACACGCCGACGAGGGCGCGAGACCACTAGACAAAATCGATTCTTTACTGATCGCAAAAACTCGCGCCGCCTACTGATTCAGCAAGACCGGCGCAATAACCTGCTCAAACTATGGCCAACAGCTTACTAGCAAATCCTGAAAAACTCACCAGAAATTTGCCGGCTGCTGAATTCTGCCTCGGCCGCCGATTACACCGGAACGACCTCGATCACCTTGCTCCCGAGATCTAATAGGGTGATGCGAAATTGCCTGGTCTGGCCCGGCCGCAAAGGATCGGGAGCAGGCGAGGATCTTGCGGACTTGCCTTTCCAGCGGGCCATCAGCATGGAACTCATGTCGGCGACATTTCCGGCCGAGCCGCCTGCTTGGCGATACGTGCCCTCGACGTTTCGCGAGGGTGGAAGCGATCTCCCATACACTCCATTGCCGAATTCTACTTCCGCCGCTCCTGAATCTTCGGAAACGGTGACCACGCGGCCAGTCACGATATCGCCTTGGTGATGCTCCGCCAGATACTCATCCAAATCGGTGGGAATGAGCCGTTTCATGCTTAGCCGTATCAGGCGTTTTTCAGCATCGAGGGATACGACTTGCGCCTTCACCTTTTGCCCGACTTTGAGCATTTCCTGCGGGTGATTCAGTCGCTTCTCATCGGTGATTTCGCTGATGTGAACCAATCCCTCGACACCCTCGGCCAATTGCACGAAGGCACCGAACTTCGGCAGACTGCTGACAGGCCCTTCGACCGTTGCACCGACAGGAAATTTCGGCATTGCATCCGCCCACGGATCACCCAGCGCTTGCTTGAGACCCAGGGAAATTCGGCGCTCGGAAAGGTTGATTCCCAGGATCATCGCCTCAACCACTTCACCCGGCTTAACGAGGTCGGAAGGCTTTCTCACCTTCTTGCCCCAGGACATCTCGGAAATGTGAATTAGGCCTTCGACTCCAGGCTCCAATTCGACGAATGCGCCGAAATCGGCAATGCGACTCACAGGCCCGCGAATTCGGTTGCCAACCTTGTATTTGTCCGGCACCGAATCCCACGGATGAGGCTGCAGTTGTTTCATGCCGAGCGAAATTCGCTGCCTCTCCCTGTCGACTTTCAGAACTTTCGCCTCAATCTCTTGCCCTATCGACAGCACATTTTCCGGCTTGCCAACCCTGCTCCACGAGAGATCGCTCACATGCAACAGGCCATCGATTCCGCCAATATCGATGAATGCTCCATAATCTGCCAGACTGCGCACCGTTCCACGTACAATGTCGCCTTCCTGAATCTCGGCGTAACGGCGGTCTTTCGCCGAGCGCGCTTCTTCCTCGAGAACAGCGCGACGATCTACAACGACATCTTCGTCGCCCACATCGAGCTTGGTGATGCGGCACTGGACTTCTTGGCCGACCAGTTTTTCCATCTCGGCTGCCTCCCGAACTCCGCTGCGCGAAGCGGGCATGAACGCGCGAACTCCAATATCCACATTCAAGCCACCTTTGACCACGCCTGTCACGGTTCCGACGATCGTCGACTTCGCCACGAATGCAGCTTCCAGGGCAGACCAGTCCTTCGGCTGGGAAATGCGCGTGCGCGACAGTAGGTAATAACCGTCGGCGTCGCGACCCTTGATTGAGACGACGAGTTTGTCGCCGGGTTTCGGTTGCGAGCCTGACTGGAACTCCGTGAGCGGCAGAATACCTTCGATCTTGTAGCCGATGTCGATAAGCACAGACTCAGCAGTAACGGCAACTACGGTCCCTTCGAGTTGGCGCGCGCCATCTTCGGCAGTTTGCCTGTGAGTACGCTCGTATTCGGATAGCAGTTGGTCGAAGGATTCAGTTGGTTCGGAAAATGACTGGGTTTCAGGATCGATGGGATTAGACATGATAATTTACGACCGAATCCAGAATATCAGCGACGAGACAGTCCAAATTTCGATTTTTAGTCGATCCTTGTTGCCGAACTTATCAACTTTCAACAACTTACGAAGGAATTTAGGTCCTGTTCGGGTCCTGCAATCTCGCCTTCAGGGGATATCGACGAAAGGGGTTTAGAATCTTCCGCTGGATTCAGGCAAACCGAGGCGGTACAAGAGCCTCTAACTACAGGTCTCTGGCCTATTTCCAATCTCAACAGCGCAACCGCGCAGAACTTTGGTGGAGGTTTCTAATGAAGAAGATTTTGTTAATAGCTGTGTTCATGCCGGCGACGCTGATCTGGGCGGCGGCACAACAGTCCGGCAGTACCCCGGGGCCGAACAGTGGGCAGGCGACTTCCCCGAGTTCGCAGGCGCCAGGCGCGAGTCAGTCGCAACCGTCGACGCCCGGCAGCGTTGACCAGGGCACGGGACAAAGTGGTTCCCAAAGCCAGGCAGCGAGTGCGCCTGTCACCGAAGGCTGCCTAGGCGGCAGCAACCCAAACTACACGCTGACGGACAAAGCTGGCACGACCTACAAGCTGAATATTCCCCAAAACGCCGATACGTCTAAGCTGGCGCAGCATGTTGGAGAATCGGTGAACGTCGCCGGCAATGTGAACTCCGGAAAAGCTGGCAATTCGTCGATCGATGTCCAAGGGATCGGGAGAGGAATGGGCAAGTGCCCAGGCAGTAGTTCGACTGGGGCGCAGCCACCGCCGAAGAAGTAGGTCGAACCGATCGCTCGCGGTTGAGAATCGCGGGAAAGCCGGGACTCTTTGTTCTTTCTTACGTAGTTACTACCCAAACGTCAGCAATTGGGTTCGGAAGCGACGGTGCCAGGTCACAGTGCGCCCTTCCTCTACTCCGTTAGACAGATCCGGCCCGCGCACGTCAAATGCGAGAGGCGATTTATGGCATCTGGGTGTAGCTAATAAGCAGCATTTCGAAGAGATACTCGGTCGGATGCCAGTTCATCATTCTGGCGATAGCGACGTTGATATTCTTGTTCCAACTCTATCGCCCAAAAGCGGGTGATAAAAGTGGGGCAGCCGGCTGTTGTGCAACTGTGCCGTCCCTGCGGGACTCAAATCAAATTTCCCACTTTACCCGGCACTCCGCCTTCGGCTGGGGTGCCGGGCTAATGTTGTTCCGTGCCTACGGCACTGGATTTCGCGATTCTTGTTCCCCACCTTTCGTCCTGATGAGCGGGACTTGTGTCAAGAAGATGAGGTTCTGAAAAAAACAGAATTTCGTCATGAGTGCGTTAGTCAGCGCGCTCTATCCGCTGGCGCTCCGCTTCCATGTCTTTGTAGGGGTCGCGGCCAGTCACCTCTTTGTACCAAGCTGGATGATGCGTCCAGGCCCATGCTCGGCTGACAGTGCCACGGGTCATGGCCTGAATCGTGCCCGGCTCGCCGAAGGTGCTGAGATAGATGTGAAAGAAGATGCCGAACAGCATGATCAATGCAGAAATGTCATGGATCACGTACGAAATCGCGACGAGGCCCCTGCCGAAGATCTCCGGGAACCACATAATGACGCCGGTGATGACGTAGGCGATGCAGCCAATCAAAATCTCCCAGAACTGCAGCTTCTGGCCGGCGTTGAAGAACCCAACCGTATCCGGTTCCATGTCCTCTTCGTGGCTGATGTAGGCCTTCATGCGTTTCATCCACGAAGTATCGTCGGGAGTCCAGCGCATCACATTCCACCAATTCAGCGCCTGCAGAGCGAAGAAGATCACGAAGACCAGGCCAAACCACGGATGCAGCAGCCTGGTCATCGCTCCGCCGCCGAAGATCGGAGTAAAGAAACGGAAGATCCAAGGCAGGTAAATTCCGAAGCCCGACAACAGCGCGAGAAAGAAAAAGATGCCGGTCATCCAATGCAGGAAGCGGGTGTACACCGGGTGCCGCAACATCTCGCCTTCATATACGACGGTGCGCCCGAGACGGTCGATGGCGTTGGTGCGATGCTCGAAACGGTTGGCTGAGGTCGCCATCTAGTTCTCCTTCCCTGCCGGCGGCTGCGGAGGATCGATCTGTTTGACAGGAGGTGTTGGTTGCTCCCGGCGCGGTCCCTCGAACACGTAGTGCATCACTACGCCCACGAAGCCCAACATGGCCCCAATTAAACCGATGGGCTTAAAGAACTCCTTCCAAACGGTAAAGCTGAGCGGGATGCGCGGCTTGGGAGGAAGGTCGCCGTACTTTTCCGGCTTGTTGATGTCGTGCAGAACATAGATCACGTGGGTGCCGCCGATGGTGTCAGGGTCGTACACGCCCGCTTCCTTAAAACCCGATACGTCGCGCAGTTGGGCCGCGCGCTTCTCGGCGAGGAACTTCATGTCATCTTTGGTGCCGAAGTGCAGACATCCAGTCGGACAGGACTTGATGCAGGCTGGCTCCAGACCCGCGCCGACGCGATCGGAGCAAAGCGTACACTTGTAAACCTTCTTGGTACTCGGGTTGAACTTGGGCACATTGAAAGGACAGCCGGAAACGCAGAACTGACAGCCAATGCAATTCTCTTGCTGGAAATCGACGATGCCGTTGGCATACTGCACGATGGCGCCGTCGGCCGGGCAGGCGCGCAAGCACCCCGGATCTTCGCAGTGCATGCATTGGTGCTTGCGCATCAACCAAGCGAAGCTGCCGTCGGAATGCTGGGTCTCATTGAACTTGATGAGGTTCCAGTAATTCCAATTCGTGTCGGGCATGGTCTGGTAGGTATTGTCGAACATGGTGGGCTGGAACGGCATATCGTTCCACTCTACGCAGGCTACCTCGCATGCCTTGCAGCCGATGCAGGTGGTGGTATCGATCAGCTTGCAGACTTCTGGCTCGCGGGCCATGCCTTTACCGGCAATCGGGCCAGGGTGGGCTGAGATTTGCTGGATTTGCAGTGTCTTTCGGTCCGCCATCTCGCCCTCCCTAAGCTTTCTCGAGCTTCACCAGGAAGCCCTTGAATTCCGGCGTGTACGCGTTGGGATCGGTGACCGTGGGCGTCACCAAGTTCACAGGCGTTTTGGCCGTTTTGTTGACATCTTCCGCGATACCGAGGAAGCCCCAGTGAATCGGCATGCCGATCTGATAGGTCTTCTTGCCGTCCACCATCATTGGTTTGATGCGCTTGGTGACCATCGCCTTCGCAATATAGCTGTCGCGAATACTGGTGACCTTGACCCGCTCGCCTCCACGGATTCCCATCTCCTCCGCCAATTCGGCCGGAATTTCGACGAAGGGCTCAGGCACCAACTGGACGTTCATCGGGTTGTTCTTCGTCCAATAGTGATAGTGCTCAGTGAGGCGATACGTGGTGCAGACGAGGTTGTAGCCTTCCTTCACCGTCCCGTATTTGTCGAGCGGCGTCTTGAACTTTTTGGCAACGGGATTGTGCGACTGTTGAGGATGTAGTGGATTCTCGATCGGGCTTTCGATCGGTTCGTAATGTTCCGGGAAAGGACCATCTGCCAACCCCCCTAGCGGCACGAACAGGCGGCCCAAGCCCTCCGGAGTCATGATGAACGGTCCCATGTGCTCTTCGGGTTTCGAATCCGCCTTGAAGTCGGGTACGTCGTTGCCGACCCACTTCCCGGCCGCTTCGTTCCACCAAACCTGCTTGCGGTCAGGGTCATAGGGCCTGCCATGCAAGTCGCAAGAGGCACGGTTGTAGAGCACCCGACGGTTGGCGGGCCACGACCACGCCCAGTTGGGGTAGATGCCCTGGCCGGAGGGGTCTTCTGTTCCGCGACGCTGAATCATAGCGCCGGCCTCGGTCCACGAGCCGCAATACAGCCAGTTGCCCGACATGGTGGTACCGTCGTCGCGCAGCATAGCGAAGGTAGGCAGTTGCTGGCCAGCTTTGAGCGAGACATTCAGCTTGTCGTCGCTGATGTCGGCAACTGCCTTACCATTGATTTCTTTTGCAACTTCGCTCAGCGAGGGATGCTCGGGCTGGGTGTAGCTCCACGATGCTTTCAGGATTGGATCGGGGAACTTCCCGCCTTCCTGTTTGTAGAGAGCGCGAATCCTCAGGAAAATTTGCGCCAAGATGTCTTGATCGAGGCGGCAGTCCCCCGGCGGAGGTAGTGCGGCGTTCTTCCACTGCAGCCAGCGTGCGGAGTTGACGAAGGTGCCGTCCTTCTCGGCGAAGCCAGCGCCCGGTAAACGGTAAACCGTCGTATTGATCTTTTTCTGTTCTTCGAGGGTGATGCCGGGAGCCTGCCAGAATGCACTGGTCTCGTCGGGATAGATCTCGCAGACGACCAGGAAATCGGCCTTCTTCAGAGCATCAATGTTCTTCTGCGTGTCGGGACCGATCATCACGCCGTTCATGCCGAAGGCAAAGAAGCCCTTGATTTTGCCGTTGTACATGTCGTCCCAGATCTCGGTCCAGGAGTGGCGGCGCTCGATCTTAGGCAGGTAATGGAAGGCGAAGTCGCTGTCTTTGGTGGCGGCGTCGCCGTACATCGCTTTCAGGAAGGACACCATGAATTTTGGCGTGTTCGACCAGTAATTGAACGACTGCCAGTCGCCAACGGTCGAGGTCTTCGGGGTGGTGCGGTCCAGGAAGGTCTTCAGGTCCGTGTCGTTGGGATTGGGAACCTTTAAATATCCCGGCAGAATGTCAAAGATGCCGGCCATATCGGTGGCGCCCTGAATGTTGGAGTGACCGCGCAAGGCATTGACTCCGCCACCTGAGCGACCGACATTCCCCATGAGCAATTGCAACATTGCCGCGGCGCGAATGATTTGCGTTCCGAAGCTGTGTTGTGTCCATCCGACGGCGTAGATGATGGTCGCAACCTTCTTCGTGTTGCCGTCTTTGCGAACTGACGTGAACAGGTCGGCCGCTTTGAGGAAATCCGCTTGCGGAATTCCCGTGATGCGCTCAACAACCTCGGGTGTATAGCGCGAGTACTGCAGCTTGAGAAGCTGGTAGACGCAGCGCGGATGGTGGAGGTCGAGGTCGAAGGCGATATTGGTCGGCAGCGAGGGCGGAGGCGGGGGCGTTCCCGCAGGGACCTTGGCCGCTACAGGAACTACGTGAGCGGCCGGCGCAGGCTGGTTCGATGCAGCCACAACCGGCTTGCCTGTGAGATTTCCTCCCGCCTCGTAGTTCCAAGTGTCTTTGTCGTAGGTGTTCTTGTCCGGATCCCAACCGGAGAACAGTCCATCGTCCGGTAGCTTGAAGCCTTCTTTGATGACGAGAGCGGCGTTAGTGTAGTTGCCTAGGTATTCTTTCGCGACCCGGTCGTGCTGCAACGCGTAATTAATAAGGCCGCCGAGGAAGGCAATGTCAGAGCCAGCACGAATCTGCAGAAAAAGGTCAGCCTGCGTGGCCGTGCGGGTGAATCGCGGATCGACCACGATGACCTTGGCGTTGCGGTTGCGCTTCGCCTCAACGACCCACTTGAATCCGCAAGGATGGTTTTCGGCGGGATTGCCGCCCATGATCAACATCATGTCGGTGTTCTTGATGTCGATCCAGCCATTGGTCATAGCCCCGCGTCCGAAAGTTGGTCCCAAACTTGAGACCGTGGGGGCGTGTCAAACACGGGCCTGGTTTTCCAGGCCCACCACCCCCAAGCTCCGCATCGTTTTCACAGCGAGGTAATTGAACTCATTGGTATCGGTGCAACCACCGGTAAAGGCGACCGATTCGAGGCGATTCACCGTCCGGCCCTGCGAGTCTTGCTCGATGAATGTGGCGTCGCGGGTCTTCTTAGTCCACTGGGCAATTTCCTCGATGGCCTGGTTCCAGGAGATGTCTTCCCAATGATCGGAGCCGGGACGCCGCACTTGCGGCTTCAGGATGCGGCGATCATTGATGATGTCCTGTTCGAGTGAGGCGCCTTTCGGACAGAGCGTGCCGCGATTGATCGGGTGATCGGGGTCGCCCTCGACGTGCAATACCTGCGGGGTAACGTTTTTTGCCTTGTCGCCGATGGTGTGGATGATGACGCCGCAACTCACCGAACAATAGGGACAGGTGCTGCGCGTCTCTGTCGTGCGGGAGATTTTCAGTCCCTGGGTTTGGGCCAGCAAAGGCTTGGTGTCAAAGCCAAGTACTGAGAGTCCAGCAACCCCTGCTAATCCTGTTCTGAAGAATGTGCGTCTAGAGACGTCCACGGTACAGACCTCCGGCCAGCAGGCCTAATCGAATTTTCTGGTTGGCGAAGGGACAATGAGCGTGAGGCTTCTTAAGGAGCGATGTAGGAGCCAAATTAGCGCAGAATCGATCCACAATCCCCACCGATCGTGACTCGACGAAGATGAACAACAAGTAAACGCAATGAGATTACATCGAGGGTGATTAGGGGGTCAATGAGGAATTTGCTGCAACTTTGGCCAAGATCGAGCTTAGAAGCCCATGATGTTCGACTGGATTTTGCTGTAGCCGTGTTCGGTGGCCCAGACATCGAGTACCGTCGTAGCCACTTCATCTACCTCAGGAACCGCCAGCCCATCGAGAGTGAGGTCAACAGATTTCAGATATTTCCCGCAAGAATCGCAGGCCTCAACCCGGACAGCGGGAACTCCGTCAGCGATATATCGCGGGAGTTTCTCGTGATTCTCTTCGCCGCAGGATGGGCAGAGAATCCTGCGGAACTCCCACTCAGAATGGCACAACGAGCAGAGCAGCATCCGCTTGCCACCATCGCCCTCGGGTCGGATAACCGCCAACTGCGGCAAGCTTTCACAATTTGGACAGCGATTCCCCGCCACTTTTCCGGATGGCCATGTCTCTGTTTCAGCCAGGTATTCGGCTTGCGGCTCGAGGACAACACGGCTAAAGAACGAAGCTGGACCATAGGTCTGAGCGTCAGAATTCAACCAACCACTTGCCAGCTTGAGACCGGCTACCGAGGTTAACTGGTCCGATTGGTCTGCCAACGTTGAGGGCCCATGTCTTTGGACTAGCACAACCAAATCAGCAAGGGCGGTCACGGCTAATCCCCAGTCGAGGTTCTCTCGCAATTTGCCGCTCCGCTTTTCGGCTAGCTTTCGGCTCTTTTGGCAGCCCTCGTACAGGGCTCGTTGGAAGTCGAGGACCCGAGCGTAAAAGGTCAGGACTTCACTCGCGGCAGAGCGTTCTTCCGCCCGTTGCTGCGCGCGAGCGACTCGCGCGTTCCATGTGCTACGGTTCCGCGGCTTCAGGATCGGCAACAATGGCTTTCCTCGCGATTGAGCATCATAACCCGACAGGGTTTTGGAAATCACGGCATCGACACCGGGTGTCGACTTGCGTGGCGCTGTAATCGTCCCAGCGACAGTAAGGACAGGTCTCTATGCGTGCTCCAGTGACCCCACGTTGGTCTCAGCCTGCGCTAACAAACTAATCGGGAAGAGCAACAACAACGCTTCGAGGCGATCGAGGCAAATCCGTTGGAAGCCTGGAGAGTTATCGCCGGCTACTGGGACCGCCAGCAGCGCTATCCGGAATATCTGCAGGCCTTCGAAGAGATGCTCGAGCTGATCGACTCGGAGTATGCGCCCTAGGCGATCGTGGAAGCCACCACAAAACGGCTCGGCGACAAAGCCCCGCTAGCGATTGCGAGCACTAATAACCTCTCGAAGTACGGTCAGCTCCGCGAGGCAATGGATTTTCTGGAAAAGAATGGCTCGGATGCTTGAGACGGTTGACTTGACCCGCAAAATGGATCGCGAATGCTACGTTCGCGAGGTCTCGCGAAGGCAGATCCAGTTTCGCGGGCTGGGTTATCAGGTTTACCTGCAAAAGCGACCGGTGATCATCGCATTTGAGATCTGGGATGCTGCCGGAAAGGGCGGCGCTGGTGAAAACAACCACCGGCGTAGCTCCCTGGAACCTCATCGAAGGAAATGACAAGTACTGGGAGCGGGTTCGAGTGTTAAGCAAGCTGGTGAAGATACTTTCAGCAGAATTGCAATACGGGCCCCTCGATCCATTGAAGATGAGGACCAGATCAAAGAAGACCAAGCTGCGCTCATGAGCACGTGAAGCCAAAGAAAAGGCGGCCCGCCCGGCGGACCCACAGCTTCGCGGCGTTCCAAGATTGGTTAGTCCATTTCCCTCATGCGGGTTGTTGCTGAGGGAGCAGGACCTCCGGCGCCACGTTGATGCTGCTTCTGCCAATCGGCTTCCGTCAGTACCGTGATCGGATCGAGCTTCTGCTTCTGTATTTCCGAGTTGATGCTGGGAAGCTGGTCGGAGGTCAGTTTCTCGAATTTTTTGATGACGTCTTCCAGTTCGCGGCCCAACACCTCGGTGCGCGCGACTTGCTGATCGGTCGGGCGTCCGTTGTAGCCGTTGACGTCTCCGTACACCTTAGTAGTGAACTCGCGCAGGCGTTCCTCGCCCGTAATCGCGCCGCCCTCTTTCGTCGCGACAATCTCCGAACGCAGGGTGTCGGTCGAGGCAGCCCAGTCTGCAAGCTGCTTCTGCAACGGAGTATTGGCCGGAACCTTTGTCGCACGTTGCTTGGCGCTGTCCCTGACGCCGACAATGGCATCCACCAGCCAGCTCATGTGGCTGAGCATGTTGGAGAGCTTGGTCGCAAGCTCGAATTGGGCCTGCCGGTCCGCCAGCGCGTACTTTGCACGTGGATCGGTCACGATTTCGAGCTTGGTCGTGTAGGTCTGGTCGCCCTTAGTCATCTTCACGGTGTAAGTGCCGGGCACCACCAGCGGACCTTGCGCGGCCTCAAAGGCTGCCGAAGCCGCCGGGGGCACAATAGGGGGAGCGAGCCGCATCGGCCACATGGCGCGGTTCAGGCCGCGATGTTTGCTGCCGCCGATTGTGTCCAGCAGCTTTCCTTGCGGATCGAAAATCTCAATCTTCAGGTCGCCGTAAATATGCCGGCTCTTCTGGTAATAGGTGACCGTGGCCTCGTGCGGGCGCGACGGACCAATGAAGAATTCATCGCCTTCCGGCCAGCCTCCATGCGCATCGATGTACTGAACGGCAGGTTGGACTGGAACGAATGCCGCCGTTTGCGACATGAGATCAGGAGTGAGAGAGCGCAGAGGAGCGATATCGTCGACGATCCAGATGCCGCGGCCATGCGTGGCCAGCACCAGGTCTGAGGCCCGCGGCTGTACCACGATGTCGCGCACTGCTACGTCGGGGAAGTCGCTGCCCTTGTACTGTGCCCACCGGGCACCCCCGTCCACCGAGAGCCACAAGCCGAACTCCGTCCCGAGGAACAACACGTTAGGATTCACGGGGTCCTCTTTGATGACGTGCGCGTAACCACGCACGCCGTTTTCGGCGACTGGCAATGCTTTCCAGGTTTTTCCGTAGTCGGTAGTCTTATACAGATAAGGCTTCATGTCGCCGAAGGTGTGGCGATCAAAGGTGGCGTAACCTGTGGTTTCGTCGTAGCGGCTGGCCTCCACCCAGGAGACCCAGGAAAACTTAGGCACGCCGACTGCACTAACAACGTTCGTCCAGGTTTTTGCACCGTCGCGCGTAATCTGAACGTTTCCATCGTCCGTGCCGACCCAAATGATCTGCTCGTTTTTCGGCGATTCGCTGATCGAGTAAATCGAGGTGTGCATTTCAGCGGCGGAGTTGTCCACGGTAATGCCGCCGGATTCTTCCTGCTTTTGTTTCTCGGCATCGTTGGTCGTCAGGTCAGGCGAGATGCGCTGCCACGACTGCCCGTGATCGCGCGAACGGAAGAGAAACTGGGCGCCGACATAGATAGTGCCCTTCTGGTTCGGGCTCATGTGAATCGGCGTGTTCCAGTTGAAGCGCAGCTTCTTCTCGCCGTACTCGGGGTACGGCATAATGGAGCGCGTTTCATGCGTGTAGCGGTTGACTCGACTGATCTCTCCCCCCTGGGCCTCCGCGTAAATGAAGGCCGGATCGGAGGGATCTTCGAACATCCAGAAACCGTCGCCACCATACATGTTTTCCCAGAGTGAGTACGTTACGCCGCCGGGATACGAAGAATCGCCGATCCAGGAACTGTTGTCCTGAAGACCGCCGTACACACGGTAGGGATCGGCGTTGTCCACGCTGACGTGGTAGTACTGCGACACCGGAAGGTTCACCTGGTGCGTCCAGCGTGTGCCGCCGTCCTGGCTGCGCCAGAGACCACCGTCATCGCCGGCAATGACGACGTTAGTGTTTTCGGGATTGATCCAGACTGCGTGAAAATCACCATGAGCTCGGCTGGAGACTTCGCTGAAGCTTTTGCCGCCATTGACGCTCATTAGCAGAATGAGGTCGGGTTTGAAGAGCTTCTCCGGGTCCTTCGGATCGACAATCAAGTTGGCGAAGTAGAAGGGCCGCCAGACCATGAACTGGCTGGCGTCGAGCTTTGTCCAGTTTTTCCCGCCATCATCTGTGCGATACAGAGCGCTCGCCTTCGACTCGACCATGGCGTAAACGATCTGCGGATTGGAGGGCGCTACGGCGATGGCAATGCGGCCGTAAGGCTTGGCAGGCAGACCTTTGCTGTTCGCGTCTGTAATTTCCGTCCAGTGATCGCCGCCATCGGTGGACTTGAAAATCCCGCTGCCCGGCCCACCGGAGCGAAAGGTCCAGCCCTGGCGACGGAAGTCCCACATTGTGGCATAGATAGCCTTTGGCTCCTGCGGACTCATGCCCAACATGGCACAGCCTGTCGATCCATTCGCGCCCGCCAGGACCTTCTTCCAGGTTTTGCCGCCGTCGGTGGTCTTGTAGACTCCGCGTTCGTCGTTGTCGTTCCATAAATGACCGACAGCGCAGGCGTAAACGATGTTGCCGTCTTTCGGATCTACCAAGATGCGGGCGATGTGCTCGGAATCCTTCAGGCCCATATTGGTCCAGTTGTCGCCACCATCGATGGACTTGTAAACACCATCTCCGACAGAGACGCTGTTACGTACCCACGACTCGCCCGTGCCCACCCAAATAACTTTTGGGTTGGTGGGATCAATCGTGACCGCGCCAATCGACTGCACGTCGGTCTTGTCGAAAACGGGCTTGAACGTCGTGCCGCCATTCACCGACTTCCATACGCCACCGCTGGCCGAACCTGCGAAGACAGTTAGCCGGCCGTGATCGTTCACCGCATCAACCGCGGCGATGCGACCGCTCATCACCGCCGAACCGATGTTGCGCGCGGGCAAGCCTGAGATGCTAGCCGAGTCGAACTTCACAGGCTGCTGTGCGGCGAGACTCGTCGACAGGGCAACCAATGCGAAAAACCAATTCAATCCCTTCCGGCACGCCCGGGCCGTACAAAAAGTGGCTGTAACCATTTCGTCTGGTCCTCTCATATGGAAAACTGCCAAGAAATCGTTACGCGAATCGCAAACTCTACTTTGCGGCCGCTGGCATCTTGAAGAAAGAGTCCTCAATGGGCACATTCGCTTCGATCTTGTCGAAGCTAATGCGGAAGTGACTTGGACCGGTGCCGCCTTTTTCGTTTATCTCGACGGAGTAAGGAAAGTACACCCCATTAACCTGCTTGTAGGAACCCAGTTGCTGCTCGGTCTCGCGAATCGAGCCGCGAATGAACTGCTGCAGCACGGTTTTAATCTCGAGGTATGTGTCTGGATCGAGGAAGTAATAAACGATGTCGCCGTCCTTCAGTGTGACTTTGAGCTGGTAGGCGTCGTCGCCGTCGACAATGTCGTGGCCGAGGTATTCCACCTTGTTACCCTTACTCTGGTAATCGACCAGCGGGCTGTCGATATCGGAGTTATCGACAAGCTCCCGCATTTCGTCGTCGCCCAACAATTCGGGATCCTTGCGCCCTTGGAAAGGAGAAATCTTCCACCCGGTGGAGCCGTCGTATGCCAGGACTTGCGTCATTCCTTGCAGCGTGAACCCCTGGCGAATCATGTTCTGCCGCTTGTTCTCCTGCGCGTAGCCGGCGTTAATCCCTCCGCCGCCCCCAAATCCTACATAGACGGTGCCAGTCATCTTCAAGGTGTTTATGGCCTTAATTTTGTCGACGCCACCTTTGGCTTGCAGGTTCTTGGCAACCAGTTCCTCGGCGGTCTGTGCCGCTGCACCCGCCACCAAGCACAGAACTAGCACGACCACCGCCGCTCGGGTGATGCGCATATGTTGAGCTCCTTGTCAGTTCGACGGGTTGCGATCGGACAATTGTCGCCGGACTACGGGTTCAGGGACGACCATTCCCGCCTTTTTGTCTGTTGGCTAGTGTATACGCTGGAGGGCGTGATGCGGTTCCATCCAGCCACCAGATCTTAGCGAGTCACTGGTTTGCAAGCGACGCTGCATCTTCTCGCAAGGTGCAGCCGCTGATCCTTCGTGACATCATTTGTGCAGCTAGATTCAAAATGCGCTTTGCAGCTTCGGTAGAACTCACTCCTCGAGAATGAATGTTCGAGATCAGATTTCGATTGGCGTCGGAATGGTGTTCCCGCGGACGGTACGCCATGTACGCCGATAGGCTTTCTGCAGTAGCCAGCCCTGGCCGCTCGCCGATGAGTAGAACTACAATTGTAGGGTCGAGTAGCTCGCCAATTTCATTCAGGATTCCCACCCGGCAGTGATGGACCACGAACGTACGTCCCACCGTCCAGCCTCGCTCCTGAGTGCCTTGCATCAGCAACGGCAGTAAACCGGGGACCTGCGCTGAAACGGCGGCAACCGACAGGCCGTCGCCAATCACAATTTGGAGATCTTTTCCGTTGGGACAACGCTTCGAGATTAGTTGTCGAGACGCCGTGTTGAAATGCCGCCCCAAGTCAGGTCTCAGCAGGTACTCATCCTTGTCACGGGCTTGGGTGTAGCCTTCGAAAAGACCCCACTCGCTTACCAGGTGCTCACCAAAGGCGGCTTTCGAATCCAACTCAGCGCGAACGGCATCCCGCGCGGCAGCGTGAGCTTCGCGTAAATCCAGTTGTGTGGCGGTGCGATATGCAGATCCGGCACGCCCCACCAGCAAACGCGCCGACGTCCGCTCTTTAACCTGGCGCACCAAGTCCGGCCAGTCTGGCTTCACGAGTGATCGGTCCGTTTCGCTGGTCATTCAGATACTCTCAGCTAGGCCTGACTCAAGGCCCTTCAACAGCTGTTGTCGAGTGGAGGCATCAATAGCGACGGGTTCAGTATCCCGGTAGATTCCGGTTTGCTGCAGCCAAGCTAAGAATTCGGGAACCGGCCGCAAATTGAACAGTTTCCTGACCGCGAGAGCGTCGTGATAGCTCGTGGATTGATAGTTCAGCATCACATCGTCCGAACACGGTACACCCATAAAGTAGTTGCAGCCTGCCGCAGCGAGAAGCAGCATCAGATTGTCGACCGAATTCTGATCGGCTTGCGCATGGTTGGTATAGCAGACATCACAGCCCATCGGGAGTCCCAAGAGTTTGCCCATGAAGTGATCTTCCAGGCCGGCTCGAGTGATTTGTCGTTCATCGTAGAGGTACTCAGGACCGATGAATCCAACCACGCTGTTAACCAGGAAAGGATCGAACACTCGCGCGACCCCATAGGCCCGAGCTTCCAAGGTCAGCTGGTCAACGCCGCTGTGGGCTTCGGCTGACAGCGCGCTTCCCTGCCCGGTCTCGAAATACATCACATTCTCACCCTTCCAGGCGACGTTGCGATGGCGGTGATGGTCCAGAACCTGCTCTTTACCCTCGCGCAACATGGAAAGAGTTACGCCAAAGCTCCGATTTGCGGCCTCGGTACCAGCAATCGACTGGAAGAGAAGATCGATGGGAGCACCTCGATTCAGCGCAGCCATTTGCGTGGTGATATGTGCGAGGCAGCAGTTTTGAGTCGGTATCTTGTACCCATCCACGAGGCGATTCAAGGCGCACAAGATTGCTGTAACCGCGTTCACCGAATCTGCCGCCGGATTGACGCCAATCACTGCATCTCCGCAACCGTACAGCAGCCCCTCAAAGGTAGAGAGAAGTATGCCTCCTATGTCATCGGTCGGATGGTTAGGCTGAATGCGGATGCCCAAGACTCCCCTCTCGCCCATCGTGTTACGGCAGCGCGTTACATTGCGGATTTTGGCCGCCGACAGCACCAGATCTTTGTTGCTCATGATCTTGGTGACCGCCGCTGCGATTTCAGGGAGGATGGCCCATTGCAACTTCTTCAACTCGGCTTCGTCTGTCGCGTCGTCAAGAATGTGTTCGCGAAGCTCGCCAACTGTCATGCTTCTGATGGGCTGGAAAGCTTCCTGATCGAACGTTTCGAGAATTAGTCGGCTAACATCGTCAGCGTCAGGATCAATTAGGGGCCGCTGAACAATTTCGGCAAGCGAAATCTCTGCGAGTGTGCGCTTCGCCGCGACACGCTCTCGCTCCGATCGCGCCGCCAAACCAGCCAATTGATCGCCGGACTTCTCCTCATTGGCCTTGGCAAAAATCTCGCGCAGATCGGAAAAACTGAATTGCTCAGCCATGGACGTATGTAAGCGAGTTGCGGTGCATCCTGATGGACGAGGTCTATTATCACTTCAGGTCGGGAAAATTACATGAACCTGAGGGAGTTACTGGGAGAAAAGGAATTGTATGGCTGAGGGACAGGGATTCGAATTAGCAGCAGCACACAATCCAAAGCAATTAGCGGTTGCCAGTGGCATCCAAAGTTGTTGATTGCCAGCTCGGTGAAGTCGCTAATGGAGTGCGAATGGAGTGCAAAAATTGTGACGCGTGCTCAACACTTCCCTCACACTTCAGAATCGAAGCTACCTTCGAAGATTTATATCTGGTGAATCGTCGGGATTCTGATTACTTCCGGCCGGATGGCGGTTGAGCAGTGCCTTGGATGCGTCGCTCCGTGTCCTCCAAGCGTTGACGCCAAAAATCTAACCTCTGGCTACGCTCGTTCCATCTGCTTCGTGCGGCGAGCATCGATTCCTCATTCCGCCCGCCTCGTTCAGCTACCATCGATTTCTCAATACTACGCAGCTCCAAGTCGGCGACCCTTAACGCTCGGTCTGCTTCGCGGAGGTAATGACGAATGCGTATCGCTTTCAGCCGTAGCATCACATCACCAAGAGAACCGAAAGTCATACCTGTACCGCATAGGTCGCGGATCCCTTGTAGCACAAATCGGCGCAACAAACCATCTAATGACGGTCCACCAGGTGAGGAAATTCAGCAAGCCGATCGTGAAAAGATTGTGAAGCAAGATACAAGTGACAAAAGCCGCCCAGTAGGGCGGCGCCGCTCAAGGTCACTTCAAGGTTACTTCGCGAGCCAGTAAACTGCTGAGAGTAGGTGCAATTTCGTTGCGCTTCTTCGCCGCATCCGCCATAGCCTGGCGACTGCCATAGTGCTTTTCAGCAATCGTAGCGGCCTTTTCACCCATTTCGTCCAGAGTAGCCCAGCTCTTGTATTCAATTGCTATGGCCACGCTCCAGTCATTAGGATGCTGTGTGACAGGGTTCGTGTAGAACTTATAATCCACAACCCAACCCTGCTTCTTGAAGTCCTCGTAGATTGGTTTGAAATTCTGTCGAATATCGGTCCAGAAGGCGTCGCCCATGCCGGGTTTCACGTCAACGTAGACAACGCGCCACACAGGACCGTTATTGTAATTGGGATTCTGCGCAACTAGCGCGGGGGCCACCAGTAACAGTAGAAACAGCAAAGGCAAGAGACACAGAGCACGCTCTTTCATCTTGGTCACTCCTTATGCCACTGATTAGGCCAGCAACGACAGCATGTAACCGTCACGTCCGAATTGGGGAGACGGAAGACCTCGGAGACGGCGGGAAGATCGGTGCGGTACGAAACGTACTGCGGGAGCGAAGTAGTGTCAAGAAGCATCAAACGGGGTATCGACGGTAACCATGAAGGTGTCTGCTCCTAACCGCTTGGGAGGCCTATCGGTGGTAATGGCCACCGGGGGAGACTCTGCTCGGCTTTATGGGAACTAGTGCCCAAGGTTCCTGGACATCGCCGACAGTCCGGCCAGGGCGGGGCCTAAGCCGCTGACCCACGGTACTATCAACCATTTTTATGCGCTCTGGCTCTGCAACTGGAAGCGAATTGTTTTCTCAGGAGATGAGCCGGGCCATGGCGTGCGGCTGTATGTCCAGGCCGGCTGCTGGTTGAGGCTTATTTGGTGCAAACATTTGCACTGTGCGACTGTTAGGAGTTAATGGCCTCCATGTTCACCTCGCTCTTGCCAATGGCAATGCAATTGCTCCTTGTGCACAAGTGGTGGGACACTGCCCGCAAAAAGCACAGCGGGGCTGTGCATTTCCCGATAACCATAGTGAACTGAGCCTACGTGCAGCAGAACAATGGGACCCGGTTTGAGCGCGAAGGACGCTTAGTCGAAAGTCAAAATGTAGCAAATGGGATTATCAGCATGAATCAGCCTTCTTCAATTCAGGCCCACGTCGCCCCTGTCCCGCTAAAAGTGCCCAACTCTTTTGACGAACTTGGCATCAGACGAGCACCAGTCCAGGACCTGGCTCTGAAGATGGTCTATGTGCGTGGCTTGTCTTCCACGCTCGAGATGGCAGCGGCGATGCGGGTCGGCAATAGGCTGGCGAGTGAAATCTTCCGCCAGTTACGTTCCGAGTTACTCATTGAAGTAATTGGAATGACCGACAACAATCCTCAATTTGTCCTTACTTCCAGGGGCAGGTCACTCGCTTTGGAGTTGATGGCATCAAACCAATATGTGGGATCGGTGCCTGTTCCCCTGGACAGTTATGTGCAACAGGTCCGTCGGCAAAGTGTGCGCAATGTGCAGGTGCATCCTCGGGACATCCGGCGCACGTTTGACGACCTGGTGCTGGAAGAAGCCACGCTGAACAAACTGGGAACAGCCGTGAACTCAGGCTCTTCCATTTTCTTGTACGGACCTGCTGGATCTGGTAAGACGATCATCGCAATGACCTTGCCGCGCGCCGTTGCAAACGACCGTGTGTGGATACCCTATGCAGTCCAGATAGAGGGCGAGATTGTGGCCGTCTTCGATCCTCACGTTCACAAGAAAGTTGAGGACGTTACAGTAGAGGACAGCGATCCACGCTGGGTACTGTGCCATCGCCCGACCGTACTGGTGGGCGGCGAGCTCAGCATTGACATGCTCGATCTGCAGATGAATCCGATTTCGAAGTTCTATACCGCTCCTGTGCAGATGAAAGCCAACAACGGAGTGCTCATCATCGATGATTTCGGACGGCAGCGCATGACTCCGCAGGAACTGCTAAACCGGTGGGTTGTTCCACTGGATCGTCGAATCGACTTCGTAACCCTGGCTGGCGGCAGGCATGTCGAGATTCCGTTCGAGCTCCTGGTCGTGTTCGCCACGAACCTGGATCCATCGACGCTGGCCGACCCGGCATTCATGCGTAGGATCCAAACCAAGATTAGGATCGACACCCTTTCAGTAGAGCAATTCAAACGCATCTTTGGACGAGTATGCAGTACGACGGGGATCTCGTACGAAGAGAGCGTGCTCGACGAGCTAGTCCACGAAATCCAGGACAAGCGGCAGGAACAACTCAGGGCTTGCCATCCCCGGGATATTGTCAATCAGGTCTGCTGGGCCGCACGCTACGAGAGCAGGCCCCCCAAGTTCGACCGACAGTCGATGCTGACGGCCGTGGCATCGTACTTCGTTCCTTAGAAGCAACGAGACCTGCTAATTAAGCCCGACCGCGACCTAACGCCTCAGGTGTGAAAGGGGCTAGGGGGTGGGTGTGTCAAAATTCTCGTTCTGGGATACAACTCGCCGGAACTGGAACCCATAATCTGTCCTGCACGATACGCTATTTGTTGATCCTGTGCCTCAAGCTGGATTCGAGGACCTCGCTTAATGCGAGGTCCCTCTACGCATAACTCCAGTCATCCAGATCCTCGTCCAGTTCGTCGGGCTCTAAGTCCTGAGTCAACCCATACGACACCGTTTGGTACTTACCGCGATGCGTTGGGTTCTTCCTCAGGCATCGGCCATCGGCGTGAACCACTCTTCGGTCCTTCCTGTCCCACTCAGCCCCAACGAAATCAAGTACCTGGAGGGAGTGTCTTCCATCCTTTACACGCCGCAATATGCTTACCATTGTCGTCGCGCGACTCCGCCCACCATAAGCCATCCTCAGAAGAACGACCGTACTTCACAATCAAACGCGGGTGATACTCGGGGAAAACGATTGTGCCCTTAAGACGTGAGTATTTCTTTGAAGGAAGGATTGCGAAAGAAGCGCGCAACTTATCAACCGCGTCTTGCAGAGTGTCCCGAGTGCGGCTTGGAGTTTTCCACGGGTCGGGACGTCAGTCCAGCAACTCCTGCAAATAGTCCCGCTGAGGTGAAGTGGCGATGACCACGTCCTCCAGCTTTCTTCTATAATCCAAAACATCGCGGATTTGCGATAGCTTCTCCTGCACCACATGAATGTTCCTGACGTCTAACTGATTTTCGATGAACTCCGCGATGGGAATCAGGCAGGTATCAACGTCGTGGAGCGCCTTCAGCCGACTGCATGGTTTCCCAGTCCGGTCTCAAGTGAAACGTTTTCTGAGTTTCGGCTTGGTCCAGATCGGCTGAGACCTTCTGAATCTTGGCGTAATATGGCTCGAATGCGATCGCGGATTCAGGTTTAATTCCGGACAGTTCCGCTTCAAAATCGGTTCGCCCGTTCTCGTCAATGATGTTATCGAGGTAAGACTGTTCTAGGCGTTTCCTTATCTCTGCGAGTCGGTCGGCCAACTGAGCCCGAGATTTGCGGAGCGAAGATTCAAATCGCTGGCGCATCGCGGCGCTCTCGTTTTCGGACGTGCGCTCCAATAGCTGTGGAACGAAGCGGTAATCGTTACGACGAATCCAACCCTCGATCCCCTGAGCGGGTGTTCGACATTCGGAGCGAGAGGCCAAAAAGGCTGGCTCAACTTCCTGGAGATTGGTGGGCTCACCATCGGACCCCAAATCAAGCTCGTAATAGCTCACCAACCCCTGGGCAATAGTTGATCGCAAGTCTCGACACCGCTTAACGTTCCAGCCCGGAAGTAGGGGTTGTTCGGGCTTGTCGTAAAATAATCCGAACAATTCGGCCAGATTGGAAATTGAATTCATGAGGCAATGTAGTGCTGTCCGGGCTGGCCCGGAGCTGGAATCCGTAATGGCGCGCATGAGTTCGGATTGCAATGGGCCGATGAGATTGGAAATCTGTGTCCTTAAGGCTGCAAACTGTTCTCGCGACCAATCGCTTTCCACTGCGGCCCTCGTGACATCTTCGGCGGCATCACACCAAACCTTGAGCAGGCCAGCCGCTTCCTCGATATTGCGAAGGAGCGCCTGCCGGTTGGAGCCATCAATTCTTTCGCTGGATAGCCGGTCTACTTGCCTGTTTCTGTATGCCGGCTTCTGCCATTGATCCGCTTTCTCGCGTAACAAGGCCACGGTTGTCGTGCTTTCGGCGGCGGATCGCACGAGGGCTTGGAGTTCCCCTGTTGGCCCGCACAATTCGCGCCAGACTTCCGTAGCGGGCTTATATACCATCCCGCGGCGCGGCGCATCTTCAAGCCATTCCTCAAGCGTCTGCCTAGCATGCGCCAGCATGAGTTGAACGGTGCTCTGCTCTATGGCCCTGGTCAGGTCTTGGCGGCTGAAGACCAGGTTGCTCTCGCTAAACGCAAGCAACGCCTCCGATAGCTTGCGGACGGTGGGGAGTCCAGAAGGGATTCTGGCCCAGCTACGGACTTCGAGGGTCGGCGCCAATACCGCCGGCCGTAGCGCGGCGGCAACCTCAAGCAGCGGGTGCGAGGCTTCGGTCAGCGCGTATTCCGTTACGAGGCCGCGCATTTCTTCAATGATCGGATCTTCAGACGACTCAATTAGCCGACTGCCAATCAGCATGCCGATCAAGCTAGGCGGAATTCCCGGTTCTTCGTCACGGGCCGACCGGGAGCTCGCAAGCCAGTACGCCAATGAAAGGTCCTCCGCTTCGATAAAGCTCCAAAGAAGGGCGTGGCCTTCCGGGGCCTGGACTGCGACCGCTCGAGAGGCTTCTGATGGCGCAGTTGCTACCTGTGCGTGAGGTTCCCCCGCGGGCGGATCTGTGACCTGCGCAGGGGCGGCATCATCCGCATAAGAGCCGCCGGCTCCTTCAATGTCAGGAATATCAGGCAAGGGAACTAAGGTAATCGGTGGTGCTTCGTGAGGCAGAGGCGCCTCAGTAACGGCGACCGCAACGTCCGGCTCCGTAGCGGCAACACGCGCGGCGCCAGCAGTGATCTGCGTCTTATTCTCAGCTGTGCTGGGCTCACTGACGGGAGATTCTACGTGGGCAGGAGTAGTCGCCAACTCGGATTTGGATTCCGCCTCCGACGTTTCAGGTGGGAGTTCACTGGGAGCAACTGCCGCGGGTTCGGATGTGATCGTGCCAGTAAACCCAGGCTCCTCAGTACCCTCCCCAGCCTCCGGTTTCGGGCTACCCGGTTCGGGCCCTGATTTGGTTACTAGGGAGTCCAACATTGCATACAATTCGCCAATTTGTTTGTCCTCGGCGAAGAGCCGATTGTACCGGTCCTGATCTGCCGCATAGGTGGTACACCGTTCGTCGGAGATCAGTTGCCTCTTGCGAAAGCTTTCTGCTAAGTCGTCGATTGCCTTCTTACAACCAGAGAGCCTGTCGTCAGATACGTCGTCCACCTTAAACGTGACGAGACTGGTGTGGCCGAAATACTCGATCAGGCCAGCATAGGACTTTTGCAGCTCTTCAATCGCGGCTTGCACCGAGACGCGGCTCCGAATCTCCTGCCGCTTCGATTCCGCGATCCCCTGAACTGCCGCGATGAAGGCATCGATCTCATTCCACGATGGATCGTTTGCCGGGAGAGCCCGTAATTCCTTCAGCCAAGCGGAGAGCTGCGGTGAAGCGAGATCTAAGTCCATTGGGGCCGACTACTCCTCCATTTCAACGGGCGATTGGTTATTCAAATAACCTGCCAGCGCTAACGCCAACTCGCGGGATATGCCAGGGTGACTCTTCTTGAACTTGTCAACAACCCGATCCACGTCCGAAACTTGCCATCGTCGCTCCAACCACAAAAGCGCCTATGAACACCGTAACAAGAAATTGATCTCATGGCTTCGGTCCTTGGCTAATAGAACCTCGTAGACGCCGGCCACCTTCAGGACTCGCCGAGATTTTCTGACGGCGAGGCACAAAGGCGGCACACTGGAAGCCGAATCGACGGTTCTCCCGAAGGCATGGAGAAGCAAGTGCATTACCACTCGGAAGGTGGCTAGCTCGCAATATTCAGTTGACAAGATTTCGCTCGTCCCCCGCGGTCATCGACTCGTCCCGCAACAGGCCTAGGACCCTGCCGGTATGGTCGAGGGAACAAACCAGTTCTGCCTCCTGCCGTTCGTACATTGCTCGGATTTGTCTGGTGGTTCGATCGCCTGCGGCCCTATCTTGCTTCACGGCTTCAAACAGCTTCCGCAGCGGCATTGTGCCTAATCTAGACAGCGAAAAGGCGCGTGAGACCCTCCCGCTGTCAGCCATATTGGCTTGTTGCGGTTTGTTGTGGTTGCGACCATCCGCCACGTCTATACACCACCACCCGTACGTAGCAACCTTATGACCAAATAAACTGGCAGGTTTAGTTGGCTTGGCGCGCAGATCAGCAACGCTGTTCAGCGCCGTAGATTCCCAAGACGTTTGCTGAGGAATACAAGATTGTGCGGCGAGGGCCGAATAAGTGCATAACTTTGCACCTGAATGGATCGGTTTCGAGCATCGCCGAGCAGGTCTGCCTTTAGCTGGCGGTTCCAGACTAAGGGCCCCTCTAAACGGCACTGCACAAGAATCTGACGAGGGGTGCATTTTAGGCGGCTTTCTGGAAAACGACGACTTCAGCCCATCGGGGAGGCCGAATATCCGATTTCGAAGAAAATGGGCAGAATTCGCTGCTTTGCTG
>Ga0306924_10000814_pt1 | contig 27225 bp, 23 predicted proteins | sample sta12Can44000111_FD_203756 | JGI IMG/M metagenome (GOLD analysis project Ga0306924, IMG submission 203756) | Lab enrichment of tropical soil microbial communities from Luquillo Experimental Forest, Puerto Rico - statanox.12C.anox.44.000.111 (v2)... | ecosystem: Environmental > Terrestrial >... | reverse complement strand
CACTATAGGGGAAGTCGACGCGATCCGAGTCGCGATTACGGATTGACGGTGAGGGAGACCCCGAACCCGAACCCGGAGTTGTCGTTCCACACGTGGGACGGCGGCACGGGCGCGATGATCAGGAAGGCGGCACCGGCCGGAATGGTCACGGTCGGGCTGTTTGCGATCGCGAAGTCCTGCGGGATGTCGCTCGGGAAGCCGGTGTTGAACGCCGGCGCCCCGCTCGCAGCGATCGCGCCCGGGATGCGGTTGTGCTGCGACGACGCGTTCACGGTGTTCGACGAGCTGAACACCGCTCCCGCCGCGGTCTGGTTGCCGTCGCGCAGCTCGGAGATGTCGTCGTAGGTGCCGACGCGCGCGATCTTCAGCGTGTCGCCCGGCTTGGCGCCGATGTCGGCCAGCGGGATCACCAGCGGCGCGGCAGTCTTGTCGAGCGGGCTGCCCTGCAGGTAGCTGCTCTTGGAGTTCAGCCCGTAGAAGATGTCGCGTCCCTGCTCGGCGAAGTGCGGTCCGCACTCGGCGAGGATGTCGGCGTCGAACAGCGGTGGCGTCGACCCGTTGTCGACGGCGAGGTCCAGGGAGAACGTCGCGGGGTTGTCGAGCAGCGTGGTCGTGCCGCTGAACGAGGCGCTGGTCGCGAACAGCCCGTCCGCCGAGCCGGTCGACGACGCGTTCAAGAGCTGCGTCAGCCCGATGTTGTTCAGCGGGAACGTCGCCGTCTGCGAGAGCGACACCGGCGGGACGCCGAGCAGATCGACGATCGCAGCGGTTGCGCGCAGGTTCAGCGTCAGCGTGGTCGAGCCCTTGCTGCCGAGGATGTCGAGGTGGATGGTTCCGGACGACGGCGCGTTCGGGTCGCCCCAGACGCACACGATCCCGACGATCGAGAACGCCTGCGGACTGTTCGTGTCGCCGGCGATGCGGACGTCGTTCACCGCGACCGTTCCGTCGAGCGGCGCGGGAAGCGTCGTGGTGTTCAGCACGATCGCGCCCTGGAAGCCGCCCTGCAGTCGGACGATCGGTACCGGCGCCGTCCCGAGCAGATCGCTCTGGAGCGAGCCCGTGCTCTGGGCCTGCACCACCTTGACCCAGCTCTCAATCGTGAGTTTCCCGCACCCGGTGGCCAGGAGCGCCGAAGCGCCGAGAACCAGACCGAGCACTCGCATACGAGTCGTCATCCGAAATCCCTCCTGCGGGTCTTTTACACGAGGACTTTCGGAAATGGAAGAAAAAAGAAGACGATGTTTTGCGAAAGTCGGCTAGTAGCCGGTGGCCCGCAGCAGCAGCTCTCGCATCATGGGCTGGAGCTTCACGAACTCGGCGTGCCTGCCCTCGCTGTAATAGCGGATCGACAGGCCCTCGATGCCCGTGACCACGAGCTCCACGCGCGCGCGCTCGGGCGCCGTCGCGATCACGCCCATTCTGCGCAAGCGCTCGATTTCACTCATGATTCCATCGGTGATCAGGTTGACGCAGCGGCGCCGCTCGTCGCGCACGCGCTCGCCCGCGGCGCCGCCCAGGCGCTCGAAGTCGATGATCGTCGCGGCGGGGAAGAGCTCGCAGTAGGCGCGCAGCGCGCGGTCGGCGCGGGCCACCGGTCCTCGGGTGGTGCGCGCGATCTCCATCAGCTCGGCGATGAAGCGGTTGGCCTGGCTGGCGAAGATCTCCGCGACCAGGTCTTCCTTGGTGTCGAAGTGGTCGTAGAACGTACGGGACGACATGCCGGCTTCGCTCACGATGTCGGCGACGGACAGCTTCTCGCCGTTGGTGCGATCGAACACGCGGATCGCCGCGTCGACTAAGCGCTGGCGCTGCCCTTCGCGCGGCAGCGGCGGACGTCCTCTGGGGCGCTTCGCGGGCTCGCGGTCACTCATCGCGTCTCACCATACCGTGGTTGCCCTGAGGTGCGAAGCATCCGGGCGCGAGCGCAGCGGAGAGCGCGCGCGGGACCAGCAACGCCAGCGCCGCGCCGCCGGCGACGAGGAGCAGCGTCATCGCGTAGTCGCGGGGGCTCGACGGCGACCAGATGCCGAACGAGTAGTGCCCCACCAGCGGGAACCAGGCGGCGGCCAGCAGCGGCAGCGCAATCGCGAGCGCGCGCCCCGACAGCTCGAGCGCGGGCACGATGCGCGCGAGCACGAGCCAGCTCGCGAACGCGAGCACGAGCTCGGGCAGGAGCGCCTGCGTGGCGATGGTGGAGTACACCAGGCCCAACGCCTGGCGCTGCACGTCTCCGGGAAGCTCGCCGCGCGACGCAATGCTGGGGATCAACAGCAAGGCCGCGAGCAGGGCGAAGCCCGCGAGCAGGAGGCCGGCCGAAGCCGCGAGCCAGAAGAGAGCGCGAGCCAGGAAACGCATCGGAGTCAGCGGCAGTGCCGGCCCAGCTCGCTGACCTGGAAGCTCCGGCTGTCTACCTCGCCGTCCACCTCCAGGTCCTCGATCGCCACCGTCGTGCGCGTCTGGTCGCGCACGTCCTTCATCTCCACCTCGGTGGGCGCCGTCACGCCGTTCTCGCTGTACATGGAGTCGGGCTTGGCGGTGAGCACTTTGCGCAGCCGGTCACCGGTCTCGTACTGCTCGCTCTTCAGCACCACGCAGGTGCTCTTGTCGATGTAGCTCAGCACCTTGCTGTACGACGACTTGGTGGTGTCGGTCGGCAGGGCCTGGACCACGAACACCGCGCGCCCGTCGAGGTCGGAGTCGGCCAGGCGCTGCGCCGACTCGGGCCGGTTCAGCTGCATGAAGCGCTGCAGGTCCTCGTAGGTGAAGTCGGTGCCGAACAGGCTGCCGCCGGCGCCGTCGCCGGAGACGCGCTTGGCTTTGCGCAGCTCGGTCGTATAGAGGAAATTCTGCGGCGGCTCGCCCTTCGACTCCATCGAGAGCACCTCGCTGCCGCGCATCTCCTGGGGCTGACTGATGCACAGCTTGGCCCTGCGCGTCCCATCTTCCATGGTCTTGCCGAGGATCTTGCCGCGGAACTCGCGCGTGCCCCCGATGCGGTCGTACGAGGTGAAATGCACGGTCTGCACGCTGGAGTGCTTGGGCACGTTGCGCAGCATGCAGTCGCGCACCTCCTTGAGCGGGTCGCTGGCCTGAGCCGACGCGACGAGCGGAGACAGGAGTGCGAGCAGAAAAGCGGCGGCGCGGCCGGTCGACATCGGGCGCCCATCTTAGCCGATCGAAGCTGGGGCGAACGCGGGCTGGCGCGCGACGGTGCGCGAAGCTAAAAGGCAAGCCTCCGGGGGAGGTCGGGTGAGAGGCGATCGGAACGGCGTGCGACCGCGCATGCTCCTCCGCGGTCGACTCACGATCGCAGCGGGAATCTTGATCCTCCTCGCTGCCGGCCGCGCGCTGCTGGCCGACGAGCGCGGCCCCGAGGTGGACCCGGGGAAGCCGCCCGCCGACGTCGCAGCGTTCCCGCAGCCGCAGGCCGACGACGACGGCGAATCCTCGGGCCCCGACGCCGTCGAGCCCTCGCTCCCCGAGCCGACCCCGCCTCCGCAGCCGGCGCACCCGGCTCCGGCGGAGGCGCCGAGCCGCGAGCCCGCGCCGCCGCGCGGCGCGACCGCCGCCGTGCCCGAAGCGATCCTGCGGCGCATCCCGATCCCACCCCCGGGCTCGCGACGCGGCGCGCTGCCGCGGCTGGTGTCGAGCGGCGGCTCCATGCAGGTGACGCGGGCGGAGCGCCTGGTCGAGGTCGTGCCGGCCCCGGGGGGCGGCGTGAGCGGCCCGCTGCGCGTCGAGTACACGCTCGACGCCGGCCTCACCGACGCGGTGTACGACATCTTCGCGCGGGGCCGGGTGAAGCTCGGGCTCGCGGTCGTGCTCGATCCCGCGAGCGGCGAGGTGCTGGCCTATGCGGGCACCGACGCGGAGCGGCTGCCGCCGAGCGCGCTCTACCCCGCCGCGTCGCTGGTGAAGGTGGTGACCGCCGCTGCCGCGCTGCAGAACGTGCCGGGCGTCGCGGGCCGGACCTGCCACTTCGTGGGCAGTCCGTATCGGCTGACGCCCCGGCGGCTCGATCCGCCGCGGCGCGGGACGGAGGTCACGCTCGAACGGGCGCTCGCGACCTCGAACAACCAGTGCTTCGCCCAGATCGCCGTCAACGACCTGGGTGAGAACCGCCTGCTCGAGACTTTCCGGCGCTTCGGGCTGTTGCAGTCGCCCGGCCCCGGCCACGCCTCGGGCGAGGCGGACTCGGCCGACGGCGACCGCTTCGCGCTGGGAAAGCTCGGCTGCGGGCTCGCCGGGCTGCGCATCACGGCGCTCCACGCGGCCGACATCGCCGCGGCGCTGGTGGACGGCCGCCGGATCGCGCCGCACTGGATCGCGCGCGTCTCGGACCTCGCGGGGCACGACCTGCCGCTGCCGCCGCGCGCGCGTCCCGAGGTGGTGCTGCCCGCGGCGACCGCCGCGCAGCTGCGCGACATGATGATCGAGACCACGCTCAGCGGCACCGCGCGCCGCGCCTTCCACGGCGCCTGGGGCCGCCCGCTGCTGCGCGAGATGACCGTCGCGGGAAAGACCGGAAGCCTCTCCGGCACCACGCCGCCGGGCCGCTACGAGTGGTTCATCGGGCTTGCGCCTGCCGACCGCCCCAAGATCGCGATCGCGGTGCTGGTGGTGCAGCAGCGCCATGCCCACCCGACCGGCGCACAGGTGGGGGCGCAGATCCTGAACGCGATCTTCTGCAACGGCGAGGTGTGCCGCGCCGACCGGGCCGACCAGTGGCTGGCGGCTCGCGCCGGATCTACCCGGCACGGCTTCGATTGAGCTAGCATCGGGGCGTGGCGGTCACCGAGGGCAAGAAGGCGCCGCCGTTCGCGCTGCTCGACGCCGACGGCAAGAAGGTCACGCTCGCGGACTTCGCGGGCCGGAACGTCATCCTCTATTTCTACCCGCGCGACGACACGCCCGGCTGCACCAAGGAAGCCTGCGGCTTCCGCGACCTGTGGAAGGAGATCGGCAAGAAGAACGCCGTGGTGCTCGGCGTCTCGCCCGACCGCGAGAGCGCACACCAGAAGTTCCGCACCAAGTACAAGCTGCCCTTCCCGCTGCTCTCCGATCCCGACCACGGCGTGATGGAGACCTACGGCGCCTACGGCGAGAAGGTGCTGTACGGCAAGAAGACGCGGGGCGTGATCCGCTCCACGGTGTGGATCGGCCCCGACGGCGTGGTGCGCAAGCACTGGAAGCGCGTGCCCAAGGCCGAGGAGCACCCGGCGCGCGTGCTCGAGGCGCTGGAAGGCGCCGAGGACTGATGCGCGCGGCGCTCGCGCGCCTGCTCGCGCTCGCGGCGCTGATCGCCGTGCTCGACGACGGCGCCGCCTGCCTGGTCGCCCTCGTGAGTGCACCTGCGCCGGGGCCCGCCAGCGTGCTGGCCTGGCGCGCGCCCTGCCCCTGCGGCTGCGGCCAGCACGCGCCGACACTGATTGGTGTCGGATTGAACCAGCCGGCCGCGCCGCAGACGCTCGCGGCCGTTCCGCCAGCGACGCGCCAGGATGCGCCGCCCGCCGTAGCGCTGCGCTTCGCGAGCGCTCCACCCCGCGCGATCGACCACGTCCCCATCGCCCTCGCCTGACCGAACGAACGCGTTCTCCTCGAACCGTCTTTCGCCAGGGAGGTGCGAGCATGTCCTCGCGTTCTTCGTGCGCGGCGCTCGCCGCCGCGTGCGCCGTGTTCCTTTCCCAGTCCCAGAGCCGCGCGTGCTCGGTGTGCCAGTGCGGCGATCCGATCTACGACCAGCAGGGCGCCGGCTCCGTCGAGGTCGAGCGCTTCAGCTTCTATCTCGAAGGCTCTTCGTTCACCAAGTCGAGCGGCGTGCTGGCCGACACGCCGGGCGAGGTGCCGAACCCCGGCGACCGCGACCACAGCGTCGACCGCTCCCTCACCGCCTACGCGAGCTGGACGCCGACCCCGCGGGTCACGCTCACGGTGAGCGCGCCGTTCCGCTGGATCACGATCGACACCCACCACGCCGAGGGCGGAACCGATACCTCGAGCAACCGCGGCTTCGGCGACACCTCGTTCTATGTCACCACCCGGTTGTGGAGCGACGTCGAGCACCATCCCACCACCTGGCTCGAGCTCCGAGTCATGATGAAAGCGCCGACCGGGGACAGCGACAAGACCGTGGACGGCGGCCAGGATCCGCACATCCAGGTCGGCACCGGCTCCTGGGACTTCGGCCTCGGTCTCTCGGCCGGCCAGCACTTCGACCGCTTCGCGCTGTACACCAACGTCTATTACCGGCTGAACACGCTGGGCTCGCTGCACTACGAGTACGGCGACGTATTCCTCGCCAACCTGATCGCGACCAGCGAAGCGCTCCCGCTCGACGGGCTCGGCGGCGTGCTGCTGCGGCCCGGCCTCGAGGTCAACTACCGCTATTCGGGCCACGACCAGTTCCGCGGCGACTTCTACCGCTCCAGCGGCGGGTCGATCGTGAACCTGACCCCGTTCCTGGAGCTGCCGTTGACGCTCGACGCGGAGCGGCCCGCGCCCTGGCTGCACCTGGCCGTGCGCATGCCGCTCTCCAGCGGCGGCTTGTTCGGCGCGCAGCACGAGAGCTTCACCTATCTCGTCGGAATCGGCGTGCCGTTCTAGCGGAGCGCTACGGCACCGTGAAGCCGAACAGGCGGGCGGCGTTCAGGCCGAGGATCTTGGCGCGCTGGACGTCGCTGAGTCCGCCCATCGTCCGCTCGATCGCCTCGGCGGAGTGCGGCCAGGTGCCTTCGTGGTGCGGGTAGTCGTTGGCCCACATGAAGCAGTTCTCCAGCCCGAACCGCTCGACGAGCTCCAGGCCCGGGGCGTCCTCCTGGAACGACGCAAATCCGTGTCGCCTGAAGTACTCGCTGGGCAAGGCCTTGAGCTTCGGGAAGGCCCACATGTGGTGCTTCTGGTAGGCCTCGTCCATCGCGGTGAGCGCCCAGGGCACCCAGCCGATGCCCGCCTCGATCGAGGCGAAGCGGATGCCCGGGAAGCGCTCGAGCACGCCCGACGCGCACAGGTTCGCGACCGGCTCGATCGTGGGCGCAAGCGAGTGCGCGACGTAGTTGATCACCGCGCCGCCGTTCCCGCGCGCCGCGCGCGGGTCGCGTCCGGTCGAGACGTGGAAGGTGATCGGCCGCTGCGTGGCCTGCACGCAGGCCCACAGCCGGTCGAACTCGGGCAGGTTGTAGTTCCGCGCCTCGGCGTCGTGCGCGCCCCAGTTCGGCTTGCACGGCAGGGTGAAGCCGCGGAAGCCCTGCGCCGCGGTGCGCTCGATCTCGGCGATCGCGCCGTCCAGATCGCCGGTCGCGACGGCGGCGAGCGGAGACATCACGGCGTTGTACGGGCCGAAGGTCTCCCAGGCCCACTCGTTGTAGACGCGGCACATGGCGTTCGCGAACACGGGGTCGGTGGTGGCCCACATCGACAGACCCTTGTTGGGGAAGATCACCTCCGCGTCGATGCCGTCGGCGTGCAGGTCGCGCAGCCGCTCTTCGGGTTCGGCCCCCGCCTTCGAACGCACCAGGTCCTCGCCCTCGAACCGGGACTCGCGCAGCTTCTGCGGCCGGAAGCCCTCCATCACGCTCCAGCGCACGCCGCTGGCGTCGACCTCGATGCGCGGCAGGCGGTCGCGGTACTTCGCGTCGATGCGCTCGCGCCACAGCCCCGCGGGCTCGTTCGCGTGGGTGTCGGCCGAGACCATGAAGTACTTGTCCGGGTCGCCCGCGCGCGCGGTCCGCGGCCAGCCGACACTGCCCGGTGTCGAGGCGCGCCAGGCGTTCGGATCGGAGATCGCTTGCGCACTCAAGATCGCTTCCTCCACTGCACGAGCGTGTGCTGCTCGTGGTCCTCGAAGAGCGGCTCGACCTCGGCGCCGATGTCGACGGGCGCCCGGGGGTCGCCGGCCAGGTTGCCGATCATGCGGATTCCGCCCGCCCCTGGCAGCTCCACCAGCACCACCAGATAGGGTACCGCGCCCACCAGCGCCGGGTGCACCGGGTGCCAGACGCGCTCCCACGAGAAGATCCGCCCGGGCAGCGGCACCTGGGCCCAGCCGATCTCGAAGGAGTGGCAGGCGTGGCAGATCCACTCGGGTCCCCACTGCCAGGCCGTGCAGGCGTTGCAGCGCTGCGCCACCAGCCGGTGTCGGCGCGCGGCGTCCCAGTAGGGGCGGTCGAGCCCGTCCGGGAGCGGCGCGGGCGCGGGCAGGCCGACGGGCAAGAGCGTCACAGCACGTCCTCCGAGCCGACCAGCATGTCGGAGACCGGCGTCACCATCGGGCCCGAGGCGACCAGCGCGACGCGCGCGCCCGGGACCTGCGCCGTCGACTGGCCACGGATCTGGCGCACCGCCTCGAGCTGCAGCTCGAGCCCGTGCATGTAGCACTCCGCCAGGTTCCCGCCGCTGGTGTTGAGCGGCAGCCGCCCGTCGGGCGCGGAGAAGCTCTCGAGCGTGCAGAACTCGTTCGCCTCCTCGTAGGAGAAGAAGCCGTGCTCGACCAGGCTCATCACCACGCCGCCGGTGAAGTTCTCGTAGCTCTGCACCACGTCGACGTCCGCGGGACCGATGCCTGCCATCGCATACATTCGCGGAGCGACGGTCTTGAAGCTCGCGGTCGCGTAGTCCGGGTTGTTGTGCGCGCCCGCGCCCGCGCGGCGCTCCGAGCCCTGCGCCACGCCCAGGAGCAGCACCGGCGGTTGGCGCAGGTCGCGCGCGCGCTCGGCCGCCACTAGCACCAGCGCTGCTGCGCCGTCGTTCTCGAGGCAGCAGTCGTACAGGTGGAAGGGCTCGGCGATCCAGCGCGACGCGTCATAGGCCTCGGCGCTGAGCGGGCGGCCGTACATCACCGCGCGCGGGTTCGACTGCGCGTGCCGGTAGCTCGCCAGCGCGACCGCGCGGAACGCCTCCTGGCGGATGCCGTGCTCGTGCATCAGCCGCGTCGCGCGCATCGCGAACATCTGCGCCGGCGACATCAGCCCGTAGGGCAGCCACAGCGCCGGATCGCCCGACACCCGTTCGCGGCGCGCGCCGGCGCCGAAGCGGCCGAACTGGCCCTGCGCCAGTGCGCGGTACACGACGACCGTCTCGGCCAGGCCGGCCGCGATCGCCGCCGCGCCGTTGGCGACCGCCGCGGCGCCGCCGCCCCCGCCGCCGCCCCACTGCATGTTCGAGAAGCGGAGCTCCTTGCAGTCGAGCGCCGCCGCGATCCGCGACGGCTCGTTGCGGTCGTTCGAGTACGAGGCGAACCCGTCGACGTCGCGCGGATCGATGCCCGCGTCCGCGCAGGCCGCGAGGATCGCGCGCAGCCCGAGCACGAACTCGGGTTCTTTGGCCTCACCGCGCTTGCAGTACTCCGACTCGCCGACGCCGGCGATCGCCACCCGCCCGCGCAAGCTTCGCGCGTTCATGAGCCGGATGATGTCACGGGCGCGAGGCGGATTTCAGCGCCTCAGCGCAGCAGCGGCGGCTCGTCGTCGCCGCCTTCGGGCAGCTCGAACAGCGTCGGACCCGCACCCTGCGGCAGCTCCTCGACCGCGCGGAGCTGCTTCGAGATGGCGCGCGTGCGCACGCCGGTCTCGTCGATGGTGTTGCTCGCGGTCAGGAGCTGCTTCTTCACCCGGTCCAGCACCTCGCCGAACTTCCCGAACTCCGACTTCACCGCGGCGAGCACCTTCCACACCTCGCCCGCGCGGCGCTCGATCGCGAGCGTGCGGAAGCCGAGCCGCAGGCTGTTGAGCAGCGCCGCCAGCGTGGTCGGCCCGGCGAGGATCACGCGCTGGTCCTGCTGCAGGGCCTCGACCAGCCCCGGCTGGCGCAAGAGCTCCGCGAACAGCCCCTCGGTCGGGACGAACAGGATCGCGAAATCGGTGGTGTGCGGCGGCGCCAGGTACTTCGCGCGGATCTCCGACGCGGCCAGCTTGATCGCCCGCGCGAGCGCCACGCCGGCTGCCGCCACGGCCACCGGGTCGGCGGCTTCGACCGCGCTCTGCAGGCGGCCGTAGTCCTCCTGAGGGAACTTCGAGTCGATCGGCAGCCAGCACGGGCTCTCGCCCCCCGCATCCGCACCCGGAAGCCGCACCGCGAACTCCACGGTCGCCCCGGAATCGGGGCGGGGCCGCACGTTCCGGCCGTACTGGTCGGGCGTCAGGATCTGCTCGAGGATCGCGCCGAGCTGGATCTCGCCGAAGGTGCCGCGCGTCTTCACGTTGGAGAGCACGCGCTTCAGATCGCCGACGCCCTTCGCCAGGCTGTGCATCTCGCCCAGGCCACGCTGCACCGCCTCCAGCCGCTCGCCGACCAGCTTGAAGGACTCGCCCAGCCGCCGCTCCAGCGTACCGGAGAGCTTCTCGTCCACGGTCTGCCGCATCTGGTCGAGCTTGCGCTCGTTGCCTTCCTGCAGCTCCTTCAGCTGCGCGGCCACGCCCGTGAGCGTGTCGGTGAGCGCGTTCGCGCTCTCCGCGAAGCGCCGGGCGACCTCTTCGCGCAGCTCGGCCGCCGCGCGCCGGGACTCCTCGCGCGCCTGCCGCAGCTCCTCGCGCGTCAGCCGGAACAGGGCCAGCGCGCCGGCGCCCACGATCGAGGCCAGCAGCAGCCAGGGAACCGCCTCTCCCACCACGCCGGGATTCTATCGCGGAGCGTGGTGTACGCTCCCCTCGCCTTGGTCGACTTCTTCATCGGACGCCCGGTCTTCGCCTCGGTGCTCGCGATCCTGATCACCTTCGCGGGAGCGGTGTGCATCCCGCTCCTGCCGGTGGCGCAGTTCCCGCGCATCACCCCGCCGACGGTGAGCGTGCGCTCGTCCTACCCGGGCGCCAGCGCGGAGGTGGTCGAGGGCAGCGTGACCATCCCGCTGGAGCAGCAGATCAACGGCGTCGAGGGCATGCTCTACATGTCCTCGACCAGCAACAACGACGGTAGCTCCTCGATCACCGTCACCTTCGAGGTCGGCTACGACCTGAACATCGCCGCGGTCGACGTGCAGAACCGGATCGCGGTGGCGCTGCCGCAGCTGCCCGAGGAGGTGCAGCGCGCGGGCATCACGGTGCGGCGCGTGTCGACCGACCTCACCATCGTGGTGAACCTGATCTCGCCCGACGGCTCGCGAGACGACGTGTTCCTGTCGAACTGGGCCGACATCAACATCAGCGACCGGGTGAAGCGCCTGAACGGCGTCGGCGACGTGGTGCTGTTCGGCGAGCGCCGCTACTCGATGCGGGTCTGGCTGGACCCCGACAAGCTCGCCAAGCTGGGCGTGACCTCGCAGGACGTGGTGAGCTCGCTGCGCGAGCAGAACCAGCAGGTGGCCGCGGGCGTGCTCGGCCAGCCGCCGGCGCCCAACGGACTGGCGTTCCAGTACGCGCTCACCGCGCGCGGCCGGCTGGAGACACCCGAGGAGTTCAGCCAGATCGTGCTCCGCACGCGGCCGGACGGCTCGATCCTGCGCGTCGCCGACGTCGCGCGCGTGGAGCTCGGCGCGCAGAGCTACGTGAACTTCAGCCGGCTCGGCCTCTCGCCGTCGACCGGCGTGGCCGTGTTCGCGCTGCCGAGCGCGAACGCGCTCGACGTGGCCAAGGCGGTCCACGCGGAGATGGAGAAGATCGCACCGCGCTTCCCGGCCGGGGTCGCCTACCGGATCCTGTACGAGCCCACGCGCTTCGTCACCGAGTCGATCAAGGAGGTGATCTGGACCCTGGTCGAGGCGATGCTGCTGGTGGTCTTCGTGGTGTACGTGTTCCTCGAGACCTTCCGCGCGACGATCATCCCGGCGATCACGGTGCCCGTCTCGCTGGTGGGCACGTTCGCGGCGATGGCGGTGCTCGGCTTCTCGGTGAACACCTTCACCCTGTTCGGGCTGGTGCTGGCGATCGGGCTCGTGGTCGACGACGCGATCGTGGTGGTCGAGAACGTGACGCGCATGATCGAGGACCGGAAGCTGCCGCCGCGCGAGGCCACCATGCTGGGCATGCGCGAGGTCACGGCGCCGATCGTAGCGATCTCGCTCGTGCTGATGGCGGTGTTCATGCCGGTGGCGTTCATCCCCGGCACCTCGGGGCGGCTCTACCAGCAGTTCGCGCTCACGATCGCGTTCTCGGTGGCGATCTCGGCCTTCAACGCGCTGACGCTCTCGCCCGCGCTGTGCGCGATCTTCCTGCGCGGCGAGCACCGCGTGAAGAACGTCTTCTTCCGCTGGTTCGATGCCGGCTTCCAGCGCTTCACCAGCGCCTACGAGAAGGGCGGCGCCGCCGCGATCGCCGGCTGGCCGCTGGTGCTCGCGATCTTCGGCGGGCTGATCGCCGCGACGGTGCTGCTGTACACGCGGCTGCCGACCGCGTTCGTGCCGAACGAGGACCTCGGCTACTTCATCGTGTCGGTGCAACTGCCCGACGGCTCGTCGCTGGAGCGCACCAACGAGGTCACGCGCGAGGTCGTGACCAAGCTGCTCGCGATCCCGGGCGTGGCGAGCGGCGTGGTGAACGGCGGCACCGACTTCCTCACCGGCGCCGCCGCCTCGAACGCCGCGGCCTGCTACATGATCCTGAAGCCCTGGGACGAACGGCACACCCCGGAGGTGCAGCTCGACGCGATCCTGGGGCGAGCACGGCGCGAGCTCGGGCAGATCCCGACCGCCGTGGTGGCCGCGTTCAACCCGCCGCCCATCCGCGGCCTGGGCTCGACCGGCGGCTTCCAGATGCAGATCCAGGACCTGGTGCACCAGAGCTTTCCGGACTTCGCCAAGCGGGTGAGCTCGCTGGTCGAGGCGGCCAACGCCTCGGGTCAGGTCACCGGGGTGGTGAGCTCGCTGCGCACCAACATCCCGCAGTACTCGGTCGAGATCGACCGCACCAAGGCCAAGGCGCTGGGGCTCTCGCTCTCCGACGTGTTCGGCACGCTCGAGGTGTACCTGGGCGGCTACTACGTGAACGACTTCAACCGCTTCGGGCGCGTCTACCGCGTGACGGTTCAGGCCGAGCCGAACGAGCGCGCGCTGCCCGAGGACGTGACCAAGCTCTACACCCGCAACGCCACCGGCGAGATGGTGCCGCTGTCGACGATCGCGCGGGTGAAGTCGATCGTCGGGCCGCAGACGATCTCGCACTACAACCTGTTCCGCACCGCCGCGCTGACCGGCTCGGCCGCACCGGGGCGCAGCTCGGGCCAGGCGATCCACGACATGGAAGCGCTCGCGAACAAGACCCTGCCCGAGGGCACGAGCTTCGAGTGGACCGGTCTGTCGCTCCAGGAGATCCGCGCCGGCGGCGCGGCGCCGATCCTGTTCGGCCTGGCGCTGATCGTGGTGTACCTGACGCTGGCCGCGCTCTACGAGAGCTGGGTGCTGCCGTTCGCGATCATGCTGGTGGTGCCGCTCGCAGTGCTCGGCGCGCTGTTCGCGCAGTGGCTGCGGGGGCTGGCGAACGACGTGTTCTGCCAGGTGGGCCTGGTGATGCTGGTCGGCCTGGCCAGCAAGAACGCGATCCTGGTGGTCGAGTTCGCCAAGATGCTGCGCGAGCAGGGCGAGTCGATCGAGCGCGCGGCGCTGCACGCCGCCCGCGTGCGGCTGCGGCCGATCCTGATGACCTCGTTCGCGTTCATCTTCGGCGTGATCCCGCTGGTGATCGCCACCGGGGCGGGCTCCGCCAGCCGCAACTCGCTGGGCACGGCGGTCTTCGGCGGGATGCTGCTCTCGACGTTCCTGTCGCTGGCCGTGGTGCCGGTATTCTTCGTGCTGATCGAGCGCGTGCGCGAGCGCTTCAGCGGTGCTCCGGCGGGTCTGCCACGGGAGCCGCGGGCGCCTTCGCCTCCGATGCCACCGACTCACTGACTCGGACCGCGACCCTCATCCCGGGGCGCAGCTTGCCCAGGTTGTCGATTGCGATCTTCTCGCCCGCCTCGAGGCCGGACTCGACCACGCGCATCTTGCCCTGGGTGCTCCCAGTGACGATCGCGCGCGGCTGCACCACGTCGTCGGAGCCGATCACGAACACGGTGCTACCGCCCTGCTCCTCCAGGATCGCCTGCGCGGGCACCAGGATCACGCTCACGTCGCGGCCGACCAGAACCCGCAGGTCCGCGTACTGACCGGGCAGGAGCGTCTTGTCGGGGTTCGGGAACACCGCGCGCACGCGCAGCGTTCCCGCGCTGGGATCGATTGCGTTGTCGACGAAGTCGAGCCGGCCCGGATACGGATACTCGCGTCCGTCGGCGAGCGTGGCCTTCACCTCGATCTCGTCGCGCTGCACGTACAGGCCCTGCTTGCGCAGGCGCAGCACGTCGAGCCGCTCGCGCTCGCTGGGGCTCCAGTAGATGTACATGGGATCGAGCTGCACCAGCGTGGTGAGCACGGTCTGCTCGGTGGCCCCGACCAGGTTGCCCTGGGTCACACGCAGGCGGCTGATGCGCCCCGAGATCGGCGCACGCACCTCGGTGTAGCCCAGGTCGAGCTTCGCCTGCTCCAGCGCGGCCGCGGCCGCGTCGACCGCCGCCGACGACTCGTTGCGCGCCGCGCGCGCGTGGTCGAGGTCGGACTTCGACGCGACGTCCTTCTTCTCCAGCTCGGAGGTCCGCTCGAAGTCGGCCTGGGTGCGCTCGGCGGTGGCCTTCGCGCCCTCGAGCGCGGCCTTGGCCTTGGCCAGCGCCGCCTGGTACGGCTTCTGCTCGATCACGAACAAGAGTGCGTCCTTCTCGACGTCGGCGCCTTCCTTGAACAGCACCTTCTCCAGCACGCCCTGCACCCGGGCGCGCACCTCGATGGTGTTCACCGCCTCGGTGGTGCCGACGTGCTCGATGTAGACGGGGATCTGGGCCTTCTCGGCCGGCGCCGTGGTCACGGGCAGCGGCGGCGCCTCGGGGCCGTTGCCGCCGCGGCCGCAGGCCGCGGCGAGCGCGAGCGCAGCGGCGATCCAGAGCGCGAGGCGGACGGACGGCATCGGCGGCGGAACCTCCCGGAACGCCCGAGAGTAGCAGGCGCTCGGATGCCCCGGTGGGATGCCCGCGCCCTAGACCGCGGTTCCGTCCCGCCCGCTGGCGCTCGAGATCGCGGAGCGGACCTCGCTCTGCAACAGCGGCCGCAGCACCTCGTCGGCCCGCGGCGGCAGCGCGCTGATCAGGGCCGTCGCGAGCGACGCCAGATACGGCAGCGATTGCACGCCCAGCAGCGCGATCCAGAGCGTCGCCTCGACGTCGTGCGAGCCGTAGCGGAAGCCGATCGCCAGCGCGCCGAGCAGCAGGAGCGCCAGGATCGTGCTCTCCTCGCGCGAGGCGAGCAGGCCGCGGACCAGCGCCGGCTGGTCCTCGCACTTCGGCGTGCGCATGAAGGGCCGGTCCTTCGTGAACAAGCCCGAGAACATCGCCTTGCCGATGGTGTGCGTGAGCGAGAGCCCGGCCAGGGCCGCCGACAGGTTCTCCCCCGCGCTCGCGTGCACGCGCACGGCGTACAGCCACAGCGTCTTGCCCACCTTCAGTGCGAAGAAGCCGAGCGCCGCGGACAGGAAGAAGCGCAGCGGGAACTCGAACAGCTTGGGCAGGGCCACCAGCCCCGCGGTCCACACCAGCGCGAGCACCGTCACGGCGGTGTTGAGCGCGTCGGCGAACCACGGCAGCCAGCCCGCGACGAAGTGGTAGCGCTGCGCCGGCGTCAGCTTCGTCTCGCGCAGGCCCGCGAGCTCGCGCCAGTGGCGCTTCAGGATCTGCACCGCGCCGTACGCCCAGCGGAAGCGCTGCTTCTGATAGGCGGTGTAGGTGTCGGGCATGAGACCGCGCCCGTACGAGTGGTTCACGTACGCGCTGTGGTAGCCGGCCTCCATCACGCGCAGGCCGAGCTCGGCGTCCTCGCAGATGCACCACTTCGCCCAGCCGCCCAGCGCCTCGAGCACCGAGCGCCGCACCAGCGTCATGGTGCCGTGTTGGATGATCGCGTTGCGCTCGTTGCGGTGGACCATGCCGATGTCGAAGAAGCCCGCGTATTCCCAGCCGCACATCGCCTTGAACGCGCTCTGCCAGCCGTCGCGGTAGTCCTGCGGCGCCTGCACGATCGCGATCTTCGGGTCGGCGAAATACGGCGCGAGGTTGCGCAGCCAGTCGGGCCGCACCACGTAGTCGCTGTCGATCACCGCGATGATCTCGGCCTGCGGGTCGGTCTCGGCGAGCACGATGTTGAGCGCGCCGGCCTTGAAGCCCTCGACCTGGTCGACGTGGAAGAACTTGAAGCGCGGGCCCAGGATCGCGCACGCGTCGGCGACGGGCTTCCACAGCCCGGGGTCGCTGGTGTTGTTGTCGATCACCAGCACCTCGAGCTCGGGGTAGTCGAGCGCCGCGAGCGAGTTCAGCGTCTCGCGCACCATCTCGGGCGGCTCGTTGCACAGCGGCAGGTGCAGCGAGACCTTCGGCCAGCGCTCGAGCTTCTTCGCGTCGGCCACCGGGCGGAAGCGGCGCGCCAGCCGGCGGTGCCAGAGCAGCTCGGTGAGCTCGAACGCTTCGGTGACGCCGATCGCGAACAGCACGGCGAGCGCGGAGAGCAGCACCACCCAGGCGCTGGCCGAGTAGAGCGTGTGGTACTGGCTCGCGGTCAGGTAGCAGATCCACACGAACAGCGAGCTCGCGGACTGCACCAGGCCCGCGAAGAAGACGCGGCCGCGCGTGCGGTAGCTGGCGAAGCGGTTCAGGAACCAGAGCAGCGGCACTGCCGGCAGCAGCGTCGCCAGCGCGAACAACAGCGGCCAGCTCGGCGTGCCGACCACCGGGCCGGTCCAGGCGAACTTCGCTGCGCGCGAGGCGTCGAACATGCCCCAGTACGCGCCGACCCCGCCTTCGACCGGGATCTTCCAGGGCTGGTCGAACGCCTCCATCACGAAATAGTCGAGCCCGCGCGCCTTGGCGGCGTTCAGGAACTCGCGCACGAAGGTGGCCTGGTTGGCGAGCGACGGCACCGCGCCCTGGCGGATGCGGCCGTTCGACGGCCAGCCCACCTCGCCGATCATCACCGGCTTGTTCGGGAAGCGCTTCTTCACCTCGGCGAGGTGGTCGAGCACGAATTCGACCGCGTGGTCGGCCGGCACCCCTTCCCAGTAGGGGAGCAGGTGCACCGCGATGAAGTCGACGTCACGCGCGAGCTCCGGGTGCTTCAGCCACACGTGCCACGGCTCCGCGGTTCCGACCGGCACGGAGAGCTGCGCGCGCACGCGCCGCAGATAGGCGCCGAGCCGCGCGGTGGTCATGTCGCCGCGCAGCAGCACCTCGTTGCCGACGATCACGCGGTTCACGTTGCCGTTCTGCGCGACGCTCGCGATCAGACTGCGAATCTCGCGTTCGTTCTTCTTGCGGTCGCCGTCGAGCCATGCGCCGGCCGTGACCTCGAGCCCGAACTCGTTCGCGAGCCGCGGGATCTGGTCCATGCCGTCGAGCGAGGTGTAGGTGCGCACCGAGCGCACGTGCGGCGCGAGCACGCGCAGGTCACTGCGCATCTCGTCCGCGGTCGGAAAGACCTTGTCGACGGGACTCTGACCGCTGCGATATGGGCTGAAGGACGCGCCCGCGATCACATCGTCCCAGGGAGGCGGATCGACGGGCCGGTTCAGCAGCGCGAAGACGGCTAGGTTTGCAAGGCCGACCAGGACCAGGATCGAGAGGCTGGAGCGACGCATACGGTTCCGCCCCGCTCGCTTCTTCATGCCCGCTCTAACCGGCGACCCGTCTCCGGGTCGCTGCTACACGGGGGGCGCCAGAACTCGCGCGTCGACCCTTGTACAAGCGTCCGGGAGGGAGCTCCGGCGCTCGAATCGAGCTAGGGGAGGCGAGGGTTGTTTCGGCGGTCTCTTGACCAGTCCAAACACTGGCTTGTGGAGGGAATCGGCGTCTCTCGGAGCCGCCCCGACTGCACCGCGCAGCCGGTTCGGCAACGCCAACAAGGGCTCCACACGGGGCGCGATTATATACGCCCGCCGACCCCTGTCTATTCGACGCATCACATTTCGCGGGCGCCGCGCTTTGCTGCAGCGAAGCTGTCTTGACAGCCCCGTTTTCCGACGCCGTGCCGCGGAGATCCAGCCGCGATAGCGTGTCCGCGCCCATGCCGAGAACCCGACGTACTGCGCGCGCCGGCAAGCTCTGGTCGAACGAGCTGCGCGGCGATCCGGCGCTCGCCCGCGCGCTCGAGTCGGCGCTCGCCGAGACCGGCGAGGGCGCGCGCTACACAAATCTGTTTCACACCTATCCGGCCGCGCTGCACGCGGACTCGGCGCGCGCGCTGCTGCTCGCGTTCCCGAGCCGCGACGTGCTCGACCCGTTCTGCGGCGGCGGCACGGTGCTGGTCGAGGCGCGCGCGCTCGGGCGGCGCTGCTTCGGCTGCGACGTCTCACCGGTGGCGGTGCTGGTGGCGCGCACGCGCACGGCGACTCCGGACGACGCGGGGCTCGCGGCGCTGCGCGCGCGTGCGCGCGCACTGGCGGCGCAGGCGCGCGCCGCGGCGGGGCGCGGCCCGCTGCCGCCTGCCCGGGTGCTGCGCGCGGTCGAGTCGTGGTACGCGCCGCACGCGCTGCGCGAGCTCGAGTCGCTGCGCCGGGGCATCGCCGAGTCGGATCCCGCGATTCGCGAGCCGCTCACCGCCGTGTTCGCGTCGATCCTGGTCAAGGTGAGCTGGCGCGCGTCGGACACCCGGGCGGCGCGCGAGCGGCACCACCGGCCGCCGGGCACCACGGCGGTGCTGTTCCACAAGCGCGCGCGCGAGCTGGCGCGGCAGATGGCCGAGCTGCGCGCGGCGGTGCCGGCGGGCACGCCGGCCGCCGAGATCTGGCTCGGCGACGCGCGCGAGCTGCGCGTGCGCGACCCGGTCGGACTGGTGCTGACCTCGCCGCCCTACCCCTCGACCTACGACTACCTGTCGATGCAGCACCTGCGGCACGTGTGGCTGGGCGAGCGGCCCGATCCGTCGCGCGAGATCGGCCCGCGCAGGCTCTTCCGCAAGGGCGAGCGCCAGGCGCGCGAGCTGTGGCGCCGCGACACCGAGGCGTGGAGCGCCGCCGCTGCGCGCGCGCTCGCCACAGGCGGCTGGCTGGTGCAGATCGTCGGCGACGGCTGGGTCCCCGGCGGGCCCGTCGACGCGGCGGGCCCGAGCATCGCCGCGGCCGAACAGGCGGGGCTCGCGCTCCGGGCGGGCGCGTCGCTGGAGCGACCGGATCACGGCGGGCGACACGCGCTCCGCGAGCACGTGCTGGCGTTCCAGAAGCTCTGACTTCGCGCGCTGCGCTTCGCTGCGCACGCAGCAGGGGCCGCGCGGCCGCGCCGCCGCTCGGCAATCCGGACGCGCAGGAGAGGTGCAGGCGCCGCCCGCCTTCGACCCCACTGCACGATTCAAGTCAGTCGAGCAAAAGCCCGCTCCAAAAGGGAGCCATGCGGCGTGCTTGGATCGCGCTTCTGCTCCTCGCCGTGAGCGGGGCGGCTCGTGCCGACCTGCGCTCCGCGCCCGCCTGGTTCGATCCGACCTGGCACTACCGCGTGCCGGTCTCGCTGCCGGGGGCTTCGGCGGTCAACAGCATGGACGTCGTCGACGTCGACTTCGGGGCGCTGATGACCCAGCTCGGCATCAGCGGCACGCTCGACACCAACTCGCCGCGGCTCACGCGCGCGGACGGCATCACGCTGGTCGCCAGCTTCGAGTGGACCGACGTGAAGTACGGCGGGGCGACCGACGCGGCGGGCAACGCCAAGGGCGAGCTGCGCTTCATCGCGCAGGACGCGGGGGCGCAGACCTACTGGCTCTACTTCGACGTCACCGCCAACGGCGCCAAGGCGGCGATGGCGCTGACCACGATGGTGAACGGGAACTTCGAACACTCGAACGGCGCGACGCCCACCAACTGGACGACCTCGAGCGTGAACGCGAACGGCGCGCAGGACGACGCGGTCCACAGCGTTCCGCCGGAAGCCGCGACCGTGACGCTGGCCGCCGGCTGCAGCGACAACGCCACCACGATCGAGAACAACCCGAACACCGGGCTCTCCTGGCTCTTGCTCGGCTACCGCTCCAATTGCGAGGACGGCGCCGCCGGCCAGATGGAGCAGATCCGGATCGCCCGCACCTTCACCGTCCCCGCCGGCGCGGCGGCGGGGAGCTTCGTGTTCCAGTTCCGCTACCAGGCCTTCGACTCGTTCGTGGCGACCAACCAGTACGACTACATGGTGATCGACGTGAACGGCACGACGATCGACCACACCACCCTGGGCATCGCCAACCCCGCCGGCGACCTGCGCATCGTCGCGGGCGGGATCGGGCGCAACCCCGCCTTCAGCGCGGTGATCCTGGACGCAGGCTGGCGCACCGCCACGCTGAACCTCACGGCCTACGCCGGCACCACGATCACCGTGCGCTTCACCATGCAGTTCTACGCCAACGACAACATCCACAAATCGTGGGTGAAGCTCGACGACGTGGAGTGGGCCCGGCAGACGGCAACCATCACCAACACGCAGGCGCAGGCGTTCGGCGTGAACATCACGCTGCCGAACGACACCAGCGCGAGCGCGGCCACCGTCTACCAGGTCGCGCAGACGCTCTCGATCCGCGCGCAGGTGCAGGCGACCACGAGCGCGGTGCGCGCGGACGTGATCAACCCCGGCGGCACGACGGTCGCGACGGGGATCATCCTCTACGACGACGGCACGCACGGCGACACCACCGCGGGCGACCGCATCTTCAACAACAACGGCAGCGTCGTGGCCAACCCGACCTACACGTTCGGAGCGGGCGACGCGGAGAGCACGGCCTGGCTCGTGCGCGTGTACGCGCGCGACGCGTCGACCAGCACCACCGGAGCGACCAACGGCGAGGTCCACATCTCGGGGCAGGCCAACACCCCGGAGAACCAGGCGCACTACTGGAACATCGACGACCAGGTGTTCTCGCTGATCAAGGTGAACCTGGTGATCGTGAAGAGCGTGCAGACGATCTCGGACCCGATCGAGGGCACCACCAACCCCAAGGCGATCCCCGGCGCGGTGATGCAGTACACCGTGGTGGTCACCAACCAGGGGAAGGGCGCGTCCGACGCCAACACGGTGAAGGTCACCGACGCCATCCCGGCGAACCTGCAGCTGGTCGTGACCGACATCGGCGGCGCGGGCAGCGGCCCGGTCCTGTTCACGCAGGGCTCGCCCACGAGCGGGCTCAGCTACACCTTCACCTCGCTGGCGAGCCTCGCCGATTCGCTCGACTTCTCGAACAACAGCGGCACCACCTGGACCTACGTGCCCACCGCGAACGGCAACGGGGTCGACCCCGCGGTCACCAACATCCGCATCAGCCCGACCGGCGCGTTCGCTGCCAACGCCGGCACGGCGCCGAGCTTCACGCTGCAGTTCCGCATGCGCGTGAAGTGAGCGGCGGCCCGCCGCTCGCTAGCGCTCGACCCGGTTCCGCCCGGCGCGCTTGGCGCGGTAGAGCGCGTCGTCGGCCAGCTGCAGCAGGTGGTCCGGAGTGGCGAGCCCGGGTCCGAGCTCCGCGACCCCGATGCTGATGGTGGTCACGACCCGCACGCCGTCGCGCACGAACTCGTAGCCCTCCACGCGCGCGCGGATGCGCTCGCCGATCGCCGCCGCGCCGTCGGCGCCCTGAGCCTCGACGAACGCGATGAACTCGTCGCCGCCGTAGCGGCAGGCGCGCCCGTTCTGCTGGATCTCCTGCCGGATCATCGCGCCGACCTCCGCGATGCACAGCGAGCCCATCTGGTGCCCGCGGTGGTCGTTGATCGACTTCAGCCCGTCGAGGTCCATCATCAACAGCCCGAGCTGCGCGCCGGCGCGCTTGGCCGCCTCGAAGGCGCGGGCGAGCTCGAGGTCGAAGGCGCGCTTCACCAGCAGGCCGGTGAGCGCGTCCACGTTCATCAGCACCTCGATCCGGTCGTGGAACTGCTCCTCGATCTCGTCCTGCAGCGAGAAGCGCAGCACCGTCTCGCCCACGAAGATCTTGTCGCCTTCCACCAGCGTCCGTTCGCCGACTTTCTCGCCGTTCACGTAGGTGCCGTTGCGGCTGCCCAGGTCGCTGACGCGGAACTCGCCCCGCGGTCCGGCCCGCTCCACCACGCAGTGCCGGGCGGAGACGGCCGGGTCGACCAGCACCAGCCCCGCCGCGTGGGGATCGCGCCCGATCACCAGGCCCCCCGCCGGGAGCGGATGGCGCTTGCCGATGTCCGCGCCGGCGACCACGACCAGCCCGGGCGTGCGCCGTTCTCGCGGCGTGTCGCCCGTGTCGACGGCGACGCGGACGACGGTCTGGTTCTTGGGATCGCTCACCGGGCGGGGCCCTCCGCCCTCGACTCTTCGACCGGCGGCGGCTCGGTCTAGAGGCTCCCGCCGCTCAGCGCGTCCAGACGCCCGCCTCGTTGCCGCGATAGCCGAGCACCCGGTAGGCCGCGTCGACCAGTGACTGGCCGCGCGCGTTCAACAGGATCCCCTGCCCCATCTGGTTCATCGAGTAGCCGAAGGAGAGGCCCTCGACCGGATCCGCGAAGCCGATGCTGCCGCCCGCGCCCACGTGCCCGAAGGCCGCGGACGAGAGCAGCGCCGAGTCCCGATCGCCGAATGCGCGCCGACGGTTGTCCATCGACTTCATGAAGCCCAGCGCGAAGCGGGTGGGGATGCCGAGCGTGGCGTCCTCGTGGGTGGCCACCGCGACCTGGCCCATGCGCGTGAGCGCTGCGGGGTCGACCAACCGGACACCGCCGAGCGACCCGCCGCAGGCGAGCGGCGCGTAGATCCCCGCGAGCCCGCGGGCGTTCGAGATGCCGCCCCCGCCGCCGATCTCCGCGGCGTGGCAGGCGCGCGAGTTGGGGTCGAAGCCGCCGCCGTTGAGCAGCGACAGCGCCGCGGTCGAGCGCGGATCGCTCATCACCTTCTTCATGAACTCGGGGACGGCGTCGCCCGGCTTCGGCACGTGCATCAGCACCGGCGCGATCCGCGGCTCCACCTCTTCCGGCGTGCCGATCCAGAACTCGACACCGAGCGGTGTCGCGACCTCGTCGCGGAAGAAGGCGCCCAGCGATTTCTTCGCCACCCGGCGCACCAGCTCGCCGGCGGTCCAGCCGAAGTTCAGCATGTGGTAGCCGTTGCGCGTGCCCGGCTCCCAGAACGGCTCCTCGTCGGCCAGCATCCCGACCATGTAGTCCCAGTCGTTGCAGCCGCCCGGCCGCAGCGGGGTCTTGAACGCCGGCAGGCCGACCGAGTGGTCGAGCATCATGCGCACCGTCGCGCGCTCCTTGCCCTTGCGCGCGAACTCGGGCCAGACCTCCGCCACCGGCGCGTCGAGGTCGAGCAGGCCGCGGCTCGCCAGCACGTGCGCGCAGATCGCGACCGCGCCCTTGGTGCAGGAGAACACGATCGACACGGTGTCGCGCAGCCAGGGCGCGCCGTCGGGCCGCGCGCTGCCGCCCCACAGGTCCACCACCGTGCGGCCCTCGAGCGTGGCGCAGACCGACGCCCCGAGCTCGCCGCGCTCGTGGAAGTTGCGCTCGAACGCGTCGGCGACGGGCAGGAAGCGCGCATCGCACTGGCCCTCGATCTTGCCGTGGGGCAGGTCTCGCTTGATCGTCTCCATGGTGGCGAGCATACCCGAGCCGCGGGACGGCCTGCCGGACGTGCCGCCCGCACGCCGGTGCGAGATCCTCGCGCAGGCGCCCACGCCGGAGCGGCACGCCGCGCTGCTCGCGGAGCTGGGCTTCCGCTCGGCGCTCGACCGGGTGGCGCTTCCCGGCTCGGCAACGCCGCCCGGCGAGTCGCTGCGCGTGGTCGCCTGGAACGCGCAGCGCTGTCCCGACCCGATGCGCGCGGCCGGATTCCTGCGGGCATCGGCCGCCGACGTGCTGCTGCTCTCCGAGCTCGACGTGGGCATGGCGCGCTCGGGCCAGCGGCACACGCCCCGCGAGCTCGCTCTGAGGCTCGGCTGCGCCGCCGTGTTCGCGGTCGAGTTCCTCGAGCTGGGTCTCGGCGACGCGCGCGAGCAGGAGCGCTTCGCGGGCGCCGAGAACGCGCGCGGCTACCACGGCGGGGCGATCCTCGCGCGTGCGCCGCTGCTCGAGCCCGAAGCGCTCCGCGTCGAGCCCGGCGGCCGCTGGTTCGACGGCGCGCTGGGCGAGCGCCGCGTCGGCTCGCGTGTCGCAGTGCTGTGTCGGCTCGCGCTGGGCCGGACCGAGCTGGCGCTGGCGTCGCTGCACCTGGAGAGCCACTCCGACCCGGCCGAGCGCGCCGCGCAGCTCGAGGTCGTGCTCGACCGGCTCGACGCCTGGGCGCCCGGGCTGCCCGCGCTGGTGGGCGGCGACCTCAACACCCACTCGCTCGGCAAGGCGGAGCTCGAAGACCGCACGCGGCTGCGCGATGCGCTCGCGGTCGCGCCGACTCGGTTCGCGGATCCCGTCCCGCACGAGCCGCTGTTCGCGCTGGCCGAGCGGCGCGGCTTCGAATGGCGCCGCGCGAACCTGCGCCGCACGCCCACGCACCGGCGCGAGGGCCGCGCGCTGTTCCAGCTCGACTGGCTGATGGCGCGCGGCCTCGAGGTCTCGGATCCGGCCGTGCTGCCCGCGGACGAGCTCTCGGACCACGACGCGGTGGCGCTCTCGATCCGACTGCCTCGCGCCGGGTGATAGAGTCTCGGCGTGACTGCCGACACCGCCGTGGATCTGTTCGACGCCGCCACCTTCGAGCCCGGCCTGCCGCATGCCTTCTGGGCCCGGCTCCGCGCGCAGCCGGGTCTTTACTGGCACCCGGGGCGGCCCGGACGCGAGCTCATGCCCGGACGCCGCGAGCCCGATCAGCAGGGCTTCTGGGTGGTCACCCGCTACGAGGACGTGGTCGCGATCTCGCGCGACCACGAGCTGTTCTCGTCCGAGCGCGGCAGTGCCGTGATCGCCGACATGCCGGCCGAGGAGCTGGCGCTGTTCCGGCAGCAGCTGATCCACATGGACCCGCCGCGCCACACCAAGCTGCGCAAGCTCGTGAACCGCGGCTTCACTCCGCGCATGATCGGCCGGCTCGAGGCGGGCGTGCGCGAGCACGCGCGCGCGATCGTCGACAAGGTCGCGCGCAAGGGCGAGTGCGACTTCGTGACCGAGGTCGCCGCGGACCTGCCGCTGCTGGTGATCGCCGAGCTGCTCGGCGTGCCGAGCGCCGACCGCTGGAAGCTGTTCCACTGGAGCAACCGGCTGATCGGCGCGGAGGACCCGGACTACGGCTCCGTGGTCGACGCGCAGCTCGCGGTGATGGAGCTGTTCCAGTACGCCGGCTGGCTCGCCGAGCAGCGGCGCGCGGACCCGCAGGACGACATCGTCTCCACGCTGCTCCACGCCGACGTCGACGGCGAGAAGCTGGGCGGCCTCGACTTCAACATGTTCTTCTTCCTGCTGGTCGTCGCCGGCAACGAGACCACGCGCAACGCGATCTCGGGCGGCATGCAGGCGCTGTGCGAGTTCCCCGACGAGCGCGCGCGGCTGCTGCGCGAGCGCGAGCTCCTGGACGGGGCTGTCGACGAGATCGTGCGCTGGGTCTCGCCGGTGATGCAGTTCCGCCGCACCGCGCAGCGCGACACCGCGCTCGCGGGCCAGGCCATCCGCGCGGGCGAGAAGGTGGTGATGTACTACGGCTCGGCGAACCGCGACGAGCGCGCGTTTCGCGACGCCGGGCGCTTCGACGTCGGCCGCGATCCGAATCCGCACCTCGGCTTCGGCATCGGCGTGCACTTCTGCCTGGGTGCGAGCCTCGCACGCATGGAGATGCGCGTGATGTTCGAGGAGCTGCTGCGGCGGCTGCCCGACCTGGAGCTGGCGGCGCCGCCCAGGCGCCTGCGCTCGAACTTCATCAACGGCATCAAGTCGATGCCGGTGCGCTTCAGCGCGGAGAGCTGACCCTGCGCGCGGCGGGGTTCGCCGGTGTGGGGCTGCTCGCGGCGCTCGCCTGTTTCGCGGCGTGGCTCGGCGCGTTCGCCCCGGTCGAGATCCGCGAGCAGGAGATCGGGCCCTACACCTTCGCCTACCGCGAGCTCGAGAACGCCAGCGTCACCGACGTGGGCCGGGTGACCGAGAGCCTCGCCGCCGAGCTCGCCCGCGCCGGCGCGACCGGTCTGCGGCCGCTCGGCGTCTATGCACCCGACGGCTCGGCACAGATCGGTGTCGCGATCGAGGGCGGCGCGGAGAAGCTCGCGGCGCTGGGCGACGTCGAGGTCCGCGAGCTCACCGCCCAGCGCGGCATGGTGGCGGAGTTCCCCTGGCGCATGCCGCTCTCGTTCGTCGTCTCGTACCTGCGCGTGAACCCGGCGTTCGAGCGCTATCGCGCGAGCCAGGGCTACGAGATCGCGCCGGCGTGGGTGCTGCAGGACGGCGGCTTGATCCTGAACATGATGCCCATCGAGAGGAGATCGCCATGAGCGAAGAAGTTCGCGGCCGCGACGTCACGATCCGCTTCGACGGGAAGAAGTGCATCCACTCGCGCAACTGCGTGCTGGGCCGGCCCGACGTGTTCGTGCCCAACGCGAAGGGCGCGTGGATCCATCCCGACCGCGCCACGCCCGCCGACGTCGCGCACCTGGCGCTGACCTGCCCCTCGGGCGCGATCAGCTGGGAGCGCAACGACGGCGGTCCAGCCGAGGCGCCGCCGCTGGTGAACACCGTGCAGCTGCGCGAGAACGGGCCGCTGGCGCTGCACGCGGAGCTCGCGATCGCCGGCCAGCCCGCCGGCTTCCGCGCCACGCTGTGCCGCTGCGGCGCGTCGGCCAACAAGCCGTTCTGCGACGGCAGCCACGTCCGTGCCGGGTTCGGCGCGACCGGCGAGCCCGCGAGCAAAGAGTCCGAAGCGCTTCCCGCCCGCAATGGCTCGCTCGCCGTGACTCCGGCGCCGAACGGTCCGCTGCGCGTGCAGGGGCCGCACGAGATCGTGACCGGCACGGGCCGCACGATCCTGCGCACGAACGAGAGCTATCTCTGCCGCTGCGGGGCCTCTGCGAACAAGCCGTACTGCGACGGATCGCACAAGCGCATCGGCTTCACGGCCTAGCGCGGCGCGCCGGTGAGTCGCTCCTCGAGTGCCGCGAGCTCCTGGGCGAGCTCGCGCGGCAGGCGGTCGCCGAACGCGGCGTAGTGCGCGCGGATCAGCGGCAGCTCCGCGCGCCAGCCCGCGGAGTCGACGCCGAGCAGCACGGCGAGATCTTCGGGATCGAGATCGAGACCCTGGGTGTCGAGCTCGCCCTCCGAGGGCAGGATCCCGATC
>Ga0306924_10000813_pt1 | contig 27235 bp, 23 predicted proteins | sample sta12Can44000111_FD_203756 | JGI IMG/M metagenome (GOLD analysis project Ga0306924, IMG submission 203756) | Lab enrichment of tropical soil microbial communities from Luquillo Experimental Forest, Puerto Rico - statanox.12C.anox.44.000.111 (v2)... | ecosystem: Environmental > Terrestrial >... | reverse complement strand
CTCGACAGCCTCGCCTGCTATTTTCGACCGCCGCCTCGTCCGCGCACGGGGCCTGCGTGCGGCGGGCTTAGGCCCGTCCACCTTCCTGCTGGAGCGCGTGGCGCGGGAATTGTCGGATCGCGTGGCCTGCGTGCAGCGGCGGTTCGAATGGGTGGTTGACCTCGGCACCCCAACGAGTGCCGTGCGCCGCGAGCTTGCCCGCGCCGGCCACATCGGCACCATCGTGACGGCCAACGCATCCGGCGGCTGCTTGCATCTGCGAAGGGCAAGCGACCAGCTTGTGGCCGGCGGCCTCGCCGTCGCCGCCGATGAGGAGGCGCTGCCGTTTCGCGCCGCCTCGCTCGATCTCGTCGTATCCGCCCTCTCGCTTCAGTTCGTCGGCGACCTGCCGGGCACGCTTACGCAGATCCGCCGCGCTCTCAAACCAGACGGCTTGCTGCTCGCGGCGTTTGTGGGCGGCGACAGTCTATGCGAGCTGCGACAATCCTTCGCTGCTGCCGAGGCGGAGGTGGAAGACGGGGTGTCGCCGCGAGTCATCCCCTTCGTGGATGTGCGGGCGGCGGGCTCGCTGCTGCAACGCGCGGGCCTTGCGCTGCCGGTCACCGATCTTGACCGGATCACGGTACGCTACGAATCGCCGATGGCTCTGATGCACGATCTGCGCGCGATGGGAGCGACAAATCCCATGATCGAGCGCAGCCGACGCACGCTCCGGCATGCAACCCTGATGCGCATGATGGAGATCTACGGCGAGCGGTTTGCCGATCCCGACCGCCGCATTCGCGCGACATTCGAGATCATCTGGCTATCCGGCTGGGCCCCTCATTCCAGCCAGCAAGAACCGCTCGCCCCTGGATCGGCGCAAGCCAGCCTCGCCGACGCTCTTGGCGTGAAGGAGCATTCAGCTGGAGAACGCGCCGAGAGGTGAGCCTGAAGTCACACGGGAACATCGCTCCCGGATTTGCTCATAGGAGCTGCATCAAGTGTGAGATCAGCGGCTCGTCGGCAGGCGGCATCGGGTAGCCGCGCAGTCGGTTCGGCCGCACCCAGGCGATGGTCTGGCCCTCCAGCGTCGTTACGGTCCCCTGCCAGCGCCGGCAGACATAGAGCGGCATCAGCAGATGGAAATCGGGATAGGCGTGACTGGCGAAGGTCAACGGCGCAAGGCTGGCCGCATCTACGACAATTCCCAGTTCCTCCCTCAGCTCACGGATCAGGGTGTCCTCCGGCCGCTCGTTGCGCTCGATCTTGCCGCCAGGAAATTCCCACAGCCCGGCCATCGACTTGCCGATCGGACGCTGCGCAATGAGCACGCGGACATCCGGATTGACCAGGGCGCAAGCGGCGACGAGGACGAGGTTCACGCTTGCGACCCCACGGATCGAGCCAAGAAGCCCACGGTTAAGGACGGTTCAATGCCCTTCGGGTTTCGCCCTGCTGGTTAATGCATCAGGACCGATAGTCGCCGTTGATGGCGACATATTCCTTGGTCAGGTCGCACGTGAGCACCCGGTCACGTCCTCGCCCGATCCCGAGCGCTACTTTGAGCAGGATCTCCGGCTTCTTCATCACGCTGGATACGGCGCGCTCGTCATAGTCCGGATCGCGCTCACCTTTGTGGGCGACCCGCACACCGCCGAACCAGATCGAAAGCCGGTCACGGTCTGCTGGCTCGCCGGCTTTGCCGACAGCCATGACGACGCGTCCCCAGTTGGCGTCCTCGCCCGCGATTGCCGTCTTCACCAGTGGCGAGTTGGCGATCGAGAGCGCAATCTTCCGTGCCGACGACTTCGACACCGCGCCCTCAACGATGATCTCTAAGAGCTTGCTTGCGCCTTCGCCGTCGCGCGCAACCTGCTCGGCAAGGTTGCCGAGCACCGCGTCGAACGCCTTGCGCATTGCCGGCAGCCGCGGATCGGAGAGCGCCGTGATCTTCTGCATTTCGCGCGCGGCAGCGGCGCCTGTTGCGAACGCAAGCAAGGTGTCCGAGGTCGAAGTGTCGCCGTCGATCGTCACCGCGTTGAATGTGTCGGTCACCCCCTGCTTGAGCAGGTTTTGCAATATTCGGGGAGAAATCGGCGCATCGGTGAACACGAAGGAGAGCATGGTCGCCATATCGGGAGCGATCATGCCCGCGCCTTTGGCGATGCCGCAGACCGTCACCGGGGTGGCGCCGAACCGCGCGATCGCGGCGGCACCCTTCGGAAAGGTGTCGGTTGTCATGATGGCTTTTGCGGCGTTCTGCCAGCCGCCAGGTGCCGCGCTTGTCACCAGATCGCCCATGACTGTCCCGAACCTGGTTGCATCGAGCGGCTCCCCGATGACACCCGTTGAGGCAAGAAAAACCTGTGAGTCGCGGCATCCGGCCGCGCGGGCAACGAGCTGTGCGGTGATTCGGGTCGAGTCGCGGCCGTGCCTGCCGGTGAAGGCGTTGGCATTGCCGGAATTGACCACCAGAGCGGCCGCGTGACCTCCCTTGAGGTGGGCACGGCACCAATCAACCGGAGCCGACGGGCACCTGGATCGTGTGAACACGCCCGCGACCGTGGTCGCTTCCTGGAACAGCGCGAGCAGAACGTCGGTGCGACCGGCATAGCGGATGCCGGCGGCAGCGGTCGCGAATCTCACGCCTGCGACAGGGGGCATTTCCGGAAACTGCGCCGGCGCGAGCGGGGAAATCGACAAGGCCAGGCTCTCTGGCTTAGTTCTTCTGCTCGGCCGGCTTGTCCAGGCGTTCGATCTTTGCGGTTTGCCGAAGCTTCGTGATGAACTCGGTCTGTGCCTTGCGCGAGAGAAAAGCCTCAATCTGACTCTTCACCTTGTCGAATTCCGGGGGCTGCTTGGTGCGCCTGTCCTCGACCTTAATGATATGCCATCCGAACTGCGTTTTCACCGGATTGGACAACTGGCCGGGATACATCTTGAACGCAACCTCGGCGAACTCAGGCACCATCTGATCTTTGGTGAAATAGCCGAGGTCGCCGCCCTCGGCGGCACCCGGATCCTTCGACTTTTCCTTTGCGATCGTTGCGAAATCGCCGCCGGCCCTGATTTGAGCGACGATTGCCTTCGCTTCGTCCTCGTTATCGACCAGAATATGCCGGGCATGAACTTCTTCCTGGCCCCCCGCGGACTTCACCGCATCGTCATAGGTCTGGCGCATGGCTTCATCGCTCAGGGCCGCCTTCGTCTCTTCCTGCAGCTCAAAACCCATCAACAGCTTGTTGCGCAGGAACGCCAGCCGCCGCTTGAAGTCCGGATTGTCGACAATGTTCTTCTTCTCGGCAGCCTGGGTGACCATGATGATATCGGCGAGATAGGAGATCAGATGCTCCCGCTTGGCTTCCGGCGAAGCCGCCTGAATGTCGGAGCCCACGTCCTCCTCGGCGAGCGCAAGTTCGCTCTGCTTGATTTCCACTCCGTTGACGCGCGCCACGACCGGATCGGAGCCCGCGACGGCAACCTCGGAGGAGGAGTTTTTGGAACAACCACAGAGGATCGTTGCGAGCAATAGCGCCAAACCGCCGGCGGCAAGCGCGATCGGGCGCCGGCGTGGCGCGGAGCAAATCGGCAAATCGAGGAAAGTCATGGCGTGGTCCTTGAGCAGCAGCAGCGATCGTCGGCGGCGCCGGACAGTTGCCGCAAAGAGCCCCGCGTGGCAACCGTCTAGAGCCCAATTTTGACGAGAACGTGAGCGCGTATGGGGCACAGGGCCGCCAATTGACAAGGTCGCAACCCCCTCCTATCTCTCGACAAACCCGCTCGATCCGGTCGCTAGCCGCTGCTCGCGTGGCGCCGCGCGAGCGACAGGATCGCGTGGCACATCCCGCAGCCGCCGATGCGCGCAAGCACGGTCGACTGCTTCGAAAGCCGGTTTCTGCCATGGCATTGCGCTCGGCGTGGAATTGCCGGAGAGCGGCGACGCTCCTGCTCGCACCCGAAGGACTCACCGCATGATTGGCGCTATCGCCCGCAAGCTGTTTGGTTCCTCCAACGAACGGCGCATCAAGAGCTATCTGCCTCGCGTTGCGCAGATCAACGCCCTTGAGAAGGAGCTGGAGGCGCTCTCGGACGAGGAGCTGCGGGCAAGGACTGACGCGTTCAAGAAGCAGGTTGCCGACGGCGCTGCGTTGGATGACGTCTTGGTGCCGGCATTTGCAACCTGCCGCGAGGCGGCAAAGCGGACATTGGGTCAGCGTCATTTCGATGTGCAGCTCATGGGCGGCATGATCCTGCACGAGGGGCGCATCGCCGAGATGAAAACCGGCGAAGGCAAGACGTTGGTAGCGACGCTCGCCGTCTATCTCAATGCGCTGGCCGGACGCGGCGTGCATGTGGTGACCGTCAACGACTACCTCGCCAAGCGCGATGCCGAGTGGATGGGCCAGATCTACAATTTTCTCGGCCTTCGGGTCGGGGTTATCGTCCACGGCCTGACCGACGAGCAGCGCAAGCAGGCGTACGACGCCGACGTCACCTACGGCACCAACAACGAGCTCGGCTTCGACTATCTGCGCGACAACATGAAGGAGCGGCTGGAGCATATGGTCCAGCGCGGGCACATCTTCGCCATCGTGGACGAGGTCGACTCCATCCTGATCGACGAGGCGAGGACCCCGTTGATCATCTCGGGAGGGCTCGATGACCGTTCGGATTTCTACAACACGATCGACACGTTTATCCCGCGGCTTGAGAAGTCGGACTATGAGGTCGACGAGAAGCAGCGCACCGTCACGCTGACCGAAGCCGGCATGGAGAAGATGGAGCAGATGCTTCGCGGCGATAATCTGCTCAAGGGCGATCACCTCTACGACGTGGAGAACGTATCGACGGTTCACCACGTCAACCAGGCTTTGCGGGCGCACAAGCTGTTCCAGCGCGACAAGGATTACATCGTGCGCAACGGCGAGGTGGTGATCATCGACGAGTTCACCGGCCGCATGATGCCGGGCAGACGCTACTCGGAAGGGCTGCATCAGGCGTTGGAGGCGAAGGAGCACCAGCCGATCCAGCCTGAGAACCAGACGCTCGCCTCCATTACCTTTCAGAACTACTTCCGCATGTATGAGAAGCTTGCCGGCATGACCGGCACCGCCATGACCGAGGCGGACGAGTTCATCGACATCTACAATCTCGAAGTCATCGAGGTGCCAACCAACATGCCGATGGTGCGCCTCGATGACGACGACGAAGTCTATCGCACGGCGGCAGAAAAATATCGCGCCATCCTGGCCCTGATCGACCAATGCAAGGAACGCGGCCAGCCTGTGCTGGTCGGCACAACCTCGATCGAGAAGTCGGAACAGCTCGCCGAGATGCTGCGCAAGCGAGGCTGGGAACAGCACGACTTTTCCGACCCCAATGCCTTTTCAGCGCTCTACAGCGGCGATGACGGAGCTTCCAAGGCCAGGGTGTTTGCCATTCTCAACGCCCGCTACCACGAGCAGGAAGCCTATATCATCGGACAGGCCGGAGTTCCGGGGGCGATTACGATCGCCACCAACATGGCCGGCCGCGGCACCGATATCCAGCTGGGCGGCAACGCGGAGATGCGAATCCGGCAGGAGCTGGCCGATATCGACGATGCGCGGCAGCGCGAACGCGATCCGCGGGCCGAGGAGATCCGCGCGCAGGTGGCGCGGCTCAAGGAAAAGGCGCTCAAGGCCGGGGGACTTTACGTGCTCGGCACCGAGCGGCACGAAAGCCGGCGCATCGATAACCAGCTGCGCGGCCGCTCCGGCCGGCAAGGCGATCCCGGCCATTCCAAGTTCTTCCTCTCTCTCGAAGACGACCTCATGCGCATCTTCGGGACGGACAAGCTCGATACCATGCTGCAGCGGCTTGGCCTCAAGGAGGACGAGGCAATCGTCCACCCGTGGATCAACAAGGCGCTTGAGAAGGCTCAGCAGAAAGTTGAGGCCCGCAACTTCGACATCCGCAAGAGCCTGCTCAAGTACGACAACGTGATGAATGACCAACGCAAGGTGATATTCGAGCAGCGGGTAGAATGGATGCGCGACGAGACGGTCAATGAGGTTGTGGCCGATATGCGCCATGCCGCCGTTGAGGACCTGGTCGCCAAGCATGTTCCGGAAAAGGCCTACCCTGAGCAATGGGATACCAAGGGGCTGCAGGAAGAGCTCAAGCGCGTGCTCAACCTGGATCTGCCGGTTGTCGAATGGGCGAAGGAGGAAGGCATCGCTGATGAGGAGCTGCTCTCGCGCATCGAGCGCCGCGCCGACGAGCACATGGCGGCGAAGGTCGCGCAGTGGGGTAGCGACGTCATTCGCTATGTCGAGCGCTCGATCCTGTTGCAGACGCTCGATCATCTCTGGCGCGAGCACCTCATGATGCTCGATCATCTTCGCCAGGTGATTGGACTCCGCGGCTACGGCCAGCGCGATCCGCTCAATGAGTATAAGGCGGAATCCTTCAACCTGTTCGAAGCGATGAGCACCAGCCTGCGCGAGGCGGTAACCGCACAGCTGATGCGCGTCGAGATCAGGGCGGCTCCGCCCGAGGAGCCGGCAACTTTACCCTATATGGAGGCGCACAAGATCGATCCCTCGACCGGCGAGGACGAGCTTGCGCTCGCGCGCGCAGGCGCAGAAACGCTGGCGCGTCATGGGATCACCGCCGCCGGCGTTGCTGCGGAGCGCAGGCCGAACGATCCCACCAGCTGGGGCAAGATCGGCCGCAACCAGACCTGCCCGTGCGGGTCAGGCAAGAAATACAAGCATTGTCACGGGCGGTTCGCTTGATGGATGTCAGCGCACAGATTTTGCTGGCTGCCGTCTGATTAATGCCAGGCACCGAAGCGGTTTTCGAAGCCGCCAGTGGGAACGGTCGGCGCTGCGCCGTCGAGCAGGCTCGGCGTGCTTGCGGATTTTGCTTCCGGCTCGGCTGCCTCTTCCGGCCGCGCGGGCAAGGTTTGCGGCTTTGCAGCAACCTTCGCGCTCTTGCCGTCTGCCGGCTGCACATCGGGCTTCGCGCGGCCGCCCCCGAGTGCCGCAGTCTGCCCAGACTTTGAAGGTGCCGGGCTCCCCGCTTGAGGCTTGGCTGGCGCAGACGGCGGGGTCGCGGCGGCGCGCGTATCGCCGCTCTGGGCCGGCTTTGAACCGAACAGGTTGCTGAAGAAGCCGCTGATGCCGCCCGAATTCGACCCTGCCGAGGCGACTTGCACCTGGGAGGGTCGTGATTCGGCAGAAGCAAGGCTGAAAGTGTTTCCGGTTGTGTCTGCCATGGACCCGGCCGGGGGATTGACGTGGGCCGGAATGGTGCCTGCCGCGGTGTGAATGGTGGAGCCCGGTCCGCCGTTTGATCTCACCGCCGACACAAAGGTAGGGTTCATGCCGCCGTCCACGCCCATTCTGGCCGGCACCACCGGTGTCCCGCGGTTGACGAGATCGGCGATCTGACTGTCGTCGCGGCGCTCCTTCGCACGCACCGCCGACGCGATCTCCTGCGGCACCCTGTAGGCGGGGCAGCGTTCGGCGGGGCTGAATTTGCCCCGAGTCTCGGCGTTGAAGACGTAGCGCTTCTCGCAGACGTCGACCTTCGGCTCCCTGCGCGTAACCTCGAAATGATCATAGCCCTCCTTGATCATTTTCCAGAACGCCATGTGCGGCGAGTTGCGGTGCCTCGCCATGTTGAGCGCGGTCATGTGGAACGGAAAAGCCTGAATTTGGAACGACTTCTGACCGCCGAAGAAGGATTCGCGGGCGAGCGAGTAAATCTCGGCGATCTGCTCATCGGTCATGGCGTAACAGCCGGCAGAGGAGCAATCGCCATGGATCATCAGGAACTGGCCGGTCCGATCATTTGCCCGATCATAGGCGTTCGGGAATCCCGTATTGATCGCAAGATAATAGTTGGAGTTGGGATTCATCAGGCCGGGAGTTATGGTGTAGAAGCCCTCGGGCGCCTGTCGGTCGCCCAGCTTGATCTTCGGGCCCAATTCGCCCGACCAGCGGCAGATCGGGTAGGTCCGCAGCAGCGCAAAGCGGCCGGTCCTGTCCTCTTTCCAGACTTCCAGCTCCGATTCTTCCTTGAAGATCCGAACCAGGATCGGCGACTCCTTTGCCATATTTTTGTTGTCGAGATCGGCAATCAGCCGGTCGGACAGCGGCTGCATATGCCGCCCGTTCACACCGGGCGCATTGTCTGTATCGCAGCCCGCGAGCGCTACGGCAGCCGCGACGGCGGCGAAGGCAAGAAGCGAGCGCAACAAAGGCCGACCGTTCAACGCCAGCTCCCCCCGCCGACAGGCTTCCCCAAGCCTTTGCCGTGCTCAATCGCGCACCCGCGAGGAGCGACCGCAAGGCCCCCCGGGCGGATAGCGGATTGAACGCGCCGATGGGTGTGAGGCCGGCACCTAGTGCCAGCCGGTCCACGCCCCCCGGCATGGTTATGGGCGAACGCTAGGCCAAGACTTGGGTAAGATAAGGGCAGGAACTTTTGGGCCCTCTGGAAAACAGGTGTTTGGAAAACAAAGGCTTGCGCGCAATTTGCACAAAAACAGGACGGGCGAAGCTGGTATCATGCTACGTAAAGTCGCGTCCGATCGCCAGGAATTTCTCCCGCCGCTGGCGGCGCACAGTCTCGCGGTCCAGTCCCGCGAGCTCCTCAAGGGCGTTGGCAATCGCCTCGCCCGTCGCTGCGATTGCGGCTGCGGGATCACGGTGCGCACCTCCCGCCGGCTCCATCACGATCCGGTCGATCACTCCGAAGCGCATCATGTCCTCGGCCGTGATCTTCATCCCGGTAGCCGCATCTTGCGCCTTCGACGTATCCCGCCAAAGGATCGACGCGGCGCCCTCGGGCGAGATCACGCTGTAGATGGCATTCTCCAGCATCAGGATGCGGTTGGCGGTGGCAATGGCGATGGCTCCGCCGGAGCCGCCTTCGCCGATGATGACCGCGACATTCGGTACTCCCAGCTCGAGGCTGGCACTGGTCGAGCGTGCGATCGCCTCGGCTTGTCCGCGTTCCTCGGCGCCGATGCCCGGATAGGCGCCGGCGGTGTCGACCAGGGACAGGACGGGGATTCCGAACCGGTCGGCCATCTGCATCAGGCGCTCAGCCTTGCGATAGCCCTCCGGCCTCGCCATGCCGAAATTGTGCTTGATCCGGCTGTCCGTAGAAGAGCCCTTTTCGTGGCCAATGACGCAAATGCTCTCGCCTCTGAAGCGGCCGAATCCCGTGACAATCGCATCGTCGTCGCCGAATTTGCGGTCTCCTGCGAGCGAGACGAATTCAGTGATCAGACCGGCAACATAGTCGAGACAGTGGGGCCGATCCGGATGGCGTGCCACCTGGGTCTTTTGCCAGGGAGTGAGCTCCGCATAGAGCTCCGTAAGCGCCTGCGCAGCCTTTGCTTCAAGCCGGGCAATCTCCTCGCCGATGGCAGCCGCGCTGTCACCCGTCTCAAGCGCGCGCAGCTCGTCGATCTTGGCTTCGATTTCCGCTACCGGCTTTTCAAAATCGAGATAGCTGCGCATCTCATTCAGCGCGCGTCACGAATGCCATAGCGCAGATATTCTTGCGCGATATCGGCCTGCAGAGATTTTGCTGCCGCGATGTCGGCTTCGCCGGCCTGGTCCTCGCTCTTCAATTTGGCCAGTCCTCTCCCGTACAGCGCGAACGCGAGCTTCGGATCGATCCGCAATGCCGTGTTGTAGTCGGACACGGCGGCATCGAACTGCGTCATTTTCAGAAAAATGAAAGCGCGGCTGTTGAACGTCGCAGCATGGTTGGGCGACAAGCGCATCGCCTGGTTGCAGTCGGCGAGCGCCTGCTTGAGGATTCCAACCACGGCCCGTGCCCAGCAACGATTATCGTAGGCCGGCGCGAAATCGGCCTTCAGCCGTATGGCCTGATTGAAATCATCGATCGCATGGTCATATTGCGCCTTGCCGAGATAAGCGTTGCCGCGGTTAAAATAGGGTTCGGCAGACGGTTTGAGCTTGATGGCTTGCTCGTAGTCCTGGATGGCGCGGTCGTAGTCGCCTTTATGGTCATAGGCTACGCCGCGGTTATTGTAGGCGGCGGCAAGCTTGCCATTGAGCTTGATGGCTTGGCCGTAGTCCTGGATGGCGCGATCAACCTCGCCCTTGAGACGGTATGCGACGCCCCGGGCGTTGAAAGCTTCTGCAAGCTGTTCCCCCTTTTCGTGGTCCGCCTTGATCACCGACGAGCAACCGTCGATGCGCTGCGTGGGCGTAGCCGCGTCCGCGCCCTCGCACCACCGCTGCTCTTGCTGGGTCTGCGCCGCGACGGATGATCCGGCGGCAGCCAATGTCGCCGAGAGCAGCGTGGCAGCGCTAAAGCGCCTCATTGCGGCAAGCGGCGTCGCCCAACGTAACTTGCTGCGATGCAGCCTTGATCGGATCGTCATTCTTCTGCCAGCGGATGCAGATCGCGCACCAGGCTTGTGAGGCGCTCGTCAAGCACGTGCGTGTAGATTTGTGTCGTCGAGATGTCGGCATGTCCGAGGAGAGTCTGCACAACGCGCAGGTCTGCGCCATTGTGCAGGAGGTGGCTCGCAAACGCGTGGCGAAGTACATGAGGTGCAACGTCCTTCGCGCGCAGGCCGGCGGCGGCCGCGAGCGTCTTCAATTCACGGGCAAAATGCTGTCTGGTGACATGGCCGGCGCGGCCGGAGGACGGGAAGAGCCATTTTGCTTTCGCGGGTCTGCCTGCCTCCGCCAGCAGGTCGAGGTAATCGCGCATCGCATTCCTGGCAGGCTCATTGAGCGGCACGAGGCGTTCTTTGTTGCCCTTTCCGCGTACGAACAGGAATTGCGCATCGGAGCGGGCTGCGGAAGCCGGCAATGTGACAAGCTCGGTGACCCGCAATCCGGTAGCGTAGAGCAGCTCAATCAGACAAGCCAGCCGCGCAGCCCGCAGCCGGCCGAGCTTGGATTGATCCCCGCGGTTCATTTCCGTACGCGCCTGCGCGAGCAGGCGATCGACCTCGCCAATGCTCAGCACTTTCGGCAGCGCGCGCGCCCGTTTCGGCCCTTCGATCACGGCCGACGGATCGTCGCGGCGGCGCCCTTCCGATTGCAGGAAGCGAAAAAGCGCCCGGATCGCGGAAAGACGCCGGGCCATGGACGATGCAGCGAAGCCGCGCTCGGTGAGCGAGGCCAGATAGGAGCGCAAATCTTCAGCGGTGGCATCTGTGAAGCTGCGCCGGGTCGTTGCCAACACTGTCGACAGATCGAAAAGGTCGCAGGCATAGGCGGACAACGTGTTCCTGGCTCCGCCGCGTTCCGCAGCGACCATATCGAGGAAGAGCTCGATCAGCACTTTATCTGGGATTTTGCCCTTCGGGGCCACGGCGACAAATCAAGGTTGCTTGGCAAATCTGTCAGGCGGGATCGAGACCGTGATCTCATGCGGCTGGGGATCGAACCAGGTTGCGAGCACGAACATTGCGCCGTAGATCAATCCTCCGACAACGCCGATCAGGGCAAGAAACCGAAAGAGGCTTGGCATTCGGCAATTCTCAATCGAAAGAATGGAGAAACTAGGACATTGCCCGTGTATTGGGAACATTCCCCCGGGGATAACGGCGCGGAGGCTGATGCTTGGCTTCCCGTTCGCAGCAACCTTCGGCTCGCGCAGGGGAGCAACCAGACTTGACGGCAAGTGGTTGTGTTGCAACAGAAACCACCGCGGTCCCGATTTGCGCCAAGAGATCTTGCAGGAACCATGGTGGTCCGTACGACCCGTTCGCCTGCTGCTGCGTCCGAGGCGTTCATCACCGAGGCCCTGGGTCGCCGCTCAATCGTTCTGGTCGGGATGATGGGGTCGGGAAAGTCCTCGATCGGCCGGCGCGTCGCGTTGCGTCTGGGGTTGACCTGCGTCGATGCCGACGCTGAGATCGAGAAGGCCGCCGGAATGAGCATAGAAGACATTTTTTCCATTCGAGGAGAGGCGGAATTCCGTTCCGGCGAAGCGCGCGTGATCAGCCGCTTGCTGGAGGGAGGGCCGCAGGTACTTTCGACCGGCGGAGGTGCCTTCATGAATCCTGACACCCGCACTGCCATTGTCTCGAAGGGCGTCTCGATCTGGCTCAAAGCCGAGCTCGACGTGCTCATGAAGCGGATCCGGCGCCGCCATGACCGGCCGCTGTTGAAGACCGACGATCCGGCCGGGACGCTGCGCAAGCTGATGCAGGCGCGCGATCCGTTCTACGCACTGGCCGATCTGACGGTGCAGTCGCGCGACGTCCCGCATGAGAAGATTGTCGATGAGATTGTGGCCGCGCTCGCCATTCACCTGGGGGCGCCCGCTGCGCTCGCCCGTGCGCCGGGGCAGGGGAATACTGCATCATGACAGCGCCGGTGCGCACCAACGATCCGGCCGTCGTCGATGTCGCGCTTGCCGGGCGCAGCTATTCAATCGTGATCGGCCGTGGTCAGCTCACCTCGCTGGGGCAGAGAATGGCCGCGCTGCGGCCCCGCGCCAAGGCGGCGATCATCAGCGATGAAACGGTCGTAAAGCATCATCTCGCAGCAACCGAATCTGCGCTCGCCGGTGCCGGCATCGGCTCGACCTGCATCACGGTGCCGGCCGGTGAAAAATCGAAGAGCTTCACCGTGCTCGAGCAGGTTTGCGAGGCGCTGCTCGCGGCGCGCTTGGAGCGCGGAGATCTGGTCGTAGCGCTCGGTGGAGGGGTGGTCGGCGATCTCGCCGGTTTTGCCGCTGCGATTGTTCGCCGTGGCCTTGATTACGTGCAGGTTCCGACGACGCTGCTTGCGCAGGTTGATTCCTCGGTCGGCGGCAAGACTGCCATCGACTCGCGCCATGGAAAGAATCTGATCGGCGCCTTTCACCAACCGGTACTGGTCCTCTCCGATACCGCGCTTTTGGACACGTTGTCGCGACGCGAATTCCGCGCCGGCTATGCCGAGATCGTCAAATACGGATTGATCGCGGATGCGGATTTCTTCGCGTGGCTGGAGAGCAATTGGCGAGAGCTGTTCGCCGGCGGCCCCGCGCGCGAGCACGCGATCGCGGTGAGCTGCGGTATGAAAGCGGCGATCGTGGCGCGGGATGAGCGCGAGCTTGGCGAGCGGGCTCTGCTCAATCTGGGCCATACTTTCGGTCATGCGCTCGAAGCAGCGGCGGGGTTTTCCGGCAGGCTGCTGCACGGCGAAGCGGTCGCTCTCGGGATTGTGCTCGCCTTGGCGTTTTCGGTCAGACGCGGTTTGCTCCCGGCGGGAGAGGCCGAGAGGGTCGAGCGGCATCTTACGGCGGTCGGTCTGCCGACCAGGGTCTCAGCCGTTACGGGCGGCGCACCGGACCCCGACCGCCTGATGGATCTGATTGCGCAGGACAAGAAGATCAAGCACGGCAGGTTGACGTTTATCCTGGCACGCGGCATCGGTGCGAGCTTCATCGCGTCGAACGTGGACGCCGCCGAGGTCCGCGCGTTTGTGGCCGAGAAGCTTGCCTCGAAATGACTGCTAACGATTGGCTCGCGCTTGCGGTGGTTGTGATCTGCCTGCTCCTCTCGGCTTTTTTCGCGGGGAGCGAGACCGCTCTCACCGCGTCCTCGCGCGCCAGCATGCACCGGCTTGAAAAACAGGGGAATCGTCGGGCCGCGCTCGTCAATCGTCTGCTCGATGCGCGCGCGCGCTTGCTCGGCGCGCTCCTGCTCGGAAACAACGCCGTCAACATAGCGGCATCGTCGCTTGCGACCGGCGTGCTGCTCAACTGGTTCGGCGAAATGGGCGTCATCTACGCCACTGTGGTTATGACCATGCTCATTGTTGTGCTGGCCGAAGTCCTGCCGAAGACCGCTGCGTTCATCGCTCCGGATCGGCTTGCGCTTTGGGTGGCGGGGCCAATTGATTGGACGGTCCGCTTGCTCACGCCTGCTCTTATCTCGGTCGAATGGCTGGTCAAATGGCTGCTGCGCATGTTCGGCTTGCGGGTCGGTGAAAGCGAATCCATCCTCTCTGCGCATGAGGAGCTGCGCGGGACTGTCGATCTCCTGCACCTGGAGGGCGGCGTCGAGCGATTGGATCGCGACATGCTGAGCGGGCTTCTTGACCTGCGCGATCTTACCGTCTCCGACGTCATGATCCACCGCACCGAGATGATCACGGTGTGCGCGGATGATCCTCCGGAGCAGGTAGTCAAGGCCGTGCTGGAGGCGGAGGTTACTCGCGTGCCGCTCTGGAAGGAAAAGCCTGAGAACATCATCGGCATCCTGCACGCCAAGGACCTGTTGCGCGCCATCCAGGTCGCCGATGGCGATCTCTCCAGGATTGATGTCAGCTCGATTGCGCGACCTCCATGGTTCGTTCCCGATATCCGGCCGCTGTCGGAGCAGCTCAAGGCTTTCCGCCGCCGGCGCACTCCGTTCGCGCTCGTGGTCGACGAGTACGGCGAGGTCATGGGTCTGGTCACGCTCGAAGACATTTTGGAGGAGATTGTCGGCGACATTACCGATGAGCACGATGTGGCGGTACCCGGCGTGCGGCCGCAGCCCGACGGCTCCGTCAATGTCGATGGGGGAGTGCCGATCCGCGATCTCAACCGCGCCATGGAATGGAGCCTGCCCGACGACGAGGCGACCACTGTCGCCGGGCTTGTCATTCACGAAGCCCGCTCGATTCCCGAGCCGGGACAGACCTTCACGTTCCACGGTTTCCGCTTTCGGGTGCTGCGCCGCGAGCGCAACCGGATCACCGCGTTGCGCATCTTGCCGCTGGCGCGCAAACCCATGGCAAAATCGGCGTAGCGGCGTGGGGCCATCAGCCATCAGATAACGTGTAAACACAGCAGTTGGAGGCCGGCATGCACTGCATTATCTCGGTCGTAGCGCTCATCTTGTTTTACGCTCCCGCAACTGCGGCCGATGATTTGAGCTGGGCCTATCCCGTCACCCCGCGCGCTGATGCGCCCGACAATCTTGTCTTGAAGCAGGTACCTGACAGCACCAAGGCCTATACCCAGGCGCAGATCGACGACCCGTTCAATCCGCCAGACTGGTTCCCCGACCAGCATCCGGCCATGCCGCCCGTGGTGGCACAGGGGCAAAAGCCGATGGTGCGGGCTTGCGCACAGTGCCACCTGCCGAGCGGCGACGGTCATCCCGAATCGGCCAGCCTGGCTGGGCTTCCGGTGCCGTATCTGCAGCGGCAGATGACCGAGTTCAAGAACGGCCGCCGCAAGGGCGTGCGTGCCACCACCATGATCACGATCGCGCAGGCGATCTCGGATGCCGACACCCTTGCCGCGAGCGAGTACTTTTCTTCCCTGCGGCCTGGCGTGTGGACCAGGGTGATCGAGACCGATACGGTGGCCAAGAGCTATATCGGTGCCGGCGGAATGCGCTTTGCAGCGCCGGAAGGGGGCACGGAGCCGATCGGAAACCGCATCATTGTGCTGCCGCAGGACGAAGCTCGCGCAAAGAGCCGCGATCCACGCTCAGGGTTCATCGACTACGTACCGACCGGCAGCATGGCAAAGGGAGAAGCGCTGGTCTCCTCTGGCGCAGGCGGCAAGACGATTCCGTGCAGCATCTGCCATGGGCAAGCTCTACGAGGCATCGGCGACTTGCCTGCCATTGCGGGTCGCCCTCCGACCTATGTCGTGCGCCAGCTCAACGACATGAAAAACGGCGCGCGCTCCGGCACGTCGATGGCGCTGATGAATGCGGTCGTTGAGCAGCTCACGATCGACGACATGATCGCCATCGCCGCCTTTGTTGGCGCGCGCGAGCCTTAGTCCGGACCGACCTCGCAGCTAGCGGGAGTGCTCGCCGGGTGCGAGGGCCTGGATGGCAAGCGCATGCACGCCCCCCTTGAGCTCGTCGAGAAGCGCTTCATTGATCATGCGATGGCGCTCGATTCGGCTCTTCCCCTTGAAGGCATTTGCCACGATATGGACGTTGAAATGACTCTCGCCGCCCGGCCGATGGCCCGCATGCCCCTGATGGAGATGGGAATCATCTCTCACCTCGAGGCTTGCGGGGGCAAAGGCCGCAGTCAATTTTTGCGTGATCAGATCGCGCGTGCCCATCGCCTGCCCATACGCGCGGGGAATCGGCCAGTCAACGGTCAGGCCGGGCGGGGAACGCCATGAAATCACAATGAGCCGCGAGCATTCCGGGACAAAACGTGTGCCCAGCCTTTGTCAAGTCTTGAATGTGACCAGGCGCTGCGCGCATACTGATAGGTCATGAAAAACAGCGACTCGCCTCTGTTCGACCGAATCCGGGTGAAGCCCGACAAGGATCGTCGGCTGCGCACGGAATGCCCGGCCTGCGAGTGGCCGCAGTGCAAGGCTCCCGCGACGCATCGCGCGCCCAAAGGGCGGATGCGCGAACGGGAATATTGGCGATTCTGTCTCGACCACGTGCGTGCGTATAACCACTCCTACAATTTTTTCGCCGGCATGAGCCCCGATGATATTGCGAGATACCAGAAGGAGGCCGTTATCGGGCATCGGCCGACCTGGAAAATGGGGATGAACGGTGGTCGGTCAGGCTCGCGGTCGCGGTCATCCCGATTCCGTCCGGATTTGGCCGGTGCCGAGGATCCCTTCGGCGTGTTCCATGAGTTCGGCAGCACAGGCGCGGACTTTGGCCGGCGCAGGTCCGAGCCGCGAACGGTCCGGAACGCCGAACGCAAGGCGCTCGACGTGCTTGGACTGGAGGCGGAAGCTTCGGCGCCGGAGGTCAAGTCGCGGTTCAAGGAACTGGTCAAGCGTCATCATCCTGACGCCAACGGCGGTGACCGGTCCTCGGAGGACCGGCTGCGCGAAATCATCCAGGCCTATAATTATTTGAAAACAATAGGATTTCGCTGACCGGCCGCACGAACGCAAGTTGCGGCTTGGGTTCCCCATGCTTAGTTGAAATGTGATCTCCGGATGGCCCCCGCTTCCGCAGCGCGGGTGCTTTCTGCTAGCCTTGTCGCGCCATCCATCGATCCATCGACCGACACGGGTTCTCGGTCGTCCCGAGATCACGGAGGATCAATGCCCGCCGTCGCAGAAGAGATTCCCGGCCTTCCGGACATGAAAGTGTCGATCCGACAACTCTTCGGCATCGATACCGAGATGGAGGTTCCCGCTTACTCCGAGCCGGATGAACATACCCCCGACATCGATCCCGACTACCGGTTCGACAAGCCGACAACGCTCGCCATCCTTGCCGGCTTTGCCAAGAATCGGCGCGTCATGATTGCCGGCTATCACGGCACCGGCAAATCTACCCATGTCGAGCAGGTGGCCGCGCGGCTCAATTGGCCATGCGTGCGTGTGAATCTCGACAGCCACATCAGCCGCATTGATCTCATCGGCAAGGATGCGATCGTCATTCGCGACGGGCTGCAGGTGACCGAGTTCCGCGACGGAATACTGCCTTGGGCGTTGCAGCACAATGTTGCGTTGTGTTTCGACGAATACGACGCAGGCCGCCCCGACGTGATGTTCGTGATCCAGCGTGTGCTGGAAGTCTCGGGCAAGCTGACGTTGCTCGACCAGAACAAGGTGATCAAGCCGCACCCTGCATTCCGACTGTTTGCCACCGCCAATACGGTGGGCCTGGGAGATACGTCCGGGCTCTACCACGGCACGCAGCAGATCAACCAGGGCCAGATGGACCGTTGGTCGATCGTCACCACGCTCAACTATCTGCCGCATGACAATGAGGTCGAGATTGTGCTGGCCAAGGCCAAGCACTACCGGACCGATCAAGGCCGCGACATCGTCAACAAGATGGTTCGCGTCGCCGACCTTACCCGTAACGCCTTCATGAACGGCGACATCTCCACAGTGATGAGCCCGCGGACGGTGATTACCTGGGCCGAGAACACGGAGATCTTCAAGGACATCGGCTTTGCCTTCCGGCTCACCTTCGTCAACAAATGCGATGAGCTGGAGCGGCCGATCGTTGCCGAATTTTATCAGCGCTGCTTCGGCGCGGAGCTGCCGGAATCTTCCGTGAACGTGGCACTGAGCTAGTGTCGTCCAACATCAAGGGGAAGAGTCCTGGCAAGGACAGCCCGACCGAGCCATTCAAGCGCGCGGTGACCGGGTGCCTGCGCGCCATCGCAAGGAAACCCGAGCTGGAAGTTTCCTTTGCGGCGGAACGTCCGGGTATCGCGGCCGGCAAGGCGCGCCTGCCCGAGCCGCCCCGCAAGTTGACTGCATCCGATGCCGCCATCGTGCGCGGTCACGCCGACTCGATCGCGCTCAAGCTTGCCTGTCATGATCCCTCGGTGCATCGCAAGCTCGTGCCGGGCGGCCAGCAGGCGCGCGCGGTGTTCGAGGCGGTGGAGCAGGCGCGGGTTGAGGCGATTGGTGCGCGCCGCATGGACGGTGTTGCAAAAAATCTCTCGGCCATGCTCGACGACCGGTTTCATCGCGGAAAGTTCGACGAGGTCACCGATCGCGCGGATGCGCCGATCGAGGAAGCCGTAGCCCTGATGGTGCGCGAGCGGCTCACCGGGCAGGCCCCGCCGCGTGCGGCCAGCAAGATCGTGGAGCTCTGGCGCCCGCTGATCGAGGATCGCGCCGGACGTGATCTCGATCGGCTGGAGCGGCTGATTGAGAATCAGTCGCGGTTCGGCGACGCCATTCATGATCTGCTCGACGCGCTGGACATGGGGGAAGATCGCAGCACCGAATCCGACGAGGAGGAGGGCGAGGAGGGGGAGCAGGACCGGCGCAAGGAGGAATCGGGCGAAGAAGGCGAGGGCGCCGACAGTGACGACACCCAGGCGCGGGTCGACGAGGCCGACGTCTCGGGCGAGGACATGGCCGACACCAGCGCCGAAGCAGCCGAGGCGCTCTCCGCCGAGAGTGCCGACGACGCCGAGATGGGGGATGCGGAGGCGCCGGCCGAGCCGCGCCATCCCCGCCGTCATGGACGCAACGAGCCGCGCGGGCCGGATTACCGGCCCTTCATTACCAGGCATGACGAGACAATCGCGGCCGAAGAGCTCTGCGAGCCCGAAGAGCTCGATCGGCTGCGCGGCTACCTGGACAAGCAGCTGTCGCACCTGCAAGGCGTTGTCGCGCGGCTCGCCAACCGATTGCAACGGCGCTTGATGGCGCAGCAGAACCGCGCCTGGGAATTCGATCTCGAGGAGGGCTTGCTCGATCCGGCGCGACTGTCGCGCATCATCGTTGATCCGCTGCATCCGCTGTCGTTCAAGCGGGAAAAGGACACCAGCTTCCGCGATACCGTCGTAACGCTCTTGCTTGACAATTCGGGCTCGATGCGCGGCCGCCCGATTACGGTCGCCGCCACCTGTGCCGACATTCTGGCGCGGACGCTCGAGCGGTGCGGCGTCAAGGTCGAGATTCTGGGCTTCACCACGCGCGCGTGGAAAGGCGGGCAATCGCGCGAAGCATGGCTTGCCGCCGGCAAGCCTGCCAATCCCGGCCGTCTTAACGACCTGCGCCACATCATCTACAAGTCTGCTGACGCTCCCTGGCGCCGCGCGCGCAAGAATCTCGGGCTGATGATGCGCGAGGGCCTGCTCAAGGAGAACATCGACGGTGAGGCCCTCGACTGGGCGCATCGGCGACTCCTGGCGCGCAGTGAGCAGCGCAAGATCTTGATGATGATCTCCGACGGTGCGCCGGTCGACGACTCCACGCTCTCGGTCAACCCCGGAAACTATCTCGAACGCCATCTGCGCTGGGTGATAGAGGATATCGAAACGCGTTCGCCGGTCCAATTGATTGCCATCGGGATCGGTCATGACGTGACGCGCTATTACCGCCGGGCCGTCACCATTGTAGATGCCGAGGAGCTCGGCGGCGTGATGACGGAAAAGCTTGCAGAGCTGTTCGACGATGAGGTGACTCCCGAGGTGGCCTCGGGGCGTGAGCATCGGGCGTGACAAGGTACGCGCCGACCGCGCGCATTGCTCACGGGTGGCGGCGGACTGGCCGTTCGCTGGTGACGGGAGCGGGCCTTTTTTTCATTCTTACCGGCGGCACGCAGACGTCTACAGCGGCAGAGCCGCCGGTCGCCATTACGATCGCGGCTTCGCCGATCACGACTTTTGACCTTCGCGATTCCTTGCGACGGCAGTTCGGGTCGCTTGAATTCCGCGGCGGCCTCGTCCTGCGTTCATCGTTCAAGCATTTCGGCGGGCTCTCCGCCATTCGCGTCGCGCCGAACGGCAACAGCTTTATCGCCTTGAGCGACAAGGGATGGTGGCTGCGCGGCCGCATCCTCTACGAAGGCCCGCGGCCGATTGCCATCGTGGATGCGGAAATGGCGCCGATGCTTGGCCCGGACGGTGCGCCGCTCGCGGCGCGCGGCTGGTATGACACCGAATCGATCGCGCAGGACGGCGGCGTGCTTTATGTCGGCATCGAGCGAGTCCATCAGATCGTTCGTTTCGATTACGAAAAGGACGGCCTTCTCGCCCGCGGGTATCCGATCGACCTGCCGCGCGCTGTTCGGTCATTGCCAAGCAATAAGGGGCTTGAGGCGCTTGTGTTCATCCCGTCGGGACACCCTCTGGCCGGCACCCTCATTGCCATCTCGGAACGCGGGCTCGACCGGGAGGGCAACATCAAGGCTTTCCTGATTGGCGGGCCGGGGCCTGGTAGCTTCATGGTGAAGCGAACTGGCGATTACGATATCAGCGACGCCGCCGTTTTGGCTCCAGACGATCTCCTGGTTCTGGAGCGCAAGTTCAATTGGAGCAGCGGTCTTGCCGTTCGCATCCGACGCATTGCGCTTGCTGGCCTGAGAGCAGGCGCGCTCGTCGATGGTCCCGTGCTGATGGAGGCGGATCTTCGCCAGGAGATCGACAATATGGAGGGCCTGAGCATCCACCACGGCGCTGGCGCAGAGACTGTGCTGACCCTGATTTCTGACGACAATTTCTCTTTTTTGCAGCGCACGTTATTGCTGCAATTTGCGTTGGCGGGCCGCTGACGGAACCTATGCGAATGCCCAACCCCGATCAGGAGGACGCGCCCGCCGTCTTCTGTTCCCGCGCCTTTCGGATGCGCTGCTTGAGATCGCGCGCCCGGTCGGAAAGCTCCTGGTCCTTGGCCTTGATGAGAAACGCGTCCAGGCCGCCACGATGGTCCACCGTGCGAAGCGCATTGGCCGACACACGCAGCCTGACCGACCGGCCGAGCGCATCCGAGATCAAAGTAACGTTGAGGAGGTTGGGCAGGAACCGCCGCTTCGTTTTTATGTTGGAATGGCTTACTTTGTGACCGACCTGAGCAGTCTTGCCGGTGAGATCGCATCGACGCGACATGAGATGCCTCGCAATTCGTAAAGCGGCTCCCGGGGGGCGGCACCCACCGTCTGGACGCACCTGCGTTCCGCCAAACCGGCGGACCTATAGTGATCACGTAAAATGGCGTCAAGCGAGCGCCGACTGCGAGCGTTGCGGCAAAGGCGTGCGGTGTTGGCCTTCGCAGGAAATCTCTAATCACCAACGGGTCGAAGGATCAAACTCGGCTCATCCTGCCTTGATCGGGCCAAGATAGCTCTCCAAGGAGGTGCAGGCGGATCCCTTCGCGGGTCAGGAACCCTCGGCGGAAACCGAAGCGGGCGCGTCCTGTGGCGCCATAGAGGCTGCGCGATTGAGGTAAGCCGTCCCGCGCTCGAGGATAGGAAGTGAATTCGCATCGTCTCGCTTGGCACGCAATCCTGCTCGTCGCGCTGGTGTTCGCCATGGAGGTCGCCGACTCGCGGCAGAGCCGTGCGCACGCCCAGGGCAAGCTCGATGCGAGCTATAGCGTCTCGCTTGGTGGTCTGCCGATCGGGCACGGGAACTGGGTTATCGACATCGGCGACGATCGCTTTTCAACGAGCGCGAGCGGCGCGACCGCGGGGATTCTGCGGGTCTTCGCCAGTGGTCATGGCCAGAGCACGGCGCACGGAGCGGTATCCGGGGGCCACCTCGTTTCCTCCAGCTATGCATCGAGCATCCAGACCGACCGCAAATACGACGAAGTTCACCTCGTGATAAATGCCGGGACGGTCAAGGAATTCTCGGCCGAGCCGCCGAACACACCCGATCCGAGTCGGGTTCCGCTGACCGATGCGCACCGGCGCGGAGTCTCGGATCCGATGACCGCATCATTGATACGCATCCCCGGTAGCGGCGAGATTGTCGTTCCGCAGGCGTGTCAGCGCACATTGTCGATTTTCGATGGCCGCATGCGCTATGACTTGGCGCTCGCTTTCAAGCGGTTTGAAACGGTCAGGTCGCAAGCGGGATACCAGGGACCGGTCGTAGTCTGCGCCGTTCGCTTCTCGCCGATTGCCGGACACGTTCCCAGCCGCTATGCCCTGAGATATCTTGCCGACTTGCATGACATGGAAATGTGGCTTGCACCGATTGCCGGTACCAGGGTTGTGGCGCCTTACCGTGTTTCCGTGCCTACCCCGATCGGAGTTGGGGTCTTGCAGGCGACCGAATTCGTCTCCATGGCGCAACCAGGCAAGGCGAGTGCGAAGACGCAGTGATGCACAATCGTTCGAAGCCCTGATCCCCTGAATTGACCGAGCCCGCCGACGGAATTAACCAGCCTTGGTCGGGTTCATCGCCGGCCCAAGGCTTGACTCCACAAGGATTAGGGTGCCGACTTGCTTGCCCATCGAGATGTAGCCGTGAACGAACTCCGACAGCGAAGGAGTCAGCGATTCGGGCTCGATTCGTTCGAGACTCGTTCCACAGATTAAGCACAGGCTGACCACAGCGCCGCCGTCGTTCCGTTGTGGTACACAAAAGCCCCGGCCGAGAGTTCCGCGCGTTTGATGCCCATCTCCTTTTCCTGCGCAACCAGTCGCGATACCGGCGCTCGCGGCGCCGGTGTCACCGCCGTGCTGGGCCCGACCAATACCGGAAAGACGCATCTCGCAATCGAGCGGATGCTTGGTCATTCCTCGGGGATCATTGGTTTGCCGCTGCGGCTGCTGGCTCGCGAGGTCTACAATAAGGTCGCGGAGCGCGTCGGGACAGATGCAGTCGCGCTCGTCACCGGCGAGGAAAAAATAAAGCCGCCTAACCCTCGCTACTGGGTTTCCACCGTCGAGGCCATGCCGCGCGATCTCGACGTTGCCTTTCTGGCAATTGACGAAGTGCAACTCGGCGCCGATCTCGACCGCGGCCATGTGTTCACCGACCGCATGCTCAACCGCCGCGGTCGGGAGGAGACGCTCGTGCTCGGGGCACAGACGGTGCGCCCCATGGTCGAGCGGCTTCTCCCCGGCGCCCACGTGCTGACCCGTCCGCGGCTTTCACAGCTCTCGTTTGCAGGAGAGAGGAAGATCACGCGGCTGCCACGTCGCTCGGCGGTGGTCGCATTTTCGGCCGAAGAGGTCTATTCCATCGCTGAGCTGGTCCGGCGTCAGCGCGGCGGCGCTGCGGTGGTTCTGGGCGCACTCTCGCCGCGCACCCGCAATGCCCAGGTCGAGCTCTATCAGTCGGGCGATGTTGAATACCTTGTCGCGACCGACGCGATCGGAATGGGTCTCAACCTCGACGTCGATCACGTCGCGTTCGCTTCCGACCGCAAATTCGACGGCTATCAGTTTCGCAGGCTCAATCCCGCCGAGCTTGCCCAAATCGCAGGCCGGGCCGGTCGCGCCACGCGCAACGGCACCTTCGGCACCACTGGCAGGTGCCCGCCGTTTGAAACCGAGCTTGCGCAAGCGCTGGAGAGCCACTCGTTCGAGCCGATCAAGGTGCTGCAGTGGCGCAATGCCGCGCTTGATTTCTCCACGATCGGCGCGCTGCAGGCTTCCCTGGCGCAGACGCCGACCGAGAGCAGTCTCACCCGCGCGCCCATTGCCGAGGACATCCAGGTGCTCGAGCACGCCGCGCGCGACGATGACATTCGCGCGCTGGCCAAGCCGCGCGAAGCGGTCGAGCGGCTGTGGGATGTCTGTCAGGTTCCGGACTACCGCAAAATCTCGCCTGCCACCCATGCCGAGCTTGCCGTCACGCTTTATGAATTTCTCATGCGCGAGGGCACAATCCCGACCGACTGGTTTGCCCGCCAGGTCGAGCAGGCCGATCACACCGATGGTGATATCGATACACTGTCGAACCGCATTGCTCACATCCGTACCTGGACCTTCGCCGCCAATCGTCCGGATTGGCTCGCCGATCCCGAGCACTGGCAGGGCATAACGCGCGCCGTCGAAGACAAGCTGTCTGACGCCCTTCATGAGCGCCTCACGGAACGCTTCGTCGACCGTCGCACCAGCGTGCTAATGCGTCGGCTGCGCGAGAATACGGCGCTGGAAGCCGATATCAGCAAGAGTGGCGAGGTTGTGGTCGAAGGCCACGCGATCGGGCGGCTTGATGGCTTCATGTTCACGCCGGAGATCTCGACGGCGGGCTCGGAAGCCAAGGCGCTCGCCGGCGCCGCGCAAAAGGCGCTGGCGGGGGAAATCAATGTACGCGCAACGCGGCTTGCGCTGGCGGCGGACGGTCAATTCGTGCTCTCGAATGACGGGACGGTGCGGTGGCTGGGTCAGCCGGTGGCCAGACTCACGGCCGCCGAGGAGCCGCTCAAGCCTCGCCTGCGCATTATCTGTGATGAGCATCTCACCGGAGCACCCCGCGACGGGGTGCAGGCGCGGCTGGATCTTTGGCTCAAGTCTCACATCGAACGGGTTCTGGAACCGCTGTTCCGGCTGGCCGCCGCCGATGATGTAACCGGCATCGCGCGCGGCGTCGCATACCAGCTTATCGAGGCACTCGGTGTGCTCGAGCGCCCGAGAGTCGCCGAGGAAGTCAAAGGCCTGGACCAGGCGGCGCGCGCCACCTTGCGCAAATATGGAGTTCGGTTCGGCACCTATCACATTTATGTGCCCGGCCTCCTTAAGCCTGCCCCACGGGTATTGGCGACGCAGCTGTGGGTGCTTAAGCATGGTGGCTCGGAGAGCAAGGGGTTTGCCGCCGTCGGGCAACTGGCAGCCAGTGGGCGGACATCGATCGCCGCCGAAGGGGACGCCAACAAGACGCTCTATCGCACGGCCGGCTATCGCATCTGCGGAGCGCGCGCCGTGCGCATCGATATTCTGGAGCGTCTCGCCGATCTGATTCGGCCGGCGCTCGCCTGGCGAGCCGGGGGAACAGCTGCGAAGCCGCCGGGCGCGATCGAGGGCTTTGGATTCACCGTGACTGTCGGCATGACGTCGCTCGCCGGCTGTTCGGGTGAGGATTTTGCATCCGTTCTCCGCTCGCTTGGCTATCGCATGGAGAAGCGGTCCAAGCCGGTCGAGGCATCGAGTGCCGCAACACCTGCCTCAGACTCGTCGGTACAGCCGGCAGCGTTGGAAGTTGCGGGCCAGAAGGGGCCGCAGGATGCAGAGCCTGCCCCCGTGACGATCGGCGATACCGGGGAATTGCCGGCCGAATCCGGGCTGGAGCGCAAGGTGCCAGATGCTGCGATGATGGAGCCTGCCGAAATAGCGGGGGCCCCGGAAGCTGAGGAGGTAGCCTCGCCGGCCACCGTTTCCCTGTCCGCCCCGGTGCCGGATACGGCGCAAGACACGGCGCAAGACACAGCAGTGCCAAGCACGGCACAAGAAATTATCGGCGCTGCGGAAACCCCGACGCTCGCCGTGTCCGAACAGGAAGAGCGCCGGGAACATGGCGATCAACCCGCGACTGTCGCATCGACAACGGAAGCTGCAAGCGTGGAATTGATCGAAGTTTGGCGACCCGCCCGACGGGATGATCAGCGCGCTCCTCGCCGCCAGCAGTCTTCGCGCCGCCGGCGCGTACGCGGTGCGGCGCCTGCGCCGTCCCACGCCGCCGATTCCGAATCGAGAACGCCCGCCGGGGGCAGCGAGGTCCCGGCGGCAGCCGGCGCCCCGCCCTCGTCGGTGAAGATCGAGGCCCCTGCATTATCCAGCGACAAGGCGGAGGATCAAGCGAGGAACCGTACAAAACATCCTCGCCGGCACGGCCGCGGAATCCGTTCGGACCGGGCGGAAAGTCCCGATCAGCGTCAGCTTCGTCAGCCGCGCTCGGGGCGTCCCGACCGGCGCCGTGGCGATTCTCGCCTTGAGGGTCCTGATCGCGCTGGGCGCCCGCAAGCCGGCGAGCGTGCGGGCCGTCCCTCGCACGCCGATCGGCCTGAGCGCGACCCGGTCTTGCGTGCCAAATATATTAAGGGGCGACTCGATGGGAGCGCCCGCCGCGAGCAGGAGCCGGACCCCAATTCGCCGTTTGCCAAGCTCGCGACGCTCAAGGAGCAACTGGAGGCAGGCAGCAAGGAGCCGCGCTGAGTGCGCGCCCTACGATTGGATCGACAGCGTATCGACAAATGGTTGTGGCATGCGCGCATCGTGCGCACGCGGTCCGCGGCGGCGGCGCTTGCGGCGTCGGGACACGTGCGGATCAATGGCCATCGCATCGATGCTCCAAGCAGCCCCGTGCGCGCCGGGGATGTCGTGACAGTCGCCCTCGACCGCGCGGTGCGTGTGCTCCGGGTGCGGGACTTTTCAGAGCGCCGCGGATCGGCCGACGAGGCCCGCAGGCTCTGCGAAGCTCTCCATCCGTGCACCTGCCGCGACAGCGTGCCGAATTAGCCGCTGCGCAATGGACCGGGAGGGCGAGTATTGCCTCACCCCGGTGCATGCGCTACTCACCGCGCGCCCGGAGGGTTGCGAATGACCTACGTCGTTGTCGAAAGTTGCATTAAATGCAAGTACATGGATTGCGTCGAGGTTTGCCCTGTCGACTGCTTCTATGAGGGCGAGAACATGCTCGTCATTCACCCTGATGAGTGCATCGACTGCGGGGTCTGCGAGCCTGAGTGCCCCATCGAGGCGATCAAGCCGGACACGGAGCCTGGGCTTGAGACCTTCCTCAAGCTCAACGCGGACTTTGCGAAAATATGGCCGAACATCACCGCGAAGAAGGAGGCCCCGGCGGATGCCAAGGAGTGGGAGGATGTACCCGACAAGCTGGAAAAGCAGTTTTCTCCCAATCCCGGAACTGGTGACTAGCCACGCGAGTTAACCCTCGATGACGAAATTGTAATATTGAAAGGCGGCAATTTGGTCTTCTGCAACGCGACAACCCTTTGATTTCCGCGAAAAATGTGCTATACATATAAAAAATGAGCAACGCACCGCACCCGAGCCGCTCCCCCATTGGGAGCGTTATTTTTCGGGGCACTCCGAGGAACCCTCAACCAGGGACGTGAGATCCACGCAAAAGCCGTGGCAGGAAAAACGCGCCATCGGTCGAAAAAG
>Ga0306924_10000809_pt1 | contig 27315 bp, 29 predicted proteins | sample sta12Can44000111_FD_203756 | JGI IMG/M metagenome (GOLD analysis project Ga0306924, IMG submission 203756) | Lab enrichment of tropical soil microbial communities from Luquillo Experimental Forest, Puerto Rico - statanox.12C.anox.44.000.111 (v2)... | ecosystem: Environmental > Terrestrial >... | reverse complement strand
CAGCGCGCAGTCGATCAGCCCCGTGCGCTCGATCGCGTCGAGCGCGCGGCGTTTTTCGCTCGCCGGTAGTGGCAACAGCGTGCGCCATCCGGAATGGTAGCCCAGCCGACCCGTCAACACGTTGGTCAGCACCGTGGCGCGCCCGATCAGCTGGTGCTGCTGAAACACCATGCCTGTGCGCCGCCGATGCATTCGCATGGCGCGACCGCTGCGCAGGACGCCAATCCCGGCGACGACGACGCGACCGGCGGTCGGCTTGAGAAGTCCATTGAGCGCGCGCAGGAGGGTCGACTTGCCGGCGCCGGAGGCACCGAGAAGAACGGTGAACCGCCCCGGTCCGAAGCCGAGCGTGGTCGGCGCAAGCGCACGCGTTCCGGTCGGATATACGATTTCGAGGTTTTCGACTTGGATCATTATCCCGGGAATTGACGCCACGGCTTCCGGCGCCGAAATCCCACCCGCAAATGACAGTGCGATGACGGTCAGATGACAACTGACAGGCGCAGGGAGCTCCCGCGCAGCAAATGCGCACTAAAGCAACAGCCCCCGCTTCGGTCTGCGGTTGCTCGGATACTGATTACTGGATGACCGCTTGTGCGGACATGATGGGGATAGATTGCGTGGGACTTCTCTCACCCGCCCGGCGCGCCCTGCGTTTTGACGTAGAGCGAATAGACCGAGTGGCTGGCCGCCATGAACAGCCGGTTGCGCTTGCCGCCGCCGAAACAGATATTGGCCGAACGCTCCGGCAGCGCGATGAAACCGATGGGCTTGCCGTTCGCGTCGAAAATTTTCACCCCGTCCTGTTGCGCGGTACCCATACCCCAACCGCACCACAGATTGCCGTCAACGTCGCAACGGAAGCCGTCGGGCGTCCCACCCGGCTCAGCGGTGATGAAGGTGCGGCCATTGGCGAGCTTATCGTCGTTGACGTCATAGACGCGGATCACCCGCGGGGCCACGCCGGCTTCGACGATGTAGAGCTTCTTCTCGTCAGGCGAGAAAGCCAGTCCGTTCGGCAGGTTGACGTCGCCGGCCACCACGGTGGCGCGACCTGATTTCGGATCGAGCCGATAGACGTTGGTCGGCAGTTCGGGCGTGGCCACGTGGCCCTCGTAGTTGCCGAGAATGCCGAACGGCGGATCGGTGAACCAGATCGAATCGTCGGACTTGACGACGATGTCGTTGGGCGAGTTGAGCGGCTTGCCGTCGAACGTGTCGATGAGCACCGTGATGCTGCCGTCGTATTCGGTGCGTGTGACGCGCCGGCTGTCGTGCTCGCAGCTGACGAGGCGACCCTGCCGATCGCGGGTGTTGCCATTGGCGAAATTCGAGGGCCGGCGATAAACGCTGACGCGTCCTGTCCCCTCATCCCAGCGCATGATGCGATTATTGGGAATATCGCTCCAAAGCAAACATCGCGCGTCACCGAAATAAACCGGGCCCTCGCACCAGCGCATGCCGGTGGCGAGCCGCTCGACGCTTGCGTTAGCCAGCCGATATTTTCCAAAGCTTGGGTCGAGAATCTGGATCGCCGGATCGGGGTAGCGCTCGCTCGGCTCCCAGCCCCCGAGCGCGGTGCGGGTGAATGTCGTCGCCGCGGTCGCGCCGGCGGCGCCAATGAGATTGCGTCGCGTGAATTCCATGACAGGCCCTCCCGTATTTAGCGTGCGACCTCTGCGGATCGCGTCGGCTCTACCCTAGCGCATGCACCAATACTTTGCGCATGACATTGGGCAGCGCCTCGTCGGCGAGGTCGGCAAGCGCAACCCAGCGCGCATCGGGCGGTGCCGCCGCATCGCGAGCAACCTCGGCGCGGTACACGACGAGCTCGAGCGGGAAATGGGTGAACACGTGCGTGACGACGCCCGGCAAGCGGCGCCACTTGGCACGCGCGCCGCGCAGACGCGGAGCGAGCTCCGTGCCGCCGGCGAAATCGTGCGCCCATCGCGTCGTCGGCACCTCGCTCATGCCGCCCAGCAATCCCGTCGGAGCGCGCGAGCGCAGGAGCACGAAGCCGTCGCGGCGAAGGACGACGAAAGCCGCGCCGCGGCGCAGTCGGCCTTGCTTCTTCGCCGTCTTGATCGGAAACGTTTCGGGGTCGCCGCGGCGACGAGCGGCGCATCCGTTCATCCACGGGCACAGCGCGCAGGCCGGCGTCTTCGGCGTGCAGATGGTCGCGCCGAGGTCCATCAGCGCTTGGGCAAAATCGCCGGCGCGCTCGGTCGGGAGGAGCGACTCGGTGAGCCGCCGAATCTCGACCTTGGCGGCGGGCAATTCCTTCGCGACTGCGAACAGCCGCGCCACCACCCGCTCCACATTGCCGTCGACCGCCGCGGCTGGCGCATCGAACGCGATCGCCGCAATCGCCGCCGCCGTATAGCGACCGATGCCGGGCAGCGCGGCCAGTGCCGCTTCGCTCTGTGGAAAACATCCGCCCTCGCGCTCGACCACCGCCTTGGCGCAGGCGTGAAGATTTCTCGCGCGCGCGTAGTAGCCGAGCCCCGCCCACAGCTTGAGCACGTCCTCGAGCGGTGCCGCCGCGAGGGCACGCACGGTCGGCCAGCGCGCGATAAAGCGCACGAAATACGGTACGACCGCCTTCACCGTCGTCTGTTGCAGCATGATCTCCGAGAGCCAAACCCGGTAAGGATCGGGCCGCGCACCCGACGCCGCGCGCCAGGGAAGTGAGCGGCGATGGCGGTCGTACCAGGCTAAGAGGTCGGCGCCGCGCGTATCGAGAACCTGCGCCACGCGCTTTCGCCGCTCCATCCTAACTGCTAGCGTCATGACGGACCGATGTGGCAGAGCCTTGCAGCGTGAACAAGCCCGGCAAACCCTTCCCGCGACCGCTCGCGGACGTTCTGCACAAGACGCTCAATGCGGCGTTCGCCAAGCAGGGCTTCGCCTCGACCGAACTCGTCACCCGCTGGCCCGACATTGTGGGCGCGGAGATCGCGGAGCATTCGGAGCCGGAAAAAATCCACTGGTCGCGCCCGTCTGACGGGGAGACCCCCGAGCCGGGCATTCTCGTGCTGCGGGTCGAAGGTCCTGTGGCGATCGAAATCCAGCACCTCTCGCCAGTCGTCCTCGAGCGGGTCAATCGCTTCTTCGGCTGGCAGGCGGTTGGCGGCCTGCGGTTCCGGCAAGCCCCGCTTCGCCGGCGCGCGCCGGCGCCGCAGCGCGCCGTCGATGGCGAGGCGGCGGCCCGTATCGCGGCTGATCTTTCCGACATCAAGGACGAAAATCTGCGCGCGGCGCTCGGTCGGCTGGGGGCAGCCCTCAAGCAGCTTTGATCCCAAAGCCCTTGGCAGGACGTGCGCCCATTGCCACATTGGATATCCAGAGATGGCGAGCTTGCGAAGATCTGCGGGCTCTGGGTGAGCCGGAAGTAACCGAACGGATGTGAGAGGCCATGACCACGGAACGCGAAGCCAGCCCCGGCGTGACTCGCCGTTATCTGCTCGTCGGCGCCACCGCGATCATCGCCATCCTCGCTACAGGCAGCGCCGGCGATTACCTGTGGGGCCCGATCGGCACAGCCGCGGCTCAGCCTGGCGCGGGCGCGGAAGTATCGATGGCCGACCTGCTTGCGCCGGGTCCGCTCGCCGACGAGATTCAGGGAAGCGCGGATGCTCCGGTCACCATCGTCGAATATGCGTCGATGACGTGCCCGCACTGCAGCCATTTTCACGAGACGACCTATCCCAAGCTGAAGAAGAAATACATCGACACCGGTAAGGTGCGCTTCATCTTCCGGGAATTTCCGCTCGATCCGCTCGCCGCCGCGGCCTCGATGCTGGCGCGCTGCGCCGGCAAGGACAAATACTTCCCCCTGATCGACGCCTTCTTCACCCAGCAGAAGGATTGGGTGGTGCAGAAGCCGCTGCAGCCCATGTTCGCCATCGCCAAGCAGGCCGGCTTCACCCAGCAGAGCTTCGATCAATGTCTCGCGAATCAGCAACTGCTCAGTAACATCGAGGAGCAGCGCACGCGGGCGACGCAGAAGTTCAACGTCAATTCCACGCCGACCTTTTTCATCAATGGGAAGACGTTTCGCGGCGCCCTCACCCCTGAGGAGCTGGACAAGCAAATCGCCCCTTATCTCAAGGGCTGATAACGGTTTTTTAACCACTTTCCGGACTGGTGGAGCAGCGCCGGTCATCCGGGCTGCCCCGGCCTTCCGCCGCGGTGCCACTGCGGGCGGGATAACGCGTTCTTTCTGTTGCGGAATCGCGCTCGGCGACTCATTCTGCCGGTCGATGCGGCGAGCCTCCAACCCCCGCTCGACCCACCCCATGGGCCCGAGGCCTGACCGATATGGTCGCCGCTGGGCGGTTAGGACTGGAACGGCGTCTCCATGAAATTCACGCGGCTGCGCCTGCTCGGCTTTAAATCCTTCGTCGAGCCGACCGATTTCCTGATCGAGCCCGGGCTCACTGGCGTGGTCGGGCCCAACGGCTGCGGCAAGTCGAATCTGGTCGAGGCGCTGCGCTGGGTCATGGGCGAGACCTCGCACAAATCGCTGCGCGCCGCCGACATGGACGACGTGATCTTCTCCGGCACCAACAACCGGCCGGGACGCAACAACGCTGAGGTGGCAATTCAGGTCGACAACAGTGCGCGCAAGGCGCCCGCGCAATTCAATGAGCACGACACGCTCGACATATCGCGCCGCATCGAGCGCGACTCGGGTTCGACCTACCGCATCAACGGCCGCGAGGTGCGCGCCCGCGACGTGAACATTCTTTTCGCCGACGCTTCGACCGGCTCGCGCTCGCCGTCGATGGTGCATCAGGGGCGCATCGGCGAGATCATCCAAGCCAAGCCCGAGCAGCGCCGGCGCGTGCTCGAAGAAGCGGCCGGGATCTCTGGCCTGCATGCGCGGCGGCACGAGGCGGAGCTGCGGCTGCGCGCGGCGGAGCAGAACCTGGCGCGGCTCGAGGACGTCATCAATCAGCTTGCCGGACAGATCGACGCGCTCAAACGTCAGGCGCGGCAGGCGATCCGGTACCGCGCGGTCGCGGATCAGGTGCGCAAGGCCGAGGCGACGCTGCTTCACCTGCGCTGGGTCGCCGCCAATGCCGAGTTAGCCGAAGCCGAGCAGGCGAAAAATGCCGCGGTGCGCGTGGTTGCCGAGCGCACCGGGGAACAGGCCGAGGTCTCCAAACGCCAAGCGCTTGCGGCTGCCGCGCTGCCGGCCTTGCGCGAGGCCGAGACGCGCGCCGCAGCAGGCTTGCAACGATTGACGCTCGCGCGGGAGACGCTCGATCACGAGGAGGCGCGAGCGAGCGAGCGCATGGCCGAGCTCGAGCGCAGGCTTGTTCAACTCGCCGACGACATCGAGCGTGAAAAACGGTTGGCCGCCGACGCGCAAGCCGCTCTCGCCCGGCTGGCCGCCGAAGAAGAGACACTTGCGCGCGAGGCCAAAGCCAACGATGAGCGGCGCGCCGATGTGGACAAGCGCGTCGCGCAAGCAGACGCCGCATTGGCGCGCTCGGAAAAAGCCGCCGACGAATTGACCAACGCGCTCGCCGACCTGACTGCGCGGCGCAACGCGCTCGATGGCGTCTTGCGCGAGCACGGCGATCGGGCGGCGCGCCTTGCGCACGAAATCGCCGCCGTGGACGCGGAGCTCAAACAGATTGCCGCGGAGAGCCGCGTGGATTTGGCGCCGTTTGCCAAAGCGGCGGAAGCGGCGCAGGCGGCCACCGAGGCGGAAGCCGCGGCCGTGCGCGCCGAGGCCGCGCATTCCGCCGCTCGCCAGGCGCTCGAAGTCGCCCGCGCTCCGCTCGTGGAGGCCGAGCGCCGCGCGCAGCGTCTCGACACCGAAGCCAGAACCTTGGCGAAGCTACTGCACGTCGATACCAAGCAGCTGTGGCCGCCCGCACTCGACCAGATCGTCGTCGATAAGGGCTACGAGGCCGCGCTCGGGGCCGCACTCGGCGATGATCTCGAGGCGCCGATCGATCCATCCGCCCCGATGCGGTGGGCAGGCGCCGCGGTCGACGCCGCTGATCCGGCGCTGCCGGATGGCGTCGAAGCCCTCAGCGCCCATGTCAAAGGGCCGCAGCAGCTGGCGCGGCGCTTGGCGCAGATCGGCCTGATCAAGCGCGGCCAGGCCGCACGGTTTGTCCCGCTGCTCAAGGCGGGCCAGCGCCTGGTCTCGCGGGAAGGCGACCTCTGGCGTTGGGACGGCTTTTCGGTCGCCGCCGATGCCCCGGCCGGGGCTGCCCGCCGACTCGCCGGCAAGAACCGTCTTGCCGAGATCGAGGCTGAGGTCAAAGCCGTGCGCGGCGAGGTGGAGAGTAAGCAAAAGGTCCTCGCCGCGGCCGAGGCGGAGGTCGCCTCCGCGGCCGAGGCCGAAACCGCGACGCGCACGCGCTGGCGGGCTTTGCAGCAAGAGGCGCAAGCCGCGCGCGACCGGCATGCCGAGGCCGAGCGTGAGACGAGCCGCAACGCTGCGCGCCTCTCTGCACTCGCGGAAGCCAAGGCGCGATTGAGTGCAAGCCGCGACGAGGCAATTGCCGCGCGCGAGGAGTCGCAGCGTGCACTCAAAGCGCTGCCGCCGGCCGCCAATATCGAGACGCAACTCGCTGCGACGCGCGGCGAGATCGAGGGGGGGCGCGCGCAACTGGCCGAGGTGCGCGCGGAAGCGCAGGCGCTCGCGCGCGAAGCGGAGATTTCCGCGCGCCGGCTCACGGCCATCGCCGCCGACCGGCAAGCCTGGAGCGAGCGCAACGGCGGCGCGGCCGCGCAAATCGAGACGCTGCAAGCGCGCGTCGAAGAGGCCAAGCGCGAGCGCGCGAGCCTCATAGATGCTCCGCGCCTGTTCGAAGAGAAGCGACGCGCATTGATCGGCGAGATCGAAACGGCGCAAGCGTCGCGGCGCGCCGCCGCCGATCAGCTCGCCGAAGGCGAGACGACGCTCGCGGAGGCCGACCGGATGCAACGCTCAGCGCTCGAAGCCGTAAGCGCAGCGCGCGAGGAGGCGGCGCGGGCGGAGGAGCGCTGCGAAGGCGGCAAGCGCCGCCTCGGCGACCTCGGCCGCGAGATTCACGACATGCTCGAAGTCGATCCCGCCGAGGTCGCGAACCTCGCCGGCATCGTGCCCGACAAGCCCCTGCCCGACCTCGCCGAGGTCGAATCCAAGCTCGAACGGCTGCGCCGCGATCGCGAGCGCCTCGGCGCTGTCAATCTGCGCGCCGAGGAAGAGCTGCGCGAGGTCGAGACCCAGCACGCTTCGCTCGCTTCCGAGCGCGACGACCTAGTCGAAGCGATCAAGCGCCTGCGGCAGGGCATCCAAAATCTCAATCGCGAAGCGCGCGAGCGGTTGCTCGCCTCCTTCGAGCTGGTCAGCAACCATTTCAAGCACCTCTTCACCGAGCTGTTCGGCGGCGGTACCGCGGAGCTGCAGCTGGTCGAGCACGAGGACCCCCTCGAGGCGGGCCTCGAGATCATCGCCAAGCCGCCGGGGAAGAAGCCGGCGACGCTGTCGCTGCTTTCCGGCGGCGAGCAGGCGCTCACGGCGCTTGCGCTGATTTTCGCGGTCTTCCTCACCAACCCCGCGCCGATCTGCGTGCTGGACGAAGTCGACGCCCCGCTCGACGATCACAATATCGAGCGCTTCTGCGACCTGCTCGACGAGATGACGCGTTCGACCGACACGCGCTTCGTGATCATCACGCACAATCCGATCACCATGGCGCGGATGAACCGCCTCTATGGGGTGACCATGGCGGAGCGTGGCGTCTCCCAACTCGTCTCCGTCGACCTCGAAGGGGCGGTCAAGCTGCGCGAGGCGGTGTGATCCGCAACCGGCTGATTAGCTCAGGCTAACCCCCCTAGCGCGGATTGAGCGCAGCGAAATTCGGCGCTGCCCGCGAAAGTCTCCCGCAATGCGGGCTACATCGCTGCAACCGAAAATGCACGGCGTAGGAGGTTCCCCTACAACCCGGTTTTTGTAGATTAACAGGGAAATACAGCGGACTCGGGCCCGGCAAGCCGATTTTCCAACCGCAGCGCGCAAGACGCGAGATCAGCGGCGCGGGGCCGGGCTCCGCCGCCGCTCCAGGCTGCGGCTCACAGGATACGGGATGTAACGCCCGGCGGGCGCGCGAGGAAGCGGGGCTGGCGTGCCGTGCTCGTCGATGATGTCGAGGAACGCGAACCGGTTTGCCACCGTAATCCAGGAGTCGCGCATCCTGATGTAGAAATCGCGCTCGTCCTTTTGGTCAGCCTCCTGCGCGAGCTTTGCGCATTGCGCGGCCATCCGCCATGCGTGGTCGGTCTTGGATCGCATGACTTGCCTTCTGTTGCCGGCAGCCCCGACGCTCGATCATATGCCTGTATTGGTGCGCGTCTGTTCGATCAGCGACTCAGCGGGAACTATTTTTGTGCTTGCATGCCGGCTCTTCATGGAACGAAATGCAGCCTTGCGCTTTCGCTTCAATCGGAGATGACGTCATGCCGCGCTACTTTTTCCATCTCCGTTTCGGAGAACGTGTCGTAGCGGACGAGGAGGGGGTCGAACTCCTGAGCCGAACGGCTGCGCGCGACGAGGCGCGAGCCGTCGTGCGCGACCTGGCCGATCCAGAGATCGGCGGCAATCCGCGGCGCTGGGCAAGCTGGTTCCTCGACGTCGCCGACGACGAGGGCGCCTTCTTCCGCACGCCGATCGGTCATCCTGCGCTTGAGGTCGTAAGCCCGGACGGCGACCGGCTTCGGCCCGACGCGCCTGGCTTGAAGCTGGTCCCGTCAGTCGCGACAGCCTCTCGGTCCCGAGAGCCGGCCAGGGGCCGCACGGCGGAGATCGTTCGGCAGATCGCGGCGTCTCGGGAACTGACTGCTCAGCTACTCAGAGACAACCGGCACCTCCGGCGCGAGCTTTTATCGGTATGTCTCGCCAGTGAGGGTATGCGCGTTCACACCAATCGCCTGGTCGCCCTTGCGCGCGGGCGGGGGGACGTGAGCGGTAAAGATATTTGACGCTTTCCGCCAGGAAAACCCGCCCATGCGGCACGCGCCCTCCGGCCGAAAAACCTAAATAAGACGGCGCGAGCGGCGCCGATGGAACTTTCCCGCACGGGCTGGTTTATGTGATAGGCTGGACGCGAGCCCCCCTTCCGCAATGGAATTTGGTGTGGCTTGATTGACGAGCGCGTCGCCGTCCTGACGCGGGAGCGACACCGATGCCGTATGGCACGCCCCCTCTTGCCCGGCAGCTCGAGCACGGACGCTTCAACCGGTTCCTGGCGACGTTGCCGCCGCACGATTTTTCGCTGCTGGCGCCGCATTTGCGCACGATCCCGCTCGAGCGGGGCGTGATGCTGCACGACGTCGGGGAGGAGATCGAGCACGTCTATTTCCCGCATACCGGCATGGTTTCGCTGGTGGCGGTCATGCAGAGCGGGGCGACGGTCGAAACCGCGACGATCGGACGCGCCGGGATCATCGGCGCCAGTGTCGGGTTGGGAGCACGGTCGACCATCGGACGGGCGATCGTGCAGTTGCCCGGCACGGCCGCCTGGATCTCGGCCTCTCAGTTTCATGCGGCCGCCGCCCAAAGCCCGGCCATTCGCGACCTCATCGTGCGCTACAACGATGTCTTGCTTGCGCAGGTGCAGCAGTCCGTCGCGTGCAATGCGCTGCATGGCCTCGAGGCCAGGCTTTGCCGTTGGCTGCTGCAAACGCATGATTGCATCGACGGCAATGTCATCCCGCTGACGCAGGAGTTTCTCGGCCAGATGCTCGGCGTGCGGCGCACCACCGTCACGATCGCGGCCCGTTTGCTGCAGAGCGCGGGCCTGATTCGATACCGGCGCGGCCACATCCAAATCCTGGACCGTGCGGCCCTCGAGGACATTTCCTGCGAATGCTACGCCATGATCCGGCAGAACGCCGACAAGGTCTTTCCGGCCCCGCGATAATTTAATCGTCACATTCGATGGACGGAACCTAAGGGCGGCTAACGAATTGGTGGGCTGGACCCCGGCTGCATCTCCTCGCCCGGAGTGGCTGCGGGTCCAAGAACCCCGCCCCGGCCACTCGGCGGGGTTTTGTTTTGCCTGAGACGGTGCGCTGGGCCAAAGCACCAAGCGACGCGTATGCGCTGCCGGCCTTATGCGTATGGCCCGCCGGCCCTCGCGCAAATAGTTCCCTTCGCATAGCTCGCCATGCGTTCGGAACGGGCGGGTCCAGCGCCCGGTTGTCCCGGCATGGAAACATCAACGGAATACAAGCGATTCGCGAAGGAATGCCGCCGCCTGGCGCGCGAGGCCAAGACCGAGCAGCACCGCCGGACTTTGGAGGAAATGGCGCAAGCCTGGGAGAAGCTCGCCAAGGAGGCCGCGCCAAAAGGCCTTCAGCCGTTGGGCTGATTATCAGGTTTGCTTGGCATTGTGCTGCTGTGCCAAGCGCAGCCATACCTGCGCCATTTGCAGCAAAGACGCCCGCGATTTCGGGGCCTGGACGGCGTTTGCCCTATCCAGGCACTCCTTGACGTAGCGCCGATACTCGTCGGAACGCCCCATGCGGCAAGTGCCCCTGCGCCAACATATTGCAACGCGGGAGCCTGCCCTCCGTTCCGGGCACCGGTTGCAGGCTGTTGATGCGCGGCGACAAGCGGAAGAACCGGGCGCCCCGGAGGGCGGCCGCCGGTGTCCGGCCGGTATGCCGGCGAAGGGTCATCCCGAAATTAAAACCCGCGAGAGTGAGCCTCAGGCGGGGTGCATCGGGCCGCGGCGGCCGGATCAGCTCGCCCTGGCGAGCGTGCTTGCCGATACGGCGCTCGGACACGCCGAGGCGCGCAGCAACCGCATGGCCGTGACCACGTCGCGACGGTCGAGAATGCCCACCAGCTTGGCGATCGTCAGTTCGGCGTTGCAGTCGGCAGAGTTGAGATAAACTGCGAGCTCCGTCTGCGCGGCGCGCATCGCATCGAGGATTGTCGTCAGTTCGTCTTTCATACGCACGCTACCTCGTCTCCCCGGGGAAAGAGAACGCGCGGCGACGCTTTTGGTTTCCCCCTGCGACAGCGCGCCTTCCACATGTCATTGCCGCGCTGAGATAGGGCATTAAGATCGATGCTCGCGGCCCAATGTAATGCCTTTTGCTGAGATCTGTGGTTGCCGGATCGCCCGCGGTCGCGCACGATGACGACTGAGAGCCGCCGCGACGGAACCTAATCGTTTGTTGGCGATTGAGCCTGATTAGGCGCTCGCGAGATCGCCTCGCGACGGCGGAGACGCGGCATGCGCAAAGAGATCGGATACTGCTGGCAGAAGGCTGCGGAGTACGCGGCGCGCGCCGAAGAAGCTCCCGACAAGCAGATGCGTGAGCTTTTCATCCGATTTCGAAACTCGTGGATCAATGCCGCCAAGCGCTACCAATCTTCGCGCGGCCCTGCCGCGGGCAAGAGCCAAGCGCTGTGGCCGTCCTCGCTCGCGCCCGAGCTTGGCACGAACGCGTGGGACAAGCGCCCGACGGACGGGCTAACCAGCGTGCCGGCGGAGCGACTCGGCGCAGTGTGACATCCTCATCAGTGCCCCGCTCTCCAGGGCGCAACATGTCCTGATGCGGCGGAGAGAACTGATACGTGAGGCCGCTGCGGCCAATTCACATCAATACATCGGCTTATAGCTGCCGAAGGACGGTTGCTGGGCATAATGCGGCATCTCGGCTGGTTGTGTTCGAGGCGCTACGTGGTTTTGGCTTCGCGTACTCGTTTGAGGTTTGGCCTTCTTCGTTTCCGGTTTGATATCGGACGTTTCCCGCGTCGCGGCGCCGGTCGTTTCCGGCTCCCGCTCGATTTTCACGTCCGCTTTGGCTTCGCGTTCTGAGCGCAGCGACTCGATGTAATTGGTGGTGGTTCGCGAAGGCTTGAGTGCGGCCATACCAGGATTAGGCAACCGCGTTGGCTGCATCAGGTAATACATCACGAGCGCAAAACACGCCGCGACCGCACAATAGAGGCAAAGATGGATGGCGAGCGATGATGCCAGGCCATCAGAATATCGTTGCGACGATCGCGGCATGCGGGCCCAACCGCGGCGGCGCGCGTTCGTTCCGAGCCGGTGGAGCGATTTTCCATTTCACCGTTTGCCTAGACGCTTGGCCGTTACCGCGTCGATGCTTGCCCGCGCGACTCCGTAACTCTGTCGAAACAAAACCCCGCCGGGGGAGCACCACGGCGGGGCGATTGCGGCCCAGACGCGGAAGGGAGGGTCTGCCTTCTCCCGGGCCAACTGCCGTAATCCTGGCATCAAAGGGATAGGCGGTCGGTTCGATTCGCGACTCTGGAACCCGGATTTTTGCTCGTGCTTCATTCCAGCCCGCCTGGCTCTGTGAAGACACGCCGGGGACCCGTTACCCCCGGCCGGCACGCCCGCGCGGATCAGCGACGGCGTGGATAAGGCCCGAACGATATCCGGGAATTTTGCGGGATGCCCAAGGCCTGGTTCAGGTGCGGCTCGTCGAGAACGTCCCAGAGCCGGGCAATGATCTCGCGATCGGTCTGCGAGTGATCGACCACCACAACTTCGACCGCTCGCAGCACAAAGGTGAGAAACGCGTCGCTGCTTTGCAGCAATGCCGCCTGGACGGTGGGCGAGCGCATGAGATCGCGCAGGCGCCCGACCGTCACCTCATCGGTGATGTAGTGCATGGGCGGCGCGTTTTGCCAGAGGAAGTCTTGCGCCGCCCGCACGGCGGCTTCGATGACTCGGTTCGACTTCATACCTGAAAAACGCACGCGGAACCCCAGTGTTCCAATCGCGTGCGGCCGCTCAATCTTCGACCCGGTCAACCTCAATATTGATGCACTCGCCAATCTCGCAGCGATAACCGGCGCCCGCCGCGAGCAGGTCGCGCGCCTGCTCGGCCGACTCCGCCTCGACGCACCATTGTTCGGTGCGCGTGACGTGCACAGTGGCGTGATAGGTCTTGAGCGAGGGTTTGAGTTTGAGGGCGGCAACAGCCATGGGTCGCTCCGAGCGAATCATCTGTAGAGCGGAGTCTAGCCCGCTGCGCGGGCGAGAACAAATCAGCAACGCAAGGCAGACACGCGATAAATGCCTCCATCCTGGCGCCGGAACAGGATAGCGTCGCCTCCCGTTGACGCAGTGTCGCTCATCGACAGGAGCAGTTCCGTGGCCCCCCGCGCGTATTGGAAAGGCTACCTCAAACTCTCGCTCGTCTCGTGTCCCATCGCCTTGTATCCGGCGACGAGCGAACGGGAGAAAATCAGCTTTCATCAGATCAACAAGAATACCGGGCACCGCATCAAATATCTCAAAGTGGACGCGGAGACCGGAGACGAGGTCGATGCCTCGGACATCGTGAAAGGCCACGAAGTCGGCAAAGGCGAGTACATAGAGGTCGAGCCCGAAGAGCTCGAAGCCGTCGCGATCGGCAGCACGCACACCATCGACATCGACGAATTCGTACCGAGAAAAGAAATCGACGAGCTCTATCTCAACAACCCCTACTACATCACGCCCGATGGCGAGGTCGGACAGCAGGCCTTCGCGGTCATTCGCGAAGCGATCCGCAAGGAAGGGATGGTGGCGCTCGGCAGAATCGTTTTCACCTCCCGCGAGCACGTCATCGCGCTCGAACCGCGCGGCAACGGCCTATTGGGGATTACGCTGCGATACCCGTACGAGATCCGCAAGGAGGAGCAATATTTCGCCGACATCGAAGACGAAAAAATTCCGAAGGATATGTTGGAGCTCGCAACCCACATCGTCGAGACAAAATCCGGACACTTCCGTCCGGAAAAATTCGAAGACAATTACGAAGAAGCATTGAAGGATCTGCTGAAGAAAAAGCAGAAGGGCGAGAAGATCGAAGCGCCGAAAGAGCGCGAACCGGCCAAAGTCATCAATCTCATGGATGCGTTGCGCCGAAGCGTGAGCACGGAACGCGCAGCCGGTGGGCGACAAAAGCCGTCGCGCAGCAGCGCCCAGCGCCGCACCACGAAACGCGCAGGCCGCTCATCGGCGCGGCAGAAGAAGGCCGGCTAGCACCTCCTCGCGTGCGCGGACTCGGCGCGTCCGCATTACGCGTTGCTAAAGCTGTTGCCCCTTAATACCGCGCGCTTCCCGGCGTGCGTGGGAACGGGATCGCGTCGCGCACATTGGCGAGGCCGGTGATGTAGGCAAGCGTGCGCTCGAAGCCGAGCCCGAAGCCCGCGTGCGGCACCGTGCCATAACGGCGCAGATCGCGATACCAGCCGTAGTGTTCCTCGTCGATGCCGCGCTCCGCCATGCGCGCGTCGAGCACATCGAGCCGCTCCTCGCGCTGGCTGCCGCCGATGATCTCGCCGATGCCCGGCGCAAGCACGTCCATGGCCGCTACGGTTTTGCCGTCGTCGTTCAGGCGCATGTAGAACGCCTTGATGTCCTTCGGGTAGTTCATCACGATGACCGGTTTCTTGGCGTGCTTCTCGGTGAGATAGCGCTCGTGCTCCGACTGCAAGTCCATGCCCCACTTCACCGGAAACTCGAACTTCTCCTTCGCCCGCTCGAGCACTGCAACCGCTTCGCCGTAATCCATGCGTACGAATTCTGAGCCGACGATGCCTTCGAGCTTGGCAATGAGGCCCTTTTCGATCCGCTCGTCGAAAAAGGCGAGGTCCTCCTGCCGTTCCTGCAGCAGCGTCTGGAAAGTGAACTTCAGCAGCCGCTCCGCCAGCGTCGCATTGTCCGATAGGTCGGCAAACGCGATCTCCGGCTCGATCATCCAGAACTCGGCGAGATGGCGGCTGGTGTTGGAGTTTTCCGCGCGGAAGGTCGGGCCGAACGTGTAGACCTTGGTGAGCGCGAGGCAGTACGCCTCCACGTTGAGCTGCCCGGAGACCGTCAGGAACGTCTCGCGGCCGAAGAAGTCTTTACCGAAATCCACCGCGCCCTCCGGCGTGCGCGGCAGGTTGGCGAGATCGAGCGTCGACACGCGGAACAGCGCGCCTGCGCCCTCTGCGTCGGAGGCGGTGATGATCGGTGTATTGACCCACATAAAGCCGTTCTCGTCGAAGAAGCGGTGGATCGCCTGCGCCAGCGTGTGCCGCACCCGCGTCGCCGCTCCAATCACGTTTGTGCGCGGCCGTAAATGCGCGACGTCGCGCAAAAACTCGAGCGAGTGTGGCTTTGGCTGGATCGGATAGGTGTCTGGATCGTCCACCCAGCCGACCACCTTGATCGCGGCTGCTTGCATCTCGAAGGGTTGGCCCTTCGCTGGCGAAGGTACGATCGTGCCCGTCGCCTCGACCGCGCAACCGGTCGTTAGCTTCAAAACCTCGTCGGTGTAGTTGGGGAGCGTGTTCGGCACCACTACCTGCAGCGGATGGAACGAGGATCCGTCCGACAGATGCACGAAGGAAATGCCCGCCTTGGAATCACGCCGTGTGCGCACCCATCCTTTGACCGTGGCTGGCGTTTCCGCCGACGCCTCCCCGGCGAGAATCTCGCGCACGCTGAACACTCGTTTATCCATTCGATTGAGAGTTACCCAGAGAGGACGAATTGTCCAGCGATTGCAGCGAAGAGGGCAGCGCGCGCAAGCCCACGCGGAGTCAAACAGGGAGGATATTTGAAATCGACAGCAATAAGCGGAGTGTCCCGGTCGATGTGGTGAGGCACCCTGCGCTCAAGCAATCCAATGGATCGCTATTCGCAAAGCGTAGGAGCGAGGACCATGGCATCCGCGAAGGTGACACGAGCCGCATCCGAACGTCGCGATGAATCACCGCGCGATTCCGCCGCAAAAACCGCGGGCTGGGTGAAGACCAAAGCGAGCAGTCGCTTTGCGTCGGCGTTTCTGAAACGATGCGCAGCGATGCTTGCACAATGGGACGCAAGAATGAGGGAGCGCGCATTTCTTGCTACCCTCAATGACATTGAGTTGCGAGATATGGGGCTTGCGTCGACAGATCGATGGCGCGAAGTCAACAAGCCGTTTTGGCAAGCGTGATGGGGCAGTGGCGTAGCTCGGAAACGCAACATTAAATTTGCTAACGCCCCTGCTCCGTTCGTGCCTCGCGAAAGCGCGGACCCAGCACTTGGACCCTGGATCCCCGCCTTGTCGTGCAACGTTCGCGCGCGGCGAGGCGGCAGACGGTCAATCTTCCGGCGGAACCGGGCGCGGCCGGCGATTCTCGTCGACGGCGACATAGGTAAAAATCCCCTCGGTCACCGCGATGTGCTCATCACCAATGCCGCGCCGCGCCCAACTCTCGACTTTCACGGTGATCGAGGTTTTGCCGACCTTGATAATGTCGGCGTAACAGCTCACTTCGTCGCCGACGAACACCGGCCGATGAAAAGTCATGGCGGTGATCGCCACGGTTACGCAGCGACCCTTGGCACGGCGCGTGGCGGCGGTGCCGCCGGCCAGATCCATCTGCGACAATAGCCAACCGCCGAAGATGTCGCCGTGCGGATTGGCGTCGGCGGGCATGGCAATGGCGCGCAGTGCAGGCTCCGCCCGGGGTGGCTCGCCGGACCGCTCGGAGGCGGGCATGGGAAATCCTACTTCTGCCTCGGACACTCGGATATCCCCCGCTCGCGAGAAGCCCGCCCTCGCCGGGCTTGACCCGGCGCGATCCATCTTTCTTGCTAAGACTTATTTGCCTAGAAGATAGACGCGCGGGTCAAGCCCGCGTGAGGAGCTATATCGAACTGCGGCGATCTGCTCCGCCGTCAGAGCCTTTCAGAGCCTTGGAGGACCATGCATGTCCAGCGACATTCTCACCGCCCGCAAAGGACCGGTGCTGGAAATCACGCTCAATCGGCCGCAGATCGGCAACGCCGCCTCCGACGCGATGGCGGTTGAATTGACAAAGCTCCTGCTCGGCGCCGGCGAGACCTCCGAGATCGTCGTTCTGCGCGGTGCCGGCGAGGATTTCTGCGTCGGCCGCGAGACCATGGGCAAACGGGCCCCAGGCGCGCCGCCCGAAGCGTTCGAGCTGCGCCGCCGCAACGACGTGGTGTTCAACTGCTACGGCGCCTTCCGGCGCTGCGAAATTCCCGTGATTGGCGTGGTGCGCGGGCGCGCCTTCGGTTTCGGCTGCGCCATTGCCGCGGTCTGCGACATCACGCTCGCCGCCGACACCGCCAAGTTTCAGGTGCCGGAGATGGCGCACAACATCATGTCGACCATGGTCATGTCGGCGCTGGTCGATCGCGTGCCGCGCAAGGCCATGACATATCTGGTCTGGTCGACCGCGGTGATCAGCCCAGAGCGCGCGCGCGAGGTCGGTATTGTCAGCGAGGTCATTCCCGAGGCACAGCTCGATGCGGCGGTCGACGCGCTGTGCAAGCAGATCATGGGCGCGCCGCGGCCGGCCCGCGTCGGCTGCAAGGATTACGCGCGCGCCGCATTGGACATGGATGTGGCCGGTGCGGTTGAGTTCGCGCGCAGCATCCACGCGGTGATCAACTCCTCGAGCCAAATGCTGCCGTCGGGCCACAAATAGGAGGCACGCAGGCGATGTCGAGACGCAGTATCGACCTGGAGAAGTACCGTCTGCGCCGTTTCGTCGAGCGGCTCATCGCCATGGATGAAGTCGAGATTCACGACGAACCGGTGCCGCTGACCGGCCTCAGCGCCATCATCGAAGGGACGGAAAAGGCCGTCCTGTTCAAAAAAGCGGGCCCCGAACAGGTGGAGATCGCCGCCAAGACCGCTGGCAACCGAAGGCGCCTGGCCGCGGCATTCGAAACCGGCGAGGACAAGCTCCACGACGAATATTTCAGGCGGCTCGCCAACCCCCAGCCCGTGGTCGAAGTGCCCACCGATGAAGCTCCGGTGCACCAAGTCAAGATCATGGGGCGGGACGTGGACCTCACAAAACTTCCGTTCCATCCGCAACACGCCTATGACGGCAGCTGCTATCTGAGCTCGGCCATCGATTACACGATCGATCCGGCAACCGGCCGCAGAAATGTCGGGTGTCGTCGCTTGAGCTTGCGCAATCGATACGAAACGGGGACCAACGTGACCGCCCCGTCCGACCTCAAGCGCATCTACACCGCCTGTGTGGCGCGCGGCGAGCGCCTGCCGATCACCTTCACGGTGGGCGGGCACCCGCTCGATTTCTTTGCTGCCACCACGCGTCAGGGCGGTGACGAGCTGTCACTGATCGCCACGTTTCGCGGCGAGCCCGCGCCGGTCGTCAAAAGCCTCACCAATGACATCCTGGTGCCGGCAGACGCGGAGATGACGCTCGAAGGCTATCTCGACGAACGGGGTTACGTGGAGCCGGAAGGGCCCTACGGAGAATACATGGGCTACTACGGCGCAATCCACATGGACCCGGTATTTCATTGCACCGCGATCACCATGCGGCGCGACGCGCTGCACCAGACGCTGCTGCATGGCTCCGCGTTCGTGCTTGACCAGACGGAAAGCGCCAACGTTACTGCGATACGCACCGAGGCCGAGGCGATGAAGATCCTCAAGGCGACGGTGCGCGAGCCCCTCGCGGTCTATCTGCGGTCCATGTCGGGCGGCGACAACACGCTACGCGTTTCAATCAGGCAGCGCGCGCTCGGCGAGGCCAAAGCGGCCATCGCGGCGTTGTTCGGCGGAATCATGCGGCTCAAGCACATCTACGTATTCGACGATGACATCGACATTCACGACGATCGTCAGGTCGAATGGGCGCTCGGAACGCGCTTTCAGGCCGATCAGGATCTCATGGTCCTCCAGGGGATGCGAGGCATGACGATGGACCCGTCGCTCAACGGCCGGCGGACCGGGGCTAAGGCGGGATTCGACTGCACCAAGCCGTTCGGTCGTGACGGCGAGATTCCACTGACGAGATGCGCAGCCAAAGTGTTCGGTGCCCCGCCCCGTTTTCAAACCGTCGAGCAAGCGTTGTCATCGGCGCCGATGTTCTACGCGGACATTGTCGAGGCGATCGGCAGCGATGACGGACGAGAGATCGCCTGCGCTTTGGATGAGCTGCGGGAGGCCGGGCGTCTGGGCCGTGATCGCGACGGCCGTTATCATCTCGTGCAGTCCAAGCCGGGCGTGACCGCCATCGTTGGCGAACTCTATCCTGATCCCAATCAGGGCACGTGAGCCACTCTAGGGGGCGAGGCGCGGCGTCAGGATTTCGCCGCGCGGGAGCACCGAATGTCGCGCGCTTCGTCTCAATACGCGCTGCTAGTCCTCGCTTTCGCGCTGCTGCCGCTGTCCGCCAAGGCGCAGGAACTTCCCCCGCGGGCGATCCGCATCATCGTGCCCAGCCCTCCCGGTGCCACGAGCGACATCAGCGCGCGGTTGATCGGGCAGAAGTTGAGCGAAAGCCTGCGCCAACCCGTGGTCGTCGAAAATCAGGGCGGCGCCTCGGGCGCAATCGGCATGGGCATGCTCAGGCGCGCTGCGCCCGACGGCACTACCCTCGGCGTGGTCATCGCGCTGGCGCAAACGATAGACCGCATCCAGAACAAGAAGGCGTCCTTCGACATCACCAAGGACTTTACGCCGATCACCGCGATCGCCAACAATCCCGCCGGCCTGGTGGTCAACTCCCGCATCACGGCGGCTTCGCTCACGGCCTTTGTCGATCTCGTGCGCAAGCACCCGCGCGAAATATCCTATGCCAGCGGCGGCATCGGAACCGCGCATCATCTCTATGGGCAGATGCTCAACCGGACCGCCGGCATCGAGATGCTGTACATCCCTTACAAGGGCGTGGCGCCGGCGCTCAACGACGTCTTGGGTGGCCACGTTCCAGCGGCCATCGTCAGCCTGACGACGGCGTTGCCGCACATCCAAAGTGGCGAACTGCACCTGTTGACCGTGTTTGACACCAAGCGCTACGCGAAGCTGCCGGACGTTCCGACGATCGCGGAGGAAGTCCCCGGCTTCGTGCCTGGACGCACCTGGATTGGCTTACTCGGGCCGCCCAACCTGCCTGCGGCGATCACCGCGCATCTGCATGATGAGGTGGTACGCATCCTTACCTCCGCGGACGTGCAGCAGGTTCTGGGCGACAACGGGCTCGACACCATCGCCAACTCGCCGTCCGACTTCGCCGCCATGATCCAGGAGGACGCCAAAATCTGGGATGCCGCGGCGGCGAGCGCGGGCCTGTTGGGGCAATGAATTAGTCGGACTCGCCGCTTCCGCCGATTCCCCCAAAGCGGGAATCCTCTACCCGGCGTTGATCTGGGTTCGCGATCGCGGGGACGAGCGCCTCCTCGCGCAAGGCCTCCCTCTTACCGCATGCCGGCGGCGATGAACTTTTCCAGGCTCATCGGCTCGCCCTTGCGCGCGAGCTCACGCGGCTCCACGCCGGCAAATCGGCTCGCTTCGACGAACCATTGCCGCCGCGCCGGAAGCTGCCAGCGGCGCTTCATCGCAAGGCTTGCGTCCCAGCGCACCGGCTCGTTCTCGATATCCATCGTCTGGTAGTGGGTGTTGAACAGCTCGATGCGGTGGCCGTCGGGATCGCGCATGTAGACGAAGAGCGCGTGGCCGGGGCCGTGGCGGCCAGGTCCGAATTCGACGTTGGCGGCAAAGCCCATCTCTGCGGCGAGATCGCAGACATAGAAAAAGTGATACGACTCCGGGATCGCGAATGCCGCGTGATGCAGCCGTGGCCCGTCACCGGGGGCGAACACGATGTCGTGCGGATTGCCCTTGCGCTGCAGGAAAACGAAGAGCAGGTCCTCGGTCCCATCGGGCGAGATGTATTCCGACAGCCGAAAGCCCATGCTCATCCAGAATTCGCACGCCTTCTGTACGTCCGGCACCAGCAGTTGAAAATGATCGAGCCGCTGTGGCACCGCGCCACGGTGGTGCTCGAATGCGACGACGAGGCGCGGTTTCACCTCCATGGTGGCGCAGAACTTGATGGGAGCGCCGCTGGCATCAGAGACATGCAGCGTGCGGCCCTGGTGCGCCACCTCGACCCATTTTGCCGGCAAGCCGGCTTTGTCGAAGAACGCCTTGGCTTTCTCCAGATCCTCTTCGCTAAAAACGCGCATGCCAACGCGCTCGGCTCGCGGGTCACCGCTGCCGCGCTTGAGCACGAGGCTATGGTGACAGGCCTCGGCGACGCCGCGGAGATAGAGCGTGTCCTTGTCCTCGTCGCTGACGATGAAGCCGAGAAGATCCACGTAGAAATTTCGGCTCACCGCCAGGTCTTTCACCGTCAACACCGAGTGGCTGGCGCGTGTGACGTTGAACGGCGGGTTATAGACAGGCTTCGGAATGCTCATGGCGCGCTCCCACGACGAATGTCGAATGGAACCGTTCTAGAGCAGCTTTGTCTGAAATGTAATCAGTGCCGCTGGCCCGCTACGTGCGGCGGGTGCGCCGAGATCGCGGCCCTTCGTCAGCTGATCATCGAGCTTTAGCGGAATTCGCGGGCTGCGCTGCAGCATCGGCGGACGGCGTGTGCTTGACGGCCGCGGCCGGCTGCGGCGATCCGCGATCTGGATTGCGCGGCCTGCGGATCGCGCAAAAGCCGTCAACTGCCTCGGTCACCGCTGCGCCGATGAGCGATTGCCGCTCCGGCGAATTCATCACCAGTTCCTCGTCGCGATTGATGATCGACCCGGCCTCGAGCAGCACGGCGGGCATGCGCGTCGACTTGAGCACGATCAGCTGATCGTATCGGTAAACCCCGACATTGGCATCGACCAGCAATCGTTGCCGGTGCCCCATGAACTTTTCGATGTAATGCGGCGTGTACTGCAGCCCCCGCGCCTTCAATTGCTCGCCGAGCATTTGGCCGAACAGGAAGCTGCCGTCCGGATCGGCATTGTCGATGGAGAAGAAGATGGAGTGGCCTTTGAAACGGTCGTCGAAGTAATGCTGCTCGCCTTGGTACTCCCACGGTTGCAGAAACGAATCAGGCACCGAGTCATGGTGAATTGAGAGGAACAGATCGGCCGAGGACGCGTTCGCGCGCGCCACGCGATCGAACAGACTCTTCCTGGCGCGTCCATCGGTCACCAGCAAAATCGTTTTGGTGAACCCGGCATCGCGCAATTTGTGCTGGATCAGCGCTGCCAGCCGCAGATTGAAGTCGTATTCGTTGAACCCGCGCGCGCTGATAGCACCCGGCACTTTGGCCGTGTGACCGACGTCGACGACAACGCGAAAGGCCCCGCGGTCGCAGATCGAGCGCGTCGGCTTTTTGGCCGCGCCGCCAGCTCCCTCGGCCCAGGCGCCATGCCATGCAGCCTGGCCAACGAGAAGCACGAGAGCAATGAGCGGAGCCGATCCCAGTCCCCGGTTCAAGCTCATGAAATACGTCTCGACCCTGTGGTTTTCTCTTCCCCGCAATGACGAGGAACGACGATCCGTCTCAACATACGGTTAATACGACTTCGGCAGCCCCAGAACCTTCTCTGCAATGAAATTGAGGATCATGTGCGGCGTAATCGGGGCGATCCGCGGAATCATGACCTCGCGCAGATAGCGCTCGACATGGAATTCCTTGGAATAGCCCATGCCGCCGTGGGTCATCAGCGCCGTCTCGCAGGCGCGGAAGGCGGCCTCGCCGGCCAAATACTTGGCGGCGTTGGCCTCGGCGGCACAATCCAACTTGCGATCGTAGAGACTCGCCGCCTTCATCACCATCAAGTTGGCCGCTTCCAACTCCATCCAGCATCGCGCGAGGGGATGGGCGATTCCCTGGTTCTGCCCGATTGGGCGCCGAAACACGACCCGCTCGCGCGCATAGCTGGCGGCCTTGCGAATCGCGGCAAGGCCGATGCCGACTGCCTCGGCGGCGATCAGGATCCGCTCCGGATTCATGCCGTGCAGGATGGTGCGGAAACCGTCGCCCTCCGCACCGATACGGTCTGCCGCAGGAACGAGCATTGCGTCGAAAAACATCTCGTTCGAATCGACGGCATGACGTCCCATTTTGTCGATGACCCGGATGGCGACGCGGCTGCGGTCGAGATCCGTGTAGAACAGGCTCAACCCTTCGGTTTTGCGATTGACCCGCTCGAGTGGCGTGGTGCGAGCAAGAATGAGGATCTTGTTCGCGACCTGCGCGGTGGATATCCAGATTTTCTGGCCCGAGAGCACGTAGTCGTCGCCGCGGCGCTCGGCGCGGACCTTTATGGCCGTGGTGTCGAGCCCGGCGTTGGGTTCGGTGACGGCGAAGCAGGCCTTGTCCTCCCCTGCGATCAGGGGCGGCAGCATCCGACGCTTCTGCTCGTCCGTTCCAAACACGACGACCGGCTGCAGGCCGAAGATGTTGATGTGCACCGCCGACGCGCCGCTCATGGCAGCCCCGGATTCGGCGATCGCCTGCATCATGATCGCGGCCTCGGTGACGCCGAGGCCAGCGCCGCCATACTCTTCCGGCATGGCGATGCCGAGCCAGCCTGCCGCGGCCAGCGCGGCGTGAAGCTCGTGCGGAAAATCGCCGCTGCGATCCTTTTCGAGCCAATACGTGTCGTCGAATTGGAGGCAGAGCTTGCGGACTTCATCCCGGATCTGCTGCTGCTCCGGGCTCAATGAAAAATCCATCGTCACCCTCACCGGTTCCGACGCCCGCGCTGCGCGGCTGTGCGGCGCGCCAGAGGTCTACGCCAAGCTTGGTGATACCACCGCCTCGATTGCCGCGGCGATAGCCAGCAAACGGCGGTCGGCGCCCTGCTCGCCGATGAGCATGAGGCCGACCGGCGCGTCGCCGGCCTGGTGGCATGGGATCGAGATCGAGCAGCGGTCGAGAAAATTCGCGATCGACGGGTTGCGCAACACGAGAAAGTTGGCACTGCGGTAGGCGTCATCCGCGGCGAGATCGGCAAGACGCGGCGCAGTCACCGGAACGGTCGGCATTACCAGCGCGTCGTAGGGCGCCGTCATGGCGGCGACGCGGCGGATGAAACCGGCGCGCGCATTGACGAGTTCGACGTAATCGGCGGCATCTTGTTCTTGCCCGCGCAAGATGCGAACGAGCACGCGCGGATCGTACATTTTCTCGGAGTTGACGATGTACCGACGATGAATGGCGTAGGCCTCGGCGGCGGCCAACCCGCCCTTGGCGTTGATCTGCGGCAGCTCCGCCAGTTCGCGCAGCGGAATGTCGACGATACGTGCGCCGGCCTTGCGCAGCGCGGCCAGAGCCGATTCGAAAGCGCGCGCGACGGCAGGCTCGATATTCTCGAGCACCATGGTCTGCGGCACCGCCATCCGCAGCCCTGTGAGCGGGAATGGCGACAGGTCAGCTACGGGCTCGCCGGCGAGGACGGCGTCGAGCGCGGCGCAGCATGCCACGGTCGCCGCGAGCGGGCCGATCGAATCGAGCGATGTGGATAGTGGGAATGCGCCTGCGGTCGGAACGCGATGCGCCGTCGGTTTAAATCCGACGATGCCGCACAACGCCGCCGGAATGCGGCATGAGCCCCCGGTATCGGTGCCGAGCGCGCCCAGTGCCATGCCGTCGGTGATCGACACCGCGGCGCCCGAGGACGAGCCGCCAGGGATGCGTCCGGCTTTGCGGTCGTAGGCGTTGGACGGCGTACCGTGGTGTGGATTGATGCCGAGGCCGGAGAAGGCGAACTCGGTCATGTTGGTGCGACCGATCGGGATGAATCCGGCCGCGCGCAGGCGCGCGACCGCGGGCGCGTCGGTTTCGGCCGGACTTGCGTCTTTCAATACGACGGAGCCCGCCGTCGTCACATCGCCGGCGATATCGAACAGATCCTTGACGGACACCGGAACGCCGGCGAAGGGAGAAGATGCTCCTCCCCGCGCGCGAACGCGGTCGTAAAAATCCGCGGCCGCAAGCGCAGGCTCAGCATGGATCTTGAGAAATGCGCGCGACCCCTCCCCGGATTGGTCGGTGATCCGCGCCAAGCATTGCTCCACCAGGCCGCGGCTTTTACCGCCGCGGGCGAAGTCGGCTTTGACCTGAGCGAGCGATCGCATTGGCTATGCAGCGGCGGAGGGAAGTCCAGAGCTTGTTGAGATGACGGCCGCAATGATATCAAGCCACACGAGCACTTTCACCCTTAACAGCTTGCGACCCCGTCTTGGAATGATGAAGGACCGATGGCCGGAGACAAAACATGCCGATGAACAAGCCGCATCTCGAGTTTACCCGCGTCGACATGAACAGCGGTTGGGCCACGCCGCCCGGCTATCCCGCAGGGATCAAGCAGAAGACCCTCGCGAGTGACCTCGACGAAACCCGCAAAATGGGCAGCCGCACACGGCTTTTGAGCTTCGACCCTGGCGTCTTCACCACCGCGCCGTTCGTGCATGATCACTGGGAGGAGGTCTATCTGATCTCCGGCGACCTCATCGTGGGCAATGACCCGCAGGGCAAAGGCGGCGAGGCGTTCGACGCGCCGACCTATGCCTGCCGCCCGCCCGGGGTCTACCACGGACCGTTCAAATCGGAGCGCGGTTGTCTGCTTTACGAGATTCACTACTACGACGAGAGCAAGACCAAGTAGCCGGGCCTAAGCGCGTTACGCGTGTCCGTAGCTTGCCGTAGCTGGGCGTGAAGGCCGCAAAGACATGCCATGGCGAAACCCTGGTTGGTCCGACGCGGCATGTGGCGGGGACGCCGATGGATGATCGAACGGCGCAGCGCGCGTTGAGCGCGCTCGAGCGCTACCGCGACGGGCCGCCCAGGCATCCACGCCGCTATGCCGACCTGCACGAGCATGTGCTCGCATTGGCACGCGCGGGGCTGCTCGTCGTCGTCGACGAGCCGATCAACAAAGACACCGAAATGCACCCGCTGGTGCGCTGGCAATATCGCGGCGGCATTGCAGAACCGGACCGCAAGGCCTTCCTGTTCACCGAGCCGACCGATTCCAAAGGCCGTCGCTTCGAGATGTCCGTGCTGGTGGCCGGCTTGGCGGCGAACCGGGAGGTCTATCGCATCGGGTTCGGCAAGCCGCTCGAGGAGATCGGGCAAGCGTGGATCAAGGCCATCGCCGACCCCATCGCGCCGCGGCTAGTCACCGAGGCGCCGTGCCACGACGTGGTCATAACCGGCGCGGATCTCGAGCGCGGCGGCAAGGGGCTCGATGGCCTGCCGGTGCCGATCTCGACGCCAGGATGGGACAATGCGCCCTATCTCTCGGCCGGCCATTACATCACCAAGGATCGCGACACCGGAGTGCAGAACGTCGGCAACTACCGCGGCCAGCTCAAGGCGCCGCGCCGGCTCGGTATGAATCCGTCGGTCGAACTGCGCGCTGGCATCTTCGCCCATTGGCAGAAATGCAAGGCGCGCGGCGAACCGCTGCCTTGCGCGGTCGTCGTGGGCTGCCCGCCGGTGATTTCCTACGCGTCAGTGCAGAAGATGCCGGAACATCTCGACGAGCTCGGCGTCGCCGGCGCGCTGGCCGGCGGGCCGATCAACGTGGTGCGGGCAAAGACCGTCGATCTTCTGGTGCCGGCGGAAGCGGAGATCGTCATCGAGGGGCTTATCAACACCGAGTGGCTCGAACCCGAGGCCCCATTCGGCGAGTCGCACGGCTACGTCAACCTACAGGAATACAACGCCTTCATGGAGGTGACCGCGATCACCCGCCGGCGCGAGGCGATTCTCACGTCGTTCATCAGCCAGGTTACGCCGAGCGAATCGAGCGTGATCCGCCGGGTGGCAATGGAGCCGGTTTATCTCCATCATCTGCGCTCGGTTCTCGGCATCGCGGCCGTCAAGCGGGTGGTAATGCACGAGCCGCTCACCAGCCTCTATGCCGTGATCGCGGTCCAGTGTGCGCGCGGCACGCCTGAGAGCGAGATCTGGCGCGCGCTCTACGGCGCCGCGTCGCTGCACCGTTTTGCCGGCAAATGGATCATCGCCATCGACGAGGATATCGAGCCCGAAAATGCCGATGCGTTGCTCTGGGCCATGTCGTACCGCTGCCAACCGCAGCACGACCTCAAGGTGGTTCCGCACAAGGATCCGGGCCATGGTCCGCGCGGTCCGCGCGACGAAGGCGAAAGCGCAGCGGTGCTGATCAATGCCACGCTCAAGGGTACCTACGCGCCGGTCGCGTTGCCCAAGCGCGAGTTCATGGAGCAGGCCAAGGCCATTTGGGAGCGGCTCGGGCTGCCGCCGCTCACTCCGCAGTCGCCATGGCACGGCTACGATCTCGGTCATTGGCCGGCGGAGCTCGAGCGGCAGGCCGAGATGGCGGTCAAGAGCGATTACTTCGATCTCGGCCGGAACCTCGCCAACGAGCGGCGTAGCGACGTCGCCATGAACACGCCGGTCAAGCGCGAGTAGAATGTTCGCTCATACCAGCTTGCCGCGGTCCGTTCGTCCCTACGAAAGCGGGGACCTAATTCTTCTTCGATTCCCGCTTTTCGCGG
>Ga0306924_10000808_pt1 | contig 27321 bp, 23 predicted proteins | sample sta12Can44000111_FD_203756 | JGI IMG/M metagenome (GOLD analysis project Ga0306924, IMG submission 203756) | Lab enrichment of tropical soil microbial communities from Luquillo Experimental Forest, Puerto Rico - statanox.12C.anox.44.000.111 (v2)... | ecosystem: Environmental > Terrestrial >... | reverse complement strand
GGTCCCACTCTCGTCGGTTCGGGTGCCGCGGACCTTGAACGTCTCACCGCTGAAGTTGGAGAGGCGGGTGCCGTAGACAAAGACCACGTAGTCCTCGAACAGCTTCAGATACTCCTGCTGCTCTTCCGCACTCGCGCTCCGCCAATAGCGGCCGAGAACGAAACGCGCGATCCCGGGACCATCGAAATCCGCGTGGAACAATTGGCGGAACCGCGCCAGCCTCTCTGAGGGAGAGACCTTCTTGCTGAGAACCTCGACGGCCCGGTTCCACAGCTCGTTCATAAAAACGTTCGCATCTGCGGCACTGGCGTTTGGCGGAGCCGCCGCCAGCAATGCCGTAGCGATCAGGAGCGACAGGGTGGTGAGAACGAAGCGGCGGGTCATTTCGGCATCCCCTTCCGGATCATGATATCGTCGATGCGTCCCCAAGCCGTCCATCGTGACGAGCGCGGCCCTTCTCGCGGGCAATCGCATCGACGTGGACGAGCAAACGGCACACCCCCCGGAGCCTGTCTGTAGCGCCGTCCGGATCGTCACTCTATCGGAAATCGGGATTTTTGGCACGTAGGAACAACGTTAATCGAAAGAACCCGCGGGGGTGGCATTTTTGCCGGTGTAGCGCAGGCTCCGTTGGCGCGGAGCAGCCGCTTGCCTACATCCAGACAGCGCGCGGTTTTGCCGCCGGATTTCAACGAAGGGGCGCAGAAGATGTGGCCATTTACGCGTGACAAGTTGGTCGTTCCCGGGCCTGGTGAGTGCCTGCCGGGAAGGATCGAAGCGATGCCCGTGCCGGAGCGGCACTTTCTCAACGGCCGCCCACTCGTCGGGCCCTATCCCGAGGGCCTGGATAAGGCGGTCTTCGGGCTCGGCTGCTTCTGGGGGGCCGAGCGGGTGTTCTGGCAGGCGCTGGGGGTGTGGGTCACCGCCGTCGGCTACGCCGGTGGCACCACCCCCAACCCGACCTACGAGGAGGTCTGCAGCGGACGCACGGGTCACACCGAGGCCGTGCTCGTCGTCTATGACCCGAAGATCGCGAGCTACGAGGCGCTCCTGAAGCTGTTCTGGGAGAGCCACGACCCGACCCAAGGCATGCGCCAGGGAAACGATGTCGGGACCCAATATCGCTCGGCGATTTACACGTTCTCGCCGCAGCAGGCGGAACTCGCGGAGACGAGCCGGGCGGCTTACCAGCGCCAGCTCGAAGCGGCCGGGTTGGGTGAGATCACCACCGAGATCCGCGGAGCCCCGCCTTTCTACTTCGCCGAGGACTATCACCAGCAATACCTGGCAAAGAATCCCTACGGATATTGCGGCCTCGGCGGCACAGGGGTCAGTTGTCCGCTGCCCGCAAAGGTGGCCGCCGCCTGATCCTCTCGCTGCGGGTCAATCAGCCGCGTCGCGGCGGCGAGAGACGCGATCGAGCTCGGCCCCCAGATAACGGGCGAGCGTTGACATGGCGGAGCGGCCGGCGCGAGCTTCGGCGTCCCGATTGTAGTTCGTATTGGTGTTGACGTCGTAGGTGTAGATGGCACCGGCGCTGTCGGTGACGAACTCGATCCCGGCAACGCCAATGTCGTTGGTGGAAAGAAACGCCTCGTAGCGGAGCTTCAGACCGGCGTCGATATCGTCGACGATCGTGAACTTCGCGAGGGGCGCTTCGGTGGCTGGGCACGCGGCGTCGCCCACGGCGCAGGCATCGGCCGGGCACAGCTCGAACCCGTCGCTTGTGTCGACCTCGACCGCATATATGAACCGCCCATCGATAAACTCGGCGCGGGTGATCAGCGGCACCTGCGCCCTCACGTATTCCTGCAACAGATACAGCCCGTCGACCGGCGCCTCGTAATCCAGCCCGTCAATATAACTACCCAGCGCATCGACGGTGTAAAAGAGCCGGACACCGAGACCCTTGCCGCCACGGTTCGGCTTCAAAATAAAAGCACCCGCGCCAAAATTCTGCTGGGCTGCCGCCACCAGCAGCTCTTTGCCGGCAACGAGAACCGTGTCGGGCGTGCGGATGCCTGCCGCCTCGAGGGCCGCGTATTGGCGAGCCTTGCTGATCTCGAGGTCGAGCGCGCGGCTGCCATTGACGACGCGGCGCTCGTGCCGTTCGAGCCAAGCCAGCACCGCAGCGGTCAGCTCGGCGGCGTAGCGGTGACCCCGCGTGTGCGAGGAGGCGCTCATCCGGTTGTAGAAGACGCCCTCGGGCGGCTGGCGCGACAGATCGAAGACGCCGCGGTCAAGAAACCAATCGCGCCAAGGGAGCGCCTGCGCATTGAGCGCGTCGGCTAGCGGCTCGAGCCAGGCCGCGTTCTCGTGGATCACATAGATGTGGGTCATCGGCGTTTCCCTGCTTCGCCGCAACACTTAATTACACAGAGATGATGAGTCAAAGAAGACATTATTAACAAAATATTTTAGTATATTCACACCGTCCAATTTCAACCGAACTTGCCTTGGGTGCTTCTAAGTCGTTAACATGCCGGTTCTTAGACGCTGAAGGCGTGCTAAGTTGCCATGATTCGGGCATGGCAAATGCCTCGATCGATCAAACGGAATGGGGGGATTTCATGCGCCGAAGCAACGTGTTGATGCTGATCGCGGCCCTGATGCTGCCGGCGACAGCTACCTATGGCAAGCCGCTTACTTTCACGGCGACCCTGACGCAAGCGCTCGAAGTTCCTCCCACCGGGTCCCCGGCGACGGGGTCTGCGACGGTAACACTGGATCCGACGGCCAACACACTACGCGTCCAGGTGACGTTCAGCGGCTTGACCTCGAACACCATCATGGCGCACATCCATTGCTGCCTCCCTTCACTCTTTCAGACCGGCACCAATGTCGGGTCGCCACCACGGTCCCTGCATTTCCCGGGTTCCCCATAGGGGTGAGTTCCGGGGCCTATGACCATGTCTTGGATCTCACGTCGGTCGCGAGCTACAACCCTATGTTCGTCACCGCCCAGGGCGGGGTTGCGGCGGCCGAGGCAGCGCTGATCAAGGGAATCGTGAACGGCGAGACCTATCTGAACATCCACACCACCACGAATCCCGGCGGTGAGATCCGCGGCTTCCTGGTGGCGTCTCCGACTCCGGCGCAACTCTCCTTGCTCACGACGATTCCGATCAACGGGACCGCAGCGAGCCCTTCGACCAAGCTGTACTCCTTTGATATCAGTTGGGTCGATCAGGCGACCGGGCTCTTCTATCTCGCCGATCGCTCTAACAAGGCGCTCGATGTCATCGACACCAAGACAGATACGTTGTTCGGCCAGGCCGGGGGCGCCGCCTTTGGATTTGCCGGGGACTCGGGTAACTCTGGCACCTCGGGTCCTAACGGCGTCACCGCCGCGTTAGGTTGCATCTTCGCGACGGACTTCCCCAGCCGCGTGGTCTCCATCAACTCGAGCGTCAGCTTCGTAGCTCCCGTCAGCTCGGTCAGCACGGGCGGCAACAGGCGCGCGGATGAGCTGGCGTTCGATCCCAAGGACGGGCTGCTCCTTGTGATCAACAACGCGGAGGTTGCGCCGTCTTCGCCGTTTGGCACCTTGATCAGCGTCAGCTCGAACTGCGGGCTCACCGTCGGAACGAAGATCCCGTTCAGTACGATCAATGCGACCAACGGCGCCGAACAACCGGTGTGGGACCCGGGCACCCAGAGGTTCTACGTCTCGATTCCGGAAATAAACGGTCCTGGAGACGGGACCGGTCCAAACGGCGGGGTTGCGCGGATCACGACCAGCGGGGTCATCGAAACGGTGTATCCAGTAAACTTTATGCAGCCGGCCGGCCTCACCCTCGGCCCGAACGGGGATCTGCTTGTCGGCGCCAACTCGGTCTTCGATACATCGGGCGTTAAGTGCAGCGCGGTGGTCCCCGCCCCGAACCCGACCGGGACCCCGGCGGCGCATCCGGCGACGTGCACCGGGATCGCGTTTCCCCAATCCGCGATCTGTAACCCGGGACGGGGCTGCACGGGGAATGCGCTTGTATCAGTGCCGGGCGTCGGGGGCGGGGACGAAGTCTGGTACAACTCGGGTGACGGAAACTATTACGTGACTGCTGGAAATGATCCTGTCGGCCCGGTATTCGGCGTCGTCGCGTCGGTCGCCAACACGCTGACCCAACTGGTGCCGACGCTGCCCCCCGTCCCGGCGACCAACCCGGCCACACCGCCGGGCCACTCCGCCGGGACCGTGCACTCGATCGCAGCGAGTGCCGCGAACAACCATGTGTACGTGCCGTTGCCGGCGAACACCAGCTATCCCAACTGCGCGCAAGGCTGTATCGCGGTGTTCAGCGCGCCATGAAGGCGGTGAGCGGCGCTTCATCGCCTAAGCGCTAGCCCGGGCTCTTGGTGTCGCGGCTGCGATAGGCCGCGACACCGAGAGCCGTCCCCTCGACGGCGGCAATCGGGGACAGCACAATCCTTCGCGCCATCGACCGTGCGTCCTGTGCGCGGCGCCCAACACCGACGCCCGGCCGCCCCGCGAGGTTCCGCTATAGTGGTGAGCGAGAACAGCCGAGAGGATCGAGATGGATCGCGTTGAAGGGAAAACCGCGCTTGTGGCGGGTGCCGGCGGCGGCATCGGCGGCGCCGGCGCAGAAGGCCTCGCTCGTGAGAGCGCAGCGGTCGTCTGCGCCGACATCGATGGCGCCGCGGCCGAAGCCACCGCCGCTCGAATTCGCTCCGCCGGCGGTCGGGCGACCGCGACCGCGCTCGACGTGCGCAACCGCTCGTCGGTCGATGACGCGGTGGCTGCGACGGTGCGCGAGTTCGGCAGGCTCGACGTGCTACCCGACTGCGCCGGCGTCAGCCATGGCGGGACCTTTTTGGACCTCGACCACGGCGAGTGGGAACGCGTCATCGCGGTCAATCTGACCGGCATGTTCCATCTCGGTCAGGCGGCAGCGCGGCAGATGGTTCGCCAACGAGGCGGCGGCAGCATCATCAACGTCACCTCGCAGCTCGCAGAGGTCGCCCGGCCCGAGCGGGCCGCCTATGTCGCGTCAAAGGGCGGCGGCCGCTCTTTGACCCATGCCATGGCGCTCGACCTGGCGGCGCACGGCATCCGGGTCAACGCGATCGCGCCCGGCCCGACCTTGACCGGCCTGACCCGCACCAGCTACGCCGATCCCGAGCGGCGGCGTACGACGATCGCGCAGATCCCACTCGGCCGCCTCGGCGACCCGCGGGATCTCGTCGGCGCGATCCTGTTTCTCGCCTCGGACGAGTCGCTGTGGGTGACGGGCAGCACGGTCACCGTCGATGGCGGCTATGTCGCACGCTGAGCCACGATGTGCTTGCGCATTGGTCGAAGACCTGCACAATTTTCATTGAATTTGGAAAGCAATAAATCCGTCGAGCATTGTGGTATCGGGATAACGCGTAATTTTTTCGAAGAGCGGAACCCGCAATGTTTTTCAAGCAGTCACCGAACTGGGTTGCGCGAGGTTTACGCCACCTTGCGCAATCTGGTCACAAGGGGCGGCATCGGAGGCTATTGCCTCCGGGCTGGGCCGCGCACGGTTGCCGCTGGCAAACGGTTTGCGCCAGATTGATGTACAAGGGATTTTCGTCGGGTCGCAACGCGCGATGTATTTTTGTGCTATATCCTGAACTTCGGCGAGCAGCGCATCCCGGAGCCTCGTCGGGTTAAGACGCTTTGAGCTCGACACTTACACCGCGGTCGAGCCGGCACATTACACGGTTGACCAAAACTATATCGAGCGCAAAGGGCCGGTAAACGACGTGCAGGTCTGGGCGGTTGGACAAGCGATCAATCTCGTCAGACGCATGGACGCGCTCCTCGAGCCGAAGAACGCGCCCAGTGGAATTCAACCCGAGCTCGCTCTGTTCGACTGCCAATCCTGTCATCACGCGATGAGTCAGATCCGTTGGCGGTCGCGCAAATCCACCGGGCTCGGCCCGGGATCCGTCAAGCTCTACGACGCCAATGCCGTGATGCTGCGCGTCATTGCCACCCGCATTGCGCCGACGGCGGCGAAAGCACTGGACGAGCACATGGTGGCGCTGCATCACGCCACCACCGGTAATTGGGACACGGTCGTCCGCGAAGCGACCGAAGTGAGGCGCGCGGCTATGGAGCTCGTACATTCAGTATCGAGCCACGACTTCACCCAAGACGACATGAAAGCTCTGGCAGAGGGGGTCGTCGCTATCGGGCTCACCGGCGACGACACCGACTATTCCGGCGCGGAGCAGGCGACCATGGCGCTCGGGTCGATCGCCAGCGCGATGAGAATGGCCGGCTATCTGAGCACCGAGCAGACCAAGGTGGTGAACGATGCCCTGATTGGGCTCAACAAGTCGATCGCCGACGACGCGACCTACCAGCCCGCTACATTCGTCAAGGCTCTCAAGGACTTTCAAAAGGCAATACCGCAATGAGCCGCCGCAGGCTGCGCTGAAAATCGAAGCAAATTTGCTAGTCTCCCAGTGTAATCGGACACTTAACCCTACAAAATAGCAAATAATTCTATTAATCGGAAAATATGAACTAGGCGCCGCAGGTGTTCCGTTCGTCCGTGATCGGAGGGCAGTCCGCCGGGGGAAGGTTAATCGACGGCGGTGGCGTGTGGCCAAAGCTGCCGGGATAGATCGCATCGAGGGTCGATCCGTGACAACCGGTGAAAAAAATCCCGCAGCACAGGATTGCCAATCCGAGTATCTTCATTGTTTCAATTCCGGGGTGCCGGCCCGCCGGAGCTGCGCTTGAGCGTTGTCTGGCGCGATGCGACGAAATCCTCGAGCTTGATGCGATCGGTCACGGTGAACGTCCTGCCGTCGGCGCCCATATAGAACCGTTTCATCTCGTCGAGCGTGAAGGGGCGCGAGCCGATGCGGCCGAAGACTGCGATCTGATGGCCGGTCTCGTCGACGCCGCGGTCACGCTCAAGACCGCGCGACAGCGCCAGTGCCGGCGATGCTGTCTGGTACCAACCAATCAGCTCGGGTCTCGGCTCGGGCGCGAAGCCGTAGAAATTCGGCTGGCTCTCGGGCGAGATCAGCTGGATTACCTTGAGGCCGTTGGCCCCGTCGGCGACATAGGCGAAGAGCGAGGCGTTGGTCGCACCAATTACTACGTCGCGAGCGTCGTTGAGCTGGCCACCGGCGGTATACATCGTATAGAGGCGCGGTTTTTCCGGCCGCTCGACATCGATGATCGCGAGCCCATCGCGGCCGTTGGCGACATAAGCATAGGTGCGCGAGACGAACAGGCGTCGCGCATCGGCGAGCTGCAGGTGGGCGCGATCGACCAATCTTGGGCGAACGGGGTCAGTGATGTCGACGATATCGAGCCCGGCATCGTCCGCGACAAAGAGATAACGGAACTGGACCACCGTGGATCTGGCACCGGAGATCGGGATGACCGTCACGAGCTTGGGATGGAGCGGGTTGTCCATGTCGAGCTCGACGACGCCGGCGTCGGCGCTGACGTAGAAACGTGTCCCGGCGATTGTCAGGTAACGCGCCCCCTTGAGGATGCCGCCCTCGTTCCAGGTCAGGGCCCGGGTCAGGAAGTTGTTGCGCGGCTCCTGATCGGCCAAGGTATTGACGTTGGTGAGGATCAGGCCCTCCTCGGCGTCGGTTATGTAGGCGTAGTTGTAAATCGGATGCATCGCCTGCTCTTCATTATCGGTGCGCATAACGTCAGCATAGCTCTGCGAAAGATTCAGCGTCTGGTTGCTGCCGGCGTTGCGTACCGGATTGATCGGCTGGTTGGTCGGCAGTGCGACGCAGGTCGCGTTCCTCGAGGGAATATGCGTGTCCTGCCCGAGGGGCGAGACCGGCGCCGTGATGATGCGCTGCGAGATGTCCTTGTTGGCGATGCTAGCGACGTCATAGACGCGCATCCCTGCCCTGCCCTCGGCGACATAGAGATATTCGCCCCGCAACTGGATGCACTGCGCCGAGGACGAACCGTGACCGTAGGCCTCGGGCAGTTGACGGCCTCGGTCGACATGGGCCTTGTAGTAGTCGGGGTAGGCATATTTATGCAGATAGCTGCCGATCACCGCCTGCGGCTCGTCCCATTCGGTGACGCGCACCGCCTCGATGTCGCCCTCCTCGCCGACCCAGGCGTTATAGCCGATAAAATTGACGAAATTGGTGCCGAGCAGCAACAGCTGCGCCATGATCGCATTGTTGTCGTTCTGCTCGGAGATGTGGCAATCGCTACAGGTCTTGGTCTCGGTCCGCCGCTCGGTGTGCGGGTAGTGCGCCGAGAAGGCCTGGCTCGAATATCCGGCGGCCGAGACCGGCGGCTGTTGCACATAAATGTGGTCGCGGTTGATGTTGGTCGAGGACAGGACAAGCGCCGAGCGCGAGGCGATCGGCGCGATGATATTGTTTTTGATAGTGCCGTGATGGCCGAGCTGGAACATGTCCTCACGCGCGACCTGCGGGTTGTAAGTCGCATAGTTTCTCGTTTCGCCACCCTCGTAGTGATGCCGTACCGTCTTCTGGTTGGCCTCGATCGGCAGGTGGCAGCCGCCGCAGCTTGTCGTCCACGACAAGTGGCAGGTGTAGCACGCCATTGTGTCGTTGGAATGGGCGAGCTCGTTGGCAGGAATGCCGGGGCCCCATTTCATCGAGGTGCCCTTCGCCATCAGCTTCGCCCGCGCAGCGCGCGGATTGTATTTCGAGTTTGCCGGATCGACCGTGTCCTTGACCAGCGTCACCTCCCATTCGAGGTCGGGATAGAGTGCCGAGCGCTGGTAGAGCTTGGGCCCTCGCCATTCGAACCGTGCCCGCCCGTCGGCGGTGCGCAATAAGCTCAGATCGGTCCCGGTCGGCGGCGCCGCCGGACCGTGAGTGCGCAGATCCGGCAACGTCGTCGCCGTGCCGTGGCAGTCGGCGCAGGTGATTTCGATGGCGGCCTGCACCTCGCCATAGATGTGGCCGGTGCCGTGCACGTCGTGGGCGAAATGGCAGTCGACGCATTGCATGCCGAAATCGACATGGATCGAGTCGAGATGGACGGCCTTCTTGAATTTCTCCGGGTCGTTGGACGGGATGATGTTGTTGTTGTCATCGAGGAGGTTGCCCTTGCGGTCGCGCTTGTAAATTGCGCGGAAATTCCAGCCATGCCCGTGATAATCGGCGAACTGGGTGTCGTTGAGCCGCGGGTTGAGCTCGCTCACCTCGGCGCTGAATTCGGGATCGGCCCACTTGCCGCGCACGACTGCCGCCTCGGGGTTGCGCTCGAGCGCCGCACGCATCTCGGTGTCGGTCGGATGTTTCTGCTGCTTGGGCCACATCACGGGCGCCGCGGTCTCGTAGTCCCACATGGTGTAGCCAAGCATACTGTTCAGGAACAGGTTCGGCTGGTGCATGTGGCAGATCATGCATTGGCTCGTCGGGATCGCCGTGGTCATCTGATGCCGCAGCGGATGCCCGGTCTCGCCTTTCCCGATAGTCGGGTCAATGCTAATGCTGGTGCCGCGGTTGCCGTAGGGAGCATAGGGGCCTGCCGCCTCCACGTCGCGGTTGTTGGCATAGACGACATGGCACGCAGCACAGCCCGAGTTGCGATAGTCGCCGGGATTGTCATTGGTGCCGAGAAACCAGGTCGTCGGGTCGTTGAGGCGCGTTTTGGTGATGTTCAAGATCGGGATTGCGACCCGCAACCCGGTACCCGGGCCGCGGTTGGACTGGCGGATGTCGGGGCGTCCCGGCTCCTCGAGCCGCTGCAGCTCACCCGTCGAGTCCGGGTTGCCGATCTCGGGGAACTGGGTGACGATGTTGCGACCGCCGCGCTCGAAGACACGGAAGACGTCACCAGGAGGAAAGACTTCCCAAGATGGCAACGGCGAGAGCTCGGGCACAATCCCGTGGCGCCGCGTCACCTCCGGGGTCGGCATCACCGGCGTCAGCAGTTTTGCCGGCTGCCCGTCGCGTGTGTAGGCTTCGCCGACGATCGTGTGCTTGAACGGAAGAATGCCGTTATTATAGGCGCCGGCGGCCCAGAACATGGCGGTCGTCGCCATCAGGCTACGCTCGGCCGCCACGATGATGCGCAGGTGACAGGCACCGCAGGCTTCGCGGGCGACACGGTAATCGCTCGGGTTGAGGAAGCGGATAAACTCCGGCGACTCGCGGTTCAGCAAGGTGTAGGTGCGGGGCGGCTTGACACTGGAGGGATAGTTCCATTCCTCGGGATAGCGGGGGTGGACATGCGCCGCGTCGAGAGCGCGGCGATATTCGGCGCTCGTCGGCAACGCGACCGCAGCGCGGAACACGCCGGCATTCCCTCCGTGGCAATCGGCGCAGCCAAGTGTGACCCCCGGGCTCGTGTGCATCGTCAAGGAATCGGTCGTCGTATGGCAGCTCATGCAGCCGGCGCTCTTTAACGCGGCCTCGGCCGCCGTCTGCTTCATCGGCGCCGGCGGTGCGGCCCCGCTCTCGGCCGCACGGCACTGCGTCGCGCTTGTCAACAAGGCCAGGAGCAAAAAAGCCGCTGTGATGCCCCGCACCGCCAGGACCTCAATAGGTCACAATCACGTTGACCATCGCTGCGTAGAGAAAACTCGGACCCGAAAACAGCCCAGGGTTTGTCTGGTAGATCGCCTTCAAGCCGTTCGCCGGGATCAGCGCCGCTCCCGACACGCGGAAGATGATGTTTTGCGTATCGAGCGGCCGGTAGGTGAACGCTACCGACAGATCGTAACCAAGGTTGTTTGAGATGTTCGCCTGGTGGCGAAGAAACTCGAGCGGTTGGGTGTAGGCAGCTCTTAAATAGTTAACATTCATCGACATCCGCAGCTCCGGCAAAATATCGGTGTCGGTGCCGAAACCTGCGAGAAAAAGGCCGGAATTGATGAAATTCGACTGCCCTTCAAGCTTGGACGAGCGCAAGTCGGCCAGCACCCCGTTCGGCTGGTTGAGGCCGACGATGCCGCCGCCGATATAGGGAAGCGACTGTCTGATGAAATAACTCGCGTCCGACCCGGCAAATTGCGGGTTCTCGAAGATCGAATCGAAGCCGGTCGCGTGGCCGCCCTGCGGGTTGCCGTCGCCGCTTTGGAATAGGCCCGAAAGCTTGAGCCGGACATAGTCGATATCGATCGACGGCTCGGCGGCGGCAAAGAAGGCATTGATGTGGGCTCCGTCGTTGTTTGGCACCGGGCTGAATTGGTTGTGGCTCAAATGGCCGACTGCCCAATAGCCCGATCCGGTCAGGTTGAGGCGGCCGAAATGCCCATCGCCATTTATGCCGAGATAATTCACGTTGTAGTTGTAGCCACGATTGTCGCCGATCTGCGCCGGAATCACCAGGAACCCGTTCTTGTCGTAATGAATTGTGTTGGCCTCGTCGTTGATGTTAATGACGTCGACAATCTGTGAGGTGAAACCGGGAACCGGAAAATCCTGGCGGTAGAGGTTGGCGACGAAGACGTTGTCTTTCCTGAGTATCTCTCCGAGATCGTTGAGGCCGCTGTTGGTGTCCTTGTCGAGCAGACGGAAGTAGGCGAGGTTGTATTGCCATCGATTGTCATCGCGGTCGCCGAACAGGCGAATGCCGAACTGACTGTCTTGAAAAAGAAAGCCCCGGAAATCGACGTTGAAAGGCTGAATCCCGACGCGCAGCGAATCAAAATCATAATATTCGGAGACGTTGCGCAGATGGTAATCGACGAAGGCTTCCTGCAGTGAGGCAAACTTGTCGTTGCGGACCGTTCCGGCCTGCGGATTGATGTTGATGACGCCGAGCTCGCCCACGCTGGTGTGGTTGAAGTTGAAGACTGGGGTGAGGCGGAGCTCGAAATCGGGCGGCTTGAACGCGGTGTTGCCCTTGATCAGCGAAAAGGTCACGATCTCCTGCTGGCTGAAGAACGATTGCCCGTAGCGGCCGAAGGTGTTGTTGGAGCCCGGCGTTAGCGAGGCTTGCGCGGCGATGGGTATGGGGACGCGCGACGGCTCGTACAAGGTGTCGCTGATCGCACCGAAATTAAAGAACCAGTCCTCGCCGAATATCGGTTTGTCCGCTTTGAGAGTATTGGTGTTGTAGGGATCGAAGACGTTCTCCTGCCGGCCCAACGCGTCGAGAATTCGCCAGCGATCCGGGATCGCGACCGACACGCCTGGCGAAACCGCTTGTGGCGGCAGGATCGCAGTCGGGTTCTCGATCGGCTCCGGCGGCGTGACCGGCGGCGGCTGCCCCGGGATCCGCCGTTCCGCCTCCGCGGCGGTCTCGAGCCCTTGCAGATATCGACTCCAGTAATCCGCTTCGGCTTTCTGCTGAACCGCCATCGCCTGGAGTTGTTCATCGGAGAGCTTGCGTTTAAACACGCGCTCGACTTCCTTTCGCACCTCCGGGTCGGTTATCGCCAGCGCGAAGATCCGCGCATCGACGCTGGTTGCGTTGTAGAGTTCTTCTGCCGTCCGGCGGTCGGGGGGGAGTTCGCTCTCCCCCGCGGTCCCCTCCTTTGCTTCGATCGCGGCTGCCGTTTCGAGCGACAGCGCGAAGAACGGCACCAGCGCCAGCAATAACGCATACCGGTGCGGATTTTTCCGCCGGCTGACCATTGACTTGTCCTCGCTCAACTCATCAGCACGCGTTTTGCACGGTTGAATTCAGAAACGGCGAAGGTGGGCAATTGATGTATCTGAGCAACACGCCGCCCGCCGACAATGTGTCCGCGCGGATCGCGGCCGGCGCGTTGTTCAGCGTGATCGGTCCATCCTGCACTCCGAGGAAGGCGACCAGACTGTCCTGCTGGATGCCGTCCCCGGATACGCCAATTCCGCCGACCAGAACGTTGCTCCTGTAAATCGGCACACCGCCGGAGAAGATCTGCATTCCGTCGGCCAGCTGCGTCTTGCCGCCGGAGACAATCGGCAGCTCACCGCTGCCGCCATTGTTGGCGCAGCCCGCTGCCGGCGGAGGTCCTCCCGAGAGACCGGCCGCGACATCTGGAACGATGAAATCGGTCTGAATACCGGTGGAGAAGATGCTCCAGCGGGTCCCGAATGGCAGGCTCAATGACCCGGGCGGATTTCCGTCAATCCCGTCCGGATAAAATGGTCGCGAAATCTCGCCAATGGCGACCTCGGACCAAGCGATGCCGTTGGCGAAGACGGTCGGCTCGACAAGGGCCTGCGATCGGGTGATATAATCCGCAAAGGTTCCGGTAACGGTACTGGCCGGGATCGTGATGGCGTTGATCGTGCTCGCAGCGTCGGGACTTGAGAAAAACACAGCGGTTCTTGCCTTCTGCCGCGAGACGTCTGCGCCAAAGACCGGCGCGTCGGGCGTCCGCGCCTGCGCGAGGACATTACCGTCCAGATCGACGATCGTCACATTTACCTGGGCGAAGCTGCCGAGCGGGTTGCGGATCGCTGCGCGCGTCTCCATGGCGATGTTGAGCGCGCTGGTCATCAGCTGCTGCGCTTCGCTGGCAGTGATCGCAAGGCCGGGGGGCGCCAGCCCGTTCGTCGGTTGAAAGAGGACATTGCCCTGACCATCGGTGAAGACAAAGGCGTCGGCGCCGGGGTAAAGGGTGGGGCCGATAGTACCGTCGGGCACGATTCCGGACGCTGGTGTGCCATAGGTCGTACCCGCAATCGCCGTGTGGCCGGGCGCTGGCCCAGGATAGTATCCGGGGGCTACCGGGCCATTCACCGGCAGGGGAGTAAAATTCCCTGCCGCGCTGACGGGAGCCGCAAGATTGGCCGCTGACGCATCGGTATATTGCAAGGTGAGCCCGCCGACAGCGATGGTTGGCGCCTGAATGCCCTGGGGCGCCTCGAATCCCGTCACCCCAGCGATCGCGATCACCTCGTCGTTATCGATCGGAACATTGAAAACATCGAGGTTGAGTGAGTAGGTGGTCTCCGTCATCACCCCGATGCCGCCCTCCAGCACCCCATTCTTGTAAATCGGCAATCCCCCCGAGTCCGCAGCAAAGCCAAGTGGCGAGCGATGCGGTCCGGCATTGGTGGCGCCGGGAGTCGCAGCCGCAACCGTGTTGAAATCCGAGCACGGCAGCTGGCTGAACTGGACGCCGAACAATGGACCAGACGGGGTGCCGGCGACGCCCGGGTTGAAATGCTGCTGGATGATCTGGTTGGCGGTGCGGGTCGAGAAGGCGTGCCGTTTGAGGATAGATAGGCGCCGGTGATTGCCTTTGAGATCGCCGCCAACGTGTTCGGCACCGGGACGCCTTCGAGCCCGTTCTCCGGCGGCGGTGGCAGCGCGGTGGTCGCGACGCCGGTCCGGGAGGTGACCGTCGCCATTACTGGGGCACCCATCATCTGAGTTACCGCCAACACATTGCCGACGCGGTCGACGACAGCGATCGTTGCCGGCGCATGCAGTGCTGTTGCCTGGTTGACAGCCTGGAGAACCACGGTGTTGACGTCGCCCTCGGTCAGGTTCGAGGTGCTGGACGCAGTCATCCCAGTCGCCGAGGAGGTGCTGGACGCGGTCATCCCAGTCGCCGAGGAGGTGCTCGCCCCAGTTGGCGAGGTCGACGACGAGGAGGTGTCCGACGAAGTCGACGAGGAGGCGCTTCCGCCGCCACCACCACCGCTGCAACTGGGCGCCGCTACACCCAGCACGATGACGACGGCTGTCGCTACTTGGCAGAACGGGTGAGAAAGGAAATCCCGGCTTAGCATCGAAATCATGCCTTGGAGGTCATGGGGAGGACGCCGAATTTCACGCCTGCCGGCGTGCGATAAGCCACCGAGAGCGCGACCGGAAAGCTCAGCCTCGAGAAATTTGCTCCGGCGAAAGCAAAAACGAGGTGCTCGCCCAATCGCGCGAACCGATTGTTGATCAGGCTTTGCGTTCGCTGATCCCAGTCCACCCACGTGCCTTCGGCGGTGCGCTGCAGCGCCGGCATTCCCCGAGGCCGAACCGCCATGTAGCTCGCCATCGGGTGGTCGCCCGCGAGGTCGACAGCGACGCTGATGTCGACATAAGCGCGATCGACGATAACCGGCGCAAGCTCAGTCCCCCCATACGACAGCCGCGGCAGCGCTGCCCCGCCCGACACCGTCTGCGACACCGCCCATCGACTCGCACCAAACATCAGCGCGGAGAGCGGCAAGGTAATCACAGCCCGCCGCGACAGTTCCAGAGCCGTGCGTCGCGCCGAGCATGATTGAGACCCGGTCATTATTTCTCCACCGCCATGACCTGGCGCATCTGCCCGAACTCCTGCCGGTGGAAGACATGGCAGAGTGTGCAGGTCGATTGCACATTGAAAGAAGCCGTCTCGGCGCCGTGACAGGTGACGCACCTTTCGATGCCGGGGATGAGGATGTCGCTGCTCGCCTCCGAATGCCGAGCGCCGTGGCAATCGCCGCATTCGATCGGCGCATGCTTCGCATGGTCGAAGCGAGCAGGTGCCAGAAACCGTGTGAGCATCATGACTGGCGCGACGCGGAACGGACCGCTGGCACGGTCGGGGATATGGCAATAAAAACAGCCGCGCTTCTCGTCGAAGACAATCCCGAGCGCTCGCGCGGTCTGCTCTCTTACCCAGGCGCGCCGGCCTAGCGCTTCGCTCGGCGGCGCTGGATTGATGCCCGGCAACCGGCGTTCGATCTCGGTCGACGACGGCGGGGGGACGCCGTGCTCGAGTGCGGCACTCGCGTAGAACCCCTCGACATCGGTTTGCACTCTTGCATCATCGCCGTGCGGCACTTCCTCCCACGGCAGCTTGGCATCGAACTTCAGCGTGTGGCAACGCTGGCATTGGCCCTTATAGGTGATCGCGAGGAAACCCTGGCCACTCGGCTCCGGCACGTGGCAGTCGGAGCATACCATCGGCTTGTAACCAAGCGCGGGAAACCCTTCGGGAACGAGATGGGCGACATGCGAGAAGACGAGATTGGGGCGATCGGCCGGCTTGGAATCGCTGCCGAGATCGACCCTCTCGACGTTCTTCTTCACGGCATCGCTAACGAGGGTGACGCGGAACTGCGGGTGCCCGCCGGGAAAGCCTCGCACTTCGCGAATTTCTGCCTTTGGCACGGTCTCGGCGAGCGAGCGATGGCATCCGACACACAGCGCCCCTTCCCGTATCACCAGGCTCTGCAACCCCCGGTGCTCCTTGTGGCATTCCGCGCATCTCGTTGCCTGGAGATGACGGTGCACCGGCCCTGCATCGCCTTCCGTTGCTGACTGGATGTGGTTGCCGATGCCGCTATGACACGTCAGACAGGCCGAATCCTCGACCCGTGCAAACGCGGCCCTGTGGCAAGTAGCGCAATGCCTGGCAAAGTAGCGGTGCGGGTTGGACAGCTGGCCGGGGTTCCACACGATGCTGAGGAAGGTGGACCCGCCACCCGCCGGGGAAGATGTGCTTTGCTTAACGGGGCCTTCCACGGAATAAAGGGCAATTGGAACACCCAGACCGACAATCGTTAGGACCACAAAAAGCACCCAGGACGCACGGCGTTTGCTCAGGCCCGTCTGGTCCAGCCCGATGCGGCTTCCCGTCATGAGCCGCTGAAGCGAATCGCCGAGCGGTTGGACGAACTCGACCGAAAGCGCCGCGCCGATCCCCTGGGGCGGCTCGCTCAGGACGATCTTGTAGGGGCCGATTCTGATCTCGTCGCCGGGACCGACCAACCTGGCATCTGTGGTCTCGCCGTTGACGTGCAGCAGCGAATCGCCGAGCCGTTCGATGAAAAGGCCGTCGGCACGCTGGTGGAGTGCCGCCGCGGTAAGCTCGACGCGGATATCCGCAAGCGGCACCTCGTTGTCGGTGCCACGACCGAACCGGACACTCTCGGCGGTTATTGTATGCGGCCTCCGCATCACCGCGGTGCCGCGCCGGGTGAGGAAGGTAACCTCAGCCTGCATGCGCTCGGCCGCATCGGCAATCGCGCGACGTCGAGGTCCCGCTCACCACAGGTAGAAGACAGCTATCACATGAGCGAGCAGCGCAGCGAGCAGCGCAAAGGACAATGGCACGTGGAAATAAAGCCAGATGTCCATCATTGCCTTGTACTGGATATCTTGCCGCGCTCTCGTGAGGAGTTGACCCTGATCTTCTAGCAGGACCCGAACTTGACGCATTGCCATGGCTAACTCCGGCGTAGCGTTCGCCTGTATTTCGGAGATGCCGGCCAACGCTGCGGCTGTGGCACAGTTCGGATAATAGACAGAAAGCTGCCGCCAGAACGAGCCGCCGAGCAAGGTCGTCTCCACCGCGCGCTCCACCAGCCGTGCGGTCCTGTCGTCGACGTTCATCGCAGCAGTCCGGAGCTGGTCATTCAGGCTGGCGATCCGGCTGAGCATTTCCGGCATCCCGATGCCGAGGCGATTTCCGGTCATCAACCGCGGATAGCGGACATAAGAGAAGACGCCAAACCCACCGCTGGCAATCACCAGGCACATCAACCCATAAGCGAGGGTGTGGATGTTCCAACCGAAATGAAAGCCGGTGTGGAGCGTGGCGATGACGAGGAGGCTCAGGCCCAGATAGACGTGAGCCGACAGCCAGGCCACCAGATTTCCCTGGTTTTTCAAGTACGAACGCTTGCGGTAGCCGAACCACATCAGCCACAGGATCAGGAAGGCTCCTGCGGAGCCAAGTGTATAGCCGACCCAGCTGCCGCCATAGCGCGAGGGGTACGGCGAATCGACGAGATAGAGGACGATCGAGACGACGGCTGCGGCGCAGGCAATCTTGAGATAGCGGAACCGCGCATAGATCAGGAAGGACTCGTGCCGGCTCCGCCGGCCACGCAAGGCGCCAACTGGATCCGTTACGTCATCGGCCGCCCTGCCGCATGACGTTGATGAACTGCTCGGGTGCGACTCGAATCGCGGCGCCCGTCGGACACGCTCTGACGCAGGCCGGTCCGCCGTCGATATCCTTGCACATGTCGCATTTGACCGCGTGTTTGCTCCCGGTTCGCCTTGCGATGGCCTCGGGCGATTTGTCTTCCCCCGGTCCATAGCCCATGCCAAACAGGAGCCAGCTCAACAGACCCGGCTTCTCCGGCGGCGTGGCCGCCATTTGAATGACCCCGTACGGGCAGTTGCGCTCGCAATTGCCGCAGCCGATGCAGTTGTCTCCGATGAAAACCTCGCCGTTGGGTGCCCGGTGGATCGCGTCGGGCGGGCAATCCTTCATGCAATGCGGATCCTCGCAATGCCGGCATGAAGTCGGCACGTGTAAGGTAGCGTAGGTAGGACCGGCCTCGCGGTTGAGGCGGCTAATCCCATGATGCGTTTGGGCACAAGCCTTCTCACAGTTGTCGCAGCGCACGCACAGCGATTCGTCGATCAGTAGCACATCCGTCGCTTCGACGACTCCGGTCCGCCTGAAGAACTCGAGCACACCGCCTCTTTCGATGCCCAATTCCGCGCGGTGGTGCTCCACCAGGCGCTCATTGAGCGTCTTCTCGACTTGCTGGCGCACTCGCGGGGCGCGATCGAGAAGCGCGCGGAACGCGGAGCTGTCGATCCTGATTGCCTCCGTGGCGACCGCGGCCTTGACTGTGGCGCTACGCGGCGCATGCATCAGCATGGCCATTTCGCCGACAAAGTTTCCGGCCGGGACATAAGCGTTGACGATGTCCTTGCCCCCGAGGCGGACCGACACCGACACCGAACCACTCCGAATGAGATAGACCCAATCGTCGTGCGCGCCCTGCTCGATCAACGTGTCGTCGGGTTTGAACTCGACGACCTGGGCCGTCCGCACCACCTCGTCGAGAAGCTGGTCGTCGACTTCGGGCGCGAGACCGACCTTGATCTGGCGTATCACTGCTTGGCTGTCGATGGCCTGCTTGACCTCGGGCACCGATCGAACGAGGCGGATCATGGTGTTCCGGTCGATCTCGAGCAGCAGCGACGGCGCGGTCGCCACGACTGTCCTGGTGCGGCGCCGCCCGGAGAGCAGCGCCAGCTCACCGAAGAACTTGCCGGCCCCGAGCTTGGCTAATTCTTCAGGGTTCTTTGGATCGGTCCTGATCCCGACCTCGCCATCGAGTATGAAGTAGACGGAATTCGCGTACTCTCCGAGCGTGATGACGACATCGCCCGGCTGCTTCTTGTAGAGCCGCGAGCGGATCAGGAATTCGCGGATCTGCAACGTCGTCAGCGTGGCAAACAGCGGCAGCCTCTCGCGCACCGTCGTCACCAGTTCGCCCACCGTCATTGCCACGTCGGCGTGATCTAGCTTGGCTTGGATCAGCGGTTCGTCCGCCGGCGCGATGTTGTTGCCAAGGATGTATTCGACGACTTCGTATCCCTGGTTGAGACAATGCTTGATCAGCGGATAGCCAGCGAGCGCGCCGATGACGTAGAGGCGTGTCGGGGTCATCGAGCTGATACTGAACAAAAGGGAGATCGGCACCGGCGATTGTCAGCTTGCGGATATTGCCCTGGACGCCGATCGCCAGAACGATATATTCTGCCGTCAGTTTCTCGCCGCCGGCCAGCGCAATCTCGAAATTGCCCAGCCGGCCAGTGACTGCTGTGACCTCGGCGTTGAGCCGCAGGTTGACGCGCGCCCCCTCTACCCCTCCGGTCCAGGTCTCGATCACCTCCTCCCGCGACTCTTCCTTGAAGGCGAGATCGCTGCGCAAGGGGAGGATCTCAGGCGTCGCCATGACGAGCTTGCGCTTCTGATATTTGAAGATCGTATCGTTGAGGTGGGGCGCGCGCTCGAGTAGGATGTGGGATTTCCCCTCTACGGCGGCACGCACCGCCGCGCTCGTACCGGCTGGTCCCGATCCGATAATGGCGATTGTGTAATCCGCCGCCACGCGCCGCCCTCCGGCATTAGCGCCCCAGTGATTGGCCTTCCCCGAGAGCCCTGGTTCCGCGCTGGCCCCGGCCTCGTGGTTAGAGGCCAACTCTACCAACTAGAGGGGCTGAAAGACAGGCTAATCGTTCGCCGGCTGCTCGCCCGGTGGGAACGACATCCCGCCTGTGGAGTGGGCGCTGTCACGGAACACGCGGGACACGTACGCGCGCGTGAGCCCGAGCTTCCAAGCCTGACTACCGGCCACGACCATCACCCGAGCCAAGGTGATCCCCGAGGGATACGCGGTAGTTCCAACGGATACTCTCAAACCACGGTATAGGCATCGCTGCTTCTTGGATCAGCGTAAACGGGCGTCACCAAGCTCTTGCCGTTAATGCGGACGGCAGGACGGTGCGGACGCAAGAAGCTCCCCACCAATCTTCGGACCAACTGCCGGTCTTGAACTCGAACGGCACGCCGATGCAGGCAAGAGCGGCGCGCACCAGATCAGTGTCGCGGCCGATCAAGCTCTCGAAATTCTCAGGCTCGCGGAACGCATAGGGCAGGCCTTGGGGGTCCTGCGCGACCCTGACCGTCTTGCCGACCAGCGAGGGGTATTTCGTAGCAAGCGCCGCCGGCTCGCATTTCGTCTCGGCCGCCGACGTCACCGCCTAATGCCAGCGCCGCGACCACGGTCGCAAAGATCAGGCTGCGCATGCGTCCTGCCCCTATTCTTGCGGCGTACAGCGGAGTGCGCGGCAGCCGACGAGATTTGCAGTGCAGCAAAGTTCGTGCCGCTCAACAAACCGGTGATCGGACACCGCGGACCGACATCTTAGACCCTACTGTGGTCTTCACCGGGCGCAGATTGATCAACATCGGGGCAAGTTGATCACGTGCGCCGCTGCGATCACATCAAACGGGACGCATCGGGTTCGCGGCTGCTCTGGGGTTCTCGATCGACGCGGACGGGTCCCCGCGACAGGATAGATTGGCCGGCGGAAGCGACACGGATTCGAACTCCGATCCCGGCGCGCGTAAACTCTGTTGCCCCGTGATGCGGGCGGAGCGGCCCGAGGACGTCGTGCATACACACTTCGGCCCAAGCGCCGCCTGGGTTAAGCTCGATTTTTTCTTCGCGGCGAGCCATTCCATGGAGCCAGGGACGCAAACGGTTTCGGTGGAATGCGGTGGCACCTCACCCCGCGCCTTACGGTATCGAGCAGCAATTTGTCGAAGCCGCCCAGGTTGGCGCGCCCGCGCACCATATCCAGTAGCCAATAGCAGCCGTTGTTGTCGCCGCCGAGCTTTACGCCGACCATCCAGTCGGGGTCATAAACTCGGTCTTTTCTGTCGCGGCGAGATCCCAATGGCAAACGACGTCGAGAACTGCTGGAACTTCGTCGACGACGGCACACCGCTCCCGCTTGAAATAGAGCCCGGCGGCCGGACGGATCTTCGAATTGCCCAGCAGCCGCTCGCGCTCGAGCAACAGCAATGACCGCAACCAGGCGAGGTATTCCCGGTTGACCTGCAGTAGAGCGGGGTGTGTCGAACACCGTCGCCGGGACGAATGTGACGCTGATCGACCGCGGCGGGTCGATGCCGGGCGGCAGACTCTCCGGCCGTGGGACGTGTTGCATCAAAGCTTCGGGCCGGACCGCGAGGCCACATGAGGTGACAGACACGTAGTTCGATAGGTGTCCAAGAAAGGCAGCCAACCGACTGGCCACACTGCGGGATCGTTCGGCCCGACGGCCTATGCTAAGCTTGATCGATGCAGCAAGGCCGCGGAGGAATGGGCAGCCGAAAGCATGGCAGGAGCGGCCATGCGACGCAGTCGCCGCGCTTCCGCCTGTCGGCAAGGCTCGACGCCGAGCGGACGCCGGAACGGCGGCGCCCAAAGGCGAAATTTCTGGGCTCGATCCGCGAGCTGTTTTCCCGCGAGAAACCACCCTGACCCGAAGGATTGGAGGGTCGCTATGCCGATCAATCGCGCCGAACCGGGGGTCCCTGCCCCACTCGCGCTTGCAGCGACCTATTCCCGTGAGGTCCGTGTCGGGATCGACCGGATTTGGGAAAATGTGCTCGATTGGGAGCACCTACCGGCGCTGCACGAGATGTATTTCGACCGCGTCCGGCTTGTCGAAACCGGTGACTTGGGCTGGCGGGTCGAGCTCACCAAAACCCCCGGCTCAGCGGGTCGGCGGATGCTTCTCGAGCTGCAGATCGACCGGGCGAATGCGCGGTACTGCGCGCGCACCCTCGCGGGCGACGGTGCCGGAACAGAAATTTGGACTTTGCTGGAGGCGCTCGGACCGCAGCGGACGGCAGTCGAGGTGAGGTTTTATTTGCCTGAGCGTCGGCCGGACAGGCTGGCCACACTCGGCGAGAAGTACCGGTCGAGCTACGTGCGTCTGTGGGACCAGGACGAGGCGATGATGATGCGCCGGGAAGCTCTGTCGGGGCGTGCGAGGGCCCGGCGGAAGGCGTTTGCGGGTCCGCTCGCCCTCGGCCCCCTGCGCGAACTGCGGCAGCGGCTGCCGCTGCTCGTCGAGGTCGACGGGGAGCCGTTCCGCCTTGTCGAGCTCAAGGATGGAGCGCTCGTCGCGCACGGCACGATTTGCCCGCACTGGCTCGGACCGCTCGAGGATGCCGTGCAGGAGAACGGCAGGCTGCGCTGCCCATGGCACGGTTATCTGTTCGATGTCCGCACCGGCATGAGCGCCGATGGACGCGGCTATCGATTGGCGCCGGCGCCGCTGGTCGTGGTCGATCCGGTAACCGGTGAGGTGACGCTCAACGCGGGTCCGGCTCGCCGGCTCGCGCGGCGCGGATAGCGCGCCATAGCTTCTCCGAGATCGCCGGGGCCTCGACATAGGGAGCACCGATCCGCGCCAGAGCCTCGTTGACGGCATTCATCACCGCCGGGATCGCGGCGATCGTGCCGGCTTCGCCGACCCCCTTGACGCCGAGCGGGTTTTTCTCGGTCAAGGTCGGATTGTTCTCGACGTCGAAGCTGCAGAATTGGTCGGCGCGCGGCATGCAATAATCTTGGAACGATCCGCTGACGAGCTGCCCGGTCGCCGGATCGTAGGCCAGGTCCTCCATCAGCGCCTGACCAACCCCCTGCACGATGCCGCCGTGAATCTGCCCCTCGCACAACAGCGGATTTAAGACGCGGCCGACATCGTCGACCGCAGCATAGCGGGTCAGGGCGACCTCGCCGGTCTCCTCGTCGATTTCGACCTCGCAAAGATGCGCGCCGCTGGGAAAGGTCGCGGGGTCGGCGGGACCGAAATTAGCCCGTTCGTTAAAGCCGGTCTCGACATCGTTTGGCAATTGCAACGAATGAAACGATTGCTTCGCGACTTCGCCAATGCCGACCGACCGGTCGGTGCCCAGGATCGCGAACCTGCCGTTCTCGAAGGCGACGTCTGGTATTGCCGCCTCCATCATGTGGGCTGCGATCTTGCGACCCTTGTCGATCAGCCGGTCGGCAGCGACGACGATTGCCGAACCGGCGAGCTGGGCCGAGCGCGAGCCGAAGGTGCCGATCCCCATCGTCACCAGATCGCTGTCGCCGTAGCGGTAGCGGATCAGATCGGCGTCGATGCCGAGCTTCTCCGAAAGGATCTGCTTGAACGTCGTTCCGTGGCCTTGCCCGTGATCCATGCTGCCGGTCATCAGCACCGCACCGCCAGACGGGTCGAAACGGATTTCGGCATGCTCGTAGTCGCGGCCGCCGCTTGCGGCGACGGTGGTCGCGACCCCGATGCCGAGGAGTTTGCCCCGCTTTTTCGCGGCTTCGCGCCGTTCGGCTGCCCGATCGTAATCGGCGAGAGCCAGACAGTCCTCCAAGTTCTTGGGAAAGTCGCCGCAATCGTAAATTTGGCCGAGTGCGGTGGTGAACGGCATCGCGCCTGCGGGTATCGTGTTGCGGCGGCGCAACTCTGCTGGCGCAAAGCCGAGCCGGTGCGCTGCCTTGTCGATGATGGTCTCGGTCGCGTAGATCGGCTCGGGCCGGCCGCCCCCGCGATAGGGCGCGATCGTCATTGTATTGGTCAGAACGGCCGTGACCTCGGTGTGCACTGCCGGGATGGAGTAGGTATTCACCTGGCAGCCGAGGCCGACCGACAGCGGGATCGTCGGCCTGTCGGTCGAATAATAGGCACCGATTGCGGCGCTCCACCTGGTCCGCAGCGCCAGAAACCTTCCGTCACGGTCGAGCGCCAGCTCGGTGTCGATGACGCTGCCGCGCCCCTGCTCGTCGCTCATCAATCCTTCGCTGCGCTCGGCGATCCATCGTACCGGGCGGCCGATGACCTCGGATGCCCAAAGCGACAGCGCGTATTCCGGGTAGCACCCGCCCTTCATCCCGAAACCGCCGCCCATATTGTCGCAGACCACCCGGATTTGGTGATGCGGCAATTTGAATATGCGGTCGGCAAGCGCGGCCCTCGTGCCGTGGACGGACTGCACGGTGCAGCGGATTGTGTAGCGATCCTGGTCCCGGTCGTAGTCGGCAAGACAGCCGCGCGGCTCCATCGAATTCGCGGTGACCCGGTTGATCACCGTCTTGTGGCGGATGACATGGTCGGCCTTGGCGAAAGCCGCATCGGCCGCGCTCCGGTCGCCGACTTCGTGGAAGAACGCTTCGTTGCCCGGGTTGTCGTCCCATACCGCCGGCGCTCCCGGCGCGAGTGCGGCTTCGGCGCCGACGACCGCGGGCAGCAGCTCGTAATCGATGTCGATCAGCTCGGCGGCGTCCTTCGCCTGGTTCACGCTTTCGGCGACGATGAACGCGACCGGGTCTCCGACATAACGGACCCGGTCGCCCGCCAGCAGCGGCTGCGGGCACACGAACGCCGGTGCGCCGTTGCGCCGCCGGCGGCGGACCGCGGGCATCAAGGTGCCGAGGCCGCGCCGGGCGAGATCCTCGCCGGTCAGGACGCAGAGGACACCAGGTGCTGCCCTTGCCCGCCGCACATCAAGTGCAGCGATGCGAGCATGCGCGTGCGGCGAGCGCAACACGTAGCCGTGCGCTTCGTTCGAAGCCATGACATCGTCGACGTAGCGGCCCTTGCCTTTGAGGAGGCGGAGATCCTCCTCCCGCCGCACCGGCATCCCAATTGCTTGCACACCCATCGTTCCGCGTCCCGCGCTTGGCCCCGAAGCGGGAATTATCGCCTGCGGCAAATTCCCGGATACAGAAGAATCGTCAAATCGTCCGACGAATCTTGCAAATTTCTCACCCTAACTTAAATCAAATCAAGCACTTGCCGCCTTGCTTGTCGAAGCTGGCGAACCGGGAATTTGCGCTGCAGAGCCGGGAATTTTGGCGGCCGCAAACCGGGAAATTTGACGCTATCCGGGAATAAACCGGGAAATTCGCTAGCGGTGGCCGCCCCCCATACCGCCCCCGTGCATGGCCGCAAACCCATGTCCGCCAAAGCCACGGCCGCCGAAGCCACGCGCGCCGTGCCCAAAGCCGTGGGCGAACCCGTGGTGGAAGCCGTGATGGAAATGGTTGAAGCGCTGCACGACGACGATCGACGGTGCCAGCCCGAAAAACCACGGAGCTCCGCCCCAACCCCAGTAAGGCACGCCGGACCAATCCGAATAAGCGGACCAGTCGGGATAGGGATATGCTTCGGGATAGGAATAGCCGGAAGAGTATGGGGACGATGCCGGCGCTGGAACCTCATAGACCTGAGGCGGCAATCCGGGTGTGGTCTGGGTGATCCGCCAGCTGCCGTCGGCTTGCGGACAGGCCTCGACGAGCGCCTGCTGCGGCTGCCCGCCGACCGTCAGCGGGACGGTGTAGCTGCTGCAGGCGGGTGGTGTCGCGGGCGGTTGCGCACTAGCGGTCGGCGCCGGCTGAGGCTGCCCGGGTACGGGTCCGGCGAGTGTCGCATCCGGCAGCGGCTGGCAAGCGCCGCAGGCCAACATCACTGCGGTTGCGAGCATCGTAGTCCGGCGCATCTCCACCTCGCTGCCGCCGCGCTCAAGCCCGGCGGGTCGGATCCTCGGCGAGCCTGACCACGAGCTTGCCGAAATTGCGGCCCTGCAACAGCCCGATGAACGCCTCGGGCGCCCGGTCGAGACCGTCGACGATGTCTTCGCGATATTTGAGCTCGCCGCTCCTCAAAAGTGGTGCTGCCATCGCCCGATACTCGGCGAAGCGCTGCCACCGGTCGCTGACGATGAACCCCTGGATCCTGAGCCGCTTGCGCACCGCCGACATCAGGTTGGGGCCGGGCCGCTGCTCGACATCATTGTACTCGGCAACCATGCCGCACATGACCATGCGGGCGAAATCGTTGAGCCGCGGAAACACCGCCTGCTGCACCGCGCCGCCGACATTCTCCCAATAGACGTCGATCCCCTTGGGGCAGGCATGGTCGAGTGCCGCGCCGAGGTCGGCCGAACGGTGGTCGATGCAGACCTCGAAGCCGAGCTCGGTCTCGACCCAACGGCATTTGTCGGCGCCGCCGGCGATGCCGACAACTCGCGCGCCGGCGCGCTTGGCGAGCTGGCCGACAACCGCCCCGACCGCGCCCGAGGCGGCCGAGACCACCACCGTCTCGCCGTGTTTCGGCTGGCCGATTTCGTCGATCCCTACATAAGCGGTCAGTCCCGGCATCCCGAGCACGCCGAGGGCCGTCGATAGAGGTGCCTGGGCAGGATCGAGCTTTAGGAGACCTTGGCCGGGGACGGCGCTGTAGAGCTGCCAGCCAAACCCGGCGAGCACATAATCGCCCTCGCGAAAACCCGGATCGCGCGAGCGCGCGACCTCGCCGACGACGCGGCCTTCGATGACGGCACCGACCTCGACCGGCCGGGCATAGGAACGCTGGCCGCTGATCCGCCCGCGCATATAGGGGTCGAGCGACAGATAGATGCCGCGCACCAGCACCTCGCCCTCGGCGGGGTCGGGCAAAGGCGCATCGGTTATCTCGAAATCGGCCAGGGTCGGCGCCCCGGTCGGCCGCCGCTTCAGCAATACCTGGCGGTTGCGGTTCTCCATCGGTTGTTCCTCCTCCCTGCCCACCACGCGATAAAGGTGGGTATCGTTGCCCCGATTTCGAAGCTCGCAGGGAACCGATGGCGTTGCGCAACCGAGCCTACAATCGCGCTGTCGGTAGCCCGAAGCGTCACCGGCTACTTCATACTACCCGCCCACTGAGCGACTTGCAGACGCAAAGCGGCGACCAGCAAGCCATTCGGGCCGACCATCGCGCAGCGATCTAAAAGAACTCGTGGCGCCCTTTCGCGTCGGCGCCCCTAAGAGAGCTTGACCCAAACGGCTACGTACCCGATCATCAATAGCAAGGGACTGCTTTCGAAAGCTACAGCGGCCGCTCAGCCTGCGCGGCGCCAACTGCTCTTCATGCCCCTTAAGAGACCCTCATGGCGGCGGACTTAGACCACTGGGCTGGGTGGATAGGCGACCTTCGCGGTGGCCGAGCATCAGGGCGCTGGGCCGCTCCCAACGACGGTCAAATTGGGACGAGCCTCGGCCGCGCTGCTGCTCCGCGCGATATTGAAGGCCGCGACCGGCCGGCTGAGACCCTTT
>Ga0306924_10000806_pt1 | contig 27344 bp, 24 predicted proteins | sample sta12Can44000111_FD_203756 | JGI IMG/M metagenome (GOLD analysis project Ga0306924, IMG submission 203756) | Lab enrichment of tropical soil microbial communities from Luquillo Experimental Forest, Puerto Rico - statanox.12C.anox.44.000.111 (v2)... | ecosystem: Environmental > Terrestrial >... | reverse complement strand
CGACATGAATAGGCCGCTAGGGTCGAAGTCGCCAACGTAGAGCGCAATCAGGTCGCGGCCCTTGGGGTCAGCATCCTGAGCGACATCATAGACAGCGGTGGCGCTGCTGAATCCGTGCATGACGCGGAAGCCGACTGCGTATTCATCGAGCACCGGCTTGAGCACACCCCGCACCGTTCCCTTCTCGCTCCACACTTCACAGCGCACCGGTTGCTGATTCCAGAAGTCACGGCGATAGGATCGTGCGGCAGCACGCGAGAATTCGTCTGGGTCATCCCAAGTCGGTGTCCGTTCAAGGTCGCGAGTCTCATCGACAATCCAGTCCCATGGGATGTGGCCTTGCTCTCGTGCCAGCCTGAGAAGGCGATACACCTTCTGCATTTCGTTGTTTGACATCGAAGGGATAAGGCCAGCGGCGAAGAGCTTGTAGCCGATGCCCCGGCCGGTGATGGGCTGGGCTGCTTCGGCTGCGGCGTGCATCGCCTCGATGAGTTCGAGAGACCGGGTCGCCATGCCGCGACCCTTTTTCAAACAGGTATCAAAAAAGTCCCCGCTCATGACTGCGGGCCTTTAATGATGGCCACAGGTCGTGCGTCGAGAATGCGGTCATAAGCATCAAGGCAGACAAAAGTCCGCCGTCCACTTTTCACGAACAGGCCGGGATGAAGGGCAGCAAGCTCGTACAGGCGAGACCTTGAATCGCCGCCGTAGGCGCGAGCCTCGGGAATCGTCACATGGCGTCGGGGTCGAAACTGCTGGTATTGCATAGCGAGTCCTCACGAAAAGGCTCGCTGCCAGCATGAAAGAAGGCGCACCACGAGCCCGGCTTGCCAATGGCAAGCGCTGAACTCCGGCACGCCTCGCGGATATGATTGAGGGTATCTAGCCCCTCGGCGCGTCAGCCGAATCAATCGGCCTCGATGATTCTTTCAGACCCCGTAGATAATAACGGACGATAGAAACCGCAAGGGGATGGCCCTCACCGTATACGAGCGAGCTTCTTGTCCGGCTTGAAACCGAATCGGGGGGCACCCTTACGGATCGCATCCGCGATATGGTTCGGTGCGAGGCGACAAAGGTGGCTCTCAATGAGTGCAGCACGCTGCGCGTCGACCGCATTGCGCGGACGATGACCGATGGTCGCCTTGCGATGCCATCGCCAAGCCATTGGCAAGCCCGTGGGCGCGATAATCGAGGGCGAGCGTTAGCAGCGCGCGACGTAGGCCCGGACGTGGGCCGGGTGCCTGAAAAACGTTAATTCCCCAATGAAAATAACGGTCCGCCCGTGATGCCTGCATCCGGGCGGACTTGCTCCATTCTCTCGTGCGCAACAAAACTCTCGCAGCGCGCGCCTACGCAGCGGCATGCCCTTGTCGGGTACGCCCGTGATGTGCAATTTTGCAAACGACGATTTTCCACGCCGACAGGGGACAACCATGCGCACTGGCCTGCTGACCGCCGCCCTTACGCTCATTCCCGCCGCCGCCTTCGCTCATACCGGCGTAGGTGACGCGCACGGTTTTGCGACGGGGTTTGCGCATCCGCTCGGCGGGCTCGACCACATTCTGGCGATGATGACGGTCGGTATTTTCGCCTGGCAGCTCGGCGGGCGCGCGCTCTGGCTCGTGCCCGCGGCCTTCGTCCTGGCGATGGCGATCGGCGCCGCGCTCGCAGTGGCTGGCGTGCCGCTCCCGTTCGTCGAATTTGCCATCGCCGCTTCGGTGGTCGTGCTCGGCGGCATCGTAGCCTTCGCCTGCAGGGCGCCGATCGCCATCGCCATGGCCGTCGTCGCACTATTTGCGATCTTCCACGGCCACGCCCACGGCACCGAGATGGCACTCGATGCCGGCAGCGGCGCCTATGCGGCAGGATTCATGCTGGCGACCGCGCTCCTCCACGTCGCCGGCATCGTGCTCGGCTACGCGCTCGGACGCGTCGAGGGCCGAGCCGCTTACCGGCTCGCCGGCTCGGCGGTCGCACTCGCGGGGTTGGTGATCCTAAGCACGATCATTTGAAGCTTGCGCCGACGTCAGGCGTGCGCGGAGCCACCAAGGCTCATCGCCAGCACGCGCGCGGCGTGGAGCGCCTCGCGCCCGCTGCCGTCCTTGATCTGATGCCGGCATGACGTGCCGTCGGCAATGACGAGGGTGTCCGGCTCTGCCTTGCGCACCGCGGGAAGCAGCGAGAGCTCCGCCATCTTCAGCGACACATCGATGGTGTCGGCGCCGTAGCCGAAGGCGCCGGCCATTCCACAGCAGCTCGAGTCAACCGTTTCGACAGCCAAGTCAGGTACGAGGCGCAAAACCGCCTCGACCGCCGGCATGGCAGCAAACGATTTCTGATGGCAGTGGCCGTGCAGCAGCGCGCGCTTGGCCACGGGCTTAAGCGGGAGCTTGAACGTGCCCTCCTTCGCCTCGCGCGCCAAGAACTCCTCGAACAAAAGCGCATGGTCGGCCAAGCGGCGCCCGTCCTCGCCCTTCACGAGCGCCGGGATCTCGTCGCGGAAACCCAGCATGCAGCTCGGCTCGAGACCGACGAAGGGAATTCCACGCGCGAGAAACGGGGCAAGCGCATCGGCGCAGCGCTGCGCTTCGCGCCGCGCCTCATCGATGAGGCCGACGGCGAGAAAGGTGCGCCCGCAGCAGAGCGGGCGGCGGCTGTCGTCAGCGGCTTTCGGTAGATGGACGCCGTAGCCGGCGGCAGTGAGCACGTCGAGCGCGGCCTCGATGTTCTCCGGCTCGAAGTAGCGGTTGAAAGTGTCGGCGAAGAAGACGACCGGCCGTGCGTCTTCGACGGCGACAGACGCCGGCTCGCGCCAGGGATCGGCGCGCCAGCGCGGCAGGCTGCGCCGGGCGCTCAAGCCGAGAAATCGCTCCGACCAGTGCCGCAGGCGCGGCATGCCGTTGCGCATATTGGCGAGCCTGGGCCACTTGGCCGCGAGCGGCGCATAGCGCGGCAGATATCCGATCAGGCGGTCGTGCAACGAAAGGCGGCGCTTTGCCACGCGCGCCGCCTGCACCTCGATCTTCATGCGCGCCATGTCGACGCCGGTCGGACATTCGCGCCGGCACGCCTTGCAGGAGACGCAGAGCTTCAAGGTTTCCGCCATTTCGTCCGAGGTCAGCGCGTCCGCTCCGAGCTGACCGGTGATCGCGAGGCGGAGCGTGTTGGCGCGGCCGCGCGTGACGTCGCGCTCGTCGCGGGTGACGCGATAGCTCGGGCACATGACGCCGCCGGTCAGCGCGCGGCAGGCGCCGTTGTTGTTGCACATCTCCGCCGCCCCCTGGAAACCGTCGCCGGCGCCGGAATAGGCAGACCAGTCGAGATGGGTGCGGATGTTTTCGGCCCGATAATCAGGCCCGTAGCGGAGGAGACGGCGATCGTCGAATTTCGGCGCCCGCACGATCTTGCCGGGATTGTAGAAGCCTTTGGGGTCGAACCGATCCTTGACCTCTTCGAACGCGCGCACGAGGCGCGCGCCGAACATCTTCTCGTGGAATTCCGAACGCACGATGCCGTCGCCATGCTCGCCAGAGTGCGAGCCCTTATAGGCGAGCACCATCTCGAAGGCCTCTTCGGCGATGGCGCGCATTGCTTTTACGTCGTGCTCGAGACGCAGGTTGAGCACCGGCCGCACGTGCAGGCAGCCGACCGACGCGTGCGCATACCAGGTGCCGCGGGTGCCGTGCTTGGCGAAAATATCGGTGAGCCTCGAGGTGTATTCGGCGAGATGCTCGAGCGGAACCGCGCAATCCTCGACGAAGGACACGGGTTTGCCCTCCTCCTTCATCGACATCATGATGTTGAGACCGGCGGTCCGCATCTCGGTGATCGCGGTCTGCAGCTTGGGATCGAAGACCTCGATCACGCCGCCCCATTTCGCGCCCGTCTTGTCCCAGCCAAAGCCAAGCGCGCCCATCAAATCCTTGAGCTCCATCAGGCGGCGGAGGTTGAAGTATGGGTCTCCCTCGGCAAATTCCACGAAAAGCACGGCTTCGGGATCGCCGCGCACGACCCACTCGATCGTCGGCCGGAACATCGCGATCTCGCGCGCCAGGCCGAGCATGGTGCGATCGACGAGCTCGACCGCCATCGGCGCAAGCTTGATAAGGTGCTGCGCGGCGTCCATCGCCTCGAAGAAACTGCCGAAATGACAGGCACCCAGCGCGCGGCGCCCGAGCACCGGCGAAAGCTTCAGCTCGATGCGGGTCGAAAACGCGAGCGTGCCTTCGGAGCCGACGAGAATATGCGCGAGGTTGACATCGTTGTTAGGCGCGAGATTGAACTCGTCACGGCCGGGAAGAAGCGAGTCGAGATTGTAGCCGCCGACCCGCCGCTGGACCTGCGGGAAGCGCGTTTCGATCTCGTCAGCCTCGCGCGCGGCGATCTGCAAGAGATCACGCGCCAGCGGCAGCAACGGCGAGGTGGGCGGGACATCCGATAGATCCGGCGCAACGGGGCCGAAATGTGCCGCCCTTCCGTCGGCCAGCACCGCATCGATCGACAGCACGTTCTCGCGGGTATTGCCGTAACGCAGCGAGCGGGTGCCGCAGGAATTGTTGCCCACCATGCCGCCGATCGTGGCGCGCGAGGAGGTCGAGATGTCGACCGGAAACCACAGCCCGTGCGGCTTGAGCCGGCGATTGAGTTCGTCGAGCACGATGCCGGGCTCGACCACGCAGCGCCGGCCGGGGACGTCGAGCTCGATCAGGTGGTCGAGATATTTCGAGCAATCGACGACGAGCGAAGCATTGACCGCTTGGCCCGCCTGCGAGGTGCCCGCCCCCCGCGCCAGCACGCTCACCCCCTCCTCGCGCGCAATCGTCAGCGCGTGCTCAGCCTCCTTCGCCGAGCGCGGTGCGATCACACCGATCGGCATGATCTGATAGTGGGACGCGTCGGTCGCGTAGCGGCCGCGCGTGAAGGCGTCGAACTCCACCTCGCCGAGGAGATGCGCCTTGAGCCGCCGCTCGAGCCCCGGTACGACCGTTTGGGCCATTCCAGTTACTCGCTGCCGGAGATTAGCTCTCCCATCGCAAGAGACTTGACTGAGTCTCGCATTCGTCCTTGATGACGGCAAGCTGCGGCCGGGCCGGGCCGTCGCAAAACCGCGCCGGCAAGGGATCACCCGATGTCTAAGAACTCGTCACGCCCCGTAGGCCGCCATTTCCTGCACATCCCTGGGCCGACGCCGTTGCCCGACCGCGTGCTGCGGGCGATGGACACGCCGATCATCGATCACCGCGGGCCGGAATTCGCCAAGCTCGCCAAAAACTGTCTCGACGGCGTCAAGATGATCTTCAAGACCGCCAATCCGGTGATCATCTACACCGCCACCGGCACCGGCGCGTGGGAAGCGGCCCTCGTCAATACGCTCTCTCCCGGCGACCGCGTGCTGATGGTGGAGACCGGGCAGTTCGCCACGCTGTGGAAGAGCATGGCGGAGAAGCTCGGGCTGCGGCCGGAATTCATCAAGACCGATTGGCGTATCGGCGCCGATCCGTCGGTGATCGAGGACCGCCTGCGCCAGGACAAGAATAAGGAGATCAAGGCGGTCTGCGTGCTGCACAACGAGACCTCGACCGGGTGCTTGTCGCCGATCGCGGAGATTCGCAAGGCGATCGACGCCGCTGGCCACCCCGCGCTGTTTTTCGTCGACACCATCTCCTCGCTCGCTTCCACCGACTATCGGCATGACGAATGGGGCGTCGACGTCACCGTAGGCGGTGCGCAGAAGGGATTGATGCTGCCGCCCGGGATGTCGTTCAACGCGGTGAGTGACAAGGCGTTCGCGGCCGCGAAGAACTCGCAGCTGACGAAGTCGTTCTGGGCCTGGGACGACATGCTCGCCATGAACAAGATCGGCTTCTTCCCTTACACCCCGGCGACGCAGATGCTGCATGGGCTGTCCGAGAGCATCGCCATGCTGCACGAGGAAGGGCTCGATAACGTGTTCGCGCGCCATCACCGCCTGGCCGAGGCGACGCGGCGCGCGGTGCGCGCCTGGGGCCTCGAGATCATGTGCCGCGACGCGAAATATTATTCGCCGACAGTCACGGCAGTGCTGCTGCCGGAGGGCCACGACGCCGACGCGTTCCGCCATTTCGCGCTCGACACCTTCAACATTTCCTATGGCTCGAGCTTCGGCCGCTACGCGGGAAAATACTTCCGCATCGGCCATCTCGGCGACGTGAACGAAGGCATGATCGCCGGCGCGCTCGCCATCACCGAGATGGCGCTGGCGCTCGCCGGCATCCCGCACAAAAAAGGCGGCGTCCAAGCCGCGCTCGATTATCTCATTGCCGCGCAGGCAGGCCCGGCGCGAGCGGCGGCGGAGTGAAACAGCGCGGCCGTGACTCGCGCCGCATTTGCCGCGCGCTGATTACACTGCAAACGAAACGCTCTAAGCGATGAAACGGCTGTGGTTCACCTCGCGCTCGCAGTGCTCGCGCTGGATGCGGGCAGCGCCGCGGCGCAGACTTATCCGAGCCGACCGATCCGCATCGTCGTCCCGTTCGTCGCCGGCGGGGTCGTCGACGCGCTCGCCCGCATGATGGGGGCCAAGCTCTCCGAAACTTTGGGCCAGCCGGTCATCGTGGAGAATCGCCCGGGAGCGGCCGGCAATGTTGCGGCCGATGCGGTCGCGAAGTCGCCGCCCGACGGTTACACCATCCTGCAGAACACCAATGGCCAGGCGATCAGCCCATCCATTTATCGCTCGCTGCCCTTCGACGTGGTGCGCGACTTTGTCCCCGTGACGCAACTCGTCGCCTCTCAGCTCGTGCTGGTGGCAAGCCCGAAGCTATCAGCAAGCTCGGTGGCGGAGCTGATCGCGCTGGCGAAGGCCAAGCCCGGCGCTCTCAACTACGGCATGACCGGCGTTGGCAATCCGCTGCATCTGACTATGGAGATGTTCAAGACCGCCGCCGGCATCGAGATGCAGCCGATTCCGTATAAAGGCGACGCGGGAATTTTCCCCGCTCTCATCACCAGCGAGATCCAGGTGGCGATTGCGCCGATGGCGACCGCCCTGCCGCATGTCGCGGCCGGGACGCTGCGCGCGCTGGCAGTCGCCGGCGCCAAGCGCTCGCCGGCACTGCCCGACGTGCCCACGGTCGCCGAGAGCGGGCTTGCCGGTTTCGAATCCTCGAGCTGGCAAGGCTGGTTCGTGCCGGCCCACACGCCGCCCGACATCGTCAACATCATCCAGCAACGCGCCAATGCGGCCTTGGCCGCGCCCGACGTGCTCGAGCGTCTGCGTCTCACCGGCAACGAGGCCGTCGGCAGCACGCCCGCCGAGTTCGAGCAGCGCTTCAAGGCCGACCTCGCGAAATTTGCCAAGATCGTCAAGGAAGCCCATATTCCGTTGCAGGATTGAATTCTGACGGAGGCCGTCCATGGACATTCAAGGTCTCGGCTATGTCGGCATTCGCGCCAAATCGCTCGAGGATTGGACGAACTTCGGCACCCGTTTTTTAGGGATGCAGCTGGTCGACCGGAGCGGCAAGAGCCTCGCGCTGCGCATGGATGACCGCAAGCAGCGCGTGGTCGTCGACGAAGACGGCGGCGAAGGCGTCGCGTTCTTCGGCTGGGAGGTGGCCGACGCCACCGCGCTCGATGGCTTTGCAGCGAGACTAGAAAAGGCCGGAATCGCAGTGGCCCGCGGCTCGCGCGCGCTTGCGGACGAACGCCGCGTCAAGGATCTGCTCGTGCTCGCCGACCCGCTGGGCAACCGGCTCGAAATTTTCCACGGCGCCGAGGTCACGAGCGAGCCGTTCAAGCCCGGCCGCTCGATCTCCGGCTTCCGCACCGGACCGCTCGGCATGGGTCACGCCGTGCTGCACGTCAAGGACATCAACGACGCGGTGCCGTTCTATCGCGACGTGCTCGGCTTCCGGCTGTCCGACTATATGACGCGGCCGTTCAACGCCTATTTCTTCCATGCAAATCCGCGCCACCACTCGATCGCCTTCATCGAGACCGGCCGCAGCGCCACTCATCACTTGATGGTGGAGCTCTACAGCCTCGACGACGTCGGCCAATGCTACGATCTGGCGCTGGGCGAGGAAGGCCGCATCGGCGTCACGCTGGGCCGGCATATCAACGACGAGGTGACGTCGTTCTACTCGAACTCCCCGTCGGGGTTCATGGTGGAGTACGGCTGGGGCGGACGCGTGATCGACATCGAGGGTTGGCAACCGCAAGAGGTCACTTGGGGCCCGAGCATGTGGGGCCATGACCGTCTGTGGATGACGCCGGAAAAGCGCGCCGAGGCGCGCACGATCCGCGTCGCGGCCGCCGACAGCGGTCTGCGCAAGCCGGTCAACGTGATCGAGGGCAATTACAAGCTCGCGCCCGGCGTCTGCCCGTGGTGGGACGGCATTCTGCGCGGCGAAGCGGCGGAATGAGCCCGACCTCCGCGTCGTACGATCGGCGCGGCTTACTCTATTCCAGGCGGCTCAATCGGGTCGCCTATCTCAAGCCGCGAGCTTCACGTATTCGAAATCGCCGGGCTTGTTGTCGATGCCGACGCGCGGCGGCGCGATCCAGCTCGCGAATTTGCCGGGCTCAATGACCTGGCGCATCAGGCTTTGGATGAAGTCGCCGTCATCCTTGGACGGCAGCCACTTGTCCTTTTGCCCGTTCCACGCCGCGTCATCGACCAGCTCTCCGCTCGGCGACGCCTTGATGTCCCTGAACTCGCCGATCTGCCGGTGGAACGCCACATGCGGCAGCTCAAATCGGAAGTTCACGCCGACCCGCTCGATGATCTTGTTCCAGCGGTCGAGGCCGCGCTGGCAGTCGGCGGTGTAGTCGTCGCGTAGCCGCATGTTGATGGCGGTGAGCGCGGGTTCGTCCACGCGCTTGATCTCGCCGTCGACGAGCTTGAGCACGGGATAGGTCGAGCTTTCGAGCCTGTGGTCGTCCTCGATCTTGGTCTCCTGGAAGCGGCCCTTGAGGCTCGCATTGAACACGTTCGCCGCGTTGGTGGAGACCTCCGAGCCAAACAGGTCGAGCGACAACGAATAGTGCAGGTTGAGCTTCTTCTGAATGGTCGGCAGATCGATGACGCCGAGATCGCGGACCTTGTTGATCTCGGATGGGTCTTCGATGCCCGCCGTCTTGATCGCTTCGCAAGTGCGCTGGATGGTGCGCCCGATCCCGGTCTCGCCCACGAACATGTGGTGCGCTTCTTCCGTCAGCATGAAGCGACAGGTGCGCGAGAGCGGATCGAAGCCGGATTGCGCCAGGCTTTCGAGCTGCATCTTGCCGTCACGGTCGGTGAAGAAGGTGAACATGTGGAACGAGAGCCAGTCCGGCGTCGCTTCGTTGAAGGCGCCGAGCATGCGCGGCTTGTCGGCGTCGCCAGAGCGGCGCTGCAGCAGCTGCTCGGCCTCCTCGCGACCATCGCGACCGAAATATTTCTGCAGGATGTACACCATGGCCCACAGATGCCGCCCCTCCTCGACATTGACCTGAAAGACGTTGCGCATGTCGTAGAGCGAGGGTGCGGTCTTGCCGAGATGGCGCTGCTGCTCGACGGAGGCGGGCTCGGTGTCGCCCTGAATGACGACAAGCCGCCGAAGCATGGCGCGATATTCGCCCGGCACCTCCTGCCAGGCGGGCTCGCCGTAATGCCGGCCGAAGGGAATCTTGCGGCTCTCCTCCTGCGGCGCCAGCAGGATGCCCCAGCGGTACTGCGGCATCTTGATGTAATCGAACTTGGCCCAGCCCTTGGGATCGACTGAGACCGCGGTGCGCAGATAGACGAGCGCCTCCTGAAAACCGGCCGGTCCCATGGTCATCCACCAGTCGATGTAGCCGGGATGCCAGCGCTCGAGCGCGCGCAACACCTGTCGGTCCTCGGTGAGATTGACGTTGTTCGGGATCTGGGTCGAGTAATCGACGTTGACGATGTCGCTCATTACTGCCTCCTCAAACTCTCCGCGTATCGAATGCCGGCTTCTGGCCGGTGCCGTAGCGCTTGAGTGCGCCGTCCTCGCCGACGGCGTTGGGTCGCTGGAAGATCCAGTTCTGCCAGGCGGTGAGCCGGGCGAAGATTTTCGATTCCATTGTCTCCGGGCCGCCGAAGCGCAAATTCGCCTCGAGGCCGGTCAGGCCGTCGGGAGAAAAGCTCGCGCGTTCCTCGAGGAACACGCGAATTTCGTCTTCCCAATCGATGTCGTCGAGCGCGAAGGTAACGAGACCGAGCTTCTCCGCCGCTTGCGCATCGAGCATCTCGCCCACTACGCGTTTGGCGCCCTCGAGCGCGGCAGGCTCGGCAAGGAAACGGCTCGCCAGTCGGGAAATCCCGTTCGACATCGGGTAAGCGCCGAAATTGACCTCGGCCAGCGCAAGCGTCGCGGGCGGCTTGTTGTCGCCGTCGCGCTGCCCGATGAGCATATAGGAGCGGTCGCTGGCGAAGACGAGCTCGGCCAGCGTGCCAGCAAAACACGAACCCGGCTCGACCAGCGTGACGAGAGAGCGCGAGGTGAGATCGATGCGCTTGAGCGTGCGCTTCCAAAAGCCTCTGATTTCGCGCGCGAGCCAATGATCCTTGTTGGCCTCGAGGAACCGGTCGTAGGCGAGCACCTGCGCCGGATCGCCCGAGGATTTGAACACGATCGCAGCGATGTCGAACTCGTTGGCGCGGATATCGAGGATAGCATCGTCGAGCTCGCGCGCGAGCCGTAGCGGCCAAAACTGCGCCCCCGACTCGACCATGGCCTCGGCGGAAGCCGGCGGCGGCGCGTCCGGCCCGCGCAATGTGATGGTCGCGCGCCGCGCAGTCCGCTCGAACTCGACGGATAGCGTGCTGTACTCGACCGCGTCCGCGGAGCGCTCGCGCTTGAGCGGCGTAAGCACGATGCCCTTGCTGGTGCCCGGCCGTCGCGACTTCGCCGCGAACTCCCGTGCGCGCTTGGTCACTGCCTCTTCGAGCTTGGAGGCCGGCACCACCTCATCGACGAGCCGCCAATCCACGGCGCGCTTGCCCTTGATGCCCTCCTCGGTGGTGCAGAACACGTCGGCGCGGTCGCGACGCACCTTGCGTTTGTCGGTGACGCGGGTGAGCCCGCCGGTGCCGGGCAGCACGGCCAGCAGCGGCAGTTCCGGCAGCGAGACCGCCGAGGAGCCATCGTCGATCAGCATGATGTGGTCGGCCGCGAGCGCCAGCTCGTAACCGCCGCCGGCGGCGGTGCCGTTGATCACGCATATGGTGGAAAGCCCCGAGGTTTCGCTCGCGTCCTCGATGCCGTTGCGCGTCTCGTTGGTGAACTTGCAGAAGTTGACCTTGTGGGCGTGGGTGGCGCCGGCGAGCATGCGAATGTTGGCGCCGGCGCAGAAGACCCGCGGCTTTCCCGAGCGCAGCAGGATGACCTTCACTTGCGGGTGCTCGAACCGCAGACGCTCGATGGCATCCGCCAACTCGATATCGACCCCGAGGTCGTAGGAATTGAGCTTGAGCTCGTAACCCTCGAATAGCGTGCCTTTCTCATCGACATCCATCAGCAAGGTGGCGACTTCGCCGTCGACACTGAGCTTCCAATGGCGGTACTTCGATGGGTCGGTCTGGAAATCGATCCGGCTCTTGCCGTTGTTCAATTTGCGTTCCGCGTCGGCCATGGATGTCCTCGCAACTTGGTTCAGCGGGCCGAAGTCTCACGTCGGCGATTGCGGCTGCCTCTCTCGGCCGAAATCGCCCGCGCGCGATCCCGGGCGCTCATGTCGCCTTCGTGATGCTCGCGCAGCAGCCGATTGACGAATTCCGACGTCGCACGCAGCGTCGCTTCCGGCGATTCGCGGGGCGGGGCATGCCGCGTGTTCGGCAACAGCGCGACGTCGACCGGGCAATAGCATTCCTGCTGCGCCACCTCGATCTGTCGCAGCGTGCCGTATTGGTCGTCCTCGCCCTGCACGATCAGGATCGGGACGCGGATATGCGCGAGCTCGTCGCTGAGATCCCATTTGCGAAATTCGGGATCGAGCCAGGGGCCGCACCAGCTGTGAAATGCGTTGTCAGGATCGGCGTGCCAGCGCGCGAGCTTGGCGCGCAGAGGGCCCGTCTCGAACGCCGCCTTGGTGCGCGCGATCTCGGCGAGGCCCATCTCTTCGGTGAAGAAGTGCGGCGCCATCAGCACGAGCCCGCGTACGCGGTGGTCCTGGATGCTGCCGGCGTAGATCGCCGCGATCGACGCGCCGTCGCTGTGTCCGATGAGAAGTCCGCGGCGGAAGCCGATTGCGTCGAGCACGCGAGGAAGCACGTCCCGCGCCTCCTCGTGCATGAAGGAAACCGAGCGCGGCAATTTTCCCGGCGATGAATGGCCATAGCCGGCGCGCGAATAGACGAAAACGCCGGTGCCGGTCGCTGCGGCGAGTTCCTGCGGGAAGCCGCCCCAGCCGGCGACGCATCCGAGCCCCTCGTGCAGCAACACGAGGGTCGGCGCCGAATCTGGGCGCGGGCCGACCATGCGGTATTCGAGCCGCATCTGGCCGAGCTCGACAAATCCCTGGTCGGCGAGAGTCATTGCGCTCCTCTGCCCGTGCAACTCGCAACGACGCCTGTGAGTTTCGCCAAGCTCTGCTCCACCGTGTCGCCGGAGGTGTCGAGCTCGGCCTGCGCGCGCGCATAGTCGGCGCGCCGCGCATCGAGAATGGCCACGAGATCGGCCATGGCTTCCCGGTTCTGCGCCATGGGACGGAAATCGCCCTGCGCCATCACGCGCCGCATATGCTCATCGGGGCGCGCCTTGATCCACACGGCGTGGGTGCGGCGCAGGAGCAGCGAAAAGGTTTCAGCATTCGCGACGATGCCGCCGGCGGTGGCGATTACGGCCGCCTCGTGCTTCTCGATGACGCGCTCGAGGCAGGCGCGCTCATGGCGGCGGAAGGTGGCGAGCCCTCCCATCTCGATGAGATCGGGAATGGGCGCGCCGTAGTCCTCCTCGACCAAGCGGTCGAGCTCGACGAAAGGACAGCCGAGCGCACCGGCGAGACGGCGGCCCAAGGTCGATTTACCGGCGCCGCGCAGGCCGATGAGCGCGATGCGCCGGCCCCGATCGACCGCCGCATCCTGGCCCGCGCGGCGTTCGATCAGCTCGGTGAGCGCGGGAAGTTCCGCAACCGGTACCCGCCCGAGAACATCGAGAATGTGGGCCATCGCGGCGGTGCGGCCGTTGCTGCGCGGGAGCAATTCGATGATCGGCACATCGAGCGCGCGCGCAATGGAGGCGAGGATGATCACCGACGGATTGCCTTGCCCGCCTTCGATCTGCGCGAGATAGCGCTCGGACGCGCCGGACGCCTGCGCGAGTTGGCGGCGCGTCATGCCGCGCTTGGCGCGCGAGAGCCGCACCAGCCGCCCGACGGCAGCGACGAACGCGCGGTGGTCATCGCGTTGCGGCGCCGCCGCCGCACGCTTCTCGGTCACCTTCGCTTTGGTTGCAGGCACAGCGGACGCCCTGCAGCAGGAATTATAGTTCATGCACTATAGTGCATGTCGAGCGACGGCGTCAATCCGCCCCGAACCGTTGCGACAGTCGTCCTGAAAAGCGCGCGGCCGCCCCGTCAGCGCAGTGCGCCGCCGCCGATTACCTTGTGACAATGCGCTCCGCGCGTAGCTTGAAGCGCTGGATCTTGCCCGTCGCCGTCTTCGGCAGCTCCGTGCGAAATTCGATCCAGCGCGGATATTTGTAGGGCGCCAGCGCCGTCTTGACGTGCTCCTGCAGTGCCCGCGCCAACTCCTCGCAGGTCTTATCCGGCGACTTGAGCACGACGAAGGCCTTGGGCTTGATCAGCTCGTCCTCGTCCGGCCAGGCGACCACCGCGGCTTCGAGCACATCGGGATGGGTGCAGAGCGCACCTTCGACCTCGAACGGCGAAACATAGATGCCGCCGACCTTGAGCATGTCGTCGCGCCGTCCGCAGTAGACGTAATAGCCGTCCTCGTCCTGCACATATTTGTCGCCGGAGCGCGTCCATTCGCCGAGGAATGTATCGCGCGATCTCTCGCGATCGTTCCAATACATCAGCGCGCTGGTGGGGCCGCGCACCTGCAGCTCGCCCATTTCGCCTTTGCGCGTGATCACGTTGCCGTCGTCATCGAGCAGGCGGATGTCGTAGCCCGCCACCGGTCTTCCGGTGGTGCCGTATTTCACCTCGCCCGGATAGTTCGACAGGAAGATGTGCAACATCTCGGTCGAGCCGATGCCGTCCAGCACGTCGACGCCATAGCGCTCCTTCCAACGCCGGCCGACGTCGGGCGGCAAGGCCTCGCCCGCCGACACGCAGCAGCGCAGCTTCAACTCCGCGCGCGTTGGCGCCGCGGAACTGGCGAGGAAGGCGGCGTAGAAGGTCGGCACCGCATAGAACACCGTCACCGGATGCCGGCGCAGGATGGCAGCCACGCCGTCCGGCGTGGGACGGTCCGGCGAGAGAATGGTGGTCGCGCCGACCGCCATCGGAAAGGTCAACGCGTTGCCGAGCCCATAGGCGAAAAACAACTTGGCGACCGAGTAGCAGACATCACGTTCCTCGAGGCCCAGCACGCCGATGCCGTAAAGATCGGCGGTGAGGCGCAAATTGGCATGCACGTGTACCGCACCCTTGGGCCTGCCGGTCGAGCCCGAGGTGTAGAGCCAAAAGCACATGTCGTCGCGTGTCGTCGGCGCGGTATAGGGCTCCGCCTGCGCGCTTGCGAGCAGGTCCTCGAAACGTCGATGCCCGCTCGCATTTTCGCCGGCGACGATGACGTGCAGCAGATCCGCGCTCGATCCGATCAGGTTTGCGAATTTCGGCAACAGCGCCTCGGACACGACGAGGACTTTGGCGCGGCTGTCCGCGAGCATGAAGCGGTAATCCCCCTCGGTCATCAACGTATTGACCGAAATAGGCACCACGCCCGCCTTGATGGCGCCGAGGAAGGCCGTGGGCCAGTCGATCGTGTCGAGTAGCGCGAGCAGGATGCGCTCCTCGCGGCGGATTCCGAGCGAGCGCAACACATGGCCGAAGCGGTCGACCCGATCCGCGAGTTGGCCGTAGCTCCACGTTCCGCGCGGGTCGATGAAAGCCGTCTTGTTGGCCCGCCCGGCCTTGAGGTTGCGCTCGATGATATCGGCGGCGAAGTTGTAGCTACGCGGAATCGTCTCAGCCGCAACGCGCGTATCCACCGACGCCGTAAGCTTGGCGGCAGCATCGAGCATGGGGCATTTCCTCAACGTCTACGTCGGCGACGAACGGCTTCTTTTCGGGCGAATTATGCAAGCCGCCGGTGAGTGCCGCAACGAAAAGCTTGCTATAATCGCGTCAGGACGGCGCGGTGCATTGCCGCGAACATATAAAGCGTGCAGGAGGCTCCCATGGACGAGACGGTCCGCAAGATCAGCGCCGACGACATCAACCCGCGTTACAACTGGGCTCGCGCCCTGCCCGCGCTCGGCACGATGGGGGTCGATTTCGAGGAACGCGTCGATTACCGCCGGCTGCACCGTTATCGGCTGAGCCGCGTCAAGCAGGCGCTGGAGAAATCCGACCTCGGCGCGCTGCTGGTCTTCGACGTCAACAACATCCGCTACGTGACCTCGACCAAGATCGGCGAGTGGGAACGCGACAAGCTGTGCCGGTGGGCGCTGCTCGCCCGCGACCAGGAGCCCATCCTATGGGACTTCGGTTCGGCTGCCGTGCACCACAAGCTCTACACGCCGTGGCTCAAGCCCGAGAACTGCAAGGCCGGCCTCATCGGCCTGCGCGGCACCGTCAATCCGGCATTCGGCCTCATGGAGCGCCACGCCAAGGAGATCGCGTCGCTTCTCAAAGAAGCCGGCGTGAACAAGATGCCGGTCGGCGTCGATATCATCGAGCCGCCGATGCTGTTCGAGCTGGAGAAGGCGGGACTCAAGATCAAGGACGGGCAGCAGGTGATGCTCGAGGCGCGCGAGCTCAAGAACATCGACGAGATCGCGCTGCTCAACCGTGCCGCCGCCATGGTCGACGGCGCCTATCATCTCATCAATGAAGAGCTCAAGCCTGGCGTGCGCGAGAACGACATCGTCGCCAAGGTCAACGAATTCCTCTACCGCCACGGCTCGGACGACGTGGAGGCGATCAACGCGATCTCGGGCGAGCGCTGCAATCCGCACCCGCACAATTTCACCGACCGCATGCTGCGCCCGGGTGACCAGGCGTTCTTCGACATTCTGCAGGCGTTCATGGGCTATCGCACTTGTTATTACCGCACCTTCAATGTCGGGCGGGCGACGCCGGTGCAGCACGACGCCTACAAGAAGGCGCGCGACTGGCTCGACAGCGCGATCGCTCTGATCAAGCCGGGCGTGACCACCGACCAGATCTGCAAGGTATGGCCCAAGGCGCAGGAGTTCGGCTTCCCCGACGAGATGTCGGCGTTCGGCTTGCAATTCGGGCATGGCCTCGGGCTCGCGCTGCACGAGCGGCCGATCATCTCGCGCGTGGTCTCGCTCGATCATCCGACCGAGATCAAGGAAGGCATGGTGTTTGCGCTGGAGACCTATTGCCCGGCGACCGATGGCTATTCCGCCGCCCGCATCGAAGAGGAGGTCGTGGTGACGGACAAGGGCTGCCGCGTGATCACGCTATTCCCGGCGGAAGAGTTGCCCATCAGCCATCGCTATTGAAGACGCGGTCACCCACGTCGCGCTCGTGACGATTCCGGGGGATCACCGCCGCAGGCGTAGCGGCGCTTGCCACGATCATTGAATTGACAGTAGATACCGGCGCACAGAATCACATGGAGGGTCGATAATGGACATTCGTAGCGCCCAACCGAAGCTTAGGCCGATCATGGCCGCCGCGCTCCCCACCGCGCTTTTGGGCCTCGCGCTCACATTCGCGTCGTCGCCCGCGGTCGCGCAGCAGTGGAGCCCGGAGCAACGCGCGGCCTGCGAACCCGATGCGATGCGGCTATGCCAGCAATACGTTCCCGACATCGGCCGGGTCAGGGCGTGCATGATCCACTATCGCCGCTACCTGAGCCCCGCCTGCCGCGCCGTCTTCGATGGCGGGAGGAGGAAGGGAAGACGCTCCTAACCGGACGATAGCGACATCCAAACCTTCGCAGCGCCCACACCGCGTGGGCGCTGCGTTATTTCGTCAGCGGGTGCGTCATATCCTCGGGCCGCACCCACGTGTTGAACTGCTCGGATGTGAGATAGCCGAGCTTGAGCGCGGCATCCCTGATGCTGAGATCCTTGCGATAGGCCGGCAGCGAAATCTGCGCGGCCTTTTTCATAGCCCATGCACGGGTTGAGCGCGGTCACCAGCATGAGCGAGTTGTCGAGGTGCTGCTTGATGCGCTTGACGTTCGGCTCGATGCCGCGCGCGCAACGTTCTTTGAATGAGCGGATGGCTTCCGCCAGCAGTTGTGCAGATTCGAGCAAACTGAAAGCTGGTGTAGCCCGTGTCGCCATGACGCTCGCCGGCGGCATGACGCGGGATGGGTGCGGCCCTACGATGCTGTTAACATCGCTCGGCGCCCGATCAAGAGCGCGCATCGAGTATGGGAGGACGTCATGGCGAAGAAGCAAGCCGACACCGTCTACAAGATCGTCGAAGTCGTCGGGGTTAGCGAGAAGTCGTGGGAGGAAGCGGGCCGCACGGCGGTGGAAACGGCAGCCGGCACGTTGCGGGACCTCCGCGTGGCCGAAGTCACGCAGATGGACATGAAGGTCGAAGAGGGCAAAGTCGCCGCGTTTCGCACCCGTGTGTCGCTGTCCTTCAAATACGAGGCTTGAGACGAAATCGGCGCGGCCTTGGGGCGAGCATGACATCGGGGGCACCCCCGGCAGCGGGCTGCCCTTAAGTGATTGAAATACCTCATCTCCAAGGCCGAAGCACCCCCGACAATGAGCCGAGAGTCCGGCAATTTTTGCAAACGGCTTGAACCTTCCATCGCCCCGCCGCGACCAAAGACTGGGCGATCTTGGGGAGGGGCGTCATGCACAATTTCTCGCTGCTGAGCGCTGACCGCGTGACCCACGTGAAGGTGGTGGCGGTGGCGCTCGTCTGCGCGATGATGGTGGCGGGCATTGGTCTTGCCGCTCGGATCACCGATCCATCCGCCGAAGGACGGCTTGAGGCCACCGTGATCAAGCCGGGCAAGCCGCTCACCGCGGCGGCGAGCGAGCCGCGCACCATCCGCTGACAGTTTTATCTCTCAACCCCCGTACTTGCGCGCCCTTCGGGCGCGCCTTTCTTTTGGGCCGGAGCTCCGGCCGACGGAGACTTCCTCGCTCGCATGCAAGAGCGGCATCGCTCGGCAAACGCCGGTGGGTGGGCAAGCCGGGCGATCACTCGTCGAAGCGGGATTCCGGAGGTGCCGGCCGACGCGGCGCGGGCGCTGCGGGAAGCGGAACGCCGGCTTGGCGCATCAGCTCGAGCGGCTGCAGCATCGGCGGCACGCGATCAGGCGCAAATCTCCACGCCGCCAGCAGCGCGGCCACGGCCACAACGACGAGCGTCATCACGATCGCGAATGCCCGCCAGCGCCCAAGCTGGCGGTGAACCCTCAGCAGCGCCGGCTCGACTGCTTGCGCCTGCGTCTCGTCCACCGGCTGCGGAGCAGCGACAGCGGGCGCCACCGCGACAGGCGGAGTCGGCATCGCCTCGACTGCGGACGTTCTGGTCGCGTCCGGCACCGGCGGCGCTTCCGAAATCGGCTCAGGCGTCAGCTCCGAAGGAGGCGCGAGCGTTGCCTCCGGACCGGGGCTCGCTTCGGAAACGGTGGTCACTTCGGGTGTTGGTGCCTCGCTCTGCGGCGTCGCTACTGTCGAGGTCGCCTCCGACGTCAGGGTCGTCGCCGTTTCCGATATCACCGCCTCGATCGCATCGAGGCTTGGCGGTTCAGCCGTTGTCGGCAGCGGCGCGGGAGGCATCGGCAGTTCGGTCGTGCGGACCCCCTGCTTGACCTCCGGCATTTTAGCCTTGATGCGCGCCCAAACGTCGGAGTCCGGCTCGACCGGCTCGACCATCAGGTACAGGTCGCCGAAGCGGCGCTCCCACAGCTCCACTTTCGCGGCAAACGTTTCGTCCGCCTCGAGCAAGGTGCGCGCCCGTGCCCGCTCCTCGGCGTCAAGTGTGCCGAGCACGTATTCGGCAGCCAGCGCATCCATGTAATCGAGTTCGCTCATGACTTCAGGCACTGCTCGATCTCGAGGAGGCTTCGCCGCAGCGAGGCCCTGAGCAGATCGATGGGCATATCGAGCTTGGCCGAAAGCTGCTCGCGACCGAAGGCGCCGTAATAGGCGAGCAGCAACATGCGCTGCCGGTCCGGCTCAAGCCGTCCGATGCAGGTGAGCAGCTGCTTGAGGCCATCGGTCAACTCATGCCGCGGCACGCTGCCAGGCCCGTCGCCCTCCGTGATTTCCGCCTCTCTATCGGCAGCGGGAGGCTGCGGCCCGCGCGCGGCGTCGATCGCCAAGCGCCGGGCGGTCGCCACCATCCAGGCGAGGGGGCTCGCCCGGGTAGCATCATACTCGCCGGCGTCGCGCCAGATCTGCAGATAGGCTTGCTCCATGACGTCGGCGGCGAGGTCGTGGCGGCGCAGGATGCGCAGTACCACGCCATAAAGCTTGGCGCAGGTCGCCCCATAGAGCCTCTCGAAGGCAACCGCGTCGCCTTTGGCGACCGCTGCAAGCAGCCATGTGATTTCGCCAGGCGTCGACATGGCAAAGATGTTCCTCCTGGTCGGGGACCGCGCAGCGCCGACGACCGCCGCCGCGGAAAACCATTCAAGCCGGGGCCTGGAGCGGCCGCGGTCAGCAGCCAAGCCGCCGCAAGCGCCGATTATGGCTGCCGAGGCCTCCCTCCGTCGAGATGGGAATTTCAACGCCGGCGGCACGGCGAATCGCATTGCGGCGGGCTCGATCCTGGCCGGCCGGTGCGACACCCGTCGCTGGGGCTGATTGCGCTACGCCCGCGCCGTATTGCCCATCATGGCAATGATGTCGGGCTCCGTCGGCGCGCCGACATCGTCCTCGGCCCGCTCGCGCATCTGGTTGCGCTCATCGAGCAACTCGACCTTCTTCATCTCCTCGAAGGCCTCGCCCAGGGCCGCTTTGGCATCTTCGAGCTGGACCTTCAGATCGAGCGCCGAGCGCTTGAGGTTGTCGCGCCGCTGGATCGCCGCCTTGGCATAGGTCGGATAGGCGAAATGGCCCGGATCATGAATGCCGGACCGATCCTGCTCGACCTTGATGTCGCGCTCGAGATCGCTGCTGATGCGCTCGAATTCGCTGATCATGCTCTCGATCTGGGCGACCCGGCGACGCCGCTCGTCGACCTGAAATTTCTTCAGGCGAATGAGTGTCTCGCGTGACTTCATCGACTCGTGCTCCCCCGAAGCCCCGGCGTTACCGCAGCGAACAAGCGCGGCCGCCCCCCGGCGCAAGCCTCCGTGCGGGGGCGGAACGGCTTCCGCCGCACGCAGAGGACTGCGCAAAGTGTTGATATCCTTGCCCAAGACTCATTGCTGCTTCCTTACCTCGCCAAACCCATGCGCGAGCTGTTCGGCGAGTGTCACCCGCTTGCCACGCAAAAACGCGGGCGACCGCCGCGCGCTCACCGCACGCGCGAAATTCTTAACTTCGTGTTTACCCGCGTCGTTAATCATTAGGTCACCGTTGTGGGACGTCACGGGCCCGTCGTCCCGCCGGGGCTGAGGGGCAACGACTCTCCGGATCGATTAAAGCCGACTCTTAAAGTCAGACATGAGATGACGCTTGGAAAGAAAACCGCTCCCGTGCAGTATCTTAGGGCGATTCGCCCGAGCCTTCCCGCGGAAGGCACGCGCACGTCGGAACGAGGTTTTGTTAACTGCGCGTCGTTAATGTTCCGACTCGGTTTGTCCCAAAGCGTTTTCGAGGGCCGCCGCTGCGGCGTGCCGACCTGAGCCCGACGCGGCGAGGAAGGGGACTGGCATGCGCGTATTGCTGATTGAGGACGACAGCGCCACTGCTCAATCGATTGAGCTGATGCTGAAATCCGAGAGCTTCAACGTCTACACCACTGATCTGGGCGAAGAAGGCGTCGATCTCGGCAAGCTCTACGACTACGACATCATCCTGCTCGACCTGAACCTGCCGGACATGTCCGGCTTCGAGGTGTTGCGCACCCTGCGCGTCTCCAAGGTGAAGACGCCCATTCTCATCCTCACCGGGCTTGCCGGCATCGAGGACAAAGTGCGCGGCCTCGGCTTCGGCGCCGACGACTACATGACCAAGCCGTTCCACAAGGACGAGTTGGTGGCGCGCATCCACGCCATCGTGCGCCGCTCCAAGGGCCACGCCCAGTCGGTGATCCAGACCGGCGATCTCGTGGTCAATCTCGATACCAAGACCGTGGAAGTGAACGGCGCGCGCGTGCATCTCACCGGCAAGGAGTACCAGATGCTGGAACTCCTGAGCCTGCGCAAAGGCACGACGCTGACCAAGGAAATGTTCCTCAACCACCTCTATGGCGGCATGGACGAGCCGGAGCTCAAGATCATCGACGTCTTCATCTGCAAGCTGCGCAAGAAGCTCGCCAACGCCTCGAGCGGCAAGAACTACATCGAGACGGTGTGGGGCCGCGGCTACGTGCTGCGCGAGCCCACCGACGACGAGGCGCGCATCCCTGCTTGATGGATTTTCCGAAGGCCATCGGCTCTCCTAGACCGGGCAAACCCCGCCTGCGAAGGCGGGGTTCTTGTTGTTGACGTGGCGGGTCAGGCGCACGAGGCCGATTGACCGTTGAAAGGCGGATCGTAGAGTGCGCTCCCACCTCGCGCTCACGTCCATGGCTCCACCCCCCATCCCCACCCTCTCCGCGCACGGCGCCGAGATCCCCGCCATCGGCTTCGGCACCTCCTCCTTGGGCGATTGCGGCGAAATCGTTGCCACCGCGCTCAAGGTCGGGTATCGCCACATCGACACGGCCTGGAAATACGGCACCGAGCGCGGCGTCGGCGAAGGCATGCGCGCCTCCGGCGTGCCACGCCGCGACATTTTTCTGACCACCAAAGTCTCGCACGAGTATCTGCGCGCCGACGATTTCGCGCGTTCGGTCGAGCAGAGCTTGAAAAATCTCGGCGTCGATTTCGTCGACCTTCTGCTCGTGCATTGGCCCAACCCGGACATTCCGCTACGCGAGCCCATTCCCGCGCTTGCCAAAGCCAAGCGGCAGGGCCTCGCGCGCCATATCGGCGTTGCCAATTTCAACATCGCCATGCTCGATGAAGCCATCCGCCTCTGCCCCGAGCCGCTGGTCAACCTGCAGGCCGAGTATCACGCCCATCTCGACCAGACGAAGCTCACCGAAGCCTGCCGCAAGCGCGGTCTGATCTTCACCGCTTACTGCCCGCTGGGCCGCGGACGCCTGTTGCGCGACCCGGTGCTCGCCGACATCGCCGCGCGCAAGGGGCGCCCGCTCGCGCAGATCGCGCTGCGCTGGCTCATCCAGCAGGGCAACATTATTCCGATCCCGCGCTCGTCCAACGCCGCGCGCATGGCCGAGAACCTCGAGGTCTTCGATTTTGCACTGACCGATGACGAGATGAAGCGGATTGCAGAGCTCAAGCGGCCGGACGGCAGGATTGCCGATCCAGCAGGCCGCGCCCCCGCCTGGGATTGAGCCGGGACCCCAGGGCTGCCCACGTGCATTGAGCAAAAATGAAAACGTGTCAGCCGGTGGCGATGACGATGACGTCCCCCTCCGCCTTCAGGCTGACCTCGAGTCCGCAGGCGCGCGCGAGCAGGCCGGCATAGAACGGCTGGATCGCGTGGGCGTCGACGGACCCGTTTTCCGAGCTGCCCTGCAGCAGGGTCTGCACGCCATGGGGGACGCGGGCATTGGGACCGGACGCGGCGATGCGGAAGCCCATCTTCTCTCCTTCCCCGACCGCCTCGACCGTGAGCGTGCCCCCGCGCGGGATGGCCTGGTTGGCGATGATCAACAGGTTGAGCAAGAGCTTGGCCCGGTTCTTCGGCAACAGTTCGCGCGGCAGCTTCCAGACGAGCTTGGTCTTGTCATCCTCGAGCAGACCCTGCGCCATGGCTTGCGCGTCGCCGAGATCGACTTTCGCGGTGGCCGCTCCGGCAGCGCCGAAGGCAAGCCGGCAGAATTGCAGGCGCGCGGAAGCGGTCTTTGCGCTCCGCTTGATCAGGTCGAGGGCGAAAGTCTTGGTCTCTTCGTCGCTGTCTTCTTCCTCGAGCACCTCGAGTCCGTTGACGATCGCGCCGGTCGGGCTGATCAAGTCGTGGCAAACGCGCGAGCACAGGAGGGCAGCGAGATCGAGCGCGTCGAGGGAGATGGCTGCGGACATGGAGAACGTCTCCGGTGGCGGGATCGGCGGAGCCGTGAGCGCTGGGCGCGACTCAAGACCATGGCGTCGGCGGGCCGGTGTGATACACCGCGGCCGCTCGACCTGCCAAGGCTTGAACTGATCAGCGGGACCGCCGGCCATGCGACCGCAGGACATTACCGCTGCCGATGGTCGGCTCCTCGACGAGCTCACCAGCATCGTTTCGGCCGCGGCGGCCGCCATTCTTGCCGCACGTGCGGGGCCGCTTGAGACCCGCGCCAAGCCGGATCTCAGTCCGGTCACCGCCGCCGATCATGCCGCCGAAGCCGTGATCCTGGAGGGGCTCGCGCGAGTCCTGCCCGACCTGTGCGTCGTGTCGGAGGAGGCGGTGGGCCATACGTTACCCGACCGCATTCCCGATACTTTTATTCTAGTCGACCCGCTCGACGGCACGCGCGAGCTCATCGCCGGGCGGGATGAATTCACGATCAATGTTGCGATCGTCAGCGACGGGCGTCCCCGGCTCGGCATCGTTGCCGCCCCGGCGCAGGGGCTTCTTTGGCGCGGGATCGTGGGCAGCGGCGCCGAACGGCTGCGGCTCTCCCCCGGTGCCCCCGCGAGCGCCGCGCAAGCGCGCAGCGCCATCCGCACCCGGCGTTCTGCGCCCTCCGGGCTCGTCGCGGCGATCAGCCGCTCGCATCTCGACCCGCAGACGCAGGCGTTTCTCGCCCGGCTGCCGATCACCGATCGGCGCGTGTGCGGATCGGCAGTCAAATTCTGTTACCTCGCCGAGGGCAGCGCCGATGTTTATCCGCGCCTCTCGCCGACCTGCGAGTGGGACGTGGCCGCCGGCCACGCCGTGCTCGCGGCCGCCGGCGGCGCCATCGCTACGCCGCAGCGCGCGCCGCTGAGTTACGGACACATGCTCGAGAACTTCCGCCTCCCGGCGTTCATCGCGTGGGGCGACCCCTCGGCAGCCGCGCGGCTAGGCGTCTGAGACAGCCTCAGCGCGTTGTCACCGCCATCAGCGCGATCCGAACCGCCTGCGCTGCCGCGGGCATAGACACTTCGTTAACGCCGCCGTGCAGCCATAGTCTTGCCGGTCATGGGGCGATTCGGTTGCGCTTTGGCCGCAAAGCCCAGGTAACTTCATGCGTAACGCCGTCATCTGACCTCGATTCATGGAGCATTCGATGCGCGCCGTGACGCGGACCGCCGCTCTCACCCTTATTCTGCTCGGCTTGGCGAGCGCGCCCGTCCTGGCCCAAGCCAATCCTCCGCCGCCGACCAATGCTCCAGGCGCACCGCCCCAACCGCCCCCGTCCCCGCAATACCAAACTCCGCCACCCCCGCAATCGCAAGGCGCGGAACCGCAAGGCCCGCACTATTCCTCCAACGAAATCGTCGACGCCGGCCACCGCTTCTTCGGCACCATCTCGCGCGGGCTCGCGCAGATCGTCGAGAAGGCGGGAAGCCAATTTGGCCTGCCCAACGGCTACGTGCTCGGCCAGGAAGCTGGCGGCGCCGTGGTCGCAGGGCTGCGTTACGGGGAAGGCGTCCTCTACACCAAGAATGCCGGCGACCTCAGAGTGTTTTGGCAAGGGCCTTCGCTCGGTTTCGACTTCGGCGGCGAAGGCGCGCGCACGATGATGCTGGTCTACAATCTGCCGGCCACCGACGCGATCTATCAGCGCTTCGCCGGGATCGACGGATCGGCCTATTTCGTCGGCGGGTTGGGGATGACGGCGCTGACCATGAACAACATCGTCGTGGTTCCGATCCGCACGGGGGTCGGAGTGCGGCTCGGCGCCAATGTCGGCTATCTGAAATTTACGCCGACGGCGACCTGGAACCCGTTCTAAATTGATCGATTAAGGCTTGGCGCAACAACAGCCGCAGCGCCGGCGCTCGCGAGCGGCCCAAATTCATGCGCCACCGTCCCATCCGAGAATGCCTATCCCAGGCCCTGCACCGGATTAGAGCGTGATCCACCGGCGGCGTTCTGGTAACAATCGGGGTTGATGGTGGTGCAGGAGGCGTGATGATCGAATCGCTCATGTATGTCGGGATCGGGTTCCTGATCGCGGGCTTGCTCGTGATCGGCGTGATCCCATTGGTGCATGCGCGCGCCGTACGCCTCACCATGCGCCGGCTGGAGGCCGACAACCCGCTCTCGATGGCCGAGATCGCGGCCGAAAAGGATCAGTTGCGCGCCGAATTCGCCATGACCATGAGCCGGCTGGAGATGACAGTCGAGCAGATGAAGGCGAAGACCACGAGCCAACTCGCCGAGATCGGCAGGAAAACCGAAGCCGTCGGCCGCATGAAGTTCGAACTCGGGGAGAAGACGGCAGCGCTGTTTGCGCTCGAAGCCAAGGAAAAACACCTCTCCGATGACTTGGCGACGACGCAAGCGGAGCTCGCCGCCAAAACGTCGGCGCTCGAGATCGCCGAGCGTGCGCTCGCGAACAGGCAAGCCGAGCTGAGGCAGGTCACCGCCAGTTTCAATGACTCCTCCGTCACCGCCAGCGGCCAGCAGGTCGAACTGATGGCGTTGCGCGCGCAAGCCGACGCGTTGAAAGGGCAGATCGAAAGCTACGACAAAGAAACGAAGGCGCTGTGGGAGCATCTCAACAGCACGACCGCCGCAGTCGAAGCGTCGAGCCAGCAGCTCGCAGAGGAGCGCGCCCGCGCCGATGATCTTGCCAACCGCCTCGTCGAGTTCGATCGCCATCTCGCAGCGCAGACGGCGGAATCGGAGGCGCTGCGCGACCGCGCTCAGCAGCTCGCCGCGCGGCTCGACGAGCAGACGCGTTTGGTGGCGGAGCGCGAATACCTGTCCGACAACTTGCGCAACGACGCCACGATCGCGAAAAAAACCGAAGCCGCCCTGCGTGCCCAACTGGCACAGACGGAAGAGCGGCAACGCGTCGCGACCGAGACGCCGAGGGCCGAGAAGTCGCTGATCGAGAATGAACTCAAACGATCGCAAGAGGAGCGCGACAGGCTTCAGCGCGAACTCGCGGCGGTGAAACGCGACGCCGAAAATAGCGGCGCGTATGAACGGATGGAAAATGCCGTGCTGCGCGAGCGCATCGACGAGGTCGCGGCGGAGGTGGCGCGGCTGACGGCAACGCTGGAAGGGCCGGACTCGCCGATCGAAACGATCCTCAACTCGGGCCGTCCGGCGGCGGCATCGGGGAATGGCCCATCTCCATCGGCTCCTTCTCGCGGCGGCGAAGCTACGGCTACGCTTGCTGACCGCATCCGCACATTGCAGGCGCGCGTAGCGCGTGGTTCCCCGCCGCTGCAGCAAGGCGCAAAGCGAGGCAGCGCGACCCGCGGCGCACGCGCCGATAAGTGAGGCAGCCGACTTTTCCGCGCGTGCGATTGCCTCGCTTGACAGCGTGCCCGCCTGCTTTAAATCCTGGCCTTACGGGCGCTTAGCTCAGCGGGAGAGCGTTCCCTTCACACGGGAGAGGTCGTAGGTTCAATCCCTACAGCGCCCACCACGAAAAGCTCAGATTTATTAGGCTTTTCTGCAAATCATCAAAATCAGCTCGCGACTGTTCGTGACGCAACGAAGCGCGAACATGACGGCTCAAGTCGGGGAAAATCCGGGGACTTTGATCACCGTTCGTTCGAGATGCGGGTAGGACCAACAAATCGTCATGGTCGGGCACGCCAAGAACGCGACGCTCAGTATCCTACTAGTTGAGCACGCCATGCAGATTCGTCGAAAGGGCGGCTCGCGCCCTCCAGCGCCGTCGCTGAGCTTCGGCAATTCTGGCTCTGCCTCCTGTTGTCCTGGGGCCCACTACCCGCATGATGCACTGGCCTCCGGCTCGGGTTTTGGCGCAGCACTTCGGTCGGAATTTACGCTTCAAAGGCAGCCCTCTGTGCGACAGGCGGCGCTCGAACATCTGCCGACACCAATGCCGTTCACGACAGGCTCCTTCAGAGCACGCGCGTCCAGTTCTTGGGCAGCGTACAACGGTCGTCATTGAACAAATTCCAATGTTTGTGTGGGGCCGGT
>Ga0306924_10000805_pt1 | contig 27355 bp, 18 predicted proteins | sample sta12Can44000111_FD_203756 | JGI IMG/M metagenome (GOLD analysis project Ga0306924, IMG submission 203756) | Lab enrichment of tropical soil microbial communities from Luquillo Experimental Forest, Puerto Rico - statanox.12C.anox.44.000.111 (v2)... | ecosystem: Environmental > Terrestrial >... | reverse complement strand
CTCCAAGCCGTTCTCCTTTTTGGGATTCCGGAAAAGAAGGACGAACAAGCAAGCGGCGCCTACGCAGAAAACGGCGTCATTCAAAAAGCCTTACGGGCAATCAAATCAAAATGTCCGGACGTGGTCGCGATCACCGACGTTTGTCTTTGTGAGTACATGAGTCACGGCCATTGCGGGATCACGCGCATCGATGGCGAACATTTCCATGTCCTGAACGATCAGACGGTCGATCTCCTAGTAAAAACGGCGCTCTCGCACGCGAGGGCGGGCGCGGACTTGGTCGCGCCGAGCGACATGATGGACGGTCGTATCGGTGCAATTCGGGAAGCCCTCGATACGGACGGTTTCACCGACACCGGGATCATGAGCTACGCGGCAAAATTCGCTTCGGTCTTTTATGGCCCATTCCGCGACGCCGCAGAAAGTCCGCCGCAATTTGGAGATCGTCGCTCCTACCAGATGGATACGGCCAACGCCGACGAAGCGTTGCGCGAAGTCGGGCTCGATATCGATGAAGGTGCGGACATCATTATGATCAAGCCAGCGCTTCCCTACATCGACATCCTCTGGCGGGCGAGGGAACGGTTTCGCAAACCGACTGCGGTCTATCATGTCAGCGGCGAGTACGCGATGGTCAAAGCCGCCGCTGAAAAAGGAATCGTTGATGAACGCGCTGCCGTCCTCGAAATCATGACCTCGCTCAAGCGCGCGGGCGCCGACATTATCGTAACGTATTGGGCACACGAGTTGGTGAAATGGATCGGCGGCTGGCCAGTCGCGACGGCGAAACAGAGACGCACAGTCATCTAAAGCGCCTCGCTCTTTTTTGGGCACAGACGCAAGGTTACTCCGCGTGCGCCTTGGAAGTTACTTTACCACGATGTCGTTATCGCGCGGACGTTGCCGCCTATCGTCCGACTCGAAAGCAATCCGTGGCGGCGACTGCGATTTTCGAATGCAAACAAGCCCTGCTCGACCTTCGGCGCGACACCCGATGCACCGCGACCACGCTGCGCCATTTAGAGAAGGTCCACCAGCGCCGCGAAACGTTGGAGAAAAATTTGCGGGTGCACTATCCAACTCTCCGCATTGCCGATTCGCTCTTTGCCGAATTCGATTCGCACAATTTTGAAGCAATTGAGCACCGGGGTTACAAACAGGTCCTGCGGCAAATCCGGGCGCTGCAAAATCGGCTTTTCGACGGGACAAAATTCGAAACTCTTATTCGTTATCGCTGCGCCAATTTGTTCTTTCTGGTTTTGCCTAACGAACTGTTTCGCGAGCCTGAAATTCCTATTGGCTGGGGTGCGTTGATTGAAGCCAATGGCGAGCTCACGCTCGTGCGCAAGCCGGTCTGGCATGAAACGAGCGAGCAAACTCAGATTCAATTCTTGCAGCGAATCGCTGCCGCCGGCACGCGCGCGCTCAATCGGACTTTGGAAATCACCTTCGAACAGATTGCGAGCGCACGCCGTCGCTCTTAGAGGACGGTTGTCACGCTTACTCAGCGAAGGCGGATCGATCTTGTCAGCGCCTGATTAGAGTGAGTCTGGAAAAATTCCGGGATGGTTGCTGAGCGCACGCTATTGCCAGGATCTTCGACTGCGACTCGGCAGAACTGGTCCTCGAAAAGGAGCCGTGATCGCGAATGACTGCTTTGAATCCCAATGACGCTATTCGCAATCAAATCCTTCAATATTTTTATTCCCGTAACGCCGCAGCCATCAGTCGGTTCATGTTCAGCAATCCAACACGATCCTCGAATAATTTCCTCGTGAACCACAGACGGTCCGCGAAATTTAATGCCGGCGCTATCCAAATGACCTCCTGCATGTGCGTCTAAAACACCACTCAGCGTGAGAGCTCCCAGCACCAGCGCGAGCAGAAAAACTCTTAGCCGCAAAGAGTATTGCCATCTCGTCACGGTTGGGTAATTACCAGAATTTCTTAAAACCGAAACAAAATCGCAAACAAACGCGCCATGTGCCGGGCTGAGGTCGCCCAGCTTCTAATTCGCTTGCGACGTTATGGAGTGTCAGAATTCGCCGACTGATCTCGGATCGATTTCGTCATGGCTGATACATCCGCTGTGGCCGTTTCGTTTCTTCTAAATTCTTCCAAGTCTCGTTCCGCTTGGGTTGCGCGTGGATCATGAAAAGCGCTGTAGCAGTCCTTTCGCACCTGCAAGAATTCTTTTTGCCAGAGAACATGGGGCTCGAAAGCTTCAACCGCTGCGTGTAATTTTTCACCGGGAAAATTGCCTTCAACGTAGATGGCGATAGCTAATCGAGTTGCAAGCCGTTCGGGTTCGTTAGTCAAGACGCAGAATGGCTCACGTAGTGCATCAAAAAGAAAATTCGAGGCGATCTTGGACCGATCGGATTTTGCTACTATTTCTACAAGATTGAGGGCTCGCTTGATCAGGTCACGATCTGGCCACGGCGTTTCGCGCAAGCCTCGGATGCATTTTTCAAAGAGATCAGCCGCTTCTTCCGGTCGATTCTGCTGCCAAAGGAGCTCTGCACGAATCGCGTCCGCTTCCCACGGGCAAACTTCGCCCAGCTTGTCGATATAAGCGGAGGCACGGGAATCGCCTTCGTTGGCCAGACACTCCGCTATCATTGCCAATTGCGATAAGGTTGCCGGTTGTTCCGATTGTGCCTGCCATTCTCGCAACGCACCGGGCAGATCACCCGACATGTAGGCAGCGAACGCTGAGACGCGATGTCTTTCGTCAGTGGTGACGAAAATGGCAAGGCGGGCTTCATTCACTCGAGACCAATTCACCTCGCCCTCAATGTGCTGCGGCCGATCTGTCATCGCCGCATGCGAGCTCGCGCGCAAGTTTGCGACTTCGAATCCACCAAAAACACCAGCCATGCGCGCAAAGGCAAATTCGATCACGCTGCGATCGTCCGTGTTCAACGGGACGGGGCTTAGATGCTGCAGGGTGTGAGCCACGGTTTCATTGCCGATATAGTGGCCGAGGAAATCTTCTAGACCAACGCCTCGCCAGGCAGCAGCCAATGCGCTCTTCAATGGTTCTGTCGCTAGGCGCGCACTTATTACAGCAGCGTCGTAATGGACAGGGGAATGTGAGGCCATCAAAAGAATATCGCCGCCAGTCGTTTGCCACGATTCGATGTGGGAAAAAACCGATCCGAGTGTGACATAGAAAATCTGCATGGTGCGTTGATCGATCTCATAGGCCTGCACCCATTGGAAAAACATTCCCCCTGGATTTAGACAACGGTCTACGGATTGATAGTACTCGCGGGTAAAAAGCCCGGCCACGCCGGCGCGATACGGATTTGAGGGCTCGGACACGACAATGTCATATTTTTCCCGCGAAGTGAGCAGTACTTCGCGAGCATCACCGGTAGTGAGATGAAGTTTTGGATTCTGGAGAGCGTTGTGATTCACCGGAGCGCATCGCTCAGCGACTTTGACAATGACCGGCTCGAGTTCGACAACGTCGACGCGTTCCATTCTCGGCACTGCCGCCAGCCACCCTGCGGTGCTGCCGGTGCCCAAACCGACAACGAGCGCTTTAGTCGGGTTCGGGTGCAACGCCACGCCAATCAAGCCGCTCATGATTTGTGTTCCAGCATCACCAATCGCATTACCGTCCGTTCGCCCATTTACGACAAACGCAAGACCACGACCTGCCGTCATGGCAACGCCGCTTTCCACCCCATCGGCTTCCCAGATTGTACGGCGCCGAATCCCTTGCATTACATCTCGCATTTCGTTAGGCGTCGCTTGAAAGACTCTCATACGTCCGAGACCGATCTCGCTATGTCGCCAAAACGCAGTAGGACCGGTTGCCGCCAACATCCCGACTGCGAGAACAGTGACACCAATTGGAATGACACTTTGCTTCGAGTTAACTAGTCGCTGTTTGATTGCGAAGAGCGCTGAAATCGCACAAAGCGCTGCTAGCAGAAGAGTGTCGATCTTCCAAACCCCCAACGCAGAAAACAGAGGAATAAAACCAAATCCGCCAGCCAACGATCCCGCCAATGCCCCGATTGTGTTCCAGGCGTAAGCCGCGCCGGTTTGCGATCCCACCTGCACTTTGCCTTCGCCGAGCAAGGCGATGAGCAATGGAAATTGAATTCCGGCAACTAACGCCGCCGGAAAAATTACGATTAAGCACAACGCGCTCCAAGCGATCACATGGCCATAAAATCCGAGAGTGCCCAATGGCCGCAAAAGCATTGCTGCCATTGCGATGCGGTCGCCGAGCGCATACGGCAACGAGATTAAAAAGGCCTCGGCCCCGCAGGTGGTCGCGAACGCTGCCAGCGATGCAAATCGTTTCAACCCGAAGATGCCATAGACGATGCCACCGACACCGATTCCGAGCAGGGCGATGGCCAGAATCAAACCGAATGAAAATGTCGATCCACCCAGGAGAGGGCCGAGCATTCGATACCAAACCAATTCCATTAGGAAAAAGGCGAAGCCAGCGACTCCGGCTGCCGCGAGAACAAATCCACGACTTGCCGTCGCGGCGACGACTTTGTCCTCAGGAGATGGCGGCTTCGGCGTTTCTGAGATCGCCATTCCCTTTGCCAGTTTCAATGCGATCAGAGCAATCCCGAGATTGACGATGGCAGCCAGCCAAAGTGTGAGTCGATTGCCAAAATTTTCGAATAAATAAAAAGTGCCCATGCACGCGCCTGCGACTGCTCCAAGAGTATTCGCGCCATAAACAAAACCGACGGTGCGTCGTTCCAAATCTTCTCGGGGAACGACTGCGCGGACTGCCGCCGGCAAAGTTCCGCCCATTAGGAAAGTCGGCACCCCCAAGATCAAAGCGGCAAAAAAGAGGCGCACCACGCTGCCAAACAAAATCCCAAGCGTTGCCGTCCCGCCCACTGCAATATAAAGATGCCGCACCGCCCAAATGAGAAAAGGCGACAACGCAGCGCTCGCCGCGATCAAGAGTTCCAACCGGGCGTAGAATGCCAGCGGTTGCGCTTTAGTTTCAGAGCGCTTGCCGAGAATTATTCCACCAACGCCAAGTCCCGCCATGAAGACGCCGATCACAGCTGCGGTTGCGGCGGTGGATGCGCCAAAAACAAGCCGGAATTCCCGCAGCCAGGTGGTTTGATAAATAAGCGCGCAAAATCCCGACCCGAAAAGAAGCAAAGCAACTAACCGCGCACGGCCAACCATAAAGATATCTTGAACGGTGGAGATGGATTGTGACCGAGGGTTCCTTCGAAAGCAACCGACCGAGTCTATTTCGGAACTCGGCCGCTGAATTGCTAAACTCTCGATGACGAGAAGCGTTGCTTAATACCGACCTACCAGAGCCGGCATGTTCGGATTCGCACATTACAGTTGTTTTAACCCGAAGCGCTGACGAATCTATCGATTTCAGGATGAGCAAACGCGCGCAGCCTGTTCTCCGATTTGGCTTGATAGCGGTGTAATCCGGGCCAATCCCAGGACCTCCTGCGTTGCCACTTGTTGCCAAATAGAGTTCGTTTTGCAGCGCATCTTTGCGGATTTCTGCGCAACGCCGTTTTACTGGAAAATGCCGCGATTTACCTATGAAAATCATCCAGCCGAGGGTAAAAGGTGGGACTGGGTCGGCCCGGACTTGAATCCGGAATCAACGTCTGATTAGTAAGTTGCGGCCGGTCATTTCCTTCGGCGGTTCCATTCCGAGCAGGAACAAAAGCGTCGGCGCAACGTCCGCTAAGAGTCCGTCTTCACAGCGGAACTGATTCGCATCTTTGGCCACGTAAACGAAGTGAACCAGATTCGTCGTGTGTGCGGTATTCGGTGAGCCGTCAGGATTTCGCATCTGCTCGCAATTGCCGTGATCGGCGGTGACAAGGCACTTGCCCTCGAGTTCGAGCAGCTTCGGAATTAGACGACTGCAACATTGATCGATCGTTTCGACCGCTTTGATCCCCGCTTTAACAACGCCCGTGTGACCGACCATGTCAGGGTTGGCAAAGTTGAGAATAATAAGATCGAATTTATCGATGCGTTTCAAAAGTTCGTCGGTCACTTCGACTGCGCTCATCTCGGGTTTGAGATCGTAAGTCGCGACTTTCGGCGACGGAATGAGCAATCGTTCTTCGCCCGGAAAAGGTTTCTCGATGCCACCGTTAAAAAAGTATGTGACATGCGCGTACTTTTCTGTTTCGGCAATGCGCAGCTGTGTTTTTCCGGATTTGCTGACCAGTTCGCCCAAAATATTTCGCAGATCTTCCGACGGAAAAACGAACGGTGACGGGAAGCGAACATCATATTCGGTCAGTGAAGTGAATTTAACCTGAATCGAAACTTCGCGATCGAAGCCGTCGAAATCCTTGAACAAAAAAGGTTGCGATAATTGGCGGGCGCGATCCGCTCTGAAATTGAAAAATAAAACAACATCGCCGTCGCGAACACATTGCTCGTTTGCATCAGCGAAGATCAGCGGGGGCATGAACTCGTCAGTCTTGCCCCCTTTATATTGCCGAGCCAACGCCTGTGATGGCGACTCTTTGCAAACTTCTCCGCGACCAAGAACCACTGCATCCCACGCCTTTTTAGTTCGCTCCCAACGTCGGTCGCGGTCCATTGCAAAATAGCGGCCGACGACGCTTACAATGTTCGCACCGCTTTTTTTCAATGCCTGCTCGCATATCTTCAGAAATCCGGCCCCGCCGATCGGCGAAGTGTCGCGCCCATCCGTAAACGCGTGGACGAAAATATCCTCGACACCAGCGCCCTTGGCCGCGTTTGCGAGCGCAATCATGTGATCGTAATGGCTGTGAACACCGCCGTCGGAAACTAGGCCTAACAAATGGAGCCGATGCCCACGCGCCGCCGCGAACGTTTCTTGGGCGACGCTGTTACGCGTCAACTCGCCGGCCGCAATCGCTTTGTTGATACGAGTGAGATCCTGAAGAACAATGCGGCCCGCGCCCAAGTTCAAATGGCCGACTTCGGAATTTCCCATTTGGCCTTCGGGCAAGCCAACGTCCGGGCCGCTCGCGCTTAACTTGCTCCCCGGATAGTCGCGATACAGTTTGTCGTGAAATGGTGTCTTCGCCAGAAGCGTGGCGTCGCCATTTCGCTCCCGTAATTTCTCGCCGCCAGTATTGATGCCCCACCCGTCCCGAATAATGAGCAACACCGGACCGGCCATATGCGCAACCTGCCGATGATTCTAAGGCGCGACAAGCGGTTCTTTCGTTGACAATAAAACACGCCCGCACATACATCGCGATAATGAAGTGGCGCAATCGACTGCTCGCACTCCTGTGCCTCGCTGTTTTCGCCGGGTTAGGCGTCCTTTATTTTCAACACTGGGTCGTTCAAAAACCTTTCGGAATAATCCTTATTATAGGTGAAGGGCTGGCGCCGGAAAGGATCGCGCTGACGCGGGTCTATCTCGGCGGAGCCGACGCACGCTTGACCCTAGATGGAATGCCGAATGTCGCTTTGGTAATGAATTATTCGAGAGACTTCGCGGCTGCAGACCAGGCAGCGGCCGCGAGCGCGCTCGCAACTGGTGTCAAACTAAGCAACCGCTCGTTGTCGGTCGATTCCAATGGCAAAGCGATTCCAACAATCATCGAATTAGCGCGCAGCCGCGGCCGCGCAACGGGCCTAGTCACAAATGGATCGCTCACCAATGCGACGTGTGCTGCTTTCTATGCTCACGCCGGCAACGCAAACGACATCGATCAACTCGCGCGCGAGCTTGCTGAAGGAGGGAAGGTTGACCTTTGTCTCGGAATGAGCGCGGCGGAATTTCTGCCGGAAGCAAAGCAAGGACAACGACAAGACAATCGCGACCTTCTGTTGGAACTGCGCCAAAACGGCTTTGATGTGATCCGCACACGCGCCGAATTAGAATCGGTTCCGGTTTGGAGGCGACCGAAGCTTTTCGGAGTGTTCGCTAACGGCGCCGACGATCGAAGTTGGAATGACCAACCCGCTCTGGCTGACATGGTGCGGCGCGCAATCGAATTACTGCAATATAATGCGCGTGGATACGTGCTAGTCATCGATGCCGCACGAATGCGAAGCGCTGCGGAAACAAATAACGCCGAGAAAACTTTAACCGAAACGGCCGAACTGGATCGGGTGGTGGCAGCGGCACAACATTACGCAGGCGCAAAATCAACAATCATCGTGTGCGGAGATGCAGCGATAGGCGGTCTCCATGCGAATGGCTTTCCGTTTCGTAGAGACAGTGGAATCGCCTTACTCGGACTGAATCCGTCGGGTGAGCCATGGATGACTTGGGCGACAGGTCCAAAAGGCGTTCAATCGTACGGCGCCGCCAAGATTCCGGAAAAAGAGGGGTCCGCAGATTCCAGTACTGGCACCGAAAAGGAGCCGAGCGAGCCGGCCGCGTTCTATGCTAAGTCAGCGCTAAACACGGTGGAGGACGTTGTCGCGTTCGGCATCGGCCGGGGTACAGAAAAGTTACACGGAACAATCGACAATACTCAGATTTTTAAAGCTATCCGGGACGAGCTGTAGAATAAGAGGGTGTTCGCGGCAATTTACCAACGAAAAACCGGCCGCGATAAGTATCCCAAGTTTCGAACAAGAAGATCCACCGTTACAGAAGAGGGTCAGACCGACTAAGCCGATTTTAGAGAGGTATACGCCCGAATGCGTATTATGGCCATATTGTTGATAATTACCATAACACCTGCTGCCACAGCCTGGAACCCAAAGTCGCCTTGGCAACACCATCGAATCCGTCAGACTTGCTTCCCCGACCATGAGCCCCGACAAAGACAACCCAAAAGCTGACCTTCGGATTGCGGCTTGGGTTCTATTCGCGATCACACTGGCAGTCGTGGTTTTTGCCAGAATTCGCTTGCTTGGATTGCCCCTAGAACGCGACGAAGGCGAGTACGCCTACACCGGCCAATTAATCTTGCGTGGCATCCCACCGTATCAGCTCGCCTACAGCATGAAATTTCCGGGCACGTCGGTTGCCTATGCCCTAATGATGTCGATCTTCGGTGAATCAACGAGGGGCGTGCACTTCGGGCTGATTGCGGTCAATCTCATCACGGTGGGATTAGTCTGCGTTGTTGGCCGAAGCTTGCTCGGCGAGATCCCAGGTATCGCTGCGGCGAGCGCGTATTCTGTTTTATCGCTAATGCCGCACGTCTTGGGAACGGCGGCTCACGCCACGCACTTCGTCGTATTATTCAGCGTCGCCGCGATTGCATTACTGATTCGGGCGTTGAATCGAAGATCCACGACGCTGATTTCGGCGAGCGGTCTACTGTTCGGGTTTGCAGTGTTGATGAAACAACCCGGCATATTCTTCGCACTGTTTGGGGCGGCGTATCTTTTTGCTCACGACTACCACGCCCGGCTGAAAGCTCGAGAAATCATACGTCGCAGTTTGCTCCTTGTTATTGGTGTTGCCGCGCCTTTCGTTATCACGTGCTTAGTACTATGGAGCTATGGCGTATTCCACCGGTTCTGGTTCTGGACGATTCAATATGCCGCTCAGTACGGGATCCAGGTTTCCCTTGTTGAAGGCACTCGCATTTTTGGTGGTCGCTTTTTTGCAACGTTAGGAACAGCCTGGCCGATCTGGGCAATTGCAGCCATCGGCCTCGCGATGTGTGTCTTGAGTCCGACACTCAGAGGGTACGCCGGTCTTTTTTTAATAACCTTAACGGTTTTTTCAGCGTTGGCCGTCTTTCCGGGATTCTATTTTCGCCCGCATTATTTTATTTTGTTGCTGCCGGCGATTTCACTGCTGGCGGGAACGGCCATAGCGGCTGCCTTTCACGGTGGAGGTAACAATGCATATAAGTTTCACGTTGCCACATTGTTGCTGTTTATGGCCTGTCTTGTTTGGCCCCTCTGGTCCGAAGCCGACTTTTTTTTTCAGCGACCGCTGCCGGAAGCCAATCGGATGATAAACGGAGCAAATCCCTTTCCGGAGTCGATTAGGATTGGCGAATTCATTCGCGAACATTCGAGTCCCGCTGACACAATCGCGGTGTTGGGTTCGGAACCACAGATCTACTTCTACGCCGGGAGGCTATCAGCAACTGGATATATTTACACTTACGGATTGATGGAGCCGCAACCATACGCCCGCCAAATGCAGGAAGAGATGATTAATGAAATCGAGACGGCGCGTCCAAAATTTCTAGTATTGATCGTCTTAAATAAGTCCTGGTTATCCGGCCGCGATTCAGACCTCACAATTTTCAGGTGGGCAGACTCATACTGTGACGCCAATTACGAAGAAGTCGGACTGATCAATATTTCTGACCAGGGCACAAACTATTACTTTTCGGGCAAACCGCCTGATATGACGCCTACCGCTGAACACATTTTGATTTATCGGCGAAAGACATAACCGATTCGAATGTCGCAGCTTAGCTGGCAGAAATTGCGTTTGCATTGGCCATTTGTGGCCGTGGCACTCGTCGGGTTGGCGTTGGTTCTGTCTGGGTTAGGCAAAGATTATCTGTGGGCTGACGAAGGCGACACCGCGGTTTTTGCCGCAAACATTACCAAATATGGACTCCCAAAGGCCTGGGACGGCGTTACTTTTGTCGATTCGGACAAAGGAGCACGACTTAACCATGAGCTCATCATGGTAACGAGTCCATGGCTGCAGTATTACATGACTGCAGTTTCATTCTTCGCTTTTGGCAAGCACACATTTTCGGCGCGACTGCCGTTTGCAATTGCGGGCTGGCTTACTGTCTTATTTGTGTATCGCCTAGTTTTGCAAACAACTGCCAACCGTTGGGCAGCATTTTGCTCAGCCGCCATACTTGTCGGGTCCGTTCAGTTTCTCCTCTATTGTCGCCAATGCCGCTACTACCCGCTGAGCATGTTACTCACGCTTTTATTAATTTGGATCTTTCTGAGAATGAAGTCTGCGCGGCACTGCGCCTTGTTTGCAGTCGCCGCAATCGTTTTGTTTCACGCGCACCCAATTGGTTCGATTCCAATTGTCGCTTTGGGAGCTTTGACCATTGTTTATCGACCATTCTCGCTCCAACGGCGATGGTTTTGGACGGCAACCCCAGCAATCATCGCGCTGACGGTGCCCTGGATCTTTGTCGGCGGCAGAGGCTACGCCGAAAGCATGGGGAGCGTCCAATCGGTTGCGCAGTTTGCCGGACGCATTGTGCAGTATCTGATCGAATGCGCATCAGTGACACCGCTCGTTGGCGTCGCATTTTTGGCCCTGTTATGCGGTCTTCAAAAACATCGCGACAACAACAATAACGCGTCGCCAGGACCTTCGGCAATCGAACCAAGCCTCGGTGATCAGAGCATGGCGCTGATAGTTTTTACAATCGTAACGCTTCTATTCTACGCATTGGCCATCGGCGCCACGCAACCGGCCGACTCGCTCTGGCGAATTGGAATTCGCTATACGACTCCAATATTTCCCTTACTGGCAATGAGTGCGGGCATTTTGATCGCAAAAATTAGTCGCGGCCGGGTGATTCTTGTTCTCTCGCTGACCGCGGTCGTGGTCTTTACGAAGTCTGCCCAACTCACGCCGTGGATCCTCTGGGGCAAAAACGTCGCCTCCTTCGATGGAAAGGAGGTTATCGAAGCACATTTGCCAGCTGACTTCGTTGAACGCTTTCTAAACACACGCCAGCAGTTGATTTTCGTTTCGGATCTCTTCGAAACCAATCCGGGAACCGTCGCAAAAGTCTGCGGTTTTCTCCAGGATCATGCTCAGCCTGGAGATAGAATAATCACAAACTACGAATGGGAGCCGCTGTATTTCCACACTAGGCTTCCGCAAGCGTTGAAAATTCTGCCGGATTATCCCATTTATCAGGCCGCCAAATCGAAAGACCTTCCAGCATACGTGTTCGATGTCGATCACGCACGCTGGGTGGTTTGGCGTCCGGTTTGGGACGGGTTTCAGGAATATTTCGCCAGCGCAGTCCAACAGGAAATTGCCGACCGCGGTGGGCATATCGAACGGGTTGGCGAGATACCGGAAACTTTGTGGGAAAATCGAGAAAACATTCACTTTCGGCGTTTTTCCGGAGGACATTACTTGTTTCACGGCCCCGAAACTTTTCCGGCCGTGAGCGTTTTTCGCGTCACCTGGCCAAGTGATGGGTAGTCCAAGGCAACGCGACCGCTACTGCTGCCATTGAACTTCAATTGCACCACCTTGTGGCACTTGCTCGTCGAGATGGATCCGGGCACCACCGTGGAAATGTCGAGTTCGTTTCGCTTGAAGTGAACAATCGCGAGTGATGGCAGTAACATGTCCGGCTGGAGCATTGACTAAATCGACTCGCACTGAATCCATGTCCGTACAGTTCAAAATATAAAGCCGGGAAATCTTTTTGCCGCCAAGCTCTACGTCTTCTGTGCTGCGCGATTTCAGGTAAACGAAAGATTCCGTCTTTCCATCAACGCGAACGTTGGGACAAGTGAAATCCACACCAAAGGGTTGGAATTTACCTCGCAGAAGTTCGTCGCGGTGATCGTTGTAAAACTGAATCCATGATTTGAGGATTCGGCGGTGAGACTCAGGCAGGTGTGGAAGATCCAGCGAAAAACTCGGCACACCGCCCATCACCATTGTTGCGCAACTCTTAGCAGCGACAGTGTCTGAGTCCTCCGGTCGCCAGATCGCCGGATCAGGCTTCATCGCCATTCCCGCCCCAAAAGTGCGAACGATGATGCCCAGCAAACGATTGGTATCGGGATCGAATGGCGTGTCGGTGGTTTCGAAGACATTCGCAAACAGCTTGTTGTTGAGATTTGCGTGCTGCAGGCGGTACTCGACAATCGCGTCTCGCTTCACGTGTATAATAGCCTCGAACATGTCGCGCGCACATGAGGTAAAGCCTGCGCCAAGAGATTCGGCAACGTGTTCGTGTGGCGCATTGCAACTGCGTGGGATCGCATCCATAAAATCCATCCAAATCCCGTTTGCGCCGTAATCGCGAATCATTCGGACGCAAATTTCGCGCAGACGCGGCGCTGTGGCCGGATGTGAGGGACAGAGATTGTAATCTTCCTGAGTGGTTCTGAGTTTGGCGTTAGCCAATTCCTTTTCCGCGGCGCTCGCTTCGCCTACCCAAAATGGAGAGGCCCAAAGTTCTACAGTTAATCCCAGTTGCTCGCGCATTCTGCGAATCAAGCCGGCGAAATCTGGAAACTGCGATTTCACAGGAACGTAATCCCCATACGGGCCACTCGGATCGCCCCATGTCCATCCTTTTGGCGTGTTCCATCCAGCGTCGATGAGAAATGTGCGGAGCCCGAGCTCCTTGCAAATCACGGCATTGTCCCATATTCGCTGCTCGAAAATGTCGTCGTTATACGCGTACCACGAGCAGTAAACCGGCTGTAGCGCTGAAGTTGGGATCGGATTCGGCCGGTAAGAACGCGCGACGTCGACTGTGTGCGCGTACTCCTGCGCGACATCAAACCAGTAGCTGTTGTCGATCTTAATGTAGAAAGCGTCCTCCAGCAGCTCGCGCTCGAGCGGACGTTTGGCGTCGGCTGTTTTCACCAGGTCGATCATGTATCGGCCGGATGTTTGCGACAGCTGGGCGGAAACCTTTGTGAGCAATACTTGGTCGATCCAACCAGCGGCTGCGACATTTCGACCTCCCTCGCCCGCACAAAGAATAAAGGGCATCCCAATGTTCGCGGCGGCATCGAATGCCACCGCCTCAGTTAAGGATTTCTGGAAGAGCGAACCGTGAACCTCCACCTGTGTGTGCCAAACACCCCGAATTCGCTCCGATGGCACGGAGAGATCCAATCCGTAGAGCAGTACTTTGTATGGCTCACGATTGTCGCGTTGGACTCGGACCCGAAAGCGCAGCGTGCCGTCTTGTTTGATCGGCTCGATGCGAACTCTGTAGCCGTTTTTCGATTTGAAACTGCGGATCGTCGCCGCCTCGCTTCCGGCAGATTTTTCGCGAGCGAATGCGCCCGGTTCCGGATTCAAATCAAACGACAGCTCGGTCTGAATGCCAGGTGCGAGATCGATCGACAGACGTTCAACAGTTGCAGAAGTTCGGCTCGCAAAGATCGACAACAAGATGCCCAGCGAGAATCCGAATCGCATCCAAAGATCGAAGACCGAGGTTGGCTGCCATCGGTTACAAAATTTGTCGCGTAGACATTGCGCGGCAGATCGCTGTGCAAATGCGCCGCAGCTTAAGATTTTTTGACTGCCAAAAAGCGGTTTGTTCGTTGTGTAGTCGCAATTACAATCGCCCGAACCGTGCAAGACAAGAGCGCAATTGCGGCAGAAGCAGCGACGGATGGAGCGGGTTTGCATCGGTTTTCTCGAGCAGGTGCGTGGTTTTGGGCTGGCCATTATCATTCGCGCCGCGTTGCGAGTGCATTGCGTCGTCTTCAGGAGTGGCACCGGCGACATGGACGATTGGGAAGATCATGCACTGCAGGTGCACAATCGCGGGTTGATCGGTTACTACCACGCGAACGAATTTGCCATTCATCCGCCTTTGATGAGCGCGAAGCTGGAGCGCTCATTCTGCGAATTTCAAGGGCAACCCACACTCCGTTTCGAATTCTTTTCCGGGCGCCATTTGGGATATTCGATGCGGCAAACTGCCTTTTTGCTGTTCTTGCTGCTGCTGGAAAATCGCTGGCGTTTCTTCGCGACTGCCTACTGCTTCGCATCCTCTTTCTTTCAGCTGTTCTTGTTACGCCGATTATCACCTCTCTGCCCACGCTGATTCAGCCTTACAAAATCGTTTTCACAAATGTTTTCTAGCGCACCAGAAATTGCTGATTGATGAAAAGGTCGGACATCATTGGCGCTCTTCGACAACACTGGCCGTTTATAATCGTCGCGGCTGTTGCCGCAATGTTCATATTCACAAATCTCGGACGTGATTATTTGTGGGAAGATGAGGGCGACACGGCTGCACTCGCTGCGAACATTCTCAAATTCGCCGTTCCAAAAGCGTGGGACGGTGCGGCGTTTCTCGATTCCGATCATGGTGCGCGTCTCAACCGCAACTTGGTCATGGTCACTCATCCGTGGATTCAATATTATCTGGCCGCCGGATCGTTCCTTGTTTTCGGTCAAAACACTTTTGCGGCGCGGTTTCTGTTCGCAATCGCCGGATGGATGTCGATCTTGTTCGTCTACTTATTCGTTTGGCGATCGATTGGAAGTCGATGGGCTGCATTTACGGCGGCCGCACTGCTCACGTTTTCGGTGCAGTTTCTCTTGTACGCGAGACAATGCCGCTACTGCTCGCTCAACCTGCTGTTGGTTTGTTGGCTCTTTTGGACCTTTTTTAAGATGAAATCGGCGCGGGATTGCGCGCTCTTCATTCTCGCCGCTGCGCTGCTTTTTCATACGCATCCTTACGGAATTGCGCCAGTCGTCGCTCTCGGTGGTTTAAGTTTCATTTATCGGCCATTTGCAACGCAACGCCGCTGGATTTGTTTCGCTGCGCCGGCAGTCGCGCTTCTAACTTTGCCGTGGCTTGCGCTTTCATCGCTTTCCTCGAGCGGATCGGAATTGAATACGACCTCCGCGCAATCGCTCGGCGAATTTTTCGAACGCTGCTTCCAGGCGTTTATTGAATCAACCTCCGTCACGCCGCTGATCGGAACAGCGATCGTTTTGGCCGTGGTGGTGTTGACGCATCTGGCAAAACGAAAAACGACCCAAAACGAAGTTTCTGGCAGTGCTGCGACAGCGCAGCAAGCGCCCGTACTGTTAGAGACAAACGAGACGTCGATATTGCTTGGTGTGTTTGCGACAGTCGTTCTCTACGGCTTGGAAACAGCGGTTACCCAGTCAAGCGATAGTCTATGGCTTGCTGGAATGCGTTACGCCTCAGCGATATTGCCGTTGGCAGCGATAGCCGCGGGTATTGTTATCGCGAAGATAAGCCGCGGAAATTGGCTGATCTGGACTGCGCTCCTTCTCGTGTTTGAATTCACTAAGCTCGCGCAGCTCACCCCATGGGTTGCCGCGAAGCCCGATGGAGTCATTCACTTCGGGAGCTATTCGGTCGGCGCCCACGTTCCACAAAAGATTATCGATCGATTTCTCGGCTCCGGACTAACGATGTACGTTCGCGACTTGTGGCGCGAAAATCCCGGCACGGTAGAGAAAAGCTGCAAATTTCTGCGCGAAAACGCAAAACCCGATGACATCCTGATTGTAAACTACGGGATGGAGCCGACCTATTTTTATACTCGACTGCCACAAGCCATGGGTATTCAGAGGCAGTATCCCGTTTATGAGCGCGCGCGAGAACTCCGACTGCCGGAGTTTGTTTTCGGGAGCGATCATGCCCGCTGGATTGTTTGGCGTTCAGCTTGGGAAACAGGTCCCGGTTACGCGATCAACGATGTCTTACGCGAAATCACCGAACACGGCGGCAAAATCACGACGGTGTTGCAAATGGAGGAAACGGTTTGGGAAAATCGCGAAGACATCCACTTTCATCGATTCTCTGACGGCAGCTACCTGTTTCCGCGAACCCAAACTTTCCCACCTTCTCGCATTGCCCGCGTCGATTGGCCGGGCGAATAATCGATTTTTGGTCAACGGCTCGTTGGCCCGACTTGACCAGAATCAACGTTAGACGCGCACAACCCTAAGGCGCAACCTGGGCACCAAGAGCATCGCCAGCCATACTGTGAACGCCACAAACAATAGTGTCTGAACCGCCGAGTTGAGCCAGCGAGGCCCAGGACGCATTATTTCCTCTACGGATGGATCGATAAGACAAACTTTTAAGCGAGGCTAAAACGATTCAGGCGGTTGATCGCTCCGGATGTCACGCTGATGCCAGAACCTGATTAGGCGAACATTCATTCGAAACGCAAACCGAAAATTCGCCATGGTTTTTCGCCATGAACCTGCGACGACACGATCATCGCGCCTAGGCTGATTGATCGCTGGAGACCCCTAACATAAAGATGACTAAGAACGAGAAACGATAGCGCCAAAAACCAAAGCGTTTGCTCTCCCTCAAGAAAAGCAATGCTAAGCTGTGAAATCCTTGCGCTTTTCGATTTGGGTGAGGTTTTAAGAACTCGGCGGCAAATTCTCTTCTGGGCCATGCCGCCTCACGTAGCGCACAACGTACTGTGGCGTCCCAGTTTGATCAAGATAGAGTCGCCCCAGATATTCGCCGACCAGACCGAGAATCATTAGTTGAATGCCGGCAAGCAATACAATCGTTCCCAGCACCGTCGGGATCCCAAGCGTAACATTCGGTGTGATCCACAGCCGGTCGATCAAGATGGCAACGAGCGCTACCACGCTGAAACAGGAGGTCAGCAGCCCGACATAAATGGAAAGCCGCAGCGGCTTGATCGAAAAATTCAAAAACGTGTTCAGCCACAGCCGCACTAATCGCCGAAATGTGTAACGCGAGGTTCCGCTTAAACTCGGGCGATGCTCCACCGGAATTTGGCCGATGTTTCGCGTCACGCGATAAATCAAACCGTCAGTATACGGATATGGGCCGCGATACTGGATGATTTGGTCCACCACAAAACGATTGACCACTTTGAAGCTCGAGAGATACAGGTCCTTGGGTTTGTGCAGCATCAACGTCGCAATCCAGTCATTGAAACGACTGCCAAGGTTCCTAAACCACGAATGTTTCTTCTCGATGTAGTGACCGTAGACCACATCGTAGTTTTTGCGCTTCAATTCGTCCAACATTCGGGCGACCTCCTCCGGGGGGTTCTGGCCGTCATCGTCCAACACCGCGATATAACGTCCGCGCGTTTGCTTGAATCCGGCAAGAACAGCGCTGTGCTCGCCGAAGTTGCGACTTAGATGCACGAACACAACGTTTTGTGGAAACTTTTTCGCCAACTCGCCGCAAACTGTTTCACTGTCGTCCTCGGAACCGTCATTGACCAAGACGATCTCGAAGGATGTGGATCCAAATACATTTATCGTGTGCTCGACAAGCGGACCGATGGTGCGGCTGCCGTTATACACGGGAATCACAAGCGATAACTCAGGTTTGGTCGGCATCGGGATGGGTCGGCTTAGAGCAGGGTTGTCCGATTCTGCCAAAAAAGCTGCCGAAAGTTATAGAAAATCTTTTTGCCCGCGACCTACAATCGGCCCATGCCTTCCGACTACGATATTTTCGCGCGCGCCGACGTCCTTGTTACCGGTGGACTCGGTTTTATCGGGTCAGCCCTGGCCCGCCGTCTGATCGAGATCGGCGCACGGGTAACTCTGGTCGACAGCCTGATCCCCGAATACGGTGGCAACCCTTTTAACATCCAGGACATCCGCGATCGGGTTACTGTTGATCTTACGGATGTTCGCAATGCGGCCGCAATGTCATCGCTGATCAAGAAACGTCAGTTTCTTTTCAATCTCGCCGGCCAGACGAGCCACCTCGATTCGATGACCGATCCGGTGACCGACTTAAACATCAATGCCGCGGCGCAGCTTCATATCCTCGAAGCGTGCCGCCTGCACAATCGGGATTTGAAGATTGTTTTTGCCAGCACGCGACAAGTCTATGGTCGGCCACAATACCTGCCCGTCGATGAGAACCATCCGATCAATCCAATCGATGTTAACGGAATTAACAAACTAGCGGGCGAGTGGTATCACCTGCTTTACAACGACGTCTACAAAATTCGCGCCTGCGCTTTACGACTGACCAACACCTACGGACCAGGGATGCGGGTCAAAGATGCACGGCAGACATTTCTTGGCATTTGGATCCGCCGGTTGATCGGACAAAAGTCGATTCAGGTTTTTGGTAACGGAAAACAAAGACGCGATTTCAATTTCGTGACCGACGTAGTGGATGCGCTGCTTCGCGCGGCTGCGAGCGATGCTGCAAATGGTCAGGTGTTCAACCTTGGCCACAGCGAGTGCGTCAGCTTGAAAAAACTGGCTACATTACTGGTAAACCTCAACGGCGGTGGCAACTACGAACTCATTCCCTTTCCTGACGATCGGAAGGCCATCGATATCGGCGACTATTACGGCGACTTTCGTAAGATCGACAAAGCACTCGGTTGGCAGCCCAAGGTGACACTCGAGCAGGGATTGAAGCAAACGCTCGAATATTATCGAGCGAATCATGCTCGTTATTGGGACTAACCAGCCGCGCGCGTGGTCAAGGCTTTTCGCGCGGCTTGAGGGCACGCGCCTTTTCATATTCACGAGCTGCGCGTTCTGTCTCGCCCTTCTGTTGCAAGGCCATGGCTAGGTTATAATGCCCAATGTAATCGTCCGGCCGAACTGCCAATGCTTCCGCGTACTCGCGAATTGCTCGATCGACATCCTCCTTGGCGAGAAACGCATTACCAAGAACAATGTGGGCATCAGGTTCCTTCGGCAGCAGTTGGAGGGCTAGTTCGCACTGCCGAATCGCTTCATCGGTTTGACCCTGCTGAAGGAAGGCGCTACCCAGATTGTAACGCGCTTCTGGGTAATCGGGATTCAATCGAAGTGATTGTTGATACTTCTCGATGGCTCCCTCGATGTCACCTTTCTCGAATTGAACCACGCCGAGGTTGTTGTAGGCCATCCAGCAAGCCGGATTTCTCGCGATCGTCGTCCGCCAGAGCGTTTCCAGATCGCGATACATCGCGGCTTGGTGCCAGGTCAAAAGACTGAGGACAATTAAAATCGTGCCGGCGACGGCGACGACCAGCCAATGCAAGTTCCTCCTTGATCCACCAATCCTCGCCAAGCCCGCGGCGGCGAGAGCGATTGGGCCGATGCAGGCCAGATACTGGTAGTGATCGGCCACAAACGTGAATCGGAACGTGTAAAGCATGGTGAAGCCAAGCAACGGACCCAGTGTGGTTAGAAAGAACAAGGCCGCCACCTCAACGCTTCGGCCGAAGAAACGCCGCAGGTAAAAGATGAGCCAGGCGCCGGACGCAGTGGCGATCAACCAGAGATAGCCAATCGGATTTGCCGGATCAATCCGCCACTGCGGATAAATGAACGTGAGGTTTAAAGGCCATAATATCTTGCCAAGATAAAACCAAATTGCGCGGCTCGCGATCAACAATCGCTCGATTGGTCCCAAGGATACAAGGGTTCGCGTGCCTTGATGATACTTTTCCCACCAGACAGCCACCAGACCGACTCCCACCGCCGCGACGATGAAAGGAGCGATCTCCAAAAGTTCTCTCCGGCCGATCGGTTTTTCCTTTAGCCAGAGAATCAAAAGCAGAGCCGCGGGCAATGTGCAGGCGGTGGATTTCGCCAACAGCGCGGGCAGATAAAATCCGAGCGCCAAAAAATAAACCAACCGCCGACGCCCGCTTGTTGCATCCACGTATTCGATCCAGGTCGATAACGCGAGTAAAAAAAAGAGCCCCATCAGGACATTCTTCAGCTCGGAAATCCAGGCGACCGATTCCACCTGGAGCGGATGGAATGCGAAGATCGTCCCGGCCAGCCACGCGCCCGGCACTTTCAAGCGCGCAAGTATCCACCAAACCAAAAGGGCGTTGGCGACATGCAGAGAAATACTTACCCAATGATATCCGGTGGAATTCAGGTCCCAGAGCCACCGCTCGATTCCCAAGACCGTGTAGGCGAGCGGAAAATATTGCGACGGAGCGTCGAGCGAAAACCAGATCCGACGCAAACCGTCTGGCGCGATCAGCAAATAGTTGTTCGTTACGTAGCGATCATCGTCCCAAATAAATCCGCCATGCCATGCCGGCTGGTAGATGAAGATGGTCAAGCCGCATAGCGCGACAGTGCCCAACAATCCGAGCACGCGCCGGTTCGTGACGGAGCTATCCATTCCGTGCGATATTATTTGAGCCCGTTCAGACTTCCAAAGAGATTTCGGTAGTCACAATTGCAGCTCTGTGCAGACTCGTTTGTTTTGACGATGTCGATGAAGACCCTATCGATTCCAGGATGAGCGACCGCGCAACGCCTGTTTGGAAGCTCGTCGCCATTTTCATTGCAACTCGCTAGTTAGTTTTTGGTCAAACGCTCGGGCAGCGGTTCGTCACCTTCGTTGACGAATCATATGTCTACGCGAACCCGTTCATTAGCAGAGAAGGCGCCGCGGCTGGCGGAGAGTCAAAACAACACTGCGCTCATCCAAACGCTTCAGTCTAACATCGTTCTATTCCGAAGCGCTTCGCCGCTTCGCGATAATCCCCCTGAAGCGAGCAGGCGGCCACGGTCAAGCTTTGCCCTTCGCGGGCTGCCCTGCTCCGTGTTTTTTAATCCAAAAAGCGAACGGCCGAGTCCCCTTTTTCGGGAACTCGGCCGCTGAATTGCTGAAGTTAGGATCCGACTAAAAGCGTTTCTTTATGCCGACGTACCAGAATCGGCCTTTCGGGTTCGTGGTGCTCTCGTCGAAACCGTTTTCGAACGCGGCGGCCACGAACGGCGGCTCTAAATCGCCGACGTTATCCACACCAATTGTAAGGGTGGTGTTGTTGAGCCATGCTCTCCACCCGCACGGATTGTATTCGGCGGTGGAAACCGGCATCACGTTCTTCTCTTTGCCGTCCTTCATCTTCACGTTCTTGCCGCCGTCCTTGGCGTAGCCAGCAACTTCGTTCTGCGCCGCAGGCGGTGGCAGGTTGAACGTGTAGTTTAAGATCAAGTCAACCGTGCACCACTCCCGCACCTTTTCGTGGCCGAGAAGCGGGGGTTCGCCCTTGGGACGCACCTCGGGTATAAACGCTTCATTATCCCAGTATTGGCCGATATAGTGGACGACAACGCCGGTATCAATCCCTTGCATCCACGAGCCCGATGGACCGTCGTAGAACAAACTGGCGTACCAACGATTGTGGGTAAACGAACCGCCACCGTTGACGCCTTGGAAGCCGCCACCGAACTTCCCAACCGCGGTGGTTCGCGGACCACCCGGGAGGAATTGGATATCAACGTCGGCCAGATACGTTTCGTTCCAAGTCGCGGTAAACGTGCCCCAATCGCCGTGGCCAAGGCGCGTAGTATCGAATATCTCAACAACTTCGAAGTCCCATGCACTCAATATTTCCCGGCCAAGGTTTTGAAACGGCGTCAGAAGTAACGTAATTGGTGTCCCGACACCGCCAGCACGCTGTAATTGTGATACGCCTAGGGTCTGTGTCCCAGCCGCGTCAGGTGGAATGTTTTTTGTCTCTTCTATGAGTGTTTGGGGATCCAGGACTGTAGTAAACCCACGGATGTCAATATGGACAAAGTCCGCCGACATGGTTAACCCTTGCAGGGGAGCCCACCACTTACCCGGAGTTAGAACCCCGCCATAGGTGTACTCGTAGGCGATTTCAGGCTGTAAGTGTGGGTTGCCGAAGATATGCTGCTCGACCTGCGGTTCGGTGTTACACGTAGTGCAGGTGTCCTTCACCGCCGGAAAGTTCTGCGTAGTGCCGCCGAACAGTTCAAACAGTGTCGGAGCGTGGAACGCTTCGATGTAGGCCGCACGCAATGTGAGAGACTGATCGATCGGCTGCCAGCGAACGTCCACTTTCGGCCTTTGGGTGTCTCCGAAATCGCTATACCACTCTTCGCGCTCAGCAAAACCGAATTCCAAGCTGTAGGCGCCCGGGAAATTCCAGGTCGGCCCCGTGACTGGAACTCGGACTTCTTCAAAGATTGACCAAACGTCGCGCTGGCCTCGGGTTGCCTGACCATTCGTCGAACCAGTCGTCTGACCGGTCACGGTTAACGGATCGGGCTCATCGTGGAACGTATTTGTGAGGTGCATCCCACCGACTGCGAAACGAACGGCGCCGCCGGGCAGGTTAAACATATCACCGCGTAAAGTGAGGTCTTCAGTCATGAGGACCGTTTCTAAATCGTCGTGCGTCGTAACAAAGACGTTATCAACTACGGTCTTGGTGTTCACGTTATGTCCGAACGGATTGAAGGCTGTCGCCGGATCCGTATCCAGCAAGAACGTGCGCAAGGCGTTGTTATTCACGATTCCGCCGAAGCGCTGAACGCGATTACTATCGTTGTAACGGAAGCCGAACTCCCATTCCCATGTCTTGAGTTGGTCCCAGGCATTGGCGAACTCGCCCAAGTTACCCTTTAAGCCACCGGTAAAGACGTAGGCGTTGGTGGTGATTTTGTCCGTGCGCAAGCCAACCTCCAGCGAGCGGTAGCGGACGCCGGTCGTAAACGCCGTCCCGGCCGGCGCGGCGCTTGGGAGAGAGAAGATCGGAGTGGTACTGGTGAATCCGCCCGGAGAGGTATAGTCGGCCACTGTGAACGGGTTGAACGGATTTTGCGTCGGCACGCTAAAGCCCGCGCTACTAATACCAAATGGATGCGTGGTGTCCGTCCAAACATCCGGGGTAAACGGCGTTGGGGCCAGACCGCCATCCCAAAATTGCCGGAAATATTTGAAATCAGCAAAAACGGTCAGGTATTTGTCACAGAGATCGCGGTCGAACGAACCGTAGAGATATTCACGATCGGTCGGCGCGATGTCCGGCGTCAGATCGGCGAAGTTAAACGAGCTCTTCTCGCTTGTCGCAATTCCCGAGTTTCGGGTCGTGTACTGCGTGTCAGTGAACTGGTTTGCGCTAAAGTGCGGCGTCGGCGTTAAAAGGCCGCTCTTTTGAGGGATAAAAATCCTGGTCGTCACACGGCCCGCCAAGTTGCCGCTGCGACCATCAAACCCACCCCAAGCCGACTTGTCTGCATCGTGCGAAACATTGACGTCGCGCGAGAAAATCGCGGACGCATCATAAATACCCGCATAAACGACGATGTTTGTTTTGTCATCGCCGGTACCCGCGAGCATGTAGGCGGTTCTTTCACCGTAGTCGTTAGCGAAACCAAGATTCGAGTTGCCATAGCTGGCGTAAACCTCCAACCCACGGAAGCGGTGAATCAAAAATACGTTCACCACGCCAGCGACAGCGTCGGTGCCGTAAATCGGAGACGCTCCGTCTTTCAAGATGTCGATGTGATCGATCAACCCCAACGGGAATTGGTTGAAATCGACCGAGTTTGCGTCGGCGGTTACTAAACGTCGGCCGTCCTGCAGTACCAGGGTTTCTTTCGGATCGATACCACGGAGACTGATGCGCGTCGTGCCGTCACCACCGTTGGTATTGTTTTCGGTAGTGTTCGATCCAGTCGAGGCCGGAATTCTCAAGATCAAATCGGTCGGCGTCCGCACACCCAACCGAGTAATGTCGTCACGGCGATAGGTGTCGACAGGGTTCGGACCGACTTCTTCCGCGGTCGGAATATTCGAACCGGTGACAATTACGCGCTCTGCCGTGGCCTCAGCCGCAGCTGGCGCGGCCGCATCCTGCGCGACTAGGACAGAGCTACAGAGCAGAAGCACCCCTGCTACAGCCAACCCACATAGCCCAGTAAATCGTTGATTGAGCAGTTGCTCCTATCTGTAGTCCCGCACCTTTTAAACGAAGCTGCCGATGCCTCACAAGCTTTTACTGCGGCAGGGGCAACTTTAATTTGCCTTCCACCCTAGGCCCTGCACCAGCAAAGTTTGTTTTCGCTATTGTTTCGGAGCGAGAGAGGCGACAATTTGCTCGAAGCGCGGATCTCCACGAAGCGGGTCCCAAAAGGGATCGAGGCGAAGCTCGCCGTATTCGGCGCCAACCGGGATTTTCGCGAGTGTTTTAAGCTGTTCAATAGCCAGGTCGCGCTCGCCAACCTGCGCACAGATCGCAGCATAAAAATAAAGGATGTCTGGACCGTTGACCGCATCTTTTGTGACCGGTACAAGTTCCACCGCACGGCGACCCTCGCTGAGGGCTTCTTGCTTTCGCCCAAGCGCAGCATCGATCAGGCCTAGGAAGCAAAGGTGACCGCTCTCCGCGTCATCATCGGGCTGCGCGCGGACAACTTTGTCCTGTTCCGTGCGCGCGGCGTTGAAAGCTGCACGTGCGGCGCCGCTGTCTCCTTTCATCTGCGCAACCAAACCCTCTGCGTAAGCGCGGTTAAAAATAACAGGTCCACCTCTTGGTGAAACGGTATTGCCCGTAACCGCTCCCAGCGCGCGATCAGCTGCAACAGGATTCCGCAAAAAAAGCGAAAGGAAAAACGTCTCTGTTGCGCGGTCTCTCAAGAATGCAGGGTCATCCATCCCCTTTTCCAGCAGTGCGCGCAGCGCTCCAATATCGACTCGCGCCCATGCATCCTCGTAAGCGCGCCAATGCCGTGGGCGAGACATATTGTTTGGGTCCAAGGCAATGAACCGATCAATAATCGCTCCGGCCTGTCGATAGTCCCGCTGGACGTGATAAGTCATGTAAGCATCAAGGAGAATCCTTCTGTTTCGCGGGTCGAGCTCTATTGCACGCTCCAAGTTACGCACCGCATCACGCCAACGGCCCTGTCTTCGGTCGATGAGTCCACTCCATTCAAAAATTTGTGCGTTGTTAGGCAAGGTGCGGAGGGCAATAGCCAGTTCGTCGCGGGCTCGGTCGTAATCGAAGTAGCCGTTGTAAAGATGGCGAGCCAGGGCAAGGTGCGCTTCGCCTGAATCTGGTTTTAGGCGAAAAGCGCTATCGATTGCGGCCTTTGCCAATGCGAGGCGGTTGGGCGTACGATCGAAGACTTGGAAATAGAGCGCATCGTGCGCCTCAGCCAACCGGCAATATGCGAAAAGAAAACCTGGGTCGCGGGCGACTGCCTGATTGAGCAAATCCACCGCTTGGAGATAATTCTTCCGTTGCTCTTCACCTCCCTCATATGCGGCCTTGTTGATGAGAACCGTTGCGCGAACATGAAGGTCGTAGGCAGCAAGGTCCTTGGTGGGTTGCTCATCAATGGCCGCTTTTTCGCTAGCCGAGATTTTTGCCTGAAGCTCACTTGCAATTGATTGCGCTATCTCGCTCTGGATTGCAAACACGTCAGCAAGATCACGGTCATAAGTCTGGGCCCAGAGATGTTTGTCAGTGCGCGTATCGACCAGCTGCGCGTTGACGCGCACTTTGCCGCCGGCACGCTGAACGTTTCCTTCCAATACATGAGCGACTCCAAGTTGCTGGCCAATCTCGCGCAGATTGCGGGGGTTGCCGGCTTTGTAAAGCATGACGGAAGTGCGGCTGATCACTTTCAAATCGGCCACTTTTGCTAGATCGCTTAGAACTTCATCCTGCATGCCATCGGCGAAGAAAGCGTTTTGCTTCTCCTCGCTGAGATTCTCAAACGGCAGCACGGCGATGCTCTTGTACGGAATCGACCCCACCGCGCTTTCGAACCTGCCTTGCGAGCGGCGAAGCATCCAAAATCCAACACCGAGTGCCGCTATTAGGAGCAGCGCCGCGATGGCGGCAGATTTAACCCGGAAGGCCGCTTTCGCTTGCCTTAACTTTTCTGGCAGAGCTGAATTCCCGAGTTGGTCCGTATAGAGATTAACAAGTCGGATCTTGGCTCCATGCTTGACTTTGACTTCTCCGACGTTGTGTAAATGCGATCGCCAGTGAGCATAGTGCTCCAAGTCTTCCGCAAAATGTTTGGACAGGAGAATATGGCCGGCATCGCCGCACGACATGACCCGCTGCGCCACGTTAATTCCAGCACCAGCAAGATTGGCCTGATCGTTCACATCCGCGACTGGATTGACCGGGCCACTGTGAATACCCATGCGCAGTTTGAGTTGCGGACGGCTTTGCAATTTCTGGCTGATTTCAAGAGCGCACTCCACGGGTGCTTCCGGATTGTTGGTAAAGACGAGCACCATGCCGTCGCCGGTCGGTAATCGTGTCAGCTTGCCCTCGGCTTGGGCGGCCTGGAATTGCTTTGTCTCTCGAACAATCTGATTGAGTTCTTGAACCAACTCTTTCTGCTCATCGGCGAGCAGCTTTGAGAATCCAACAATGTCGAGGAACAAGATATGCCCGACCTCTAGATGGAGATGCGGCTTGAGCTCCGAGGACATGTTTTGTCCCGCCCTAGGGAACGTAGGGCATGGTTACTATGTAGACTCCGACTGTCGAGAGCAAACGTGGCAAGAAAAGCGGAAATCGAGCCCACTGAATGGGACGAAACAGAGTGATTTCCATTTCACGCCATCAGGCAACTAGACGTTCGCCTGAACATGAGCGACATTGAACCTCAAATGCGCAACAAAATCTCTTCGGCGACATGGGAACAGGTAACGGTCGCTCGCGCATATTCCGGCTTAGACGAATCGCGCAACCGCAGCATAGGAGCTCTTCCTATGCTCGCTCACTCGACGCGCGAAAATAAATATCCATGACAAACCCTTAAACTCGAACACAACCCCAGCGCGATCCTCACTAGCCACTGGAGAAACCTAATAACACCATGCCACGCGCAATTTCGAAAGCTGTCTGGGATCAAATTAAGATCGCTCGCGCCGCCGGAGCGAGCTATGGAGAACTGGCCGAGCGCACCGGCATT
>Ga0306924_10000804_pt1 | contig 27358 bp, 22 predicted proteins | sample sta12Can44000111_FD_203756 | JGI IMG/M metagenome (GOLD analysis project Ga0306924, IMG submission 203756) | Lab enrichment of tropical soil microbial communities from Luquillo Experimental Forest, Puerto Rico - statanox.12C.anox.44.000.111 (v2)... | ecosystem: Environmental > Terrestrial >... | reverse complement strand
CTATGCCTGTCAGAGAAAGGACCCGGCGGCGCGCGCATGACAGTGACCGATGCGCAGGTGGAATGGCTGGAGCAGCGGATCGATGAACTCAATGCCGATCTTGCGCCATTGCGGTCCTTTATCCTGCCGGGCGGCAGCGCGGCCGCTGCGTACCTTCACCTTGCGCGCACGGTTTGCCGCCGTGCCGAGCGGATCATGGTCGAGCTCAACGACAAGCCAGGCGAAGGCGTCACGCCCGCGGCTCTCAAATACGTCAATCGGCTCTCCGATTTTCTTTTCGTCGCAGGCAGGCACGCCAACAACAAAGGGACATCCGACGTGCTGTGGCAGCCGGGCCAAAACCGGTGATCGGAGAGACCTTCCATGGTCGTGCCGATCTATGACGACAATCCATTCGGCCCGCCGGTGAAGCCGGTGGTGACCTGGGGGGTGATCGGTCTCAATCTTGCGATCTTCCTCTACGAGGTCGGCGCGAGCCAGCTCGCACTCGATCGCATGATCGACACCTTCAGTCTCACACCCGCCGCCTTGATCGGTGAAGTCGGCGCGCGGGGATGGGTGCCGGCTCTCGTCACATTGGCCACCTACCAGTTCTTCCACGCCGATATCGTTCATCTCCTCGGGAACATGATCTTCCTATGGGTGTTCGGCGACGACGTCGAACGGGTGCTCGGCCGCGCCCGCTTTCTCGTGTTCTATCTGCTCTGTGGTGTCATCGGCGGGCTCGTCTTCGTCGCCAATGATCCGCATTCCACGATCGAGCTGATCGGCGCGTCGGGGGCGGTCGCGGGTGTTGTAGTCGGCTACGTCATGCTGCGGCCCTGCGCCAAGATCACGGTTCTGATCGGCATCATTCCGCTGCGGATCAGCGCATATTGGGTCGTCGGCCTGTTTGTGGTCAGCCAGCTGTGGAATCTGGCCGCGTCATCGAAGAGCGAGGTTGCCTATTGGTGTCACTTCGGCGGCATGGTCGGCGGCGCTGTCCTTTTCCCGTTGCTCAAACCGCGGGCGGTCAGGTTGTTTCAATGCCTGCAGCCGGTGCCGGACACCGTAGTTCAAATCGGCCCCCAACGCGCAGGCCGGACGGCGAGGCTGACCGACCTCCGTTGACACCGCAAGGTAGCGGCCATTAGGTTGCCGCCGTCTTTGCCGGGCAGCTGGGCCGACGCCTCGTCGAGAGCGGTTTTTCATGAAAATCCTGGTGCCCGTGAAGCGGGTCGTCGACTTCAACGTCAAAATTCGCGTCAAGAGCGACGGCAGCGGCGTCGAGCTGGCGAACGTCAAGATGTCCATGAATCCGTTCGACGAGATAGCCGTCGAGGAGGCACTCCGGCTCAAGGAAAAGGGGCAGGCAACCGAGATCATCTGCGTGTCGATTGGTCCGCAGCAGGCGGCCGAGACCATCCGCACCGGGCTTGCCATGGGAGCCGATCGCGGCATCCTCGTGAAGACGGATAAAACGCTCGAGCCGCTAGCGGTGGCGAAGATCCTCAAGGCCGTTGTCGAGCAGGAGAAGCCGGGCTTGGTCATCATGGGCAAGCAGGCGATCGACGATGACTGCAATCAGACCGGCCAAATGCTGGCGGCGCTCACCGGCTGGTCGCAGGGCACCTTCGCATCGAAATTAGTGATCGAGGGCGGCGGCGTTTTGGTCACGCGCGAGGTCGACGGCGGTTTGCAGACCGTCAGGCTCAAAAGCCCGGCGATCGTGACCACCGATCTGCGCCTCAACGAGCCGCGCTATGCAAGCCTGCCCAATATCATGAAAGCGAAAAAGAAGCCGATCGACGAGAAGACGCCCGAATCCTATGGCGTCGACATCACACCGCGCCTCGAGGTGCTCAAGACCACCGAGCCGGCAGGCCGCAAGGCGGGCGTGAAGGTAAAGACGGTGGGTGAACTCGTCGACAAGCTTAAGAACGAAATGGGGGTCATCTAATGCCGCATTCGGGCCTTTGCCCGCCGACGGACGAGACGACGGCTGAGATGACCGATCTACTGCCATGACCTCCCTCCTCATCGCCGAGCACGACAACAAAACAATCAAGGACGCGACCACCAAGGCGCTGACTGCTGCCAAGGCGCTCGGGCAGGACGTGCATGTGCTGGTCGCCGGGAAGGATTGTCGCGCTGTCGCCGAAGCCGCGGCCAAGCTTGACGGCGTGGGTAAGGTTCTGCTTGCCGATAGCGCCGGCTACGAGCATATGCTGGCGGAGCCGACGGCGGCGCTCATTCAATCGCTGGCGAGCAACTACGATACCATCGTTGCGCCGGCAACCACGACCGGCAAAAACATCATGCCGCGCGTGGCGGCCTTGCTCGACGTCATGCAAATTTCCGACATCGTGAAGGTGATCGCGCCCGACACCTTCGAGCGGTTGATTTATGCCGGTAACGCGGTGCAGACCGTGCGTTCGAAGGACAAGACCAAAGTGCTCACCGTACGTACCTCCACGTTCCAAGCGACGGGTGCGGGCGGTTCGGCGCCTATCGAGCAGGTCGCCGCTGCCGCCGATCCGGGCCTCTCCACCTTCATCGGCGAGGAGCTATCCAAATCGGAGCGGCCCGAGCTCACCTCGGCGAAAATCATCATTTCGGGCGGGCGGGCCATGCAAAGTCGGGAAAATTTCGCTAAATATATCGAGCCGGTCGCCGACAAGCTTGGTGCGGCGGTTGGGGCGTCCCGCGCGGCGGTTGATGCCGGTTATGCCCCGAACGACTGGCAGGTCGGCCAAACCGGCAAGGTCGTGGCGCCGGAGCTTTATATCGCGGTCGGGATTTCGGGCGCGATTCAGCATCTCGCCGGCATGAAGGATTCGAAAGTCATCGTGGCCATCAACAAGGATGAAGAAGCGCCGATCTTCCAGGTTGCCGATTACGGACTGGTCGCCGATCTCTACCAGGCGCTTCCGGAATTGGCGGCGGAGCTGGGCAAGCTCGGCCGTTGACGATCGTGCAAAACATGACGTTGCGGCGGGCATCGGTGTAGAACAGGCGGAAGAACATGATCGAGGTCAAAGAGCGCCCAAAATCCCGTTCCGGCAATACCGCGTTTCATATTCGCAAGATCGGGGTGATCGGCGCCGGGCAAATGGGCAGCGGCATCGCGCATGTCAGCGCGCTGGCCGGACTTGACGTCAAGCTCAATGATCTTAACGCCGACCGCATCAAGGCCGGCATTGCGACCATCAACGGCAACATGGCGCGCCAGGTGAGTCGCAAGCGCATCACTGAAGAGGAACGGCAGGCCGCGCTCAAGCGCATCACGCCGGCCGAGACGTTTGACGCCTTCGCTGACTGCGATCTCGTCATCGAGGCCGCGACCGAGAAGGAGGATATCAAGCGCGCCATCTTCGCCAACGTGTGCCCGGTGCTCAAGCCCGACGCCATCATCGGCAGCAATACGTCGTCGATCTCGATCACCCGGCTCGCCTCCGCGACCGACCGGCCGGAGCGCTTCATCGGCATTCATTTCATGAATCCGGTGCCGCTGATGGAATTGGTCGAGCTTATCCGCGGCATCGCCACCGACGATGCCACATTCGACACGACCAAGCAGTATGTGGCCAAGCTCGGCAAGACCATCGCGGTGGCGGAGGATTTTCCCGCCTTCATCGTCAACCGCATTCTGTTGCCGATGATCAATGAGGCGATCTATACGCTCTATGAAGGCGTCGGCAATGTCGAGGCCATCGACACCGCCATGCGGCTGGGCGCCCACCATCCCATGGGACCGCTCGAACTTGCCGACTTCATCGGACTAGACACCTGTCTCTCGGTCATGCAGGTGCTGCACGAAGGTTTGGCGGATTCGAAATATCGCCCATGCCCGCTGTTGGTGAAATATGTCGAGGCCGGTTGGCTCGGCCGGAAAACCCAGCGCGGCTTCTATGACTATCGCGGCGAAAAACCCGTACCGACGCGCTGACCGTTTCTGGTGCGCCAGCGCGTTCTCTCAGTCCCGAAGCTCGCCAGCGCCTTAGCGCCTAAGCGCCGCCGTCACCAGCTTCAACGCATCCTCGCTCGCCCATTCGGCGGGGCCTGCGATCGTGCCGATCTCGCACCCGGCGGAATCGATCAGCACCGTCGTCGGCATCCCAGCGGCGCGTCCCGCCATCTTCAGGCCCTGAAAAACTTTGGCGCTGCTATCGGCATAATAGCTCAGCCGATCGACGCCGACCTCCTTGAGCCAAGCGCGCGGCTTGTCGGAATCGCGGGTGTCGATATTGACCGCGACCACCTCGAACGCCGGCCCGCCGAGTTTTCCCTCGAGCGCGTCGAGCGCCGGCATCTCCTTGCGGCAGGGGACGCACCAGGTGGCCCATAAGTTGAGCAGCACCGTTCGCCCGCGCCAATCGGCGAGGTGGCGCTCCGTCCCGGTCGCGTCGCGGAACGACAGATCGGGCAGGCGCAGCGGTCGATCGGCGACCGTGAAAGCGGCCACTTCCCCGCGCGCGAGCGGCGCCAGGCGCTGAGCCAGTTCGGCCGCGGGAGCGCACGCGGCGTCTGCCGGATTGCGCTTCAACGCTCCGATCCCGTATACCGCCGCCAACCCGATGGCGATGCCGGCGATAGCGGCGGCCGCGATCTTGGTAAGCCGCCGCTGGGAGTGGCTTCGCGTTGTAATTTCGGGTTCAGTCATAACGGGCGAACCTCGGTAGACGTGCCATGAGCAACAAGATGTGGGGTGGGCGTTTCCGCACCGGCCCCGACGCGGTCATGGAGGAGATCAACTCCTCCGTTGATTTCGATCGGCACCTCTTCCGCCAAGACATTGCCGCGAGCCAGGCCCACGCCGCGATGCTTGCCAAACAAGGCATCATCACCGCCGACGATGCCCGCAAGATCGCTCACGGTCTAGACACGATCCTGTCAGAGATCGAGAGCGGCAAGTTTAAGTTCAAGCGGGCGCTCGAGGACATCCATATGAACGTCGAAAGCCGGCTCGCCGAGTTGATCGGCCCCGCGGCGGGGCGGCTGCATACCGCGCGATCTCGCAACGACCAGGTCGCAACCGATTTCCGACTATGGATCCGGGCGACGATCGATTCCATCGATGCGGCGCTCGCCGCCTACCAGCGCGCACTCGCGGAAAAGGCGCTCGAACACGCAGCGACCGTGATGCCGGGCTTCACCCATTTGCAGGTCGCCCAGCCCGTGACCTTCGGCCATCATCTCCTTGCCTATGTGGAGATGGCCGCGCGCGACCGCGGCCGATTCGCGGATGCGCGCAAGCGCGCGAACTTTTGCCCACTCGGTGCCGCAGCGCTCGCCGGCACCGCGTTTCCGATTGACCGAGCCATGACAGCGAAGGCGCTCGGCTTCGCCGCGCCGATGGCGAATTCGCTTGATGCGGTCTCCGACCGCGATTTCGTGCTTGAGACGCTCGCTGCTGCCGCCATAACCGCGGTGCATCTGTCGCGCTTCGCCGAGGAAATCGTGATCTGGTGCTCGCCGCTCGTCGCCCTCGTCTCGCTCTCCGACCGCTTCACCACCGGCTCGTCTATTATGCCGCAGAAGCGCAATCCGGATGCCGCCGAACTCGTCCGTGCCAAGACCGGGCGCATCATTGGAGCGCTCGAGGCGCTGCTGATCGTGCTGAAGGGATTGCCGCTTGCCTATCAAAAGGACATGCAAGAGGACAAGCAAGGCGCTATGGACGCCCTTTCCGCGCTGACATTGTCGATTGCCGCCATGACCGGCATGGTTCGCGACATGGCGCCTGACGTGGCACGTATGCGTCAGGCCGCCGGCGCAGGTTATTCAACCGCCACCGACCTCGCCGATTGGCTGGTGCGCACGCACAAGCTGCCGTTCCGCGAGGCGCATCACGTCACCGCGCGTATCGTCGCCAAGGCGGCGGCGCAGAATATTCCGCTTCATCAACTGCCGCTCGCCGCCATGCAGGCGATCGAGAAGCGCATCGCCAAGGACGTCTTCGCGGTGCTCGACGTGGACAATTCGGTGGCAAGCCGTGGCAGTCCGGGAGGGACCGCGCCGAAGAACGTACGCCGGGAGGCCAACAGGTGGCTTAAGATCCTGGCAAAAAAGCAATGATAAACTCTCTGTTCCACGCAGGCGGCGGGGTTTGGCCATGTTGTCGCCTCGCGCGTGCGATCTGCTATGCTGTCGGCGATTGAGGAGTGCTTGAATTGAGGTCTTTATTCGACCTGCGCCTCGTCCGGATTGCTGCTATCGGCGCGCTCGTCGCCGCGGGCCTTGCTGGGTGCGGACGTAAAGGCGGGCTCGACGCGCCGCCGGGAGCGACCGCCGCCGAGACCAGCCCTTCGCGGCCTGACCTCGAGCCGGCAATCGGGCCCGACGGCAGGGTCATCGCGCCGTCGCAAGGACCGAAACGGAGCACGCCCATCGATTGGCTGCTCAACTGAGCCTGCACCATGCACCATTTTGCCTATCGCAACGGCGTGCTTCACGCCGAGGCGGTTAATCTCGTTGATCTCGCGCAGGCGGTCGCGACCCCATTCTACTGCTACTCGACGGCGACGCTCCGGCGCCACTACGAGGTGTTCGCGGACGTTTTTAGCGACGTCAGCGCGCTCATCTGCTACGCCATGAAGGCAAACTCCAACCAAGCCGTGATCAAGACCCTCGCCGAGCTCGGCGCCGGCGCCGACGTGGTATCGGAGGGCGAGCTTAAGCGTGCTCGGGCAGCCGGCATTGTGCCGGACAAGATCATGTTCTCCGGCATCGGCAAGACCGCGACCGAGCTCGCGCTGGCCGTCGATGAAGGCATTCTATGCGTCAACGTTGAATCCGACGCCGAGCTGGAGCTGCTGTCGTCGATCGCCAAGGGCAAGGGCCGCACCGCCCGTATCGCGGTGCGAGTCAATCCGGACATCGATCCCAAGACCCATGCCAAAATCGCGACCGGCAAAGCTGAGAACAAGTTCGGCATTCCGATCAGCCGCGCGCGTGAGGTCTACGCCAAGGCGGCAAAACTTCCCGGCATCGAGGTGACCGGCGTCGACATGCATATCGGCAGCCAGATCACGGAACTCGAGCCGTTCGACGATGCTTTCGCGCTGTTGTCGGATTTCGTGCGAACCTTGCGCGCCGACGGTCACACCATCAGCCATATCGATCTCGGCGGCGGTCTCGGCATCCCCTATCGCGACGACAACGAGCCGCCGCCGCATCCCGAGGCTTACGCCGCGATGGTCAAGCGCGCGACGCGCGACCTTGACTGCACGCTTATCTTCGAGCCTGGGCGCCTGATTGTCGGCAATGCAGGCATCCTGGTCACGCGCGTGCTTTATCTCAAGCATGGCGAGGCTAAGACCTTCGTCATCGTCGACGCCGGGATGAACGATCTCATTCGTCCCACGCTCTACGAAGCGCACCATGACATCCGTCCGGTACGCGAACCGCGCCCCGATGCCGCGCGCATCATTGCCGATGTGGCAGGGCCGGTATGCGAATCCGGCGATTTCCTGGCGCTCGAACGCGACATGGCCGAGCCGCGACCCGGCGATTTGCTCGCAGTGATGACGGCCGGAGCCTACGGCGCGGTCCAGGCCGGCACCTACAACACCCGCGCCTTGGTGCCGGAAGTCCTTGTTCGAGAAAACGAATGGGCGCTGGTGCGGCCGCGTCTTGAGGTTTCGGACCTGATCGCGCTCGACCACCTGCCGCCTTGGCTCTGAACCCTGCGTGAAGGCGCCGAACCTTCTCGCGCCGACGTCGTTTTCATATGCCTTCCTTTTGCCCGCTGGCGGGTGTGGGGTGACATGTTAATATCAGCAGATTCTCTTTTCTGGAGATGGGCTTGACCGCTCGGCCCGCCGACGCCGCGACCCCCGACCCGCTCTCTGCGCAGGAACGCGCGGGCGCTGACGCGCTCACGCGCGCGCTGAGGCGTGCGCGCTGGACGATTTTCTGGGAACGATTGTGGCCGGCGCTGGCATCGATTGCGACGGTCATTGGGTTGTTCCTTGCGGTCTCGTGGCTGGGCCTATGGCTTTGGTTGCCTCCGACCGGGCGGGCCATCGGTCTCGGACTCTTTTTCCTGCTCACTGCGGCTGCGTTCGCGCCGCTATTGGCGCTGCGCGTTCCGAGCCGCGCCGAGGCTCTGCGACGGCTCGACCGCAATTCCGGCTTGCCGCATCGGCCAGCCACCGCGATGGCCGATGAGATTGCGGCGCCGACACATGATTCTTATTCGGTCGCGCTGTGGCGTGCCCACATCGAACGCGTGCTGCGTGCGTCCAAGACGCTCAAAGCCGGGACGCCGATACCGCGGCTCGCGCTGCGCGATCCGTTGGCCATGCGTGCTTTGGTGACGGTGTTGGTGGTCGCGACGTTCTTTGCTGCCGGCGGCGAACGCATGAAGCGCATCGCCGCCGCGTTCGACTGGCAGGGCGTGATGCTGCCGGCCAATTTCCGGGTCGACGCCTGGGTAAGCCCACCTCCTTACACCGGTCGTCCGCCCGTGATCTTGCCGGGCCTGCGTGCGGGCGAGCCGGTGCAGACCGCCGCCCCGATGTCGGTACCTGCTGGGAGCACGCTAGTTATCCGCGCGACCGGAATTCGTCTCGATGTGACGGCAAGCGGCGGCCTCGCCGAGCCTTCCTCGGGCGGCCAAAGCAACAACGCCAAGGGTTCCGAGGAGCGCCGGTTCGTGATCAACGAGGCCGGCTCGGCCACCGTGCGCGGTGCTGCTGCGAGCGATGTAACATGGCAGTTCACCGCGATTCCCGACAAGCCGCCGACCATCTCGCTCGCCAAAGAGCCGGAGGGCCAGGCGCGCGGCGCGTTGCAACTCGCCTACAAGCTTGAGGATGACTACGGCGTTGTCGGCGCGCAAGCGATGTTCAAGCTGCTCAGCAACGAGGGCACCAACGGCCACTCCGCGCGTCCGCTCTATAGCGCGCCCGACTTCGCGCTCGTGCTCCCCCAGGCCCGCACAAAGAACGGGGTCGGACAGACCACCAAGGATCTGACGGAGCATCCGTGGGCTGGTACCGACGTAGCGATGATTCTGACCGCTCGTGACGAGGCCGGCAACGAAGGCCAGAGCACGGCGTTCGAATTTCGCCTGCCGGAGCGGCCGTTTTCGAAACCGATCGCCCGCGCACTGGTCGAGCAGCGGCGGACACTGGCGCTCGACGGCGATGCCCAGGCCAGCGTGCTGACGGCGCTCGACGCGCTCACGCTGGCGCCCGAACATTTCAACATGGAGAGCAACGTCTATCTCGGCCTGCGCTCGATCTTCTGGCAACTCTCGCGCGCGAAAACCGACGATCAATTGCGCGAAGTCGTTGCGCGGATGTGGGATATGGCGGTGCATCTGGAGGATGGCACCGTCTCCGATGCCGAGCAGGCCTTGCGCGCGGCGCAGGAAGCGCTGCGCCAGGCGCTCGAACGCGGCGCCAGCGACGAAGAGATCAAGAGGCTCGCCGACCAGTTGCGGGCGGCGCTCGACAAGTTCTTGCAGGCACTGGCGGAGCAATTGCGCAAGAATCCGCAACAGCTCGCGCGGCCGCTCGATCCCAATGCACGGCAGCTCCGCCCGCAGGATCTGCGCAATATGATCGACCGGCTCGAACAGATGGCGCGCTCCGGCGCCAAAGATGCCGCGCGCAAGATGCTGCAGGACCTCCAACAGATGCTGGAGAATCTGCAGATGGCCCGTCCTGGGCAGCAGATGGAGGGTGACGGCGACGACGACATGATGTCCGCGCTGGATGAACTCGGCGACCTCATCCGCAAGCAGCAGCAATTGCGCGATCGCACGTTCCAGCAGGGTCAGGATCAACGACGCGACCGCCAACGCGGACAGCGCGGCCAGCAGGGCCAAGAAGGCCAGCAGGGCGACCAGATGGGCGAACTGCAGGGAAATCAGCAGGCGTTGCGCGATCAACTCAACAAGCTGATGGAAGAGTTGCGCAAGAAGGGTTTCGGCCAAGGCCCGCAAGGGCAGGGAGAGATGGATCAGTTGGGCCGCGCCGGCGAAGCCATGGGCGATGCCGAAGGCCAACTTGGAGAAGGCAACGCGGATGGTGCGGTCGACTCGCAAGGCCGCGCGCTCGAAGCATTGCGCCGAGGCGCACAGAACCTCGCCCAGTCGATGCAGCAGCAAGGGATGTTGGGCCCCGGTCCTAATGGGCAGCCCGGTCGACTCGGGCTGCCGCGCGCGCAACAGGACACGGACCCGCTCGGCCGACCGTTGCGAGGGCGTGATTACGGCGACGACACCACGGTCAAGGTGCCGGGGGAGATCGACGTGCAGCGCGCGCGGCGTATCCTTGAGGAATTGCGGCGCCGCTTCGGCGAGAACTTCCGCCCGCAGCTCGAGCTAGAATATATCGAGCGGCTGCTGCGGGATTTCTAATAAGCTAAACAACAAATGCGAGAGGGCGGACGACATCGCTTGTCCTCCGGCGTTGCTGATCCCTCTGCACCAAGGGGCTTCCTATCCGCTCAAAGCGCAGGCTTGACCGCGGCGGGAGGTCGGTTAACGAATTCGCAAACCATAAGCGCCCAGCCTAGGCCGCGCGTTTTCCGTCGGCGGGCATCGCTCTCTGGGGAGAGGCAGGGTGGTCCGGTTCGAACATGTGGGCTTACGTTATGATCTCGGCGCCGAGGTCCTGCGCGATCTAACGTTCCGTGTCGATCCCCGTTCGTTCCAGTTCATCACCGGGCCTTCCGGCGCTGGCAAGACGTCGCTTCTGCGTCTCTTGTTCCTTTCGTTGCGGCCCACGCGCGGACTGGTGACCCTCTTCGGCCACGATAGCATGACGCTGAGCAAGGACGCGCTGGCAACGCTGCGCCGCCGCATCGGCATCGTATTCCAGGACTTCCGGCTGCTCGATCATATGACCACCTTCGAGAATGTCGCGTTGCCCTTGCGGGTAATCGGTCAGGCGGAAAAAAGTTATCGCGATGAGGTGATCGAGCTCTTGGATTGGGTCGGGCTGGGCGATCGTATCTCCGCGCTGCCGCCGGTGCTCTCGGGCGGAGAGAAGCAGCGCGCCGCCATCGCGCGGGCGGTGATCGCGCGACCACAGCTCCTGCTCGCCGATGAGCCCACTGGCAATGTCGATCCCAACCTGGCGAAACGGCTGTTGCGGCTGTTCATCGAGCTCAATAAGTCGGGGACTGCCGTTGTTATTGCTACCCACGACATCGCGCTAATGGACCAGATCGACGCGCGCCGCCTGGTGCTGCACGAGGGTCGTCTGCATGTCTACGACTGACGGGACGATGCAAGCGGACGAAAAACCAGATGCGCTCGGCGCGCTTTCGGCGCGGATGCTGCCGGGCGCCGAGACCCCCATCGTGCCGCGGGCTACGATTTCCGGGCGCGCCCTGCTCGGGGTCATCGCCATAATGACCTTTCTGGCCTCGCTCACCACGGGCGCGGTGATGCTGGTGCGTGCCTTGGCGAACGAATGGCAAGCCGACGTAGCGCGTGAGGTCACGATCCAGATCCGGCCGGTGACCGGTCAGGATATCGAGATGGAGGTGGTCAAGGCGGCCGTCATCGCGCGCGCATCTCCAGGCATCGCCGAGGTGCGGCCCTATTCCAAGGAAGAAGCGGCGCGCCTGCTCGAGCCATGGCTGGGAAGCGGATTACAGATCGATGATCTGCCGGTTCCGCGCCTGATCGTCGTGCGGATCGCGCCTGGCGCAACGCCCGATCTTGCGCAGCTGCGCCAAACCCTCGGCGAACAAATCCCGGGCGTGAGCCTCGACGACCATCGCAGCTTCCTCGATCGCATGCGGGGCATGTCCCGAGCAGCCGTCGTCCTCGGTATCGGCGTGCTCTTGCTCGTATTAGTCGCCACCGTGCTTTCCGTTGCATTCGCAACCCGTGCCGCCATCGCGACCAATCGTCCGGTGATCGAGGTGCTGCATCTCATCGGGGCTAAGGACAGCTTCATTGCACGGCATTTCCAGCAACACTTTCTGCAATTGGGATTGAAGGGGGGGCTGATTGGCGCAGGGTGCGCCATGGCACTGTTCGCCGTCGCCGAATTAACAACCAGCTGGTTCATCGGAGCCGCCGCGGGCGAGCAGTTTGCAGCTTTGTTCGCTACCTCGTCGATCGGAGCGCCGGGCTATTTGGCAATGCTCGCGCAGGCGGGCGTGATCGCCGGCGTCACTGCCGCAACGTCGCGTCACACGGTCAAGCGCACCATCGAAACGATTCATTAGCTGATTGTATCGCTGTAATTGCCAGCGGATGGCCGAAGTTTGCGCTATGATGCTAAGCGTGGAGAAGAGATGCCGACGATCGGATTCAATAGCGATAACGGAGCCGCCGGGATGCCCCGTTCGACCGAACCGGCGACGTCCTCTCCGTTGCTTCGGCGCCTCGGGTGGTCGACGTTCGTGCTCTGCGCTTTAGGGGTGCTGTTGATCGGGCTTGGCTTTGTTTGGTTCGTGCGGCACGTGCCGGCCGAGGAAGTCTCGCTCACCCGCAATGCGGACGGCATTGTCGCGCTGACGGGCGGCGCCTCGCGTATCGCCGACGCCATCGAGCTGTTAGCGTCGGGGCGCGGCAAGCGGCTGCTCATCAGCGGCGCCTATCGTGCGACCAATTCCAACGAAATCTCGCGTCTCAATCCCGAGTTCGAGCGGTGGGTGCGTTGCTGCGTCGATTTCGACCGCTCTCTCAATACGCTAGGCAACGCGATCGAGACTAAACGCTGGGCTCAAAGCCGCGGTTTCCGATCTTTGATCGTTGTGACGTCGAATTATCATATGCCGCGGGCGCTTGCCGAGATCGCCCATCAATTGCCCGATGTCGCGCTCGTGCCTTTTCCGGTCGTCACGGATCGTCAGCGCGCGGAGCGGTGGTGGGTAGGCTGGGGGACGACGCGTCGGATGTTTATCGAATACGTGAAATTTGTTTTCGCCAAGCTTCGCATGGGGGTAAATCCCGCTGCCGGCATTCGCGCGGCGAGTTAGTGGTGAGGGAGGGCTCATGCTCTGGTTGCCCGCGCAGGCGCTGAGTAAGATCACCCGTCCCCGATATCTCGGCGGCCCCTGAAGGCGCCCTGCCGACGATGACGGCGGGGAAGTGGGTTTGCCAGTGCTCGACATTCGGTCTCTCGTCTTTAACTTCCTGTTCTACCTCAATCTGGTCGTCCAGATCATCGCGGCATTGCCGACCCTGCTGATGCCGCGTCGGGCGATCATCGCCGTCGCTAGATTTTGGGCGCGCACCAATCTCTGGCTGTTACGGGTCGTGTGCGGCATCAAAGCTGAATTCCGCGGCTTGGGAAAAATTCCGCCAGGGCCGCTGCTCGTCTCCTCCAAGCACCAGTCGCTGTGGGAGACGTTTGCTTTGCTGCTGATCTTGCCCGATGCGGCCTACATCATGAAGCGCGAGCTGATGTGGATCCCGTTCTTTGGATGGTATGCCTGGAAAGCCGGCATGATCCCCATCGATCGCAGCAAGGGCTCCCAAGCGCTGGCGGACATGAACGCCCGCGCGCGTCGAGAGCTGGCGCGCGATCGGCCGATCATCATCTTTCCGGAAGGCACCCGCCGCCCGCCCGGCGCGGAGCCCAGATACAAATACGGCGTCGCCCGGCTCTATTCAGAGATGGCCGTTCCGTGTCTTCCGCTCGCGCTCAATTCCGGCCTGTTCTGGCCTCGCCGCTCCATGCGCCGTTATCCTGGAACTGTTTTGGTCGAGATCCTCGATCCCATCCCGCCAGGTCTCGAGCAGGAAGCCTTTTTCCAGCAGCTGCAACGCGATGTCGAAGCCGCGACTGCGCGCCTTGTCACCGAGGGCGAGCGCGAACTCGTCCACAACGGAACAAGGGGCGCGTCGCTCGCGCCGTCACCTTGATGCAGTGCTCGCGTCCGTCTCCCGCTCAGGGGAGCGTGGCCGCGGCACTTCTTGTGTTCCCGTGAGCCGTTCAGCAAGAAGGTGCAACGCCGTCTCGCGATAGCCGAGCTGCTCCAGCGCCCCGACGGTTGCGATGACATAGTCGCGGTTGGCACCTGATTGTCCGTGCCCTTGCCGGACGTGATGCAGTTGCTGCTCGAGCGTAAGGCGCCCGGCATACTGCGCGTGTCCGCGGTCGACCATGTAGCACAACGCGGGTACGCGCCGTTCGAGCTCGTGCTTGAGCCAGACCGGGCGTATGCATTCGCGATAAACGGAGGTCACCTGTTCGCGCGCGCGTAGATATTCGATGGTGCTGGCGCGCTTGCCTGCGCGCACACGATAAGCGATGCCGCGGCAGGTCCCGCCCTGGTCGAGGCCGAGCACGAGACCGGGCCGCTCGGGCGTGCCGCGGTGCACGAAGGAATAAACACAGAGCGCCCGATGCGCGCCGACGAGCCGCGCCTCGACCCGCTCGACGAAAGGAAAGTCCGGCCGCCACATCAGCGAGCCATAAGCAAATACCCAGAGGTCTTCGGCCGCGTGCAAGAGATTCGAATTCATGGGTGTGATATCAAGCAATCAAGCGTGGCGCGCAAGTCGGAGCCATGCAGAGGGACCATAAAACCCGTCATCACCGCTTAAGGAGCGGTGCGGCGCGGGCTCTGTCCGCTGCACTGCGGGCAGACGCAGGAGCCATAGGAACAGATGCCCGACTCCGGATCCCTCTCGGCCGTTCCGCACCGCCGTCGCTGGCTGCTGTTTATGCCATTCGCACTCGTGGTGGTGCTGGCGGCAGGCTGGAGCGTTGTTTGGTTCTATGCGGCGGCCCGTGCCGAGCCCGAGTTGGCCGCGTGGCGCGAGGCCGAGCGGCGTGCCGGCCGGACGCAAGACTGCGCGTCGCAATCGATCGGCGGCTATCCGTTTCGGATCGAGGTGCGTTGCGGCGGTGCCGGCTTGGAACTCAAGGGTACGCCGACGCTGCAGCTCAAGCTCCCGTTCGCCGCCGTCGCCGTTCAAGTCTACGATCCGAAACTCCTAATTGCGGAGTTCACCGGTCCGCTTGAAGTTTCCGAGCCGGAACGTGCGCGCGTCGCTCTCGTCGATTGGAATCTCGGACAGGCGAGCGTGCGCGGTTTGCCCTCCGGCATGGAGCGCGCGTCGCTGGTACTTGTCGGCCCGAGCATTCGCGTGCCGAGCTTGACTGGCAATGACGCCGTGTTTAGTGCACGACGGCTGGAGTTACATGGTCGTCAAGCTCCCGGCTCCCCCGCCGACAATCCCACGGTTGAAGCCGCGCTACGGCTCGATGCCGCCGTGGCGGACAAGCTCGAAAACCTGTTCGATGCCGCCACCGCGGACAAGGTCCGCGTGCTCGCCGCCAACCCGACCGATGCGGACGTTGCGGCCATCCTGCGCGGCGTGGACGACATCCGTCCCAAGCCTTGGCCGGCATGGTTCAAGGAATGGCAGGCGCGCGGCGGGCAACTCGAGATCGACAAAGCGCGCTTGGCGCAGCAGGACGTGATCGCGGCCGGTAGCGGGGTTCTCCAGCTCACCCCGCGCGGAGATCTCGAGGGCAACCTTCAGGTCACCGTCGTGGGCATCGAAAAGATTCTCAAGATGTTCGACATCGACCGCATCATGAGCGAAGGACAGATTGGGGCAACGTTCAACGCGCTCGACCGCTTAGTTCCCGGCCTGGGAGGCATCGCGCGCCAAAGTGCGGCGCCCAGTCTGATTGCGGCGCTCGGCCAGCGCACCACGCTCGAAGGCAAGCCGGCGGTGGCATTTCCGATTCGGTTCGTCGACGGTACCGTCTTCCTCGGGCCGTTTCAGGTAGGCGCGGTGCCACCGCTGTTCTGATGAGCGCAGCTGCAAACGGCCGTCAATCTTCCGTCGCATACGGACGCGGCAGCGGCGCGTGCGGAAGCTCGGGATGGGATCGGCCGAAGTCGGGCGTGGCTGAATCCTGACCTATCTCCACAATAGCGCGTCGAATCGCGCGCGTGCGGCTGAACTGTTTGAACAAGGTCTCACCGTCGCCGCGGCGGATGGCGCGCGTCAGCGTGGCCAAATCTTCATTGAACCGGCCGAGCATTTCCAGCACCGCGTCCTTGTTGGCAAGAAAAACATCGCGCCACATCGTGGGATCCGACGCTGCAATGCGGGTGAAATCGCGAAATCCGCCGGCCGAGAACTGCAGCACCTCCGAGCGCGTAACTTGGCTTAATTCATCGGCAGTACCCACGATGGTGTAGGCGATTAGATGCGGCAGGTGGCTGGTGATGCCCAGCACGAGATCATGATGCTCGGCTGACATCGTTTCGACGTTCGCGCCGAGCAGGCGCCAGAATGACGCGAGCCGTTCGACTGCGGCCGGGTCGACATTGGGTGCCGGCGTTAGAATGCACCAGCGGTCGACGAACAGCTCGGCAAACCCGGCGTCGGGTCCGGAGTTTTCCGTGCCGGCAACCGGATGGGCGGGTACGAAATGCACCCCGGCGGGAAGGTGGGGCGACATATCGCGCAGGACCGTGCCTTTCACCGAACCGACATCGGAAATGATCGTACCAGGCGCAAGATGCGGGCCTATTTCCGCGGCCACCGCGCCGCACACGCCGACCGGAATCGCGACAATGACGAGATCCGCGCCATCCGCTGCCGCGGTATTGGTTTCTACGACTTGATCCACGAGACCGAGCTCGGCAACACGCCGGCGCGTCGCAGCCGAGCGGGCAGTCGCGACAATGGAGCGCGCGGCGCCTTGCGCGCGGACGGCACGCGCGATCGAGGAGCCAATCAGACCCATTCCGATCAGCGCGAGACGATTGAAGATCGGGGCGCCATTCATGGACGGCAATCCTGCGGCGCGATCGCGGCGGTCGTCCCCGTTTGCCGGAAGAGGGCAGGGATCGGGGACGAGGCGGACGGCTCGGCGGACCGCATCACGCCCTCTTCCCCATGAACTCCGCCAACGCGGCGACCACGAGGCGATTCGCCTCCTCGGTGCCTACGCTCATGCGCAGGGCGTTCGGCAGTTTGTAGGCCTTGACGCGACGCAGGATCAGCCCGCGCTGGGTCAGGAAGGTGTCGGCGTCCTCGGCGGTACGGCCGCGAGTTTCGGGGAAATGGATCAACACGAAATTGGCAATGCTCGGGGTCACCTCCAATCCAAGTTTGCGGATCTCGACTGTAAGCCAAGCCAACCACTGGTCGTTATGGGCGCGAGACGCCTCCAGATGCGCGCTATCCTCGATCGCGGCTATGCCCGCCGCCATGGCCGCGGTATTGACATTGAACGGACCGCGGATGCGGTTGATGGCATCGACGACGTGCGCTGGCCCATAGAGCCAGCCGAGGCGCAGTGCCGCAAGTCCATAAATCTTTGAAAACGTGCGGCACATGACGACGTTCTCGCAGGTGGCGACGAGTTCGATGCCGGCCTCGTAGTCGTTGCGGCGCACGTACTCGGCATACGCGGCGTCGAGCACGAGCAGCACATGCGAGGGTAGACTGCGTTGCAGCCGCTTGACTTCGTCGAACGGTACGTAGGTTCCGGTCGGATTGTTGGGGTTGGCGAGGAAGACGACCTTGGTGCGTCCGCTAACCGCTGCGAGCATGGCGTCGACGTCGGCCGTATAATTCTTTTCCGCCACCACAACCGGAGTGGCGCCGGAACCGCGCGTGGCGATCGGGTAGACCAGAAACGAGTGGATGGTGTGGATCGCCTCGTCGTCGTCGCGAAGATAGGCGTCGGCGATGAGGTTCAAAAGCTCGTCGGAGCCGGCGCCGCAAATGATGCGATTGGGATCGAGCCCAAAAGCACGCCCGATTGCTTCGCGCAGCGCCGTCGAATCCCCGTCGGGGTAGTCTTCCAAGTGTTCGCCGACCGCGTGATAGGCGGCGACCGCCTTTGGGCTGGGACCGAGCGGCGTTTCATTCGACGACAGCTTGAATACACGGGCGACGCCAGGTGCCGTACTTCTGCCCGGAACATAGGGATCGATTGCGAGCACGCCGGGACGCGGTTGCGGACGCTGCAGGACAGACATTTCACACTCCGGAATCAGCGGCCGGTCGAGATCGGCCGCGCGCCTTCGGCGGAGACCCTATAGCGGGTTGCGTGGCTTCCGACGAGTGCCGCCGTGCGCACGGAGACGCCGGCCTTGACGAGCGTGTCCGTGACGCGATCGATGCGACTGCTTGCCGGCACCGATATCAGCAGCGCTGCACTCTCAAAGCCGCGATCAGGTACGGCCATCACCTCGGCAAGCGCGATGACCGCCTGCGCTGCCGCCGTACTCCAGCCCGCGACCCGCACGCTCCATACCTCCACCTCCTTGACCATGGAATCGGCCGCTGCCCGCGACACGACGAATACGGGCACGCCGGCCGGATGGTCGGCACGATCGATGAAGGGCAAGCGAGCGATGATCTTGGGCGCGGAATCAAATTCGAGTGCGCTCCACCAGGCGCCCGCGCCGGCCGTGGTGAAGGCAGGCACCAGTCCGAGGTCGCCCTTGGAATCCGACACCGCCGCTACCACACTTGCGGCACCCACATGCGGGACGAACGGCACAGTAAAGCCGAAATGAAAGCGCGCAGAGTCGCGCATCGCCGCATCTCCCGCCGATAGGTCGGCGTGGATCGAGAACGGTGCTTGCACGTAAGTGAAAGTCGAAATGATGACACGCCAGATGCTCTCGGCGGTGTCGAGCGGCAGGATTCCTTTGTGCCGCTCGACCAGCCGTCGCATCATGTCCGCCTCGCGCGCCGGGCGAAACGCGGAGCCCGTTTCCTGTGTCTGCTTGGTGGCAATGAGACGATCGATGATCTCGCCGCGCTCCATCAGAAGGCGGTGCATCGCCTCGTCGATGCGGTCGATCTCACGCCGTAGTTCGGCGAGGGACGGCTTTTCAGACTGAGATGCTTTCGTCATGGCGCGCCGCCTCCTCGCGCCCGCATCGACTGGCCGCGGGCGGGGCATTGATAGGTGGGCCAACGGGCTAAAGCAAAGAAAACATTGACAGCAGCGTCGCGGTGCCTATCTAAGCCCGTCGCAGCGGCCCACCTTCGGCGGTCGCATAGTTCGGCGGCTATTTCGCTTCGCCGGCCGGGTTGCAACGATGGTCGAGACCGATTCCAGCGTCGCATTTGATCCCGCCGACCGCGCGCGCGAGGCCGACAATCCGCATTCGCTCGTCGTCCGTTTCGGCATGGATAAGCCGCTGTCACTCGACGCCGGCATCGATCTTGCTCCCTTCCAGATCGGCTATCAGACCTATGGCACGCTCAACTCCGAGCGCAGCAACGCGGTGCTGATCTGCCACGCGCTCACCGGCGACCAGCACGTCGCCAACCTACATCCGGTCACGCAGAAGCCCGGCTGGTGGGAAACGATGGTCGGCCCTGGCCGGCCAATCGACACCGACCGCTATTTCGTCATTTCCCCGAACGTGCTCGGCGGCTGCATGGGCACAACCGGACCGGCTTCCACCAATCCCGAGACCGGCATGCCCTGGGGCCTCGATTTCCCCGTCATCACCATTCGCGACATGGTGCGCGCGCAGGCCATGCTGCTGGACCATCTCGGAATCGCCTCGCTGTTCTCCATGGCGGGCGGGTCTATGGGCGGCATGCAGGTGCTGCAATGGTGCGCGAGTTATCCGCGGCGGGTGTTCTCGGCGTTGCCGATCGCGACTTCGACCCGCCATTCGGCGCAGAACATCGCCTTTCACGAGGTCGGCCGGCAGGCGGTGATGGCCGATCCGGAATGGCGGCACGGGCGCTATTTCGCCGAGGGCACCAATCCGCGGCGAGGGCTCGCTGTCGCCCGCATGGGCAACCACATCACCTATCTTTCCGACGCGGCCTTGCACCGCAAGTTCGGTCGCCGCTTCCAGGATCGCGATAATCCCACATTCTCTTTCGACGCCGATTTTCAGGTGGAGAGTTATCTGCGCCACCAGGGCAGCAGTTTCGTGGAGCGTTTCGACGCCAATTCCTATCTCTACCTCACGCGCGCGATGGACTACTTCGACCTCGCAGCGGATTATGACGACGTGCTCGCCAACGCTTTCAAGGATACGCCGACGCGGTTTTGCGTGATCTCCTTTACGTCGGACTGGCTTTTTCCCACCTCGGACTCGCGCGCCATCGTACACGCGCTCAATGCCGGCGGCGCGCGCGTTTCGTTTGCCGAGGTCGTGACGGATAAGGGCCACGATGCCTTCCTGCTCGAGGAGCCCGAGCTGTTCGCAATCGTGCGCGGATTCCTCGAAGGCGCGGCCAAGGCGCGCGGCCTTCCGCCAGCCCGGGGATGACAATGCTGATGCGGTTCAAGCGCGACTTGACCATGGCGGAAGCAGCGCGCGCCCCGGGCGGTGCCCGCGTCGACCTCCTGGCGGTTGCCGAGATGGTCGCGCCGGGCGCCAAGGTCCTCGATGTGGGCTGCGGCGATGGCGAACTGCTGCGGCTGCTCGCAGAGACGCGCGGCGTGGACGGCCGCGGCATCGAACTGTCTCGCGAGGGCGTCAACGAATGCGTGGCAAAAGGACTTGCCGTAGTCCAGGGCGACGCCGATACCGACCTCGCCGATTATCCAGACGACGCCTTCGACTATGTGGTGCTCTCGCAGACGCTGCAGGCTACCCGGCAGCCGCGCATCGTGCTTGAGCACATGTTGCGCATCGGCCGCCACGGCATCGTATCGTTTCCGAACTTCGGCCACTGGAGGATCCGTCTGCAGATCCTGCTTGGCGGGCATATGCCCCGAACCGACAACCTGCCCTATGCGTGGTGGGATTCCCCGAACATCCACTTCTGCACCATCAAGGACTTCCGCGAGCTTTGTCACGTGGTGGGCGCGCGGATGGAGAAGTCGGTGGCGCTCGATGCGTGGGGGCGGGGGTTGCGCTTCAACGCGCCCTGGTGGACCTGGAATTTGCTCGGTGAACAGGGCGTATTCTTGCTCAGCCGGCGGGACGCGTCCGGCGCGGCGCCCGCCCAAAAGAGCCGTTAGACCGCTGCGCAACGACGCGCGACCTGCGTCGGATCCGAGCGGCTCAGTTCGTGAGCTCGTCGCCTACCGCGATTTCCCCTGGCTCCACGACCTCGGCATAGACGCCGCAATCGGCATGGCCGAAGCACCGCATCAGTGCGTCAGGGATCGAGAGATCGCGCATGCCGGTATCGGGATCGACGTTCGTCGCCGCACAGCGCATGATCCGCTTGATGACCCTAAGCCGCACGCGCTTACCGACCGTGATCTCCTGCCCGACGAAATCGAATTCGCGCCACGCCGCCCAACCGCTCACGTAGATATTGCCGCGGAAGCGCAGCGGATGAACGGGTGCGCCGATTACGTCCTCGACAGCGGCCACCGAGGCCAAGTTGATGATCGAGACCACCTTGCGCGCAACGTCGGAGAAACTGAAGCCGGGTGCATGCAGCACCTTGGGCGGACCTCGCAATTCATCGGCGCAGAAGACTGCGAAGAATCGTTCGATCGCCGCCCGACCTTCCGCCGTGCGCAGATCCCCGTGCGCGGCCTCATGGCCTTCGACCTCGACCGCGAGCGTGTGGTTCGCGTCGTGGAAGCGCGTACGCAGCCGAGCCAACCGTTCGTTGCGCATCAACATCAGGTAGTGTTGCTTGGGCTGATGGCGAGGCGTGGCAGGATCGAAGCCCGATGGTCCATTCTCGATGGCGTAGAGACGATCGGCCGGCAAGGTCTCCTGGACCGCAAGCTGCGTGCGCGCGAGGGGTTCTGGCGAAAGCCCCTTCACCGGATAGCGGTAGATAGCTTCAATTTTTGCATTCCCTTGGGTCATCGCTCGGTTGTTAGCTGCTGAACCGCGACCTGCCTAGACGGCATACCAAAATCGTCCGCAGCATCTACCGCCGCGAATAGCTGCTTCCCACATACACAAAGATCGTTCGTCGGGGTTCAGGTCGATTGATCGTGTGCAGATATTTGGCTTAGCTCAATGACGGCGGAGACCCCCGTTCGCGCCGCGAGGCGTGCGGCAGGCTGAGGGAGCTGAAATGGACTTCGAGAAATATACCGACCGTGCCCGCGGATTTGTTCAATCCGCTCAGTCGCTGGCTCTGCGCGAGGGCCATCAGCAGTTCGCGCCCGAGCACCTGCTTAAGGTTCTGCTCGACGACCCCGAGGGCTTGGCCAGCGGCCTGATCGACCGCGCGGGCGGCCGATCGCGCGAAGCGCTTTCCGCCGTGGAGGCGGCGCTCGCGAAGCTTCCCAAAGTGTCGGGTAGTGGCGCTGGTCAGGTCTATCTGGCCCCGGCGCTGGCGCGGGTCTTCGACCAGGCGCAGAAGGTGGCGGAGAAGGCCGGCGACAGTTACGTCACGGTCGAGCGGTTGCTGCTGGCGCTGGCGCTGGAGAAGGACAGCGAGGCCGGAAAAATCCTCGCTCGTGCCGGCGTCACCCCGCAAAGTCTCAATGAGGCGATCAATGCCTTGCGCAAGGGCCGCACGGCCGACACGAGCTCGGCCGAAAGCGCCTATGATGCTCTGAAAAAATATGCCCGCGACCTCACGCAGGCGGCGCGCGAGGGCAAAATCGATCCGGTGATCGGCCGCGACGAGGAGATTCGGCGCACCATCCAGGTGCTGTCCCGCCGCACCAAGAACAATCCGGTGCTGATCGGCGAGCCCGGCGTCGGCAAGACCGCAATCGTCGAAGGTCTGGCGCAGCGCATCGTCAACGGCGATGTGCCGGAAAGCCTGCAGGACAAGAAACTGCTTGCGCTCGACATGGGCGCCTTGATTGCGGGCGCGAAGTACCGCGGCGAGTTCGAGGAGCGGTTGAAAGCGGTGCTCCAGGAGGTGTCCTCGTCGGATGGCGGCATCATCCTGTTCATCGACGAGATGCACACGCTCGTCGGTGCCGGCAAGGCCGACGGTGCCATGGATGCTTCCAACTTACTCAAACCGGCGCTCGCTCGAGGCGAACTGCATTGTGTCGGCGCAACCACTCTCGACGAATACAAGAAATACGTTGAGAAAGACGCGGCCCTCGCCCGGCGCTTCCAGCCGGTCTATGTGAACGAGCCGAGCGTCGAGGACACGATCTCGATCCTGCGCGGGCTAAAGGACAGATACGAGCAGCATCACGGGGTTCGCATTACCGACTCGGCGCTGGTCGCGGCGGCGACGCTCTCGCATCGCTACATCACCGACCGCTTTCTTCCCGACAAGGCCATCGACCTGATCGATGAGGCTGCCGCGCGGCTCAAGATGCAGGTTGATTCGAAACCGGAGGAACTCGATTCAATCGATCGGGAGATCGTGCGGCTCAAGATCGAGCAAGAGGCACTCAGGAAGGAAGCCGATCCAGGCTCCAAGGAGCGGCTCAAGCGGCTCGAAAAAGAGTTGGCCGCGCTTGAGAAGCAGTCCGCCGATCTCACCGCGCGCTGGAAGGCCGAGAAGGAAAAGCTCTCCGATGCGCAAAAGCTCAAGACCGAGCTCGATCATTTGCGGGTCGAGCTCGCGAACGCGCAGCGCAAGGGAGAATATCAGCGCGCAGGCGAGCTCGCCTACGGGCGCATTCCTGAGATCGAGAAGAAGCTCAAGAGCATCGAAGCCGCGGAAGGCAAAGGCGCCATGGTCGAAGAGGCCGTGACCGCCGATCACGTGGCGCAGGTGGTCTCACGCTGGACCGGCGTTCCGGTCGAGAAGATGCTCGAAGGCGAGAAAGAGAAGCTGCTGCGCATGGAAGATCAGCTCAGCAAGCGCGTCATCGGCCAGTCGGAGGCGGTCAAAGCGGTGTCAACCGCGGTGCGCCGCGCGCGTGCCGGCCTGCAGGACCCGCACCGGCCGATCGGTTCCTTCATGTTCTTAGGCCCGACGGGGGTCGGTAAGACGGAGTTGACGAAGGCATTGGCCGAATACCTGTTCGATGACGAGACCGCGATGATCCGCATCGACATGTCGGAATACATGGAGAAACATTCGGTCTCCCGCCTGATCGGCGCGCCGCCCGGTTACGTCGGCTACGAGGAAGGCGGCACGCTGACGGAAGCCGTGCGGCGCCGGCCTTACCAAGTGGTGCTGTTCGACGAGATCGAGAAGGCGCACCCGGACGTGTTCAATGTGCTGCTGCAGGTGCTCGACGATGGCCGTCTCACCGACGGGCAAGGTCATACCGTCGACTTTCGCAACACGCTCATCGTGATGACTTCGAACCTCGGCTCCGAATATCTTGCGAACCAGCCGGAGGGTCAGGACACCGATGCCGTGCGCGATCAAGTCATGACGGTGGTGCGGGCGAATTTCCGCCCCGAATTCCTCAATCGTATCGATGAGATCATCCTGTTCCACCGCCTCAAGCGCAGCGACATGACGAAGATCGTCGATATCCAGATGGCGCGGCTGGCAAAGCTGCTCGAAGACCGCAAGATCTCAATCATGCTAGAACCCTCGGCGCGCGAATGGTTGGCCGAAAAGGGCTACGACCCCACCTATGGCGCGCGTCCGCTCAAACGCGTCATTCAGAAATCGGTGCAGGATCCGCTGGCAGAATTGATCTTGTCCGGAGGGATCAAAGACGGCGAGAAAGTCGTCATCTCGGGGGGCAAGCAGGGCCTCACCTTCAACGGCAAGTTGGCAGCAGCAGCGTAACGAGAACGGCAGGCGATAGACCGACCAGGACCATCGGTCGGCCCGTCGTCAGCGGGTCTGCGCGTAGCGCGAAGGGGTGGCGCGGGTCAACATGGCGTCGAGCCGGGTGCGTTCCTGATCGAAGCCGGCGAGCAGCGCGCCCTCGAGTACCCGGCCGCGCGGCAGCTTGATCTTCATCGGATCGACGAAGCGTCCGTTGATGAGAATCTCGTAATGCAGGTGTGCTCCGGTCGACAGTCCGGTCGAGCCGACGTAGCCGATCACCTGTCCCTGGCGGACCTTCTTGCCAGCCTCCAAGTTACGGGCGAAAGCCGACATGTGGCCATAGGCGGTCTCGTAGCCGTTGGCGTGCCGGATGCGGATGTATTTGCCGTAGCCGCCTTCCCAGCCAATCTTGTCAATGATGCCGCTGCCCGCGGCAAAGACCGGAGTGCCCGTCGACGAGCCCCAGTCGACCCCGGTGTGCATCTTGTCGTAGCCGAGCAAGGGATGGTTCCGGCCGCCGAAGCCTGACGTTATGTTGCCGTCTGCGACCGGTTTGCGGACCAGGAATTTCTTGGCGCTTTTGCCGGTCTCGTCGTAGTAGTCGACGGCGTTGTCGTCGCTCGTTTGATAGCGGTAGAATTTTCGCGTCTCTCCGCCAGTGGTCAGCAAAGCGAACAACACATCGCCCTTGCTGTTGTCGCTCGCGCCTTCATCCTCGCCGGCATACAGCATCTCGAAGGAATCGCCTGGCTGAACCTTGCGCTGGAAATCGATATCGTAGGAATAGACGCGGATGAAGTTGTCGATCACCGGCCGCGGAACGTGATTGCGCAGCGCGGTCTCGTAGATGCTTTGATAGAGCCGAACTCCCTTGCCGTCGTCGTCCTCGTCGTCCTTGGAAGATGCCACCGTGTTGGCGCGGCGTACGTCGACGGAAACGTATTTGCCCATTTCCGACCACGCGACCATCGCCTCGACGGCGGTGTCGGTGGCGATGACAACGCGCACCGGCCGCAGTCGTATGCCGTCGCTTGCCGGCGCGAGCAGAACGCGCAGCTTATAGCCGTCGCGAGGGCTGCTGTCCTTTCCACGCCCGCCGAATGCCGCCGTGATCGCTTTGATCTCCTCCGCCGTTGCACCCATCTCGCGTAAAAAGGCGGAGACGGAATCGCCCTTCTTGAGGACGATCGTGCGCTCGTTCCAGGCGTTGCCGCCGGTCACTTGCGCGGTGGTTTTGGGCAGCAGACTGACGTTTTCCGGCACGATGCGTGGTTCGAAACCGGCATAGGGATCGCCATGCCGGTCCGGGGCATAGGCCGCGAGCGTCGTGGGAAGCGCACTCGCCAGCAAGGCCGGTTTTTGCGTCAGATTTCCGTCCCAGTTCGCCGCCTCACGCACCCGGGCGAGCACCTCATCGAGCGAAGCCACCGCCGCGATCCTCGCCCGCGGCAAGGCCATATTGAGATCGCGAGTGACGAACGAGACTTCAGCGTCGGGCTCGGCGCCGGCGGCATCCTGCGCGCTCACCGGGATCCCTTCGGACTGGGCAGCCATCTTCTGCGCATTGAACGGAGGAATGTTGGCGGAGAGTTCCGACACGGACAGCGATAAATTGCCCGCTACGCGAATGAACGGACGCACGCGCACAATCTCGCGATTGCCGCTGCCGCGAGTGGTTGTGGAGACGCGAATGACTTGGCGCGCGGCATTGGCTTCGCCGGGCGGCGGCAAGCGATCGGCCTTGCGCGTGACATTGGCAATACGCTCGACAACGCCGTTGACGGCGCCACGCAAGGCGCCTTCCACGCGTTCCGGCACGGTGGCGAAATTTGTCTCTCCGTCGAGAGCTGCAAAAACGGCCCCGCTCATGAGGGCCGCGCCGCAAAGACCGGTGAGAATGACGCCGCTGAGCCATTGGACCGAAACCCGGCGGCGATCCACCAAACCGCTGCTCTCGCCGTCGACCGACAACGGCGGCTCGTTGCCGAGATCGATGTGCTCGACCTCCAGACTCGAACGCAGCGCCGCGTGTCGTTTGCCTTGCTCCAAGCCCGACATCCCCTGCGCCCACGCCCGCGGGCGGTTTACCGCAACACCGAAGTGTCAACGCAACCGGGACGACGGGCGCTGACTTGAAGGAACGGCGCACGCCGTCGCCTTCACGGTCCGTCAACGACCGTGTCCGTATTCTTCTGGCCTAATCGATGGGTAACGCTGTACGTCGCGAATGACTGGACGCCGGCGCAATTCCCCCCCGAAGTGACACCTCCCACTGCGCCGACAAGAGGGACCGAGGAATGTGGCCGCAGTGCGGCGCAGAGGGGCCTTCCCACCCACGCTAACCCCTCTATATCATTTAAGAAGATGGCTGTTGCCGGATTGCACCCATCGGCTGGACTTTGATCTTGTCGGGGAGTTGACATTTGAGGGATCGGACCCCTATATACCGTTAATTCGGCACGCCGCCGCCTCGGTGCGGCGGCGCGTCTTCGAAGCTCCTCACTGATAGTCGGTGACTAGGCTCCCGATCATGATCGGAGGCCCGAGGCTTCGACGGCTCTCTGGCTCACCGGAGGGCGGGACCGCCCTGGTCCCGGGCTGTTTGACAGGTGAATCGGAAGAAAGAGAAACGTGGACGGCGGAGTCCCTGCGGGCCGCCTCCCCGATGGAGACCTGTGTCTTCGAGGGGAGCGGCCGGACGAGACTTCGGCGGTCGACGTTTCAGGTCAACACCCTTGTCGCGCAAGCGACAGGAGTGGGACCTCGTCAAACGTTGTGATCGGCCGGGAAAAGTTCTCATCCAACTTGAGAGTTTGATCCTGGCTCAGAGCGAACGCTGGCGGCAGGCCTAACACATGCAAGTCGAGC
>Ga0306924_10000803_pt1 | contig 27375 bp, 31 predicted proteins | sample sta12Can44000111_FD_203756 | JGI IMG/M metagenome (GOLD analysis project Ga0306924, IMG submission 203756) | Lab enrichment of tropical soil microbial communities from Luquillo Experimental Forest, Puerto Rico - statanox.12C.anox.44.000.111 (v2)... | ecosystem: Environmental > Terrestrial >... | reverse complement strand
GGCGAATAGATGATCGCGACCGCCGTCGACCCCATCGCCAGGCCCATTAAGGCGCGGCGGACGAGCTCATTCGAAATCGCTCCGGAAAACGGGGACGAGGGGTGGTAGAGGACCGCGGCGAACACGGCGGCTGAGACCATGAACATCCCAATAGCGACGGCCTCAATCAGGTACTCCGGCCAATGCAGAGGCGTGACGGGCTTGGCCATCACCGGTTCGATGCGGAACCCGTCTTCGAGTTTCGCGTAACGTCCGACACGCGGCGGCATCCAAGGACCGTCATTGCACCTCCCCTGCAAAGAGGCATGTCATGGACGAAGAGCGACGCCTAGACGAGCCCGCTGGCACCGGCTGGAAGTTGTGGGGCCCATATTTGAGTGAGCGCCAGTGGGGCACGGTTCGCGAGGATTACAGCCCCGGCGGCACCGCGTGGGACTCGTTCAGCCATGACGTGGCTCGAAGTCGCGCCTACCGGTGGGGCGAGGACGGCATCATGGGCATCAGCGACGAGCAACAGACCCTCTGTTTCGCTGTCGCCCTCTGGAACGGACGCGACCCGATCCTCAAGGAACGGTTGTTTGGCCTGACCAACAGTGAGGGGAACCATGGCGAAGACGTCAAGGAGGCCTACTACTACCTCGACGCGACGCCGACCCATTCGTATCTGAAAGGTCTCTACAAGTACCCCCAGCAGCAGTTTCCGTACGCTCAACTCGTCGACGAGAACCGACGCCGAGGCAAAGAGGATCCGGAGTTCGAGCTGGTCGACAGCGGTGTGTTTGAAAGCAACCGCTACTTCGATGTGGTCACGGAATACGCGAAGCACTCGCCGTCGGACATCTTGATCCGGATCACCGTCCACAACCGTGGACCGGAGAACGCCGAGCTGCATGTCCTTCCCCAATTGTGGTTCCGCAACACGTGGTCGTGGGGCTATCCCATCCGCAAGCCGGAGCTGACGCTGGACGGTGACGTCGCCGTTGCGCAGAGTGAGCTGCTGGGAGCCTACAGGTTGTATCGAGACGGCGACGCGCCGTGGCTTTTCACGGAGAACGAAACCAACGGTCGCCGTCTCTTCGGGCTGCCGGGCCAGGCCGGTCACTTCAAAGACGCCTTCCACGAGTTCGTCGTCGATCGGAGTGCGAGCGCCATCAACCCAGCCCCGGGTGGCACCAAGACCGCCGCTCACTACCATCTCGAGGTGCCTGCGGGAGGCCTGGCGGTTGTGCGGCTGCGCTTGTCAGCCGACACGCAGGTCGACCCGTTTGCGGGCTTCGACACCGGGATCGAGCGGCGCCGTCGCGAAGCGGACGACTTCTACGACCGCCTGCAGAAAGGCCTGTCCGACGATCAGCGGCTCGTCCAGCGGCAGGCGCTGGCCGGGATGATCTGGAGCAAGCAGTTCTTCTACTACGACGTGCCGCAGTGGTTGAAGGGCGATCCCGGCCAGCCGATGCCTTCATCGGAACGCAAACGAGGACGCAATCACGAGTGGTGTCATCTGAACAACGCCGACATCGTCTCGATGCCCGACAAGTGGGAGTACCCGTGGTACGCCGCGTGGGATCTCGCATTCCATACAGTGTCGCTGGCCCTCGTGGATCCGGAGTTTGCCAAGAAGCAACTGGTCCTCCTCACACGCGAGTGGTACATGCACCCGAACGGCCAGCTGCCCGCGTACGAGTGGGCGTTTGGCGATGTGAACCCGCCGGTTCACGGATGGGCGACCTGGCGTGTGTTTCAGATGGATCGCAAACGGCGCCGACAGAAACGGAAAGACGACCCGGGCGACCTCGCGTTTCTCGAGCGGGTATTCCACAAGCTGATGCTGAACTTCACCTGGTGGGTCAATCGCAAAGACGCTGAAGGACGCAACGTGTTCCAGGGCGGCTTTCTGGGACTGGACAACATCGGCGTCTTCGACCGCAGTGCGCCGCTGCCGACCGGCGGCTACATCAACCAGTCGGACGGCACAAGCTGGATGGCGATGTACAGCCTCAATCTGATGCGCATCGCGCTGGAGCTCGCGCAACACAACCACGTGTACGAAGACATTGCGACCAAGTTCTTCGAACATTTCCTGCACATCGCCGAGGCGATGACCAACATCGGCGATGGGATGGGGTTATGGAACGAGGAGGATGGCTTTTACTACGACGTGCTCAATCTGCCGGACGGGCAGATGCTGCCGCTCAAGGTGCGGTCGATGGTCGGGCTGATCCCGCTCTTTGCCGTCGAAACGCTCGAGCCGGAGCTCTGCGCCAATGTGCCGGCCTTCACCGAGCGTCTCGATTGGTTTCTCAACTATCGCCCAGATCTCGCTGGGCTGGTGTCGCGCTGGAATGAGCCCGGCAAGGGCGAACGCCGGCTGTTGTCGTTGCTCCGGGGCAGCCGCATGAAAAAGCTGCTTCGCCGCATGCTCGACGAATCGGAATTCCTGTCTGACTATGGCGTGCGCGCCCTCTCGCGGTACCACAGCGATCGTCCATATACGCTCGAGTGGAATGGGCAGCGCTTCTCGGTCGAGTATCAACCCGGCGAGTCCACGTCTGGACTTTTTGGCGGAAACTCGAATTGGCGCGGACCGATCTGGATGCCGGTGAATTACTTGATCATTGAATCGCTCCAGAAGTTCCACCACTACTACGGCGACGATTTCAAAGTGGAGTGTCCAACGGGTTCTGGTCGGCATCACACGATCAACGAGGTCGCCAACGAGCTCGCTACCCGCCTGAACGGGATCTTCCTCCGGAATGCGGATGGGGAGCGGCCCGTATTCGGCAACAACCGCCGCCTTCAGGACGACCCCCACTTTCGAAACCATGTGTTATTTCACGAATACTTTCACGGTGAAACGGGACGGGGAGTGGGCGCATCGCACCAAACGGGTTGGACCGGTCTCGTGGCGAAACTGCTACAGCCGAGGCGGAAAGAGACGTCGGCGCTTCGTGAGGCTGAACTGCCAGCAGGGATCGGTGCGTTGAGTGTCAACCGTTGATCTCTGGTTCCTTCGAGTGTGATGGCGGAGGCTGTGAACCGTGTCTCTTGTGATCGCCCAGTTCGTGGTCGGGGCATTCGAAGCATACGTCTTGGTCGGCGTCGCCTTCGCATTGATGTTCCTGCCCCGCGGAGTCACACGGCTCGATCCACGAGTCGCTGGTGCGCCAAAGACTCTGCGGTTAGTGATCCTGCCAGGGATAGTCGCACTCTGGCCGCTGTTTGCCTGGCGGTGGATCGCTGGTGCACACGAACCGATTGAAGACAACCCGCATCGAGCGAGAGCGCGCGAATCGCTTGCCGCTGTAGGACGCGCGGGAGGACTGGCGCGATGATCCGGCCGCTCCGCCGTCGCCATCGCTGGATGATCTCGACGCTCTTCCTTCTCCTGGTCATTGCGACGGTGCTGGCAGTGGCACACCCGGCGCCGTCGGCGCGTGTGGACCTCTTGCCACCAGTCATCGTCAGCGCTGAAGGACTGAAGACGTCGCGATGAGTACCACCTACCGAGCCGTCGCGTGGAATCCGCAGAAACGCAGCTACGACATGGTGGCCGGCGGTCTGATCGTCGCGTTTCTCGTCGTGTTCCTCGGCGTACAAGCCACGCTTCGTCCTGAGCTGACGATCGAAACATTGCTGATCCGGGCGCTCGCAGCCGCGGCGTTCACGTTGCTCAACATCATCCTCTGCATTGGCCCGCTGGCGCGATTGAACCGCCGATTTCTGCCGCTCCTCTACAACCGGCGTCATCTCGGCGTGATGATGTTCACGCTCGCGCTGGCGCACGGTGTGTTCTCGATCGTCCAGTTTCATTCAGCCGGCACGCTCAACCCGCTCGTCAACGTCCTCGTCGGCAACGCGCGGTACACGACGATCAGTCAGATCCCATTCCAGCCATTCGGTCTGGTCGCGCTCACCATCTTGTTCCTGATGGCTGCGACGAGCCACGACTTCTGGCTGCACAACCTCACAGCCCCGGTGTGGAAGACCCTCCATATGGGCGTGTACGTAGCTTATGCTCTCATCGTACTGCACGTGATCTTCGGTGTCGTCCAGGGAGAGACGAGCCTGCTCCTGGCTTGGACACTCGGCGGTGGCGTGTTGACGGTCTTCGCGCTTCACAGCTTCGCCGCTCGGCAAGAAGCCCGTCTCGATCACGAGGAAGAGAGTCTGAGAGTCGACGGGTTCGTGGACGTGTGCAGCGTCGCTGAGATTCCCGAAAAACGTGCGGTCGTCAGGTGTCTGTCAGGAGAGCGCGTGGCCGTCTTTCGGTACGACGGTCAGGTCTCAGCGATTTCGAACGTCTGTCAGCATCAGAATGGCCCGCTCGGCGAAGGCCAAATCGTCAACGGATGCGTCGTGTGCCCGTGGCATGGGTATGAGTATTTGCCCGATACCGGTGCGTCGCCGCCGCCGTTTACCGAGAAAGTGCCAACGTTTGATGTGCGCGTGGTGGCAGGACGCGTTCTCGTTCATCCGCAACCGCATCCGCCAGGTACGCGGGTACAGCCCGTGATGCTCGAGGTCGCCCGGAGGGCTGAGGATGTGGAAGCCTGAGGAAGAGGAGTTCTTCATCGGGTACGCGCCGCCGATGCCACCTCGGCTCGGCCGGTTCGTCAGCCGGCTGGTCATCGGGATTGGCTGCGTCGTAGTCATTGTGGCTGTGACGCTCGCCGCCGGGCACCGCAGGCTCGAGGGCGGCACCTTCGAATTCGGACACTCGAAGGGCTTCAGCGGGACAATCGTCGAGCGTCCGTATCCCGGACTTCGGCTCGATGGCGTTGACTCGAACGTCGAGCCCTGGCCGCTCCTGGTGGCTCCGGGAAAACACGGCGCGGAAGCCCTCGTGCGCGGGCTGGAGGGACGTCATATCATGCTCACGGGCACTCGTATCCACAGAGGCGCGCACACCATGATCGAAGTCGAGCCCGCGTCCCTTCGCAGCAGGGTGTCCGAAGCGGCATCGGTGGAGGCAGCTGCGCCGCTTGAGCAGTCTGACAAGGGGGCCGTGGAAACGACAGGGGAAATCGTGGACTCGAAATGTTTCCTCGGCGTCATGGTCCCCGGCTCCGGAAAGACCCACAAGGAGTGTGCGTCCCTGTGCCTGCGGGGAGGAATTCCTCCGGCCCTGTACGTTCAGGATCGAGCCGGGCATTCGTCGTTGCTGCTTCTGGTCGGACCAACTGGAGAGCCGATTGGTGCGAGAGCGGTTCGCGCGGCCGGTGAGGCGATCTCCGTCACTGGGTCGGTTCAGCGACGAGGGGGTTGGCTGGTGCTACGAACGGATCCAACCTTCTGGCGTCGTGTCGACTGATGGAGCGTCGCGACACGATTCCGAGTCGTCGGCATCCAACGAACGCTGACCTGAAAGCAAACGACCATGAATGAGGGACGCCCGCTGAACATTCCGGTTATTCTCGGCACGAGCCGTAAGGGTCGCGCCAGCGTTCACGCGGCGAAGCTCCTGGCGGACCTGCTGAATCGCCGCGCTGGCGTCCGCAGTGGCGTTGTCGATATCGCCTCGCTGCCGCTTCCTGTGGATGATGCGGGCGAAGCGATAAAACAGGCGGCATACTCCGGAGCGATCAGCGCTGCCGATGGTCTGGTAATTGTCTCGCCCGAGTACAACCATAGTTTTCCTGGACTGCTAAAGCACACTCTCGATAGCTGCCTCAACGAGTACATCCACAAAGCCGTTGGACTCGTCGGCGTGTCGGCAGGTCCATTCGCGGGGATCCGCGTCGTTCAGAGCCTGTTGCCCGTCATGCGCGAGCTGGGCCTCGTCACGATCTTCTGGGACATCAACATTGGCCAGGTGGGGAAGGTCTTCGCAGAGGACGGTCGGCTGCTGGACGATGCGGTCGTGAGGCGTTCGGACCGTTTCGTCCGCGAATTGATTTGGATGTCCAAAGTGCTGCGGTACGGACGAGAACATGTGACGATCGACGAAGAAGCGGCTGAGATCGCGAAGAAAGTGCCATGTCCGAATTGCGGAACACTCATGACGCACCACGCGGACAAGGTCGTTCCGGCAGCCGCAACCAGTGAGAACGACGTCGTGATCGCTGCCGCGCGGGCGTGCGGCGCATGCGGAGCGCAACAGGCCACGCTCGCGCCGGCTCCGGTGTCCGACTTGCCGTAAGGAGCCTGAAATGGCGTTCCAGGTCATTGTCGAATGGGTCGCCCATGGCCTCGAAGCTATGGGCATTGCCGTCGTGTCGGTCGGTGGATCATTGGTGATGATCAACTTTACTCGGCGGGTCTTGGCAGGAGACGCGTTCGAAGCTGAGAGCAGTGTGCACCGGGAACGACTCGCCCGCGCTACCTTGCTCGGCCTCGAGTTCCTTGTCGCGGCCGACATCATCGCGACCGTGGCAGCGGTGCCAACGCCGGCGCGCCTCCTGATGCTGACCGGGATCATCCTGCTGCGCACGTTTCTGAGCGCCACGCTGATGCTCGAAGTCGAAGGGCGATGGCCGTGGAGCACGCATCGGCGAGAGGTGCGTGCCCTGCCGTTTACCGCACACAACTAGAGGAATCATGATGGCCGAGATCGAACTGGCAGTCGCTTCGATTTTCCTTGCGCGCGACCTCTTCCTCTTCTTGTGCGCCGTCCTCGTCGGGACGACGGCGGGGATTGGTTCACAGCAGGCGCTCCTGCATCTCGTCAGCCCCCAGATTGCGGCAAATCTCTCCCTGGCGCTCGCCACGACCTGCACCGGCGCTGCGCACAGCCGCCTCGTCCATCGAAAGCCAATCGGCCATTTGCTCCCGAGCCTCATCGCCGGCGCGCCGGTCGCGTACGGCGCGATGCGAGCCATCCACTTCATCATCGGTCTGTGACACCGGTGGGATTGCTTCGGTTGGCGCCTACGTCCGCCGGCGCGCCGACGAGCGCGAGATCCAGTTTCATCCGGCCGACTTGACTTCGAGGAGATCGGGGTCGGCCAGTTCGTGGCGGACTATTGCTCCTGATAGAAGACCGTGAGGCCGCCGTCGATCAGATACGTCGTGCCGGTGACGTAGTCGCTCTCCCGTGAAGCCAGGAATACCGCGAGCCCTGCGACATCATTCGGTTTGCCGAGTCGGCTCAGCGGGATTTGCCGGACCAAGGACTGCAGCTTGACCGGATCGTTCAGGAGTTTGGTGTTGATGGGCGTTTCGATCGCACCGGGCGCGATGCTGTTTATCGTGATCCCGAGAGGGCCGAGCTCCACCGCCAGCGTGCGCGTCAGCATGCGAACTCCGCCTTTGCTCGCGCAATACGCGGCAAAGTTCGGGAACGCGAGCTCTTCATGCACGGAGCTGATGTTGACAATCTTGCCGGGACGCCCAGCGGCTTTGCATTGCTGAACGAAAGCCTGCGTAGCGAAGAACACACCCTTCAGGTTGACGTTCAGCACGGCATCGAAATCGCTTTCGGTGACGTCCCAGAACTCGGCGCGCTTTTCGATGCCGGCGTTGTTGACAAGCACGTCGAGCCCACCGAGCGCCTTAGCACTGCGCGCAACGAGGTCGCGTACTTCAGGCACAGTTCCGAGATTTGCCTTGATGATCGCGCCACGCCTCCCGAGCGCCTCGACCTCGGCCAGCGCTTCTTCGGCGCCGCGGGGGTCGCTGTTGTAGTTGATGACGACGTCGGCGCCCTCTTCGGCGAGACGGATGGCAATGCCGCGGCCAATCCCCTTGCTGCTGCCCGTGATGAGCACCTTGCGCCCGAGGAGCCGATCGCTGCGCGTTGCGACCGGCGCGGTGAGTGTTGAGCTGTCCATGCTGCAATCCTTTCAAAGAGTCCGTGGCGGCGACTTCTTCCACTTACTCGAGATGCCGGCCTCCATCCACGCGGATAGTCTCGCCGGTGATGAAGTCGGTCTGACAGAGGAGCGCGACCGCCTTGGCGATTTCGGCCTCACCGCCCCAGTGGCCGACCGGTGTGGCTTTCGCGACTTCGTCGATTTCCTGTTGGCTCAGGTCAGGCGGCGGAACGATCGGACCAGGGGCAATGGCATTGACGAGGATGTTGTCCCGTGCCACCTCAAGGGCCAACGATTCCGTGAGCGCGACGACACCGGCCTTAGCGACGTAGTACGGCGTAAACCCTGTGTAGCGCGGTCTGCCGCTCCGAACCAGCCAATCCGCGAAGTTGACGATGCGGCCGGCGCCAGCCGCCCGCATGTGCGGAATGGCGGCGTGAGAGCAGAGAAAGGCCGAACGAAGGTTGATGTCCAGATCCGTCGTCCAATAGTCGACAGAGACATCCTGAAGAGGCTTCGATCGGTAGATCGAGGCCATATTGACGAGAACATCCCCCCGTCCAAAGGTCGCAACGGCATGTTCCAGGATGGCCAAGCAGTCAGCCGGTTTCGACACATCGGCGCTGACAGTCGTCGCACGACGCCCGGCTGCTTCGACGTCGGCGACTGTCTGCTCGGCTTCCTCTTTGGAACCCCGATACGACAGCACGAGATTCATCCCTCGCTCGGCCAACTCTCGTGCCACAGCACGCCCGATGCGTTTTCCGCCCGTAATGACCGCCACTTTGCCGCAAAGATCCATGTGAAGTCGCTCCTAGCCAGATCGTGCCGGCCCATCCAGACGTGTTCACGCTCTCAACAGTCGATTTGCTGTCTGGCTGCTTCGATGACGGAGACGCCCATAAGGTTTCACCCTTGCCCCTGAAACCTTCGCGCCGCTTCGACATCAAAGCGGCCGAGCCAGTGCGGAGACGCTGTGATCGTGGCGGGCGACGGAAGTCAATGTCGCCGGAGCATCAACGATGTCGATTTCATTCGCGGCAAGATCATGACGACTGACGAAGCCCCAGTCGCGGAGCATCATCACGATGAGGGCGTCACGTACCTCCTGCATCGCATTAGGAGCGAATTCATCGAGATGCCGGGGTTGCGATTGACGCCGGCTCAAGCCGCCAGACTGTGGGGGATGGAACGTCACACGTCGGAACGCATCCTCGACGGTCTCGCGCTGGCAGGCTTCCTGTCGAAGAACAGAGAGGGCGCGTATCTCCGCGCATCGGGGGCCTAAATGCCGATCGATGATCGAACGGAATGGCTCGAGACTGACGGCCTCGGCGGGTTTGCATCAGCCACCGCGTCGGGCGTCCGCACGCGCCGGTATCACGCGCTGCTGCTCATGGCGATGACGCCTCCGACCGGGAGGGTCGTGCTCGTGAACGGCTTCGACGCGCGGCTTGAGACGCCGAGCGGATCGTTCGCGCTGTCGACGCAGCGCTATGCCCCGGACGTGCTCTACCCGGACGGGGCCGCTCACGTGACCGCGTTCACCAATGATCCCTGGCCCACTTGGGAATACGAGGTGGCTGATGGCACCCGCGTCACCCAGGAGATCTTCGTTCAACACGGCACGAGTGCCGTAGTCGTCGTCTGGACGCTGATGAGAGCCACAGGTCCCGTGGTGCTGCGTGCCAGGCCGTTCCTGTCCGGTCGTGATTACCATTCAATGCATCATCAGAATGGAGCCTTCCATTTCGACGCCGATCGTCAGGGCGCCGCAGTCACGTTTCAACTCTATGACGGACTTCCTGGGGTGACGGCGCTCTCGAATGGAGAATACCGGCATGCGCCGGACTGGTATCGACAGTTTCTCTATACCGCGGAACGTGAGCGCGGCCTGGATGACACCGAAGATCTCGCGTCGCCGGGCGAGTTCGGGTGGCCGCTCTCCGGTCCCGGCGAGCAGGCCGTCTGGGTCTTCAGAGCTAGTTCCGGTGATTCGCGAGAGGCATCGACAGCCGACGAAGTCGTTACGCTGGCGAGCGGCGCGCGGCGGGCAGAACGCCGCCGGCGCGAAGCATTTCCGACATTGCTCGACCGCGCCGCCGACGCGTACTTGGTTCGGCGCGGTGCGGGGCGAACGATCGTTGCCGGTTATCCGTGGTTCACCGACTGGGGTCGCGACACGTTTATCGCCGTGCGCGGCCTATGCCTCGCCACAGGCCGGCTCGCCGACGCGCGCGACATCCTGGTCGAATGGGCTGGAGCCGTGTCAGAAGGCATGTTGCCAAACCGGTTCCCCGATCGTGGCGAGGCGCCCGAGTTCAACTCCGTCGACGCGTCCCTCTGGTACGTCGTCGCGGTCCACGAACTGCTGCAGCTCGTCCCGAACGACTCGACTCTCCTGACGACAGCACAGCGGCGAGCCCTCGAGTCGGCGGTCCAACAGATCGTAAACGGCTATGCCGCCGGCACCCGATTCGGGATCCGGATGGACGCGGACGGCCTATTGTCGGCTGGCGTGCCTAGCGTGCAGCTCACCTGGATGGACGCGCGGGTGGGCGACCGTGTGATCACGCCGCGCATCGGAAAACCTGTTGAGATCCAAGCGCTCTGGTTGAACGCTCTCAGCGCAGCCTCGCGGCTGGAACCGAGCTGGCGTGACGTTTTCGAGCGAGGCCGCGCGGCTTTTGTCGAACGCTTCTGGAATGAGGAGCTCGGACGCCTCGCCGACGTGATCGACGTGGATCACATCCCGGGCACGCGAGACGACAGTTTCCGGCCCAATCAGATTCTCGCTGTCGGTGGGCTACCGGTGGCGCTCGTAGACGGAATACGCGGCCGGGCAATTGTCGATGCAGTCGAGCGGCATCTCCTGACACCGGTCGGATTGCGGTCGCTCGCGCCTGGCGAGCCTGGCTATGCCCCGCGCTATGAGGGTGATTCGGCGGCGCGAGACGCTGTCTATCATCAGGGAACCGTCTGGCCGTGGCTGATTGGTCCCTTCGTCGACGCGTGGGTTCGCGTGCGAGGCAACACCGCAGCGGCGCGGCGTGACGCCCGCGCCCGGTTCGTTGATCCCCTGCTGACACGTGTCCAGACGCTTGGCCTTGGGCATCTTTCGGAAATTGCCGATGCCGAGGCGCCATTTGAGCCAAAGGGCTGCCCGTTTCAAGCCTGGTCACTGGGCGAATTGCTACGCCTCGACCGGGTCGTGCTCATGGAGCCGAAGAGAGCGCAACGAGTTCGAAAAGTCGCGCAGCAAATGGCCTGAAGCGCGGACCGTCAGCACGCGGAGAGTGTCCGGCCGTCACGCTGCTCGAACGCCCTGGCGTTCGGCTCGATCTGCCCTCCGCAGCCGCAGCGTGTGGAGGTCGTCGCGCTCTATTTCCTCGATCCGCTCGAGCAAGGCGTCGAGATCGTCCGCGACGGTGAGATGGCGGCCAGAGAGTCGATCAGCGCGTCCGCGAGCAAGCTCGACGACGAGGCGTGCGGCCCGGTCGGGATCGGCGCCTTGCCCTGAAGCGAGTCGTTCGCGGATCCATGCGAACACACGGCCCTCGGCCGTCTCGGGACCGACTGACCGGCTCAGCGCTGCGTCGCTCAGCCCGATTGGCAACAGACCAGGGTCGACGCTGAAGATTGACACACCGTACGGCTTGGTCTCGGCCGCGAGCGTTTCGGTCAGCTTCACGAGCGCCGCCTTGGAAGCGACGTAGGCGGACATGAGCGGCCAGCGGTAAACGCCGGCGTTGCTGGTGATGTTGAGGATACGGCCGTGGCCTGCGGCGATCATCTCAGGCAGGACCATGCGGATGAGAGCGAATGAGCCGCCCAGGTTGACCTCGATCGCACGCCACCATTCCGTTGCGTCTGCGTCCCAAAGCGGACCGATCGGACCTTGAACACCGGCGTTGTTGACAAGCACGTCGATGTTTCCTAGGCGACTGCGGAGCTCGGCGAGTGCGACAACCGTGGCGGTCTCATCCGTAACGTCTGCCGCAGCGGCTGCTGCTACTCCGCCTGCGCGCTCGATCTCCTCAACGGTCGCAGCGAGCTCGTCGCGCGAGCGGGCAAGTAATGCGACGGTGGCGCCCTGGCGGGCCAGCGTGTGGGCGATCAGTCTTCCCAGGCCTCGTCCGCCGCCCGTCACGAGCGTGACGGTTCCGGCCAAACCGTTTGTATTTCTGCGAGCCCTCCGAGCCACCTGACCGGTGACGACCGCGGGCCCACCGATCATCGTGCGATCACCTCGCGCGCGGCGCTCGGCGAGCCCTTCGCCCCGTGTCGCGCGCTCGCGCTCGATGAGCACACGGCGCAGAATTTTGCCGGAGGGAGATCTGGGAATCCGGTCGATGAACTCGACTCGGCGCACACGCTTGTACGGCGCAACGCGCTGGGCCACCCAACTGGTCAGCTCCTCGGCAGACGTGGGAGCGTCGAGCACGATGAACGCCTTGGGTACTTCGCCAGCGGTCTCATCCGGGCTGCGCACCACTGCCGCGTCCGCGACCGCTGGGTGCGCCAAGAGAATCTCCTCGAGCTCGGCGGGCGCGACCTGGAAACCCTTGTACTTGATCAGTTCCTTGATGCGATCGACGACGCGGAACCAGCCGTTCGCGTCGAGCGTGACAATGTCGCCAGTATGTACCCAGCCGTCGGCGTCGATCGTCACAGCAGTCGCCTCGGGATCAGCCAGGTAACCGCGCATCGTACCAGGAGAGCGGATAAGCAACTCGCCCGGCGCGTCGGGCCCGAGGTCGGTACTCGTATCGAGGTCGATGACGCGGCACTCGACGCCTGGTAGCGCGGGGCCTATGGAATCCGGCTGGTCCGGGCCATCGTCAGGTGCCACGTGGGTCCCGCCGCCAAGCTCTGTCATACCGTAACCCTGTTTGACTCGGCAGCCGATGCGCCGCGCGCACGCGCGGGCACGATCGGCGCTCAATGGCGCAGCGGCGACAGTCAGGACGCGCAGGCTTGACAGGTCGTAGTCATCGACGATCTCGCTGCTCGCGAGAGCCAGAATAATCGGCGGCACAACCTCCGCCCTGGTCACGCCGTAGTCCTGGACCGCGCGCAGGAACGCGTCGAGCTCGAAGCGCGGGAGGATTACGACGGTGGCGCCCTCGAGCAAAGCCAGGTTCAGAGTGAGTTGGAAGCCGTAGATGTGGAACAACGGCAGTGCCGCGATGACCACGTCGTTCTCGGTCACGCGGTGCACCAGGCGTGTTTGGCAGAGGCTGGCCACCAGGTTTCGGTGAGTCAACACGACGTGTTTTGGCAATCCGATCGTTCCGCTCGACGTGGGCTGGAACGCCACATCTGACGCGTTGACTGTGACCGACGGGACGTCCGGGCAGCGTTCGCAGTAGAGCGATTCGAATGGCACGGTGCCCGACATTCCATCGGTCACGGTGCCGATCACGAACGACTCGACGATTCCTGCCGCGCGCGCCGCTTCGCTCACCTTCTCATGGAATAACTCGGCGGTGCTCAGCAGCCACCGCGCGCCCGACTGCCGCAACTGGCGAATGATCTCCTCGGACGACGACAACGGGTTGATGGTCGTGACGATTGCGCCGATCGACGACGCCGCGTACCAGGCGACGACGAACGCGATGCTGTTCGGTGCGCACACCGCGAATACATGGCCCGCTCGCATGCCCCGGGCGAAGAGTCCCGCACCAACTGTTCGGACGTCGGCGGCAAGATCCGAATAGGTGAGCTGACGCCCCGTTATCGCGTCAATGAGAGCTGCCTTGTCTCCTCGTTCATGCGCTTGACCGAGCACGAACTCTGGCAGCGTCGCATCCGGAATAACCGGCGGGTTCAGAGTGCTCGCCGTGCGTTCGATCTCCCGTGCAGTCTGATCGCGGACTGCACCTAGAGGCGCAACGATGTTGCAGCTGAGCGATGAGTCGAGATGCGTGAAACCGAAACTGGCGTTGCCAACTGCAGTTGCCATGATGAATCCCTTCTTGAAAGCGCGAATGTGAGAAGACGACGACTCCGCCTACCGAGAGCTAGCGGAAACGGCGCCACAGTTCCACGGCAGGGCGTCGTTCCATGGGAGACCCTGCTCGTTCTCGTTCGAGCCGTAGGGTCGGCGCGTCTCGCCGATGTCAAGCTGACCAACGAAGGCGATTGACCAGGCGACGGCCTCCGCGGTCGGGAGGCCGTGGTTTGCGGCAAGGCTGAGATCATGACCCGAGGCCGGCACGACGCAGGCATGAATGCGGGCTTCCGGCGAATAGAACGGCGCCTCCTGCGTAGCGACGATAGCCCCGGACGAGCAGTCGAAGTTGCCGCCCTGTGAGCTTGGCCCGCAGCTGGTCGCATCGTTGCCGCCGAGGATGGTGAGAACGGGGACCTTGATCCCGGGCGCCAGCCCGACCGGGATCACATGCTGCCGACAAGCAACTCCATCGTCCGGAGGGGACGATGCAATCGCACAGAGCAGCTGAAGAAAAACTCCGAGTAGTGTCAGCAGGTTCCAACCCATCGTGTCTGACCTCCTACGACACAATGCGAAGAACCGCCTGAAACTCGATCAGCGGCCGTCAAGAGGTCAGCTTGAGGATTTCGAAAGTCAGCGTCCCGGTGTTTCGAGAGGCAGCCCGGACGCCAACCATCCTTCGATGCCATCGATCAGAATGCCGATATCGCGTGCGCCTTCCCTGAGCAGAATGCTCGCCGCAGTCGTAGCACGGTATCCTTCGTGGCAGGTGCCCCTTCAACCATTCCGATCGGCTCCGCACGTCCACGACCTGGATGGACGGATCGGTTTGCAGAATCCTGTGGAAGTTCCGACACCGGTGGACGCCGATACTCGCCACACTCACGCCTTCACGGCGCCATCGCTCCTCATCTGCCAACGCATACTGGCTCGCGCCTTTCACACCGACTCTCGCCAATCGAATCTGGGCCTCTTCGGCGTCCGTAGAGTTCGCGGCGAGCAGCACAATCGGCTGGGCTGGCCGGATCAGAATCGCGGCCCAGCTGGCGAAGGGTCCCTCAAGACCAATCTGGATCGCCCCCGGCATGTACAGGCCTGCAAATCGTTCTGCAGGCCGCGTATCCACCAGGAGGGCGCCATTGGACTGCTCCTGAAGGACTTCTGCCGTTGTCAGAAGACGAAGCGTCGGCGACTGTAGCACGGGATTGGTGTCCCCACGATCAACTGCGTAACTGGTCACGCATTTCGATCATCTGACGGGTTCTTGAGAGTCTCCCCGCCGGCTGAATTCGGTCGTGTCGCGACTGTCGAGGCGACGCTCCACCTTGTGACGCCGGGCTTCACTCCCAGGTGTTTCGGCTCCACGCCTGTTCCATTCGCTCCACGTGTCATAGCTTTTTCGGAACCATTGCTGCGAGTAGGCAGCCGCGGCGTCCCGCTCGGACGACGGCACCGAACGAGTCACCGCCGCGCGACCGTACACGTTTCCCATCCTTTCGTAGCAGAATCCCAGCTCGCGCAGGACAATGAGGCTCGGCGACGTGGCCTTGAATTCGTCGAAAAACGGCCGGGCCGCATCGGCGTGCTGTCGGGCGTGCGCGACGTCGTTCACGGCCAGTTCGGCGTCACTCAGCCTGCAATACGATCGCATGAGATAGAGGCGATCGAGAGGCGGCGGGTTGCTCTACGCGAGTTCTTGCCTCAGCGTCGTGGCCTCTTGCAGAAGGTGCAATCGCTCCTGGGCTTGCTGTTTCGTTTCGGTACCAGTTGCTCGCGATCGCCGGGCTGGAGTACGACACGGCATCGCCCATCTCCCCGCTACGTCTCGGATCATTCAACTGACCTGACGATAACGCGCAAAAGCGATCCTTAAAGCAGGGAATTCGCGCCTGGCTCAGCCGTGCGACGCGGGCGTAACGCCATCTCGACTCGATGATCGAGTTCGATCGGATTCTCCGCATAGTTCTGTGGAGAGGGGAAAGACCCATGAGAACCATCGAGATGTCGTGGATAACGGACGAAGGCCGACTCGTGTGCCGCTGGGAAGCATCGCTAGAGGCGGACGCCGGCATTTCAGTCCCGGTTCGCAGCGACCTTTCCGGAGTCGCGGTGGACGCCGGGCATCAACCGTCGGGCGCGCGCTTCACGAGCGCGAACCGGCGTGCGGTCTTCGGGTTCGGTCGTGCGTTTTGAGGGCAGTCATGGCTCTGTACTGCGCAAGTATTCTCGAACGCCTTCCAGGTACTCGCGCCGCCTTCGGCTCGAGGGGGTACTCGTGACAAAGACCGCCCAAAATCGGCGTCGCGATGACTTGATGTCCCTCGGTGCGCATTCCGAACACCGGTTCCGGGGATTGTGAACGCGGATTCCGGGCAAGCCGTACGCTCATCGGAGCGGAGCGACGATCATAGCAGCGGTCTCAAGATGACGCGCACAGAACGTTGAGGCCGCAGGTGCCCGATGTCGCTTCACCGCGATTCGATGTCGAGCGTTTTCAGGAGTTCGGCGGTCGGGTCGTGGGCTGCTGCCGGGGTGAAGACCTGCTCCACCCTGTCGTGGCGAAGCACCGGTGCCGCACGGCCGCCAATCACGGCGGAGAGAGGACGTTAGCGTCGGCGACGAGCTGCACGGCGCTTTTTGCGCGACGCCTCGAAGTCTTCGAGCACGTCGGCCTCCGAGACGCGGCGTCGCTTCAATTGCCTGGCGACGTCGCTGCTCAGCATGTCGTACAGTTCGCGCTTGAGCTCGATCGGAAGGGTGATCTCCGGTCGCGGGAAGAAGATCCCGGCCAGACGCCCGCGTCGCGTCACGAGAATTGGCGTTCTGGAACGTACTAGGCCGGTGGCCTTGTCTCGGAATTCCCGAACGGTACTGATCCTCATGTGACCACCCTGGTGACCATTATACGATCCGTAGCTTCGCCGCCTGACATGCGTTACCTCCACGGTCCGCTTCGAATACCGAATCGTTCAGCGGGATGACGCGTTTGCTCGTCTCGTTCTTGCTGGTCCGGATGTGAATGACGCGCTTCGCACAAAGGAGGTAACACTTATCGATCAGAGCGTGACAATCGGGGTTAAACTTCGGCCCGAGTCAAAGCAGCAGCGCTCGGTTGAGAGCGACGACGTCTGGAGAGACATCACATGAAGCGGAACCACGCCCTCGGTCTATTCGGTATCGCCCTCTCGCTGATGTGTTCAGCGTTGTTCGTCCGGGCGCAGCAGCCCGGCGTCGCCGCACTTCCTTCAGCTTGGGTTCCGCCGCCTGCCGCCCAATATTCGGCGACGCAGGTCACCGCCATTCGAGCCGGCCGGCTGTTCGACCCACGATCGGGATCGCTGCGCGCCAATCAGATCATCATCACGCGCGGCGATCGCCTTGTTGACGTGGGACCAAACGTGCCAATTCCCGCGGGTGCGCGCGTCATCGATCTGCGCGGCGCCACCGTGCTTCCCGGGCTCATCGACACGCACCTCCACACGATGACGGGCAGTCCGTTGACGGCGCCTGGTGGTCCTGGTGTCGGGCCGCAGGGACCAGGGCCCATGGGGTTCGGGCAGCCGATCCCCTATCACACGCTTGCGGCACTCGTGAACGCCCAGCGCGACCTGGACGCTGGCTTCACGACGGTCGTCGATCTGATGTCGCATGGCGGCTGGTTTGGCACAGTCGACTTGAGGAACGCGATCAACAGCGGGCTCGTGCGCGGGCCGCGGATGCAGGTGGCCGGCCCCGGCATGATCAACGCCTCGGCGACGCCGCCACCAAGGATTCAACTACTTGATCGGGAGCCGATCTCCACTCTCGGTCACATGATTGCCAGGACGCCCGCGGGCGTACGCAAAGCGGTTGACGATCAGGCCGCAGCCGGCGTTAATTGGATCAAGATCTACAGCACCAACGAATACACACTGAAGGCCGACGGCACGATCGACGCGACCCCCACCTTCACGTTCGAAGAAACACAAGCGATCGTCGCCGAGGCGCACGCGAAGAACTTGAAGGTCGCCTGTCACGCGTACAGCGGCGAAGGACTGCACAACTGTATCGCCGCCGGCGTCGACGTCCCCACCCACGGGCTGCAGCTGGACGACGAAGCACTGCGCATGCTCAAAGAGAAGCGCCTGCCGCTGACGGTGACCATGTTCGACCTGAGCATGGAGCACGCGCGCGAGATGGAGCGCTACAAGAACAGCCGCTGGTCGATGATGGAGAAGAGCTTCAAGAAGGCGTTGGCCGCAGGCATCGTCCTGCCGTTTGGCAGCGGCGCTGGACCATTTCCGCACGGCACGCAGGGGGACCAGTTCGCCTATTTGGTGAAATGGGGGATGACGCCCGTGCAAGCGTTGCGCGCCGCCACCACCGTCGCCGCCGACCTCATCGGCTGGACGGCAGATGTCGGGACCATCGAGGCCGGAAAATTCGCTGACCTTGTGGCGGTCTCTGGCGATCCCCTCGCGGACATCACCGAAATGTCGCGAATCACGTTCGTCATGAAGGGCGGCCAGGTGATTCGGAACAGCGTCAAGTAGGGGCCGCAAGATGAACACCGGGTTGTGGATTGTCCAGGGGCCGCTCGCTCTCTTGTTCCTCCTCGCGGGCGGGATGAAAGTGTTCGCGTTCAGCCGATTCAAGAGAAGGGCAGCGGAGCGGTCGCCTGAGAAGGGGCTCGGTTACAGTCAACCCGTCGCAGCAATGCGTGCCCGAACCCGGTGGTCAAGTCTTCGGAAAGCCCGGAGCCGCCAGACGACACCCAGTGTCGTTTAGCCGGCGGCGCGGAGCGACAACTCGAAATGAAGCCCCTCCGCTTTCTGAAGATGGTGGATCACCTCGAACAGATTCCGCGCCTGAGGATTGCCGGCTGGACCGAGCATGCGCATCAGGCTCTTCGCCGCCCATCGCTGGTGCGCGTCAGCAATGTCCCTGTCCTGGCGCTTCTTCGCTGGAGAGTTCGAAGTCGAAGATGTTGAAGTTCTCTTCAATGCGAGCGGGCTTCGTCGACTTCGGAATCGCAGACCGGCCGTGCTGCAGGTGCCACCGCAGCATCACCTGAGCGGCCGACTTGCCGTGCTGGAGCGCGATCTCTCGCAGCGTCGGGTCGTCGAAGGTGCGCTTCTCTCCTCCGCGATATGAGGTGATCCCGCCGATCGGCGACCATGCATCGTAGCCGTAGTCGCTAATCCAGACCTTCGTCTCGATGAACATGTGATCGCGAGAGATGCCAGACCGACGCATCCCTTCTCCGACCTGGCGCTCGTTGAAGTACGAGGCCGCGGTGTCGATGAGCCGATAGCCCTCGGCAACTGCGGATTCGACGGCGGTCACCGTGTCGTCCGGCGAGCCTTGAAACACGCCGAGGCCAATCGCCGGCATCTGCACACCGTTGTTCATCGTGAGGAGCGGGCTGGTAGTCATCTATTTGACCTGCCTCTCCCAAAAACGCACGGCGTCTCCGATCCACCCTTCGGCCGTCGTCCCTGTTCCGAGGCCGAAACCGTGACTGACGCCTTTGTACTTCCGGTACTCGACAACGGTGCCGAGTCTGCGCAGCGCCACCACTCGCCGTTCCATGGTTGCCGGAGGAGCGATGCCGTCAAGGCGTCGATCGCGCGTGACGCGGCTGCGCTCAAGGCGCGAGCGTTGAAGCGCATCGAGGAGCTCGAACGCGAGCAGCCGCACGGCGACTAGGCTCGTTACTGGACGCAGTCGCCGACGGACGAGTCTTCGTCTTTGTCGAACAAGGTCGCGACGGCTTCCTCACGCGTCTCGAACCATCGAGGGGTTGCCGGAACGGGCGCCTCGTCGCCTTCGCGAAACGTCGATGGCAACCTGATCACCGCAAACTTGTGCGTGATCGGATCTTCGTACAGTCCGTGTCTCATTGGGACGTCAACTTCCAATCGGAAGCGCGGCCGGCCAGCTTACCCGCGCTTCGTCACCTTTGCGCCCGGGCGTTGTTGACCGGGCGACGCGACGCCTTCGCGTTCGGGCACGGCGATCAGCAGCGCGCGGATGCGTTGGCGGTGCCGGAGCTTTCGCTTTCGATTGATCTGAAATCGCGATCGGTCACCGTTTCGTTGCGACATGCATGCCTCCGTGCTTCAGACGTTGTGAGTGGACAGGTCAGCGCCAGCGAGTCGCGCCGCCGTAGCGATTCGTTTGCGAGCGTGCGACGTTCCACACCTCGCCGCACTGCGTGCATCGCCAGTAGCTATCGGCATCGGGACTCGCCGACGTGGTCACCGTGTCGGTCGAACGGCAACTCGGACACGCGGGCGGCGTCCTCGCGGGTGCCGATGATCCCGACGGTGTTGGTGGATCATGTCTCATCGGACCTCCAGGCATTTGCTTCGATGAGGTCTGGAGGCCGAAGTGGCCCAGGGCTCAGGAAAGCGATCGTGCCAGTATACGTTCAATGAGAGAAGACAGGTCGAGTCGTCTGCGCACGCCCATGTCGCGGCTTCCGGCCGGTGGGTCGTCGCGATCCTACAAACCGGGTGTCGCGCGAATGGACGCGCGTCCGCTCGGGCGTCGTGATCAACGGCTCGGCAGTCGGTGCCTCGAATCCCGGAACGGCGATCCGCTCGAGCGGTGCTCGCAGCAACCGTTGAATGTCGCGCAGCAGCGAGGAGTCTGATGGCGACACGAACGACACGGCCCGTCCAGTGCGCCCTGCGCGGCCTGTGCGACCGATCCGGTGAATGTAATCTTCGGCCACGAGCGGCAAGTCGTAGTTGACGACCAGCGGTAGCCGCACGATATCGAGTCCGCGCGCCGCGATGTCGGTCGCCACCAGCACATTCACACGGCCGGCCTTGAAGTCAGCAAGTGCCCGCGTGCGTGCGCCCTGGCTCTTGTTGCCGTGAATGACGGCCGTCCTGATGCCGGCGTGTTCGAGGTGTTCACCAACGCGATCCGAGCCTCGCTTCGTCTTGCAGAAAACGAGCGCTTGCGTCGCCGCATCCTGGGTCAGGACGTGCGTGAGCATGGCGCGCTTCTGATCGACGGCGACGGTATGCAGGTGGTGGGTCACGGTCGAGGCGATGACCTGTCCATCCGAGACGTCCACGCGCGCGGGATCTCGAGTGAATTCGGCGGCCAGCGCGACGACGGCTTCAGCTAGCGTCGCGGAAAACAGCAGCGTCTGACGTGTTCGCGGGAGTGATGCGACGATCCGCCGCAGCGCGGGCAGAAAGCCCATGTCGAGCATCCGGTCGGCTTCGTCCAGCGTGAGGATGTCGATCGAGCAGAGATCAACCGTGCGCCGCTGCATGTGATCGATCAGCCGGCCTGGCGTCGCGACGACGATGTCTGCGCCATGCCTCAGCGAGTGGATCTGCGGCCCCAAGCCCACACCGCCGAAGAGGGCCGTCACGCGGAGCTGCAGCGGCGCGCCATAAGTGGCGAGCGACTGATGAACCTGCACGGCCAGTTCGCGCGTCGGCACGAGCACGAGTCCGTGCGGGAAGGGGGGCCGGCGGCCATCGCGCTTGGCGACGATCCGTTGGATCATGGGCAGCCCGAACGCAGCCGTCTTGCCTGTACCTGTCTGCGCACGCGCGAGGAGATCAGTGCCCGTCAGGACGGCGGGGATGGCTTGGGCTTGGATGGGCGTGGGTCGCTCGTAGCCGAGGCGCGCCAACGGCAGACAGAGCGAGGGGGACAAGCCCAATTTCGAAAACGACATTAAAACGATCCTTCATGGCCCGAAGCAATTCCCAGCGACGCTGTGGGGCGAGTATGATACGTCCGCACCACGACGGCGTGAACGGTGCGTTGGAGCAACAGCTCCCGAACGGAACGGATTCGTCTCGTAGCTAAGCTGAATGAGGGAAGGAGCGAGCCAAAGACCGGCTCGTTAATGCCTACAGGCGGCAGAGCGCGTGGGAAGATCCGATTAACCAATGATAGCACGTCCGCGCCGTGCTACAGTCGGCGTTGGATTTGCTGCGTCCCCTCCCGCGCAACGAGGCGGGCGCGCCGACAGTCCGTCGCCGCCCGTTAAACGCGCTATACTTCAGCTTGCTGCTTTTTTGAGTCCACGGCCGTTCCGGCCGAGCCCTCACCGAAGCCTTGCGCTTGTGAGGGCCTGATGGCACTGCAATCGAAACGCGATCCTGACTTCGACGCGCGCTGGGCCGGTGGCTCGCGCGAGGCGCCGCCCACGATCGGGCGCTTCGTCACACCGTCTCGCCCTCGTCGTGCCCGCGGCGGTCGTTGTTGCCGTGGGCGTCTACTTGTTGCTCCTTCGGTGACGCGACGAAGAGGTTGATCATGGTGCGACGTCCGGACGGCTTGAATGTGTTTGAATTCGTCGTATTGTCCGCGCTGCGTGCGGCGCAACTGCAGCGTGGCTGCACGCCGCGTGTTGAGCAATCAGCGAAGACGGCGGTCACGGCGCAACGCGAGGTCGCTGAGGGCAAGGTTCTGGCGGTGCATGCGGCGGCTGAACCGATTGCGCCGGCGGCAGGGTGAGACACATGCCGCGAATCCATCTCGTCAATCCGAGCACACAATCATTCGGCGTGGCCGTGATCACCCCGCGCTGGTTGTATGTGCTCGCCGCCGCAACGGGCAGTCGCTGGGGCGACCCACAGATCGTCGATGAAACGCTCGAGGCGATCGATTTCGATGCGGTATCCGCTGGCGATATCGTCGGGATCGGCATTCACACGGGCAATGCGCTGCGTGGATACGAGATCGGCCGCGAGCTCCGCCGCCGCGGTGCGTGGGTGGTCTTCGGCGGCATTCACGCAACGCTGTTTCCCGACGAACCATTGGTCCATGGGCTTGCACACTCGGTTGTGCGTGGCGACGGCGACCTCGTCTGGTCGCGCGTCATCGACGACTGTATTGCGGGCGATCCCGCTCCGGTGTACGAGGGAGGACAGATATCTGGGGCGCAATTTCTGTGCGCGCGCTGGGACCTGCTGCCGGACCGCCGGTACATGTGGGCGTCAGTACAGACGGTCCGGGGGTGTCCGAAGCACTGCTCGTTCTGCTCGGTGTGGCGAACGGACGGCCAGGAGCCCCGCCAACGCGGCGTCGACCGCGTCGTCGGCGAAGTCGTGGAGTTGCGCCGTCGCGGGTTCCGGTTCATTGCGCTCGCCGACGACAACTTCTACCCGGTCACGTTCGCTGACCTCGCGCAGGCCCGACGCCGCGCGGATACCACTCGGCTCCGCGCATTGGAGGCGCTGCGCGCCGAGCGATTTGCGTTGATGGATCGGCTCGCGCGATTGCCCAACGACTTGGTCTTCTACACGCAGATCACGATGGAAGCGGCGGAAGATCCGGAGTTTCTCGACGCGATGAAGCGCGCCCGGATTCTGGGGGCGCTCGTCGGCGTCGAATCCGTCACGCGGGACGGCCTCAAGGACGTCTACAAAGGCTTCAACCTCGCCGGCGACGAGCTGATCGCGCGGTTGCGCGTGTTCCGGCGCCACGGCATTCATGTTCTCGGGTCGTTCATCTTCGGCTTGAACAGCGACACGAAAGACACGTTCGACGCGACAGTCGCACTCGCCGAACAGGCTGACCTGACGTTCGCGCAGTTTGTGCTGTTGACGCCGTTCCCTGGCACCGTCGACTTCGAGAAGTGGGCCGCTGAAGAGCACCGTCGCGGGACGACGATCGACGGCGTGCCCCTCACGCAGCATTGGCTCATCCCGGAGCATCGGCGCCCGCGGCTGTACACCCCGCATCCGACGATGTCGCTCGAAGATATCCGGGTCGGCACGCAGCGCGCCTGGGATCAGTTTTACAGCTGGCGTCAGGTCTGGGCTCGGTCGCGTGTGGTCGAGTCGGTGCGCGCGCGCGTGGCCTTCGTGCTGATCTCGAAGCTGTACCGCCAGATGTACGCGAACACCGGCATTGCGACGGATAGCGCTCGCGTCCAGCGCTCGGCGCGGTGGGCGCGCTGGATCGGCTACGCGTGCCGGCGCCTGTTTCTTGGGAAACCGATGCCGGACCTCACGATGCCTGGCGAGCAGCTTGCCGAACCGGCACTCAACTGACGGCCTACAGCGAGACGATGTTCGCGATGAACGGCACGATCAGGCGGCTGACCGACGAACTGCGCGAGGGGCACGCCATCACGTTCGATGTTGGCTCTGGTCCGGAGGGGCAAAGAGCCGAGAACGTGCAGCTCGGGTGAGCGATCGCGCCGAGTCAGGCGCGCGAAGTTGATCACGTTGAAGCGATCGATCAGATCGACGACGCTCGCGTCGGTGAGAGGCAAGAAGAACTCGCAACCACGATCAGGAAGGAGTCTGAACAGTTGAGCAAGGACGATTTAATCGATCTGCACGGTATCGTCGTGGCCGTCCACAGCGGCGGCCTCTACCGAGTGAAATGCGATGCGGGCCACGAAATGCTCGCGCAGTTAAGCGGACGAATGCGCCGGTTCCACATCAAGGTCGTGCCTGGAGATCGTGTGACCGTGGGCGTGTCGCCTTACGATCCGCTGCGGGGCTTCATCACGTTTCGCGCACGATAGCCCGCTCGCGCGTCCATCGACCGCGCGCCCGGACGCTGAATAAGGACTCGCCATGCGAATGCTCGGCCTTGTGATTGGCGCACTCGTCATCCTCGCTGGCGCGTCAGCTTTGCGGCACCCGACCTGTGCCTCGCACTTGAGAGCTGGGTGACGACGTCGGCCGGAGCTACCGGGAAGCAGGCTTCATGGCCGGCTTCGAGTAACTCGTCGCGCGGCTCGGGACCGAGTCGAAGGCCATCGTTCATGCAGCGCGCGAAGGCAGGCTGGACCTGAGTTAGTGGACCGAGCCCCCGGCACCGACGCGAGGCGGCGCGACCAGGTCACGCAGCTTCCAGACCTCGGCCGTCTGCTGCGGCATCGTTCACGCGCCATCGTCGCGATTCTTCAAGGCACTCTTCAACGTCCGCGCTGTTTGTGTCTCGCGCGACGGCTGGCGAGCACTGATGCGATGGACGCGATGAGCCTTGAGGGATCTTCACCCGCCTCGGATCGCTGCTGAAGATCGATCATCATCGATGCGAGTTGTTCCGGCGGAATGGTGATGGCCGCGGCATTCGCTTGGAGGAACGTCAACATCGCCGCTGCTCCGGTCCGCTTATTTCCGTCGAGGAACACATGTTCTTGCACGATATAGACCGCGTGGGCGGCCGCGAGTTCTTCCGCTGTTTCGTAATACGAATTCTTGACAGCCTGAACGGCCGCCTCGACTCCCTCGTACGATCCACCTCGCGGTCCTCCACCTCCGAGGCCGCCAAACTGATCGAGAAGCGCCTCGTGCATCGCGATGACCTGCTCGGCCGTCAGGAAGCGGAGCCGTCGCTTCACCGCGAGGACGGCTGCCAGCCGCCGCGATCGTATTCGGCGAGCATCCCGAACGCTCGCCGATGTCGACGCAAGACAGCCGCGAAGGCGCGACGAAACGCACCTGCGTCCAGACCATCTGCGGCTGGCTCGACGACGACCTGGTTGCCGACCAGTGTCAGACGAACTTCGCTTCCGGCTTTGATCTTCATCGCCGCGGCGAAATCCCTGGGAAGGAGAATGCCCAAGCTCCCGCCAACCCGTTTCACGCGTCTTCTGAGTGTCATGGGGTTAGTATAACGTGCGTATAACTCATCGAGCACTCACGGCCGCCGAGGCGGCGCAAGTGCATCGAACCGGTGTCGTCGCGGAAGACTCATTGGCGCGATAAGATGCTCAAGTGGGTGAAACCCGAGTCGACCTCCAACACCTCCTCGAAGACCTGCGGGACGCCTACACCGGCTCCCTTGAAGAGACGATCCTCACCGAGGTCGTCGCGAACGCGCTCGACTCCGGTGCGACTCGCATTCGCCTCCTGACCGACGCGTCCGTCTCGACGCTGACGATCGTTGATGACGGCCGCGGCATGCAGCGCAGAGACCTCGCACGCTACCACGACATCGCGGCGAGCACGAAGCGGCGCGGCGAAGGTATCGGGTTCGCCGGTGTCGGCATCAAGCTTGGACTTCTCGTGTCGGGTGAGGTCATTACCGAGACGAGGCGCGGTGCGACACACGTCGCGACTCGATGGCACCTGGCGTCACGGCATCGCGCGCCGTGGAAATGGACGCCGCCTCACGGTGTCATGACCGCTCGCGGCACGGCCGTGCGACTCACGCTGACGAACCAGTTGTCGCCATTGCTCGATGCCGGGTATCTGGAGGAGACGCTCAGGCGTCATTTCGAGCCGCTGCTGGATCTGTCGTTCGGCGACGTGCTGCGGCGCCCCTACCCGAATGGTGTCGCATTCGAGGTTGATGGGCGCACAGTGACACAGTCGAGCAGTCCCGACACGGAGCGCGTGCCGATTGCCATCAGGATCGGCCGGCGGCGAACGCCCTCAGTGGTCGGCTTCATGGAACGGCGTGCGTTCGTTCCTCCAGATCGCGAAGGCATCGCGATCAGTACGTTCGGCAAGGTCATCAAGCGCGGCTGGGAATGGCTCGGGCTCGCGCCGGCCGTGCGCGCGCGCATTACGGGGTTGATTGAAGCGCCGGACCTGGCCGCGTGTCTCACGCTGAGCAAGAACGATTTCATTCGAAGCGGCGCACGGGGCGCTACGTACCTCGCCTATCGGAAAGCGATTCAGGAGGTCGTGTCCCGCCAGCTTGCCGAGTGGGGTGATCGGCGCGACGAAGAGGCACGGCCACGGATGGCCCGCCTTGAACGAGACCTCGAGCGTGTCCTCGAAGATCTCGCTGATGACTTCCCGCTGTTGCGAGCTCTCGTTGATCGCCGTGCGGGCGGCCAGAAGCGTCTGCCGATGCCCGGCCGCGGTAACGAACGCGTGCCGGCGCCGTTATTCGCGACGGTTGCCGCGGGTCGTGAATCGACCGAACGACAACCGGAGTCGCCGCCGATCGGTGGTGTCGTAGAGACGCCAGAGGAGCCATCGACATCGCCGCCGGAGCCGTCACTCCCGTCGCCCGAGTCTCGGCCTGTGGAAGGTCAACCCACAGAAGAGGAAGAGCCACTCGCGCCTGCGGAGGGTCAGCCGCGCCCGCACCCGGCAGCGGCGGGAGCCCTCGACACCGTGGCCGGCCGCCGACGACCGGCGCGGTACGGACTGCTGGTGCAGTTTGAATCGAGAGCCGGCGATTCGGAGCTCGGTCGGCTGGTTGACAACGTCGTCTGGATCAACGACGCCCACCCCGCCTACGCACGCGCTATCGCGTCGCGATCGCTGGGCTATCACACCGCTGTTGCGGTGGCGCTCGCGTTGGCCCCCTTGGCTGTGGAGGCGGACAACGAGCATGCGTTTGTCACGCAATTCCTGGCGCAGTGGGGCGCCACGCCGACCGCGACGCGCGCGCCGCGCCAGCGGCGCGCGATGACCTGATTCATCACGGTAACGATCTCTCCGTGTTCAGCCGGAAGACAATTGCCTTTTTTCGCTAGCAAACGCGCCTCAGGCGCAAATCGATGGCGACATCCGCAGTTGTAAAGCCGTGATCCGCCGAGTCTCGCGATCGATCCCAGACGGCCATGACCTCCGTTCGCCACGCATAGCTCCACCGCCGGCCGAGTCCGGCGCGGACGCGCTGTTTGTTGGCGAACCGTTCTGCGGGGTTCGTGCGCGTCCAGAACCACTCCGCGCCGGATGTTGCGTAGATCACGCCGTCCTCGGTTACGCGCGCGCGATTGAAGGG
>Ga0306924_10000799_pt1 | contig 27434 bp, 23 predicted proteins | sample sta12Can44000111_FD_203756 | JGI IMG/M metagenome (GOLD analysis project Ga0306924, IMG submission 203756) | Lab enrichment of tropical soil microbial communities from Luquillo Experimental Forest, Puerto Rico - statanox.12C.anox.44.000.111 (v2)... | ecosystem: Environmental > Terrestrial >... | reverse complement strand
CTGGTTCAAGGCCAGCCCGGGTTCTTCGCGCCGCGTCATCCAACCCCGTGGTTCAGCTTTGCCGGGGCTCAAAGCGCCACGAGCTACTATGACAGTGCGCCGCTAGGCGAGACGCTCGAAGAGCTGGTCGATTTCTCGCTGCTCAACGAAAAGAGAACACGCTTTTCGGTGGGCGCGGTGAACGTGTTGTCCGGCAACTTCGCGTATTTCGACAACCAACACGAAACGATCGGGCCGGAGCACGTCATGGCGAGCGGCGCCCTCCCCCCGGCGCTGCCCATGGTGAAGATCGGCACCGACCATTTCTGGGACGGCGGGATCGTCTCCAACACCCCGCTGCAATATATCCTCGACCAGGACGACCCGCTCAACACTCTCATTTTCCAGGTCGATCTTTTCAGCGCGCGCGGCGTCCTTCCGCGCGACATCCAGGATGTCATGGCGCGGCACAAAGACATCATGTATTCCTCACGCACGCGCTACAACACCGACGTCTATCGGCGGATTCATACGTGGAAGGCCCGCCTTCACGCCGCGCTGCAGAAAATCTCCGATGACCGGCTGTCGGACGACGAGCGCCGGCTGCGAGAGGAGCTCGCAACCCTTCCTGAGATCACGATCCTGCAATTGATCTACCAGCAGAAAGCGTATGAGGGGCACGCCAAGGACTATGAATTTTCGGGCACCTCCATGCGCGAGCATTGGCAAAGCGGCTACGAGGATACCAAGCGCACGCTCAAGAAGCAGGAGTGGCTAAGAATGCCCGTTGAAGGCGCAGGCATTGTCGTGCACGACGTCCATCGCGAGAGCGACCGATAGGGACGAAGCAGAGCTTTGGCGCTTTCCCAAGAGGGACTGGTCACGTCTCAAAAATGCTTCGATCGATCAGCCCTCTTCGCCCAGCCGCCACCCCTGGTGCGTGCCCGCTGACACGGAACTGTCATCTACCGAACGTAGCATTCCGCCGTCCTGCGCCCGATCGACGGCGGGGCGCACATCCTTCCCACAGAATCGCAACAGCACCCGCGAAAACAAACGGCGGTATGGGGAGTGCCATGAGATTTGCAGCGCTAGCGGCAACTTTGGTTGGAAGCGTCGTCTTTGCAGTGCTTATTCCCTATAGCATCGTGTTTATCGCGTTGTTTGCGCTTTGCGCAATATTGAGTGCAATCGGCATTTGGGATCTCTTGCAATCCAAGCACAGTGTCCGGCGCAACTACCCCATCCTCGCCAACATCCGCTTCATGCTGGAAAAGGTCAGACCGGAAATCCGTCAATATTTTCTGGAGAGCGAAACCGACGGCACGCCGTTCAACCGATCGAAACGCGCGGTTGCTTATCAGCGAGCGAAGGGCGCACTCGACAAGCGGCCGTTCGGCACTCAACAAGACATCTACGGCAACAATTTCGAGTGGATCAATCATTCGATCGTTCCCTGTCCGGTCGAAGGCCACGACTTTCGTATCACGGTGGGCGGCGCCGAATGCCGTAAGCCCTACGCCCTGTCGCTCTTCAACATTTCGGCCATGAGCTTCGGGGCGCTGAGCGCAAACGCCATTCGCGCTCTCAACCGGGGAGCCAAGCTCGGGGGCTTCGCGCACGATACCGGCGAGGGCGGCATCAGCCGCTATCATCGCGAATTCGGCGGCGACCTGATCTGGGAGATCGGCAGCGGCTATTTCGGCTGCCGCAATGAAGACGGCTCATTCTGCGCCGACCGGTTTGCCGCGCAGGCGCAAGAGCCGCAAGTCAGGATGGTCGAGATCAAGCTGTCGCAAGGGGCGAAGCCCGGCCACGGCGGCGTATTGCCCGGCGCCAAGGTGACCGCGGAGATTGCGAACGCACGCGGTGTGCCGATCGGCGTCGATTGCATCTCGCCGGCGCGCCATTCGGCGTTCAAGGCCCCGGTCGAGATGATGCATTTCATTGCGCAATTGCGCGACTTGTCCGGCGGCAAGCCGGTCGGCTTCAAGCTCTGCATCGGCCACGCCTGGGAGTTCATGGCGCTCTGCAAGGCCATGCTGGAAACTGGAATTCGTCCGGATTTCATCGTTATCGACGGGTCGGAGGGCGGCACCGGCGCGGCACCGCTCGAATTCGTCGATCACGTCGGCACGCCGCTGCGGGAAGGTTTGGTGCTCGCCCACAATTGCCTTGTTGGGGCAGGACTGCGGCAGTCCATTCGCCTGGGCGCGAGCGGGCGGGTGGTGACCGGCTTCGATATCGCGCGCCTGTTGGCGCTCGGAGCCGACTGGTGCAATGCAGCCCGGGGCTTCATGTTTGCGTTGGGCTGCATCCAGGCGCAATCCTGTCATACCGACCGTTGCCCAACCGGCGTCTCGACGCAGAATCCGTGGCGCCAATGGGCCCTCGTGGTCGACGACAAGGCCGCTCGCGTCCGCCAATTTCACCAAAGCACGCTTGCCGCCTTGGGCGAGCTGGTGGGCGCGGCTGGGTTGGCCCACCCGAGCCATCTTCGGCCCATGCACATCCTCAAACGAGTCTCGCCGAGTGAGGTCAAGAGCTTCGCGGAGGTTTACACGTTCCTGGAACACCGCGAGCTGCTCTCCGGTGTCGGTCATACCCACTATTCGGAGCAATGGGCGCTGGCGGACGCACAGCATTTCGCAGCGCTGCCGCAGGTGCAATCCGCGGCATAGCTGCTGGAACCGCTAATCCACCGACACGATCGTTACGTTCATACGCATGTCAGATTCCAGTCGCAGTCTGACCGCCGTCAATGGATCAGAGCGAGAGGAGAGCCAACATGAGCGCGAAATCCCATAAGGGTGGCAGCCATCACGAGATGGCAGCCGAGCATCATGAGACAGCTGCGCACCATCATCGTGAAGCGGCCAAGCACTACGAAGCGGGCGATCACGAGAAAGCGGGCCATCACGCCCATGTGGCGCATGCGCACGGACTACACGCGACCCATCACGGTCACGAGGCCGCAAAACACCACGCCGAGCACCACGAGTAAGCGTGCCGAGCAGGGAGCGCGCCCTCCGGCCGGTGATATCGGCTGCTCGTGACCCAGCAACCAGCGGGCCCTTTGCGTCGATGACGCTTTGGTGATGGCGCTTGATCGGCCGCCCGCTGGGGCGGCGAGCTCATCGATACTGCGTCAAGACGCGATGCGTCACATGCCTGTCACACAGCGCGGCTCTGCTTTCCCCCAACCGTTCCCTCAACCGTTACCTCCGAGGCAACCATGAGCGACGTCGCTGCAACGCTGCACGGTCCCGAGCACTTGGTGACAGCAGAGAAACCGAAGCTCGACTCGCCGTCAAATCCGATTGTGTTGATCCTGTTCTTCGGATTCCTCGCGGCCGGCATTCTGTACATGGCGTACAGCGTGTACGTCGACGTCGACGCCGCCGGCGTGCAGACCACGACCTACTTGCCATACCTTCTGCTGTTCGTGGCGCTGCTGATCGCGCTCGGGTTCGAGTTCGTCAACGGCTTCCATGACACGGCCAACGCCGTCGCCACGGTGATCTATACCCATTCGATGCCTGCACCGGTTGCGGTGGTCTGGTCCGGTTTTTTCAATTTCCTCGGAGTTGTCCTCTCGAGCGGTGCGGTTGCGTTCGGCATCATCTCGCTGCTGCCGGTCGAGCTGATATTGCAAGTCGGCACCAGCGCGGGCTTCGCCATGGTATTCGCGCTGCTGTTCGCGGCGATCATCTGGAATCTCGGTACCTGGTATCTCGGCCTGCCCGCATCGAGCTCGCACACGCTAATCGGCTCGATCATCGGCGTCGGCGTCGCGAACGCGTTGATGCACGGGCAGGACGGCACTTCGGGCGTCGACTGGGGCAAGGCGACGGAGATCGGCTACTCGTTGCTGCTCTCGCCGCTGGTCGGCTTTTTCGCTGCCGCGCTGCTGCTGCTGGTGCTGAAATTGGTAGTCCGCAATCCAGCCCTCTATCGCGAGCCGAAGGGCAATCAGCCGCCGCCCTGGTGGATCCGGGGCACCCTCATCGCGACGTGCACCGGCGTTTCGTTCGCCCACGGCTCCAATGACGGCCAAAAGGGCATGGGCCTCATCATGCTCATTCTGATCGGCACCGTGCCCACGGCCTATGCGCTCAATCGTGCGATGCCGGTCAGTCAAATGGAGGAGTTCCAGACGACGTCCGCTGCGGCGGCGACGATCGTCCAGCAGAAAGCGGCCGGCTACAACGTCATCGGGAACCCGCGTCCGGCCGTCTCCCTCTACGTGTCGCGGCACAAGATCGACGAAGGCACCTACCCGTCGCTAGCCGTTCTGATCCAGGATATCTCGAAGCAGGTGGCCGAATACGGCTCGCTCGCACAGATCCCGGCCGCGGCGGTCGGCAATACCCGCAACGACATGTACCTCGTATCGGAAGCGATCCGCTTCCTGATGAAGGACAAGGAAAACGACCTCAGCAAGGACGAGGTCGCAAAGCTCTCCGCATACAAGCGATCGCTCGACAACGCGACCAAGTTCATTCCCCTATGGGTCAAGGTCGCGGTCGCGATCGCGCTCGGACTGGGCACCATGGTCGGATGGAAGCGCATCGTCGTCACGGTCGGCGAAAAAATCGGCAAGGTTCACATGACCTATGGCCAGGGCGCCTGCGCCGAGGTGGTCGCCGCCGGAACAATCGCCGCCGCCGATATGTACGGGCTTCCGGTTTCGACCACGCACGTGTTGTCATCCGGTGTTGCCGGAACGATGGCGGCAAACGGCTCGGGGCTGCAGTGGGCCACGGTGCGCAATCTGTTGATGGCATGGGTGCTGACGCTGCCTGCAGCCATCATGCTTTCCGCCAGTCTCTACGTCTTGTTTGTCAACCTGTTTTGAGGCTTGGCGCACCGGGCACCCTTTGGCGGCCGCGCGCATATCGGGCAGGCGGCGCGATCGAGGAACGCCCTCGGGGTCGAGGAGGACACTATGAAGGCAATGGACGTGATGGTCCGCGACGTCGTGACCGTGAAACCCGAGACCGATGTCGCCTCGGCGATCAAGCTTCTGATCGAACACGACATCAGCGCACTGCCGGTGGTCGATGACGGCGGCAAGGTGGTCGGAGTGATCAGCGAAGCGGATCTCGTCCGCCGCACCGAAATCGGGACGGAGAAGCAGCGGCCGTGGTGGCTCGAGGCGCTGACCCCCGGTTCCATGCTCGCGGCGGAATTTGCCAAGGCACACGGACTGCGGGTGAGCGAGATCATGTCGCCTCACGTGGTGTCAGCCTCCGAAGAGACCTCGCTGGAGGACATCGCCACGCTGCTGGAAAAGCACCGCATCAAGCGTATTCCCATCATCAAGGACGGCAAGCTGGTCGGCATCGTGAGCCGATCGAATCTCATTCAAGCCTTGGCATCATCCCTGCAGGCTGAGTCGGCGGAGGAGGCAGATCGAGAGATCCGGCGGGAGCTGCTGTCGCGCTTGGCCGATCAGGACTGGACCGACTTTGGTTCGCGCAACATCATCGTGAGCGGCGGCGTCGTCCATCTGTGGGGACTCGTCGGCTCTCCCGAGGAGCGAACGGCCCTCGTCGCTCTCGCCGAAGGGGTGCGCGGCGTCGTCGGCGTATCCGATGAGATGATCCCATCCTATAGCTGACGTGGGGCGTTTCGTTCGTCATTAGGCGGCACCCAGTCCGGGACCTCTCCCGCCCGCCCAGTGATCGCTTTCGCCTGGTGTCGTTGCCCCAGTCGGCTCACTGCGTGGCGACTAGAGCGTGGGATAGGTAGAGGAATAGAGCACAGCCGAGAAGTACCAGTAAAAGAGCAAGCGCCACATCGATCCGCGACCCCGGACCTGGATGCGGCTCTTCGCTGTCGATGTTCTTCGCGGTAACTAGAAAGCGGATCGCCGCAATGGCAACCATGGCAGTGCCAAGAACGATGAGCGCCAGTCCGGCGATGTTGCCGAACTTCTGGCCCGGCAATGAGAGTGTGCGGCCGGCCAACGAGGGAGCGGCGACCTCAAGAAACAGGTCGAACTTTTCCACAAGGAATCCGAAGGCCATGACGGCAATCGCCGTGCGGACCCAAGCGAGGAACGTCCGCTCATTGGCGGCATGGTCACTATAGCCACGGATCATAGCAGGCCTCATTCATCGTCACACTCGCGGGCACCCTCAGCCGGGACCCCTTGCCCTGCCGGGCTTCATCGGGATGCTCGAACCCTCCTCATAGCCGATAGCATGCTGCTTTTTCCATACGCGCTCAGGTTCGGAAATGCTTCGATAGCTTGAGCCCCTGCGCCTGGTAGTTCGAGCCGATGCGCTCGCCATAGAGCGAGTGGGGCCGCTCCAGCATCTTCTCGTAGACGAGTCGGCCGACGATCTGGCCGTGCTCGAGGATGAAGGGCACTTCGCGCGAGCGCACCTCCAACACCGCGCGCGCGCCGCGCCCACCGGCGCCCGCGTAGCCGAAGCCGGGATCGAAGAATCCGGCATAGTGCACGCGAAACTCGCCCACCAGCGGATCGAACGGCACCATCTCGGCGGCGTAGTCGGGCGGCACTTGCACCGCCTCTTTCGAGGCGAGGATATAGAACTCGTCGGGGTCGAGGATGAGGCTCTGGTCCTTGCGCGAGCGCATCGGCTCCCAGAAGTCGGCGACGTCGTAGCCCGCGCGGCGCTCGACGTCGATGAGACCGGTGTGACGTTTGGCGCGGTAGCCGACGAGGCCGTCGGGACCAAGGCCGGCAAGATCCACGCTCACCGCGATGCCTTCGCTTACGTCGGCGTCGTCGTCATCGACCAAGCGTTCGCGCGCATGCAGCGCGCGCAACGCTTCGGCATCGAGCAGCGCATTGCCGCGGCGGAAGCGGATTTGCGACAGGCGGGAGCCCTCGCGCACCAGAACCGGAAACGTGCGCGGGCTGATCTCGGCATAAAGCGGACCGTGATAGCCCGCCGAGATATGGTCGAAGCCGCGGGTCTCGTCGGCGATCACGCGGGTGAAAACGTCGAGCCGGCCGGTCGAGCTCTTGGGGTTGGCGGCGGCCGCAATATGGTCAGGCAGCGCCAGGCTTTCGATCAGCGGCACGATGTAGACGCAGCCGGTTTCGAGCACGGCGCCGTCGCCGAGCGTGATTTCGTGCAGCTTCAACTCGTCGATGCGCTCGGCAACCGTCGTGTCTGGACCGGGCAAGAAACTGGCGCGCACGCGATAGGCCACCTCGCCGAGCCTGAGATCGAGGCTTGCGGGCTGGATCTGGTCGGGGACGAAGTCGTAGGCGGGCAGGATGGCGCCATCGCCCGCGAGCGCCGCGATCATGTGGTCGGGCAGGATGCCTTTTTGGTCGACTGCAAAGGCGAGCGACACGACGCTAAGTCCCCGATGACGCCCGAGCATTTTCCGCAGTTGCGTCATTGCCGGGCATAGCGCGTCCTTAAGGGCGTTGACGCCCGTCTTCGCGGGCTATGGACGCGCGTAACCGCGCTTATGACCCGGCAATCCATCTTCTTCGCAAGACTTCTTGTGAAGAGCGATGGACCCGCGGGGCGTAAGCGCGTTTACGCGCGTCTTCGACGCGCTTCTGCCCGCGGGTGACCAGGGATGTAGCGGATGACCGTCTTGACGAAAAGGCGTGGATCGCGCTAGAGGATCGTTATCCCGTGGTCATTTGAGCCGGCCGGCTTGCAGCCACGTAAAACAAATCGCTAAAAGGCCGGGGACGCGTAGGACCCGGCGGAGTTTTTCCGGCCGGGTTTTTTGTCGGGCAAAGGAGACCCTGATGTCCGCGTCCGCGAAACGAAGCTACCGCCCCGAGACCCAGCTCGTGCATGCCGGAATCCTGCGCTCGCAGTTCGGCGAGACGTCGGAGGCGCTGTTCCTCACCCAAGGCTACGTCTATGACAGCGCCTTGAGCGCGGAAAGGCGCTTCAAGAACGAAGAGCCCGGGTACCAATATTCCCGCTTCTCCAACCCGACGGTGACCATGTTCGAACAGCGCATGGCCGCGCTCGAAGGCGCGCAGGCCGCGCGCGCGACCGCGACCGGGATGGCGGCGGTCACCACCGCCCTGATGGGCCAGGTCAGGGCGGGCGATCATATCGTGGCGTCGAAGGCACTCTTCGGCTCCTGCCTCTATGTCGTCGAGGAGCACCTGCCGCGCTACGGCGTTGCCTCGACGCTGGTCGATGGCACCGACCTCGACCAATGGCGCAAGGCCGTGCGACCGAACACCAAGACCTTCTTCCTCGAGACCCCGACCAATCCGGCGCTGGACGTGCTCGACATCGAGGCGATCGCCGAGATCGCCCATGGAGCGGGCGCAACGCTGGTCGTCGACAACGTGTTCTCGACCCCGCTGTTCCAGCGGCCGCTCGAACTCGGGGCCGACTGCGTGGTCTATTCCGCCACCAAACACATCGACGGCCAGGGCCGCTGCCTGGGCGGCGTCGTTCTCGGCTCCGAAAAATTCATTCAAGACCACATCCACACGTTGATCCGCCAGACCGGCCCGTCGCTGTCCCCGTTCAACGCCTGGGTCCTGCTCAAGGGGCTGGAGACGCTGTGCGTGCGCGTGCGCCGGCAGACCGACACCGCGGCGACCGTCGCGGTCGCGCTTGCCGAGCATCCAAAGATCTCGCGCCTGATCTATCCAGGCCGGCCGGACCATCCGCAGGCCGAGATTGTGCGTCGGCAGATGCATGGGGGCTCGACGCTGGTCGCCTTCGAGATCAAGGGGGGAAAGGCCGCAGCCTTCCGCTTCCAGGACGCGCTCAAGCTCGTGCGCATCAGCAACAATCTCGGTGACGCCAAGAGCCTGATCACCCACCCGGCGACCACGACGCACCAGCGCCTGACCCCGGCTGCACGCGCGGAACTCGGCATCAGCGATGGGCTGGTGCGGCTCTCATGCGGCCTGGAGCATCCGGACGATCTGGTCGAGGACTTGCTGCTCGCGCTGAAGGCGGCGTGACGCGCCAGGGAATTCGGCTACGTCCACGGCCCCTGCACGAGCGCTCAGGCCTGGGCTGACACAGACTTCGCCGCACGAATCACCAGCCCCGGCACCGGCGCGCCTGCCTCCATGCGCAATTCGGCTTGGACGATCTTCGACTGCAGGCCGGAGAACGTGAGCAACCGCTCGACGTAGGCCCGCCCATGACTGTAACGGCCGTGCAATTCCAGACGGTAGTCGACATGCACGCTGTCTTTGACCGCCTGCTCGAGCGTGAACACGACAAGCCCATTCGGGCGCAGTGCTCCAGCGAACGCCGCGATGACGCCCGTCAGGTCGCCGAAATACACGAGCGCATCGGCCGACACGATCAGGTCGAAGGCTTCGCTGTGATCGCGCAGGTAGTCCGTCAACTCGGCTTTTATCAGTGCGTGGTAGACGTTCTTGTCCTTTGCGTGCGCCAGCATCCCTTCGGACAAATCCACGCCGACCAACCAGCGCGCAAAAGGCGCGACGAGCGCGCCGCAGAGTCCCGTTCCGCATCCCGCGTCCAGCACGTCGAGGCGATGCGCCTGCTCAAGGCCAGAATCCTCCAGCATTGCCGCGACCAGCGCTGGCGCACGATACGACAGCCTCGCGAGCTTCGATTCGAAGCTCGCCGCAAACCTGTCGAACGTTTTCTCGACGAAACCATTCGACGCACGTTCGGGCACGTCTCGACCCGTGCAAGCCGCCAGCATATGCCGAGCGATGGGATCCCCTGGCTCTTCTTCGAGCCATTCTTCGAAGATATTCACCGCCTTATCGATCTCGCCCAGCGTGCAGTGCGCCAGCGCCAACAGCTTTCGAGCTTCGCGGTGCTTCGGTCTGAGCGTGATCACTTTGCAGTAACACGCCGCGGCCTCTTCAGTGCGCTTGAGCCCGTTGAGCAGAATGCCCAGGTTGGTGTACGCGTCGATATGTTCAGGGTTGAGTCGGATGGCTGCGCGGTACGCGGCTTCCGCTTCGACCGGTTGTCCGGTCGCCCGCAACAACACTCCCAGATTGTTATGGGCGTTCGCATGGCTCGGATCGATTGCGATCGCACGCCGGTACGAGTCGATGGCGCGGTCAAGCCTGTCATCCGATTGGAGGACTATGCCGAGGTTGCTGTACCAGTCCGCTTGATCGGGCACGAGCGCGAGGCTCCGCTCGATGAGCGCGAGGGCTTCGCCGTTCCGCCCTTGTTGATGCGCGAGCACGCCGGCGTAGTGCAACGCACGAGCATGATCTGGCGCCGTCGCGAGCACTCGGCGGTAAACCTCGTGGGCCTCGACCAACTGCTCGTTCTTCTGCAGAAGGATCGCGAACGAGACCGCCTCCTCGAGCGTCAACTCACGCGTCGATGATTCTGCCGGCTCCATGAGCTGTCCAGCAAAAGTCTCCCGTATTCAGCCGAATGCCGATTCTAGCCGACTTTGTTCGACTGGATGTCGAACTTGAAATGAATTCCGGCGTCGAGGGAGCCGTCGGCCTTTTGCGGCTTGAACTCCCAGTCGACCTTGGCAAATTCCAGGCTCACCGTCTCCGATCCCGCCTCGCTGCCGGGGGCGCTCTGTACCACGCCGGTGATGATGACGTCGTTCATCTTGACGATGAGGAACTCCTGCTGCCCTTTGCCCGCCTTCCGAAATGTGATGGTGGCTTCCTTCAGGTGCTGACCCGTTGCGCACGCCTCCAGCAGCTTCGGAGATGCCTTGTCGATTTTGTGAACGATGGAAAGATCCTGGAATGTCGCCTTGCCGGCACCCCCGCCACCGCCGGAAGGAATGTGCGCGGTGTTTGTGACGCCCCAGGAGTACGATAGCACCTCGACTTCGTCTTTGTGTTTGTCGTCGAGGGACTCCCCTTTGATGTCCCCGATCTTTGCAAAGATGTCTGCTGCCATGGCTACACCTGAACAATCCGTCGTCCGACTGACGGCCGGACGGACCTCGAACGCAGCCGAGGAGAGTAGAGACTGCGATCTTTTGAGAGTCAACGGTTGAAGTTGGCGGACCTAGTTTCGCGGCCTCATTCGATCATCTCGTGGGCGCGGGCGATGAACGTTGACGCCGGAGACTCTCGATAAGAGCGGCGAGGTCGGGATCATTTGGCGCAACGCGGGCTAATCGCTCAGCGTAGTCGAGCGCGGTCGCGAAATCCCCGGCATCGCGGCTGAAGCTGATGAGCGCCAGCAAAGTGTCGCGATCGTCGGGATGGCGGACCAGAATTTGTTTTAGAACCGTCATTGCTTCCTCGCCGCGGCCAGCAGAATGGAGTGCGACCGCGTAAACATAAGAATAGCGTGCGCGATCAGGCTCGATCTCGGCCGCGCGGTGCAATTCCGCAATCGCTTCGTCGGTGCGTTTGAGGCGGGTCAGCGCCAAGCCGAGCGCATGATGCAACCCGGCATCCCGCGGTGATGTGGCGATCGCCGCACGCAACACGCTTTCTCCCTCGCCATCGCGGCCGAGTTGGCGATAGAGATCGGCGAGGTTGATCGCCGCCGGCGTGAATTGCGGACTGAGCCGCAGTGCGGCCTTGTACTCGGCCTCCGCTTCCGTAGCGAGACCGCGGCGCGCATAGAAATTTCCGAGCGTCGAGCGCGCCTGCGGCCGATCCGCATTGAGACGTTGGGCCGCGATGAATTCGGCCGCCGCGCGCTCGAAGCGCTCGCGGTCGGCGGCGGGCTGGCTCGCCGTCGGGACCGCCGCGAGCAACGCGGCGGCGCGAATGCGCACGCCGCGATTGGAATCGGACAAGAGCGGCGAGACCAGCGGCCAGAGCTGCGCGGCGGAGACGTTTGCGAGCATGTCGAGGGCGCCGATGCGCACCATGGGATCGGGGTCCGACAGGCCCGCCTGCGCCAGACCGATGTTCGCAGGCGAGAGCCACGGCGCAAGCTCAGTCATCGCGCTCGCGCGCGCAAAACTCGGGACGCTGGGATCGGCGGCGATCTTGCCGAGCAATGCTGCGGCATCGCTATGGCCGGTCCACGCCGCGTGGAATGCCTCGGCGTAATTCTGCAAGCCTTTGCGGTTCGGCCCATGCCAGCGCTCGATCGCCGAGGCGGCCCATTCCGCGGTCTTATCGCGGTGGCAATCGTTGCAGGTATTGGGCGTGCCGAGCTTCGCCGACAGGTCAGGCCGCGGGACACGGAAGCTGTGATCGTGCCGGCGGTCGACGACCATATAGGTGCGCTCCGGCATGTGGCAGGACGCGCAAGCGAGCGGCGGGCTTGCCGCCTCATGATGGTGGTGCGTTGCGGCCGCATACTTGTCGGCGGTATGGCATTGAAGGCAGACGCCGTCGCCGGGCGCGCGAAGTTTCGCGGCATGCGGCTCGTGGCAGTCGCCGCAAGTGACGCCGGCCGCGAACATCTTGCTCTGCTTGAACGAGCCGTAGTTGTAAACCTCGTCCAGCATCTGGCCATCGGCGTGATAGAGCCCGCGGGCCAGAGGGGAGACGACGTGGGTGTCCGATAGCCAGCGGCCAGGAACCCAATCCTCTGAGAACTCGCCGCGCCGCGCGTGGCAGCGGCCGCAGGTCTCGACCTCTCTGCGCACGAGGGCGGGCGTGAAGTTGCGCTGCGCGTTTCCGGTCTTGGAATCGATCCGCCAGACGACATCGCGCCGCTCGTCGAAGCGAACCAGCAGACCCTTGGCCGGCTCTTCGGTCTTGCCGAACCAGCTCTGCTGCGAGCGCGCCCAAGCGACGTGCCGCGACCCCTGGCCGTGGCAGGCCTCGCAACCCACGCTGATTTCCGCAAAGCTCGTGGCGAAGCGATCGTTGGCCGCGTCATAGTTTTTGCGCACGCCGGTCGAGTGGCACTCCGCGCACATGAAATTCCAGTTTTGGTTCAGCTTGGTCCAATGCAGGACGTCGTCGTGCTTGATCTCCTCGTTCGGGTAGAGGTGGAACCAGCGTTGGCCGCCCTGCGCTTTCGGGCGGCTATCCCAGGCGATCGAGAGCGCCTGCAGGCGGCCGTCCGGGAATTCGATCAGGTATTGCTGCAGCGGATCGACGCCGAAGGTGTATTTCACCTCGAACGTGGCGAGCTTGCCGTCGGATCCGTCGGTCTCGACGAAGAATTTCCCCTCCTTGCGGAAGAAGCGGGAGTGCACGCCGTAATAGTCGAAACCCGCCTCGTTGAAATCGCCGAGTACCGACGTGTCGGTCGCATGGTCCATCGCCTGCTTGTGCTGCGACATGCGCCAGAGCTTCGTCTCCGCGGGATGGCATTGGGCGCAGGTATCGCTACTGGCGAATGCGAGCGGCGCAGCGGCGGTGCCGAGAAAACGCGCCCATGGCGCGTTCCCGCCGGCGAGCCATTGCCAAGACACGCCGCCGGCGAGGACTGCGGTTGCGCTTACGACAACGGCTACAATCCTGGTCTTCGCAGGCATTGCTGCATCAGTCTTCGGCGCGCGTCGAACGACAGCCGCAGCGCATCCGCCTGCCTGCGACAGACCGGCATCCTTTGTTCGACGACCCTGACCGCGATCGCACGCGCGGGATACGGAGCCGCTGGCACCGGACAGGGGTAAACCGTGTAGGGGATATCCGCCTGCTGATTGATCTCTTCCTCTTCGTCGAGCTCGTCGCTGAGCGCGTCGCCCGCACTTTGCAGGCGCAACGCCAAGCCGGGTTGGCGGTAGAGGATCGCTCGGCTCGCGAGGCGCGCGAGCTCCTTTAACGTCGCCTCGCCGGCGCGCATGGTGGGGCAATAGCTCCCCGGCACCGGGGTCAAGCCGGTCCAGCTGCCGGGCCCGCGGTGATAGGCGCGAATGCGATTGGCCAGAGCGTTGGCGTCCCGGATGACGCCGGCCGCCACCCTTTCCGTGAACGGTTGAGCCACCGCGCTCGCCGCAGCCGCAACGCCGATCGCAACAAGTCCCGACAGCAGCAGCCGGTGTAGCAACATGATCGTCCCCAAGCGGACGCCCGTTGGTTGTCCCTCAGAATCGGTCACTGCAGATTGTACATGCGTTTGGCGGCGGCGAGCGCCCGCGTGCAGCCGGAGCGGTTGCCTTGGGCATCGAGCCGCTTGGCGCGCGCCATGGCCGCATCGAACGATGTTTGGGCGCGCTCCTCGGCCCGTTTCACCGAGGCGGGCGTCGGCTGGCGATCAAGCTGAGCGCCAATCGATTGCCGCGCCATCGGTCCCGCGCCCGGGTTTCCCGCGGACTGGCGCACGGCCTGCTCGAATTGCGCGATCTTGTTGCTGCACGGGCCCGCCTGCGCCGATGCGACGCCGAGGGCCAAGGCCACACCAACGACCGAGGCTGCGATAAATCGTCGGTTCATGATTGCGCTCCAACGGTTGGTCGCACGACCTGCGGCGTAACATGAGGGATGGTGGGTGCTACGCGATTCGGCCGATCTATCCGCGGGCACCCGACGCGAGACGTCTGCTGAGTCATCGATACATGCCGGTCTCCCCGGTCATTGAGACGGGCTACGCTGTCTCTGCTTTTTAACCTCCTCCATAACCTGGCTAAGGTTGTAGCTCGCCGGGTCCTGCAATGGCGGAAACGCATTGTAGGACTCGAGCTCCTTCAGCCACAGCGCTTGCCCGATGGGCAAGATGTTCCAGTCGTAGACGTAAGCCGTGCTCGGGGCCGCGAGAGCACCGGCGGCGCCGAACATAGTTTTCGTATCGTCACCAACGGAGATCTCGAAGGGATCCCGCTTGATGTTGGCGATCTGCGTCCACGAATAGGTGGTGGCTCCGGTCAGCCCGCAGGTCGGGCAGGTACCCACCATCGTATAATAGAACTTCCAGTTCTTGTACCGCACCGCCGACGGCCTCGGACCCGTATAGTAGAAGAAGGTGTCGCGCGCCGAATCCGACTTGCCTTCGAGATAGTCGCGCTGGTCGATGCCGTCGAGCGTCGTCTTGAGGATTTCGGGGTATTGACCTGCCTCGATCTGCTTCTTCAGTCCGTCGGCCTTGGGGCCACCGGCGATGTTAACCAGCGTCGGCAGCCAGTCGAGAGCGGAAAACATCTGGTTCTTGACCGTGCCCGGCCTGATGTGTCCCGGCCAGCGCACGACCAGCGGAGCGCGCATGCCACCTTCCCAGGTGGTGAGCTTTCCGCCTTTGAACGGGGTGGTGCCACCATCCGGGAAGGTAATCACCTCGGCGCCGTTGTCGGTGGTGAAGGCGACGATCGTGTTGTCGAGCTGGCCCATGTCCTCCAGCTTCTTGAGGACGAGGCCGATATTGTCGTCCAGCTGCTTCATGCCGGCTTCGTTGATGCCCCAGTCCTTGCCGCCCCGTGTGCCCAGCATGGCTTCGTACTTCGGTGACAGCATCGTCGTGATATGCATGCGCGCCGGGTTGTACCAAACGAAGAAGGGCTTGTTGGTTTTCTTCGGATCATTACGGTCGAGGAAGTCGATGACCTTGGCCGATATCTCTTCGTCTATGGTCTTCGACCGCTCCAGCGTCAGCGGACCCTCGTCCTTGCACGTCTGGTTGGCTACCTTGCCATCGGAAGAGGTGCACGAGATCACCGGACGCGGGGGCATCATGCAGAGTGTCGTCTTCGCATCCACGGCGCCCGGGGGGTCGGAGAGACCACGGACCGGCGTATTCTTGCACGGCGGAACGATGGCCTGCTCGGTCGGGCTCTTGTTGATGTCGGGGAAGCTTACCCCCTGCATCGCGTCGAGGTGGTACAGGTAGCCCCAGAATTCCTGGAAGCCGTGCGCAGTCGGCAGGGAGTCCGTGTGGTCCCCAAGGTGGTTCTTGCCGAATTCGCCGGTGTTGTAACCCAGGTCGCGCAGGAACACCGCGAGCGCCGGCGTGCCGGGCAGCAGGTAGGTCGGGCTGCCGGGCAGTTGGGGCGGGATCATGCCGGCACGCAGCGGATGCATGCCGGTGAAGAAGGCAGTCCGCCCGGCGGTACAACTCTCTTCGGCGTAGTAGTCCATGAAGATCGCGCCTTCTTGCCCGATGCGGTCGATGTTGGGGGTTTCGCCGACCATCAGGCCGCGGTGATAGATGCTCGGCTGCATCCAGCCGATGTCGTCGCCCATGATGAAAAGGATGTTGGGTTTCTCTTGCTGCTGCGCGGCTGGCGGCACGCTTCCTGCTGTCGTGGCAGCGAACGCCGCGAGGAGGCCGAGGCAGAATGTCCTGGTCATACTCATGGCCTGTGTCCTCAGTTCTGGCTAAGACTCGGAAGCTCCCGGACCCGCGTGATGGGCGGGTTCATCCACATTGTTCGAGCTTCTTGCGTGCGGACAGCCGAGTCCGCCCACGTATCCTGCACCGAAGGCGTTATGGTGGAGCAATCACAGCTCCGTGATGGGCTCGAAATAACATCCTGTTATCGCTCATTCGACTCCGATCACGCGTCGCACGTTTGTGCAAATAATATGCGGCGATCCAGTCGTAATTGCTGCGGAAGCGGCGACGCGCCGCAAATGCTGTCACCCGCCGGTCACATCCGCGAATATTCGTGCGTGCTGTCGACAAGAAGGGCAGCGCGCCCGAGGTCAGCCACAAGCAGATGACAGAGTGTCATGTCTGGTGCCGCGGAGGCGCGGCATGTCGCGACTAGAGCTGGAGCATTTTACCATCCCGCTGTGACGGTCGCCTGCGAGGACAGCGCCTTTGCGTGCCGGTCAACGGCCGGGTGCGAACATGAAGCGAAACGTAGAGGCAGGTTTCAGTCGGCGCTTGCTGGGGAGGCGTGGCGCTGGGATCGCAGTCGTGGCGGCCGCGAGCATCCTATTTTCTCAAACTGCGCGTGCCGACGAAGGCGGCGTGAGCCTTTGGCTTCCCGGCTTCTTCGGGAGCCTCGCGGCGTCTCCGCTGCAACCGGGATGGTCGCTCACCTCGATCTACTATCACACCACCGTGTCCGCTGGGGCCGACGTCGCCCGCGCACGCGAGTTCGAGATTGGCAGAATCCCCGTCAATCTCACCGCGAACGTGAGCGCAAATCTCGATGCGAGAGCCGATCTCGCATTGGCCCTGCCGACCTACACCTTCGCTACCCCGGTGTTTGGAGGGCAGTTTACCGTGGGTGCCATTGGAATATATGGCCGCACTGACACCTCCTTAGCGGGGTCGGTTACAGGCGCGTTGGCGACGCCGCTGGGCACGCTCCCATTCTCGCGCTTCGACAGCATCAGCGACTCGGTGACCGGCTTCGGAGACGTGTTCCCGCTCGCGACGCTGCGCTGGAACAACGGCGTTCACAACGTCATGACCTACATGATGGGGGATGTGGCGGTCGGCGCTTACGACTCGACGCGGCTGTCGAATATCGGCATCGGGCACGGCGGAATCGACGCGGGCGCCGGCTACACCTACCTCAATCCGCAGACCGGACACGAATTTTCAGGCGTGCTCGGCTTCACCTACAATTTCACCAATCAATCGACCCAGTATCAGAACGGCGTCGACATGCATTTCGATTGGGGCGCGTCGCAGTTCCTGACCAAGCAATTCCAGGCCGGACTCGTGGGCTATGTCTACCAAGAGATCGGGTGCGACAGCGGTTCAGGCGATCGGGTCGGCTGCTTCCAGTCGCGCGTGGTTGGCGTGGGGCCGCAGCTCGGCTTCATCATTCCGCTGACCACCACGACGCAAGGTTATCTCAACATCAAAGGCTACAAGGAATTTGCCGCGCAGAATCGGCCCGATGGATGGAACACCTGGGTCACCTTCGTGCTCTCACCGGCGGAACAGACGCCGAGCGCCCCGCCGCGACGAATGTTCATGAAGTAACCGAGCGTCGCTGCGTCGATCAGGTGATGGCTCGCGTTAATGCGTCGACGCCCTTCAGCGCGGTGCGATCTGCGGCCCGATCGCGGTCGCGGTGGGACGGCTCGCGGCCTCGGCAATCGCCACGCCGAGCGCCTTGGCAAGGCAGGCGTAGCTCCAATCGTTCATGTGCAGCCCGTCCGGCGACACGAACGTTTCGAACGGCAGGTGCTCGGTCTCGTACCAGTGGCGCATCAGATCGAAGCGATGAAGAAGACCGACATGCTCCGATTTTGCAACTGTGGCGATGAGCGACACCATCTCGTCGATGTTTGGCTTGGCAATCACCCTCGGCGCGTATTGCGGATCGATCAGGACGACGTCGGCGCCGGTGGCCTTGAGGCGAGTGAGGCCCTCGTGCAGAAGCGAGGCGTGCGGCGGCACTGCTTTGCCCCGTAGCACCGAGTTGGTGCCCACCTGCCACAGCACCAGGTCAGGCTTCTCGGCGATCACCGCGGTGTCGAGACGCGCGAGCATGTTGGCGGCTTCCTCGCCGTTAACGCCGCGGTTCAACACCGTGATCTCATGTCCCGGGAAATGGCGGGCGAGTTCCTCCGCCAGCCGGCTCGGATAGGAGGTGGCGGACGTGCTCGCACCCGCGCCGAAGGTCGACGAGGAACCGAGCGCCACGATCTTGATCGGCTCGCCGCTGACGAGACGCCGTGCCGTGCGGGGCAGCGGGCGATCAAAGCGCACCTGCTCAGCCGCCACCACGCACGCAGGTGGGCGTGGCGCCGCCGCGGAGGATGGCAGCGCGGCCGGCGTAATGATCGAGCCGGGCGTCTGCGCCCGCACCGGAAGCAGCGCAAATAAACCTGCCGTCGCAACGGCCCCGAAGACGGCCGCGCGACGCAAAAAGACATGGCGATGCATGATGTGCGTTTCGTCCCTGTTGGAAGTTTCTTTCCTTTTTGACGCCTACTTATTGACCCGCTTTGGACTCGACCGGCCCCAGATGGGCGGCGTCGATGATCATGGAAGCAATGGCGCGACCGATGCAGTCGTGCACGCGCTGGGCGAGCACGTTATCTTTGCCCGCGGCATAAAGATCGAAAGCGCCGGTGTCGGACCAATGCCGCATGATGGCGAGCCGGTCGAACAGCGGGATCTCGTGCTGCTGAGCCACCACGCGCATGTTATCCGCGTACGGACCGAGCGCAACCATGATGTCGGTCCGGGGGCTGTATTGCATGTTCATCAGGATGACGTCCGCGCCGCCTTTATGCAGCGTCTCCACCCCTTCGTCGAGCGCCGCCCTGAAATCATCGGGCTCGATTCTGCGTATGGCATCGAGGGTTCCTGTTTGCCATATCACCAAATCGGGCTTCTCGTCGACCAGCAATTTGGCCATTCCCTGCGCCAGGTCCTCGGCGCTCATCCGCGTTCTGACCAAGGTCACGACCTTGACCGCGACCGACGGGAGCCGTTGCTTGAGCGCCGCCTCGAGCCGCGCCGGATAGGCTGACCGCGGGCCATCGGGACCAGCGAGGATCGAGGACCCGGTTCCGACCACGGCGATGGTCAGCCGCCGCTCTTTCTTGACCGCCTCGGCGACGTGCTTTAGCTCGTTGTTTCCAAACAACAAATAGCCGGGAATCTCGCATTTCTGCCCTTCAGCGGCGACCACCGTACCGGTGAGAGCCGACAGAGCCACAGACAATCCGGCCAACGTTGCCGCAAGGGGCGTTTTCATGCCTCGCCTCCCGCGAGGTCCGCATCCGGGGTTTTCCTCGGACGCGATCCGGGACTACGTCCTTCTGCCCTCTTATACCATGTTAGCAGCCCGGCCACGGCAACCATGACGAGAATGCCCACCCCGCTGACCAGGAATTGCATCCAGACGGCGCCTGACACCTCCACCATGGCGAAATGGGCGGCAAAGGACAGAAATACGCCCAGGCAGAAAATTTCCAGCGAATGCTGTCCGCAGACGATGGGCGGCCACGTCCACCACGATTTGAGCAACGGCCACTCGCGCGGCACGAAGCGCACCGTCAGCACCGCCAGCGCGAGGAAATGCGCAAAGCGCAGGACGTCGAGATTAACCTTGTCGATCGGGTAGATCAGCTCTTCCAGCCAGTGCGGGACGTACTGGCTCATGCCGGGCAGATACCAGGTGAGCGAGATGACAAATGCGAACAAAAGATACGCAGCCGCGATCGCCAGTGTCACCGGTGACTGCACGACCGTAGACAACCGCTGGGCTCCCCCCAGCGCGCACCAGGCCCCGAACACGAACAGCAATTGCCAGGCGAAGGGATTGAAGTACCAATGTCCGCTGGGATAGCTCGGCATGTTCCAGTTGAAGTGCCAGGTGAGCACGTAGAGCAGAACCGAGGCGCCGAGCGCCAGCGAAGATCGAAACTGCAGCAGCCACAGGATCGGCGGAAACAACAGCAGCAGGATGATGTAGAGCGGCAATATATCCATGTTGGACGGCTTGAATTTGAGCAGCAGCGCCTGGACGATCGTCACGTCGGGCTGTTTGAGGAAATCGAGAATGTTCATCTCGTCGGCATAGAGCGGGTTCTCGAAGCTGGTGGCGACATAGGAAATTTCGGCGAGATAGATTGCGAACAAGAAGACGTGGGCGACGTAGATTTGCCAAGCTCGCCGCAGGATGTGGGCGCCCGCGATGATGAACCCGCGTTCGCGCATTTCCTTGCCGTACACGAAGGCAGCGGTGTAACCGGAGACGAAGACGAAGATTTCAGTCGCGTCGCTGAAACCGTAGTTGCGGATGGTGCCCCAGGCGACCAGGTTCGAAGGGATATGGTCGAGGAAGATCAGCCATAGCGCGATCCCACGGAACAAATCGAGCCGCAGATCGCGTCCGGAGGTGACCACGGCGGCATGCATTCCGGGCGATCTTTCGGCCGGTGAAGGATGTAGCTAAATCTAGTGGGCCTTTGCCCGACTTGGGAGTCGCGTCATCGCGACGGTTGCAAGCCGGGAACTTAGGCTGTTCACTAAGGTCGACGACATACGCGACAAAAGGCCCGGATTGGGGCTAAAGGCCCGACGATGAATGCCCCCAAAACCGCGTATCGTGCCGTGACCCGCCAGATCGAGGTCACGGCGACCCCGCGCTTCCTGCCCGAGCGTTCCTCGCCCGAGAACGGCTATTTCTTCTGGGCCTATACCATCACGCTCACCAATCGCGGCGGCGAGACCGTCCAGCTCAAGACGCGCCATTGGCGCATCACCGACGCGCAAGGCCGCCTGCAGGAGGTGCGCGGCGCCGGCGTGGTGGGCGAGGAGCCGGTGCTCAAGCCGGGCGAGAATTTCGAATATACCAGCGGCGTGCCGCTACCCACGCCATCCGGTTTCATGACCGGAACCTACGGCATGGTGACCGCGGCCGGCGAGGAATTCGACATCGATATTCCGGCCTTCTCGCTCGATACCCCGCAGCGGGAGCGAACGATCAATTGAGGCCCGCAAGGGCGGCCGCGCCGTCGCGGAGCGGCCCGGCCGACGGGGTGCGCGCGGACCAGGACGTTTTGCGGCACGCGTGATCACGACGACGGCGTCGGCTCGTGCACGTCCAGCGGCTCGAACATGTAGGTCGAGTTGCAGAACTCGCAGGTGACCGTGATCTTCCCGTTCTCGACCATGTGGTCGCGGTCGTCCTGGGAAAAACTGCGCAGCATTCGTTCGACCCGATCGCGCGAACACGAGCACTGGGCGTGCAAGTCCCGGCTACGGAAGACGCGCACGCCGCGCTGGTGAAACAGCCGGTAGAGAAGCTGCTCGGCCGATGCGTTGGGATCGAGCAATTCGACGTCTTCGACGCTCGCCACCAGGGCGCGGCCTTCCACCCAGGCGTCGTCCTCGGGCGGCACCTCGACTTCGACCCCCGTCGGCACGTCGCCCGGATCGAGGTCGCGCTGGCGCGCGCGTTCCGGCGATTTCGGCAGGAACTGCAGCAGGAGGCCGCCAGCCCGCCAGCGATGGCGCGCGCCGTCCGCGCCCGCCCGCAGTTCCTCCGCCACCGCCAAGCGCACGCGGGTGGGGATCTGCTCCGAGCGCAGAAAATACTCATGCGCCACGTGTTCGAGGCCCTTGCCCTCGAGCGCGACGATGCCCTGGTAGCGGGCGGTGTCCGGTCCCTGGTCGATGGTCATGGCAAGATGCCCACGGCCCAGCAACGCGCCCGGATCGGCCGCTCCCGCTGCAATGGCCGCCGCGACACGGGCGGCGTCGAAGCGGGCGCAGGCGCGCACTTTGCCGGGCGTGGTGTAGTCGATGACCAGCATCCGCACCGGCCCGTCACTCTGGGTCTGGAGGATGAAACGGCCTTGGAATTTCAGCGTCGAGCCGAGCAGCACTGTAAGCACGATCGCCTCGCCCAGAAGCTTCGCCACCGGCGTGGGATAACGGTGGCGCGAAAGAATCGTGTCTATCGCCGGACCGAAGCGCACGACGCGCCCACGCAGGTCGAGCGCCTCGACCTGGAACGGCAAAATCGTGTCATCCGCGGAGGTCGCCGCCGGCGCGCGTGCGGGAATTTCGATGCGGGGATCAGACATGATGGCTGGATATATGGTGTGACCGGCAAAAAATCGGCTTCCCCCTCGGTTTTCGGCAGCAGACCGAGCGCGCGCCACGGGCATTCATCGCGCGTTCAAGCACCAGGCCAAAATGCCTTTTTGGGCGTGCAGGCGGTTCTCGGCCTCGTCGAACACGACCGATTGCGGCCCGTCGATCACTTCGTCCGTGACCTCGCTGCCGCGATGGGCGGGCAGGCAGTGCATGAACACCGCACCTGGGTTCGCCCGCGCCATCAGCCGGGCATTGACCTGATAGCGCTTGAGCAGGTTGTGGCGGCGTTGGCCGTCCTTATCCCCCATGGAGACCCACGTATCCGTTACCACGCAGTCGGAGCCTTTCACCGCCTCCTCCGGATCGCTGCCGACATGGATCGCGGCGGCTGAACCCTTGACCCACTCGAGCAGCCACTTCTTCGGCGCAAGCTCGGGCGGGGTCGCCACCTGCAGGCGGAAATCGAACCGCTCGGCGGCGTGCATCCAAGAGGTGAGCACATTGTTGGAGTCGCCGGTCCAGGCGACGGTCTTGCCGCGGATCGGCCCGCGGTGCTCCTCGAAGGTCATGACGTCGGCGAGCACTTGGCAGGGATGCGAGCGGCGGGTGAGACCATTGATGACCGGCACGGTGGCATGACGCGCGAGCTCGGTCAGCGTGTCGTGGTCGAGCGTGCGGATCACGATGATGTCGACATAGCGCGAGAGAACCCGAGCCGTGTCGGCGATGGTCTCGCCGCGGCCGAGCTGCATCTCCTGTCCGGTCAGCAGGATGGCATCGCCCCCGAGCTGGCGCATGGCGATGTCGAAGGAGACGCGCGTACGGGTCGACGGCTTGTCGAAGATCATGGCGAGCGTGCGGCCCTCGAGCGGCCTCGGACCGAGCTGGCGGCGCGCCTTCATGGCGCGGCTGGCCTCAATCATCCCGCGCAGCTCTTGCGGAGGGATGTCGATAAGGTCGAGAAAGTGGCGGCCGCCGTTGGCGCTCATCCGGCTGCCTCCCGCTTTTGCGGTCTTTCCTGGGCCTTGGCAATGCGGGCGCAGGCCCGCTCGATGCGCCTGACCGCTTCGGCCACTTCGTCCTCGCTCACGATCAGCGGTGGCAACAACCGCACCACGTTGTCACCGGCCGCGACGGTGATCATCTTCTCCGCCCGCAGCTCGTCGACGAGATCGGCGCTAGGTACGACGGCACGCAGGCCGACGAGGAGCCCTTCGCCGCGCAGCTCGGCAATGACCGTGGGATAGCGATCCCTGATCTCGGCGAGCTTCTGCTTGAGGATGAGGGAAATGCGGCGCACGCGCTCGAGGAAGCCGTCGGCGAGCACCACGTCGAGCAGCGCGCCGGCCGCCGCCATCGCCAGCGGATTGCCGCCAAAAGTCGAGCCGTGCGTACCCGTGGTCATGCCCTTCGCGGCCTCGGCGGTTGCGAGGCAGGCCCCGATGGGGAAGCCACCGCCGAGGGCCTTGGCCAGCGCCATGATGTCGGGGGTGACGCCGCAGCGCTGATAGGCGAAGAGTTCCCCGGTGCGTCCGACCCCGGTCTGCACCTCGTCGAACACCAGCAGCAGGCCATTTTCGTCGCATAGCCGCCGCAGCGCCCGCAGGAACTCGGGCGGCACCACGCGCACGCCGCCCTCTCCCATGATCGGCTCGATCAGGATCGCGGCGGTTTCAGGCCCGACCGCACGCCTGGTCGCTTCGAGATCGGCGAATGCCATCTGGTCGAAGCCCTGGACCACCGGACCGAAGCCGTCGAGATACTTCTTTTGGCCGCCAGCCGCCAGCGTGGCGAGCGTGCGTCCGTGGAAGGCGCCCTCGAAAGTGATGATGCGGTAGCGTTCCGGCCGGCCGCTCGCCGACTGGTATTTGCGCGCCATTTTGATCGCGCATTCCATCGCCTCGGCGCCGGAATTGCCGAAGAACACGACGTCCGCGAAGCTCGCCGCGCACAGACGCTCGGCGAGCCGCTCGCTCTCGGGGATGCGGTAGAGATTGGAAACATGCCAGACCTTGGCGGCCTGCCGGCTGATCGCCTCGACCAGGTGCGGATGGGCATGGCCGAGCGCGTTGACCGCCACGCCCGACGTGAAGTCGAGGTAACGATCACCGTTGGTCGCGATGAGCCACGCGCCCTCGCCGCGCTCGAACGCGAGATCGACGCGCGCGTAGGTTGGCAGCAAATGCGATGTCTGGACGCTACTCATCGTCAAGCCGACAATCCGTGGAAACGAAATGTGCCGCCTCTCCGGGCGGCACCGCATGGTATTGTATTGCGGCATCGTCGGCTGTCAACCTGACCGAGAACGGCACGGCGACCGCCGCAAACGTTAATGCACTGCACAAGTTTGCAGATAAGTGTGGACGCAGCGGGTAGACGTGGACAGAACATGTGGAAGCAGGCCGCTCGGACTCTTGCGCCTGACTCCCGCCATATTGTAGCTTTTCCATCGTCGAATACGACACTTCGTGCGGCGGACAGGTCATAGCGTAAATCGGTGGCGCGGGTATGCGTCGGGCCAACTGGTCGTTGTCCAGGCCCGCAGTGGGATTCTGTCTGGACTTCTCCGCCGCGGCGACTGGCGAGGAATTTGGGGCATGACCTGGACCGATGAGCGCGTCGAAACGCTGAAGAAACTCTGGACGGATGGGTTGTCGGCGAGCCAAATCGCCGCGGAGCTTGGCGGCATCACCCGCAATGCGGTGATCGGCAAGGTGCACCGGCTCGGGCTGTCGGGCCGCGCCAAGTCGCCATCCTCCGCCGCCCCGCGCCCGCGCAAGGCGCGCCCCCATGCCCACATGCTGCGGGTCTCGCGGCCGTCGATACGGGGCAACACCGCACTCGCCCAGGCCTACGAACTCGATGTCGAGCTGGAACCGGAGCTGCTCGACAACGTCATCCCGCTCGGCCAGCGCCGCACCTTGCTCGAGCTCAACGAGGAGACCTGCCGCTGGCCGATCGGCGATCCAGGCCATCCCGACTTCTTCTTTTGCGGCGGCCAGACCATCACCGGCCTGCCCTATTGCGCGTACCACTCGCGCGTCGCCTATCAGCCGGCCCATATGCGCCGCGACCGGCGACCGTTCAGGAGTTGATCGATCCGCCCCGGCACTCTGCCTGGGCTCGACGCGCTTTGACACCGCAGGCCGACACCGGCTCCAATCACGCCGTCTTCCCAAACCGGTCATCGAGCGCATAGCCGGCGCCGCGGACGGTGCGGATTGGATCGGTATCGTGACCGCGGTTGAGCGCCTTGCGCAGCCGGCCGACATGGACGTCGACGGTGCGCTCGTCGATATAGATTTCGCTGCCCCACACGCCGTTGAGGAGCTGCTCGCGCGAGAACACGCGACCGGGCCGCTCCATCAGAAACTCGAGCAGACGATACTCAGTCGGGCCGAGATCGATCGCGCGGCCGGCGCGCGAGACGCGCTTCTTCTCGCGGTCGACCTCGAGGTCGCCGAAGGACAGCACATCGGCGAGCCGCTCGGGCAGCGCGCGCCGCAAGAGGGCGCGCACGCGAGCGCTCAATTCCGGAACCGAGAACGGCTTGACGATGTAGTCGTCGGCACCGGTCGCAAGCCCGCGCACGCGCTCGCTTTCCTCGCCACGGGCGGTGAGCATGATGATCGGCAACTGCTTGGTCTCGGGGCGCGCCCGCAGTCGACGGCAGAGTTCGATGCCGGAGAGGCCCGGGAGCATCCAGTCGAGGATGACGAGGTCGGGCGAGTGCTCCTTGAGCAGCAAATCCGCCTCATCGCCGCGCGGGACCGTCTCGACCCCGTAACCTTCCGCCTCGAGGTTGTAGCGCAGGAGGAGCGCCAGCGCCTCCTCGTCTTCCACGATCAGGATGTTGGCCTTCATCCGCTCAGCGTCCCTTGATCATTTCTCCGCATCCAGCATTGCCAAAGTGGTGGTGTCGCCCTTTGGGCGTTGGTCGGCGATGGCGTGGCCTTCAATCATGTAATAGACCGTCTCGGCGATGTTGGTCGCGTGATCGCCCATGCGCTCGATGTTTTTGGCGCAGAACATGAGATGGATGCAGAATGTGATGTTGCGCGGATCTTCCATCATGTAGGTCAGCAACTCGCGAAACAGCGAGGTGCACATGGCGTCGACTTGCTCGTCGCCATTCCACACCGCCAGCGCTTTCTTGAGATCATGGCGGGCGTAGCTGTCGAGCACCTCTTTAAGCTGGGCCAGAACCAACGACCCCATGTGCTCGACGCCGCGGATCAGCTTGGGCGGATGAAATTCGCCATCGAGAGCCATCACCCGCTTGCCGATATTCTTGGCAAGATCGCCGATACGCTCGAGGTCATTGGAGACGCGCAGCGCACCGACGATCTCCCGCAAGTCGACCGCCATCGGTTGGCGGCGGGCGATCGTCAGCACGGCTTTTTCCTCGATTTCGGCCTGCAGCGCATCGACGTCGGGGTCCGTGGCCACGGTCTGCTGCGCGCGATCGGCATCACGTCGCGCAAGCGCATCGACGGCGTCCGCGACCTGCTTCTCCGCGAGGCCACCCATCTCCGCCACCATGCGGGTGAGCTCCTGGAGGTCGATGTCGAAGGCCTTCGTGGTATGATCGGTTATTACCATCTACGTCGTCCTGGCTGGCGAACCGTGCGATCTAGCCGAAGCGGCCCGTGATATAGTCCTGCGTGCGTCGATCGCTCGGCGCGGTGAACATCTTGCTCGTGGTATCGAACTCGATCAGCTCGCCCAGATACATGAAGGCGGTGAAGTCGGAGACGCGCGCCGCCTGCTGCATGTTGTGGGTGACGATCACGATCGTGTAGTCCTCTTTGAGTTCGTCGATCAACTCCTCGATTTTGGCGGTCGAGATCGGGTCGAGCGCCGAACACGGCTCGTCGAATAATATCACTTCTGGGCGCACCGCGACGGTGCGCGCAATGCATAGGCGCTGCTGCTGCCCGCCGGAGAGGCTCAGCCCATTGGCGTTGAGCTTGTCCTTCACCTCCTCCCAGAGGGCGGCGCGGCGGAGCGAGGTCTCGACCCGGCCATCCAGCTCCGACCGCGGCAGCTTTTCGTAGAGCCTGACGCCGAACGCGATGTTCTCGTAGATCGACATCGGAAACGGCGTCGGCTTCTGGAACACCATGCCGATGCGCGCGCGCAGGAGGTTGAGATCCTGCTTGGGGGAAAGAATGTCCTCGCCGT
>Ga0306924_10000798_pt1 | contig 27435 bp, 23 predicted proteins | sample sta12Can44000111_FD_203756 | JGI IMG/M metagenome (GOLD analysis project Ga0306924, IMG submission 203756) | Lab enrichment of tropical soil microbial communities from Luquillo Experimental Forest, Puerto Rico - statanox.12C.anox.44.000.111 (v2)... | ecosystem: Environmental > Terrestrial >... | reverse complement strand
GAGAGGTCGTCTTTGATATCGGCTGCGAACACCGAAATCCCCGCGCGTGACAGCCCCTCTGCCACCACCTGCAAGGTAACGGTCTTTCCCGTTCCGGTGGCACCCGTCACCAAACCATGCCGATTGGCCATGGCGAGATTGAGCAGCTCAGGTTTCGAGCTTTTGCCAATGAAGATAGTTCCATCCGTGTCGATGCTCGCCATGGCATCACCTTGCGTTCAAGCTTTCCTTATTGTCGCTGACCGCAAGCAACGGTCAACCTTGGCAATTGCGAAATCCATTCACCGCAAGCCGCTTACACAGCCGTCCGGCTAGCGTGATCACACACCACCGGATTGGAAATGCCTCTGATGCTCAAATGCAACAACGATCGCCAACTTGCCGAGCGGTGCTTGTTTTCCGGAATCTCGGGCGCCTATGATATGGTTAACCTGCCGGGAGCGCAGGGCTGGGCGAGGGGCAAATGCACGACGACCTCATGGGACGTCTCGTCGCCGATGCGGGCGTCGATTGCGCAGCACCGGCAAACACAGCCGAGAGCATCCCGCCGTTCCCCCATGCAACCTCACCTGCGGCCGTGCACAGCCGCTTCGGCGCGCCCTAGCGCCGATCCCTGGCCGCAGGCGAGGAGATATCAATGTCGTACCCCATCACCACGATCGAAGAGATCGGCATGGATGAGGTTACGGCGCTTCGGTCCGTGGGCATACGCACAACCGATGGCCTGCTCGAGGCGGCGAAAAGCCCGAAAGGACGCAAAGCTCTGGCCTGCCAGGCCAAGCTCGATGAGAAGAAGCTGCTGCGCTGGGCGAACATCGCCGACAAGTTGCGGATCAAAGGCATGGGCAAGGAATATGCCGGACTTTTACGCGAGGTCGGGGTCGATACCGTCAAGGAGCTGAAATATCGAAATCCCGCCAGGCTCGCCCGCAGCATGGCCGAGGCCAACAAGAAGCGAAAGCTGGTTCGCTTCCTCCCATCCGAGAAGCTGGTTACCCGTTGGGTGGAGTACGCCCGCAGACTCCCGCAGAAGATCACCTATTGATCCCCATCCGGGTCCTTCGCACGCGGCTTGACACCTATTGCGTCTCCGGCGCAAAGCGGCAGCATGCCTCTTTCAGCCGACATGGCCGGCACTTCCGGAAAGCAGAGGCGTGCAGACAATCCACTCGCTGAGCTGCTCGCCCTCGGCCGCCCTTTGATCATGGGTATCCTCAATGTTACGCCGGACTCCTTCTCGGATGGAGGGCAATTCCTGGATCCATCGAGCGCTTTGCATCAGGCCCGCCGGCTGATCGCGGAAGGAGCTGACATCCTCGATATCGGAGCGGAATCAAGTCGGCCCTATGGCGGGGCTGTCCCCGTGTCGTTCGAAGAAGAGATCTGCCGGTTGGCACCCGTGCTCCCGACGGCTGCCGCGCTAGGCGCTCCGGTCTCGATCGATACCATGAAAGCAAAGGTGGCGGACTGGGCGCTGGGGTCAGGCGCCTCGATCATCAATGATGTCTGGGGGTTGCAGCGCGAGGATGGCATGGCGCGGGTCGCCGCCCGGCACGACGCACCCGTGATCATCATGCACAACCGCGAGGCGGCCGACCCCTCGATTGATATCATGATCGAGATTGCCGAGTTTTTCGCGCGCTCGCTTCAGATCGCCGCACGCGCGGGGCTGGCGCGGGAGCAAATCGTGCTGGATCCGGGGATCGGCTTCGGCAAGACACCCGAGCAAAGCATGATCGCGATTGCCCGGCTGGGAGAGTTGAGATCATTCGGCCTGCCGATCCTGGTCGGCGCCTCGCGCAAGAGATTCATCGCCAAGATCTCACCGGCGAAGCCGGATCAACGTGTCGGCGGTTCGGTGGCCGCACACCTGTTGGCGGTAGCAAACGGGGCAGCGATCGTGCGCACTCACGACGTCGCGGAGACGGTGCAGGCGTTACGCGTGACAGCAGCCATTGAAGCGTTGCGATGACGGACGCCGTATTCGTCTCCGGCCTTGCGCTGCACGCTAATCACGGCGTGATGCAGCATGAGGCAAAGATCGGGCAGACATTTACTCTCGATATCGAGTTGAGGATCGATCTGACCGAGGCATCGCGTTCCGACCGGCTCGCCCACACCGTGGGCTATGAGCAGGTCGTGGCGGTAGCAACCAAGGCCTTCTGCAGCCGCCGCTACCGGCTGATCGAGGCGGCAGCGGCGGCGGTTGCGCAGGCCGTGCTTGAGGCCTTTCCAGCCGTGGAGAGCGTGCGCGTGACCGTGCACAAGCCGCACGCTCCCATTGCAGCCACTTTTGCCGACGTTGGCGTGAGCATCCTGCGTAGCCGCAAAGCTCATGGCTGAGGCGCTGCTCGGGCTCGGAGCCAATCTGGGCGATGCGCGCAAAACGCTCGACACTGCCGTCAAGCTGCTGTGCGATGGAGATCCGGTGCGCCTGCTTGCCCGTTCCTCTGACTACCGCACCGCACCCTGGGGCGTCGAGGATCAGCCCTATTTCATCAACCTTTGCATCGCGGTCGAGACGGATTTGCTGCCCCATGATCTGCTGGCGCGGGCACAGGCAGTCGAGCGTACGCTCGGACGCGAGCGCACCACCGAGCGCCGCTGGGGACCCCGCCCGGTCGATATCGATCTCCTTGCCTATAACGGTGTGACGCTGCAAACGGCACAGCTCACGCTGCCACACCCACGCCTGCTCGAGCGCGCCTTCGTGCTGGCGCCTCTGGTGGAGATAAGGCCCGAGCGCGTGATCGCGGGCGTGCGGATACGCGAGGCGCTGGCGAGGGTGGACAGCTCCGGAATTGAACGGCTCGCACCGACAGCGAAACCATCGTCCACACCATGAGACGGCCTGCCGCTTGTTGGCTGCCGGCGCTCGCCGTGGCAATTTGCGGGCATGACCGGGAGCTCTTCCGAGTATCTCGCGCTTGGCGCCGAGTTTCCCACTGCGACGCGCGAGCAGTGGCTGAATTTGGTCGACGAGGTGCTCAGCGGTGCTTCGTTCGAAAGCAGGCTGGTCACTACAACCTGCGACGGCTTGCGGATTGAGCCGCTTTATCCGCGAAAGCCGCATGCGGCGCCCCTTGTCGGGCGCAGGGGCGCCGCCCCGTGGGGCATTGTGCAGCGCCTCGACCATCCGCAAGCGGCCGCTGCGAACGCGGAAGCCGTGGACGATCTTGCAAACGGCGCAACCGGGCTGGTGCTCGAATTGTCCGGGGCCATCGGCAGCTACGGCTACGGGTTTGAGGTCGGCAGAGAGGACATTGGCGCCGCACTGGAAGGCATTGGCGCTGCTCCAGGCACGAGCTTGGATCTCGATCTCGGGCCGGCCTCAAATGTAGCGGTCCGCGAAATCGCCGGGTTGATCGAGCGGCGCGGCGGCGCAGCCGACGCCAATATCCGGTTTGGGCTCGACCCCGTCGGGGCCGCCGCGGTCGCGGGCGGCAGCGAGCGCGCCTGGGCCGAGCTGAGCCGCGACTTCTCCGGTCTCATCACAGGGCTGGCCGCTCGCGGTTTTCGCGGACCGTTCGCCACGGCGGACGCTCGCGTCGTGCACAATGCGGGCGGCTCGGAGGCGCAGGAGATCGCGTATGCGGTCGCAGTGGGGATTGAATATCTGCGCGCGCTCACAGCTGCAGGAGTTGGCCTCGATGCCGCGCGCAGCATGATCTATTTCCGCCTGTCGGCGGACTCCGATCAATTTCTCACGCTGGCCAAATTCCGTGCAATCCGCAAGCTGTGGGCGCGCGTCGAACAGGCATGCGGCCTTGCTGCAGCGCCCGCCTTTGTTGCGGCCGAAACCGCATGGCGGATGATGAGCAAACGCGATCCTCACGTGAACATCTTGCGCTCGACCATTGCGGTTGCTTCCGCAGCGTGGGGCGGCGCCGACGCAATAACGGTGCTTCCGTTCACCATGGCACGCGGCCTGCCCGACCGCTTCGCGCGCCGCATCGCGCGCAACACGCAGCTCGTGCTGATTGAAGAGTCGGGCCTCGCAAGGGTTGCCGATCCGGCTGCCGGCTCAGGCGGCATGGAAGATTTGACCGATCAGCTGTCCCGTGCTGCCTGGCTGCGGGTTCAGCAAATCGAGAAGGCGGGCGGCGCCTGGGCGGCGCTGCAACAGGGCGATTTCCAGCGAGACGTTGCGGCCGTGCGCGAGCAGCGACGCAATGCCGTGGCACTGCGCAAGCACTTAATCACCGGCACCAGCGATTTTGCAAATGTTGAGGAGCAGCCGGTGAGCACGCTCGACATTGTGCCTTCGTGGCCCTCGCTGCGCCCACTCCGCTTTCCCTGCGAGCCGCTTGCGCCGATTCGGCTGGCGGAGCCATTCGAGGCGCTGCGCGACGCTTCCGACCAGATGCTTGCGAGCTCGGGCGCGAGACCCAAGGTGTTTCTCGCCAACCTCGGCAAGCTGTCCGATTTTGGAGCGCGTGCGACGTTTGCCAGCAACTTGTTCGAGGCCGGCGGCATTGAGGCGTCCGGCAACGACGGGTTCGCCGGCTGCGAGGAGGTCATTGCGGCATTCAAACGGTCGGGCGCGAGCTTGGCATGCCTCTGCTCCTCAGATCAGATTTATGCGCGCGATGGCGTTGCAAGCGCGCGAGCACTGCGCGAGGCGGGTGCCAAGGTGTGGCTCGCCGGGACAGCCGATAGCCTCGCACCGGCGCTTGAAGGAGCCGGAGTTTCGCGTTTCATCTTCGCTGGTTGCGACGTACTGGCGGCCTTGCAGGCGGCTCACGCGCTCTTAGTCACGTGAGCGCCTGGAACTGTTGGGCAAAGATCCCATTTGGAATCGGGAATATGCCATAATGCTCCCATGACACAGGCGCCGACCATTCCGGATTTCACGCAAGTCGAGTTTGCGGAGAGTGCGACCGCGGCAATGGATGTCGAGGGCACCACCTCGCTGACGCCGGAGGGCATCCCGGTGAAGCCGGTCTATGGGGCAAACGACGTCAGGGGCCTCGATTTTCTTGATGGCTTCCCCGGCATCGCGCCCTATCTGCGCGGGCCCTACCCCACCATGTACGTGACCCAGCCGTGGACGATCCGGCAATATGCGGGCTTCTCCACGGCAGAGGATTCCAACGCCTTCTACCGCCGCAACCTCGCGGGCGGACAGAAGGGCCTCTCGGTCGCATTCGATCTCGCCACTCATCGCGGCTACGACTCCGATCATCCGCGCGTCGTTGGCGACGTCGGCATGGCCGGCGTTGCCATCGATTCGATCTACGACATGCGCACGCTGTTTTCTGGCATCCCGCTCAACCGCGTATCGGTATCGATGACCATGAATGGCGCGGTGCTCCCGGTGCTTGCGCTCTACATCGTCGCCGCCGAGGAGCAGGGCGTCCCTCCGGACAAGCTTTCCGGCACCATCCAGAACGATATCCTCAAAGAGTTCATGGTGCGCAACACCTATATCTATCCGCCGGCAGCCTCCTTGCGCATCATCTCCGACATTTTCGCGTTCACGGCCGCCCACATGCCGAAGTTCAACTCGATCTCGGTGTCCGGCTATCACATGCAGGAGGCGGGCGCGACCGCGGACATCGAGCTCGCCTACACGCTTTCCGATGGGATCGAGTATGTCCGCGCCGGGCTCAATGCCGGCCTCGCGATCGACCGGTTTGCCCCGCGCATCTCGTTTTTCTTTGGCATCGGCATGAATTTCTTCATGGAGGTCGCAAAGCTGCGCGCCGCACGCCTTCTTTGGGCAAAGCTGATGAAAGAGTTCGCGCCCAGCGATATGCGCTCGCTGTCGCTGCGCACGCATTGCCAGACCTCGGGATGGTCGCTCGCGGCGGACGATGTGTTCAATAACGTGGTCCGCACGGCGATCGAGGCCATGGCAGCGACCCAGGGACATACCCAGTCGCTGCACACCAACGCGCTCGACGAGGCGCTCGCGCTGCCAACCGACTTTTCCGCCCGCATTGCCCGCAATACGCAGATCGTGCTGCAGAAGGAGAGCGGCACCACGCGCATGATCGACCCCTGGGGTGGATCGTTCTTCGTCGAGCGCCTGACCTATGAGCTTGCAACGACCGCCTGGAGCCATATCCAGGAAGTGGAGCGGATGGGGGGCATGGCCAAGGCGATCGAAGCCGGCTTGCCCAAGCTTCGCATCGAGGAGGCCGCCGCCAAGACACAGGCTCGCATCGATACTGGGCAGCAGGCCGTCATCGGCGTCAACAAGTACCGTCCGCAGCAGGAGGCGCCGATAGAGCTGCTGAAAGTCGATAACGCCAAGGTACGGCAATTGCAGATCGACAAGCTCGGCCGTCTCAAGCGGGAACGCGACCCCCGCGCCGTAGCGCAGGCGCTTGCGGCTCTGACGCGGACCGCCGCCGGCGGCAACGGCAATCTGCTCGCGCTCGCCATCGACGCGGCGCGCGCCAAGGCAACGGTGGGAGAGATTTCCTCCGCGCTGGAGCAGGTCTTCGGGCGGCACAGCGCGCCGATCAAGGCCATCACCGGCGTCTACAGGCAGGAGGTCGGAACCATGTCGGAAGCCGTAGCGCGCATCGCCAGGCTGGTGCGCGAGTTCGAGGCCGACGAAGGGCGGCGGCCGCGCATCCTGGTGGCAAAGATCGGGCAGGACGGTCACGACCGCGGACAGAAGGTGATTGCTACCGCCTTTGCCGACCTCGGCTTCGACGTGGATATAGGCCCGTTATTCGCAACTCCCGCGGAGGCTGCGCGCCAGGCGGTGGAGAACGACGTGCATATCGTCGGCGTCTCGTCGCTTGCCGCCGCACATCTCACGCTGGTGCCGGAGCTCAAGGCCGCGCTGGTCAAGGAAGGCCGGCCCGACATTATGGTCGTGGTCGGCGGCGTGGTGCCGCCCGAGGACTACACCGAGCTCGAGCGCGCCGGCGCCGAGGCGATCTTCCCGCCGGGCACCGTCATCGCAGAGGCGGCGGCGGAGCTCATCGCCAAGCTCAACACCCGTCTCGGTCATGGCCGGCAGGCGGCGGAATGATCACTCGACCTCGCCGAGCTTGATGGAGAAGCTCGGCAGTGCCGGGGTCGTGAGCACTTCGTTTGGCCCGCGCTCCACAATCGATGCCCAGCGCTCGCCGCTTGCGCCGGTATGAACCCAGGTGATGTGCTCGTTGGCATCCACCACCCAGAACTCCTGAACGCCATGGCGAGCATACAGACGGGCCTTCAGGCCCTTATCATACGCGATGCTCGATGCCGCCACTTCGATGGCGAGCAGAAGCTCTCCCGGCGCTATCTCTGAGAAATTGGCAGCAGACTTCGTCACGGCACGACGCCTGAACACGGCCAGATCCGGCTCCAGAAGCGTGGTGTGGGCGAGCTGAATGGTCATTTCCACACCGAGCCTCATATCGTCCGGGAGCGCGCGTGCGATTGCTATATTCAAAGCTCCCTTGATCAGTTCGTGTGCATATCCCTTGGCCGACATCATGACGAGGTCCCCCTCAATCAATTCGAACCGCTCGTCCTCGGTCACGATGCCAACTTCGATCATGCGGTGGATGTCATCGACGGTGAATGCTCGGCGGGGCAGGCCGTCAGCTGCGCGGGCGACTGCAATGTTCATCGCTGCACCATGATGCGCTACATTAAGAATGTAATACGATTTGCCGACGCGGCTAGCGCGTCAGATGAAGACCCACCCAATGATTGCGCAGAGATGGGGATTATTGCGCCTTGCTCTCGATCACGCCCCGATTTTCGGGAGCTTTGTCCACGATGGCACGCACGTGTCGGACGACGTGATCGGCAACGATGGCGTGTGCCTCGGCAGTCGGATGAATGGCTCCGCTGTAGAGTCCCGCATAGGCAGGCTGGAGAATGTCGAACAGCGAAGTGCCCTCACGGTGCGTGTTGGCGGCAAGGAAGGCATCGTTCGGCGTGCGAAACAGGCGCCAATGGTGGGCGTAGGGCAGCGTCGCCGCCGGCGAATAGGGCTGGAACGGATCGCCGTTCGGCGGCTTGCGCGGCATGCGCATCGCGACTGCGTCGGCGAGCGCCCGCTTGGGATCGCGCGCACACAGACCGCGCCTGGTGAATTCGGGAATATGATCGGTCACCAGCGTAAAGCCGGTTCCGGCGCCAGTTGCGAGCTGAGAGGGACAGCCACGCCCCTTGCCGGCAATGCATTCGAGACGCGCCAGAAGCTCGGCCAGAAAGTCGGCGGTCTCTTGCAGTCGCCGGCGATCAATCCGCAGGCCGGGATGCACATCCATCCCCAGCGTCGGCTGGGAACCGCATAGCGCTCCGGTCTCGTCAAACTGGATCGGCTCATAGGACGACTGGATCACCCGCGCCGGAGCGACCGCGAAGCCGTCGTGGAGCGCGGCCTTGAGCGCCTTCATGCGCTGGTCCAGCACGGCGAGATAGCCGCGCGCCACGGTCGGCCCAAATCGCATCCTTCCGCCTGCCAGAGCAGCGATGGGCGCGAGGTCGCCCAGGCTCTCGGTCAAGGCATAGGCGGCGAGCGCGCCGAAGCCCACGTCGTTGCCGCCGATGGACATCAGGACGACGTCGATGGCGCGCTTGCGCAATGGCGGGGGGCACCAACTCTTTGTGATGGTTTGCAGCGAAATGTCCGTGCCGCCGCGGGCGTAGATCGGCAGCGTGTAGCTTGCGGCCTGCGTGCGTGCGCCCCGACACAGGAGATCGCTGAGCTGGTCGAGCTGCGCGCGCACCTTTCCACCGGGAATTTCCTCCGCCCCCTCGCGCGGATCCATCTCAAGGAACAGACCTTCCGCTATCTCGGCACCGGAGCAGGTGAAGCTTGCGAGAGTCACCGAACGATGGCGGTTCTCGAGCGCAAGCTCGATGGCGACACGAAACGGATAGCCGTACTGCGAGCGGTGGCAGTCGCGACTGAGCCAGCGCGCGGACGCTTTCTCGAAAGCGGCGGCGAACTCGGGTGAGCCCAGCCGGTGGAAGCGCTCGGCCGCCTCGTCGTCCATGTAACGGCGGGGAAGCACCTTGGGATTGGTTTGGTCGTCGTTCGAAGCAAGGCCAAAACCGGGCGCGGTCTTCGGCGGCGTTTTCGCCGCGACCTGCGCGGTCACAACAGTAGGGTCGTACACCATCTCGCGCGCTGGGCTGAACTGCACAGGACGATCCGGGTTGCTCTCGCCGGATGCAAACGAGTCGCCGAGCGCCACAATGAAAAGATCCTCGACCACGACTTGCTCGGCAAGCTCGCGGCCATCGGGCAGCTTGACCGCGACCGCGACGCCGGAATGGGCGCGGTCGAGCGCAAAGGGCACCCGCGCGATGGTGAGCTTATCGCGGCACGGGATGCGCCTGCTCTCGGCCTTGCCGCCTGCTCTGCGTGGCTGCCAGGTCCATGCGCAGTCTCCGTTCACACCCAGGAGCTGCTCGGCGGAAATTCGAATCGCAACTGTGTGCGCCTCGGGCAGGACGTAGTCCTCGTTGGCGCTACCCCAGGAATATTTGCGATCGCAACGCGGCGAATAGCGGCGCGGGCTGCCATGACTCTCATAGCAGGTTTCCGGGAGTGTCTGCGCTGCCCATCCCAACCGGCTCTGCTGATAGCGCTTGCCGGCGCTCGCAGCACATCGGTCCGGCGTCGAGGCATCCTTGCAGTCGGGATCGTTAAGCGCGCGCTCGGTGCGCCAGATGATGTCCGCCGGCAGCGTCCCCGCGAGATCCCCGCGCACCTTATTGAATGCGGCCTCATGCAGTGCAAAGGATTTGGTCGGCTTGAAGAACCGGAACGGGTTCTCGACCTCCCAGACGAGGTCGGCGGCATGACCCGAGACGGCAAAGCTGGTGGTGGAGAGTGCGAATGCAGGAAGGTGGATCGCGATGAACGAACCAATGATGCCCCAAACGCTCGCCGCACGCCCCTGCCGACGCATTGAGCCCTCCCTCACACGCAGCGGGCGCTATAATACCGCTGCCGCGATCGCGCGGGGAGGAAAGTTCCTGAGGCCGAAGGCTCGCTTGGGTGACGGATTAGCTTGTTGATATCAACGAGGAAACGCGGCCGGACGACCGCCAGCGCGGTTCGCGCGGCACCACGCTCTGGGGCTAATTTATGTCATTTGCGTCCTTGCCCAAAACCAACCCACGGCAGCGGGGTTGCTGCGAGACGACTGATGGACCGCGAGCAGAAATACAATCATTTGATTATGTCGTGTTCCGCTGTGCGGCCGACCTGCCTACGGTCACGAAGTCGGGATTCCTGGATCGCGGCGAGTTTACGGTCTTCGTCGAAGGCGGCGCCTTCCAGACCGGCGGCGGGCAGATTCCGTTCTTTGGCGGATTTGCTGCCTTCACCACTCTTTTTGGAGGAGCGTTTCCCGCTGGGTCTATTCCGAACGTGAACCCGGGCTGGGGCTGGGACATCGCGGCCGGCGCTGATTATCGTTTCGCTGGCACGCCCTGGCACGTCAACACGCAGTTCCGTTATGGCCAGACCAACAAGCTCGACAGCGGATCCACCAGCGTATTCGCTTCGACATTCAACCTTTCATTCCCGGGTTTCGCCATCAATGCGCTTGCCGCGACCACGCCAACGCTGGAAGAAAAGCACTGGCAGGCGGATTTCGGCGCGGGCTTCGACTTCATGCGTGGCGCGCAGGTCAATTTCGGCTTCCGCGTCGCCGAGATACGATCGGATCTCACGGCCAGCACCGCTTTCGTCCTGACGGCTACGGGCGGCGGTGCCGCCAATGCCTCGGTGGTGGAGGCGGACAAGCGCTCTTTCCTGGGAGCGGGACCCCGCATTGGCCTGGATGGCTCGGTGCCCATCTGGGGACCCTTGTCCTTCGACTACGCCGGCGATGCCGCGATCCTGTTCGGCAACACCAAGTTGGCCACGGGCGAGGTATTTGGGTTTGGCATCACCGCTCCGGGCTTTGCCCTGGGAGCCACCGGAATACCGGTGAATCAGAGGTCCTGGTCGTCGCCGAACACGGTCTACAATTTCGATGTCCAGGCCGGGTTCTCCTACTGGTTCACTCCACACATGAGGCTCGGGATCAGCTATCGCCTGGATGCGTTCATCGATGCGCTGCGAACTGCACCGGATGACGGCTCTCTGACTGCCGCCATCGGCCCCGGCCGCTCTATCGATCGCTTTTACCACGGACCCAAGGCCACCCTGGCCGCCAAGTTCTGATGGAGAACGCGTGGTTGCGATCCTGATGCCAATGGCCGTCGCCGGGGAGCGACGGCCGGGCAAGGGGGTCCAGCCGGGAAACGGAAACCGAGCATTGGAATCTGTGCGACAGAGGACAGTGCCCCAGCGTAGGAAATCGGGGGACGTGCGATGAAGAAGTGCTTGTTGGCCGCGGTGTCGTCCTTGGCTCTCATGGGCGGTGCGTCTGCTGCGGACCTGGTCCCGGACTTCAGGTCACCGGTGTACCAGAACTGGTCCGGGTTTTACGCCGGCGTCCATGTCGGCACGGCCTGGGGAAGCAACATCTGGAACGATCCGGCTGATGTCTCGTTCTCGACGTCGTATTCGCTCAGTGGCGTGCTCGGCGGTGCCCACGCGGGATGGAATTATCAGACCGGCCCCATCGTGCTTGGCGTCGAGGGTACCTTCTCCTGGACCAACGACAGGGGCAGCAACACGCTCAACAACGAAATCGCTGAAACCCTCGGAAACCCATCAAACCTCTCGACCACCATGCGGTACCTGGGGACTGCGGTCGGCCGCGTGGGCGCAGCGAACGGGTCGACGCTTTACTATCTGGTCGGGGGAATGGCATTCATGAACGAAAGCCACACCGCGACCGAGTTTTTTCGCCCCTTCGGGCCGTTGGTTCAACAAGCCGTGCGCAGCACGCGGAGTGGCTTTGTTCTCGGGTTCGGCGCGGAATTTGCAGTGTACCACAACTGGACCGCCAAGCTTGAGTACAACTACATGGATTTTGGCAAGAAGGGCATCGAGTTTCCTGCCATAGAGGGTGAATCATTGACCCTCGATCAGCAGGTGCACGTGGTGAAGCTGGGAATCAGCTACCTGTTCCACTAACCGCCTCGGTTAGATCCGGCGCTTTTCCGCGATCCTATAAGCAGCATCAGGTTGGGTCTTCGACCCAACCTGATAATATTTTGGATTCACAATGCGGTGGAAACCGCGCTCCTGCACGACGAATCGCCGCGCTGCGCGGGATGAGATTTAATGCCCGCTCGGCGCCTCTCGATTTATGCGTGCCGGTGCCCCGCCGGAAGTCCATCGTCCGCTTTTTCGGCTCGATTCAGCCGGTGCAAGATGTCGGCTAATTCGCTCCTTACATGCTCCAGGTTCGCCCTGATGCTGGCCCGATCAGCCACACTCAAAGGCAAATGCGCAATGTCGAGCCAGCCATTTCTGACCGTTTCCAAAAGCGCCTTGGTATCCTTGTTCAACTTGTCAACTTTGTTCTTGTTCACCTTATTAGCTCCTTGTTGTTCGTGAGCCCCAATCCTTCTCAGCCTCCGTGTCGCCGGGCATTCGTCGGCAGGTATGGCGCAATGAAGCCAGCCGGCAGGGCGCCTGACGACATTTGGCCTAAATAGAAGCTGGTCCTTGCAGAGTCGAGAGGCTGCCCGCGTGATACGTTGCGGCTCGCCAGGGCCGGGGCTTGAGCTTAAGCAACCTGGCTGAAGCATTTTGCTATCCACAAGGACGACAAGAAACGCGTATGAGCTGATGCGAAGCGTGACGTCGCACGCCAGTAAATGCCGAGGAAATGGGCTACTGAGGTAGTCCGACGCAAGGCGGAACGGTCACCGTAGAAGGCTGATTTATGTCATCGCGGCGCCTGCCCGATATGGAGCGGCTGCTCTCCGGAATCCGTGCCGGCGAGCGCGCGGTCATCGCGCGCGCCATCACGTTGATCGAGAGCAGCCGCAGTGACGATCGGAAGGCAGGCCGCGAGCTGGTCCAACGTCTCCTGCCGTTCACCGGGGACAGCGTTCGCGTTGGCATCACCGGCGCGCCGGGCGTCGGCAAGTCCACCACCATCGATGCGCTCGGCACGCTGCTCACCGGGCGCGGCCACAAGGTGGCGGTGCTCGCGGTTGATCCCTCCTCCACTGTCAGCGGCGGGTCGATCCTCGCCGACAAAACCCGCATGGGGCGGCTTGCCGCCGATGCCAATGCCTTCGTGCGTCCCTCGCCCTCCTCCGGCACGCTCGGCGGCGTTGCCGCGAGGACGCGCGAATGCATGCTGATTCTCGAGGCGGCGGGCTACGATTGCGTCCTGGTCGAAACCATGGGTACCGGCCAGGCGGAAACCGTGGTCGCGGACATGACCGACTTCTTTCTTGTGCTGATGCTGCCCGGTGCCGGCGACGAGCTGCAGGGGCTCAAGAAGGGCGTGGTCGAGCTCGCCGACATGATCGCGGTCAACAAGGCGGACGGGGACAACCGCGATCGCGCGATCGCGGCCGCCGCCGAATACCGCGCCGCGCTCAACATCCTTACGCCGCGCTCGGCCCGGTGGTCGCCGTCGGTGGTGCCATACTCGGCGCTTAGCGGGGACGGCATCGCAAGGCTCTGGGACATCGTTCTCGAGCATCGCCAGCGCATGAGCGAGTCGGGCGAGCTTGCAGCACGCCGCCGCCAGCAGCAGGTCAAGTGGATGTGGGCGATGCTGGAAGAGCGCATGCTCTCGCGCCTGCGATCGGACCCTGCGCTCAAGGCCAAGCTGCCGAAGCTCGAAGCCGCGGTAGCCGAGGGGCGCCTGTCACCTTCGCTTGCGGTCGAGGAGATCGCCGCCGCCCTGAGAATGTGAGGGCGCAATGCAATCAAGGCCGCTCATCGCATGAGTCTCACAGTTCTCATCACTGGTTTTGGTCCATTCCCCGGTGCCCCCTTCAATCCGACTGCGCCGCTCGCGCACGAGCTCGCCCGCCGTCCGCATCCCGGGGTCGCCCATGTCCGCCGTCTGGCACACGTGTTCCACGTGAGCTACGAGGCGGTTGACCGCGACCTCCCTGCCCTGCTCGCAACCGAGCGGCCGGACGCATTGATCATGTTCGGGCTCGCCACGCGGGCACGACATGTCCGCATCGAAACGCGCGCGCGTAACGCGCTCACCTGCGCGCTGCCGGACGCAGCAGGGCGGCTTCCCCTTTCCGGCACAATCGTTGCCGACGGCCCTGCCGCGCTGCCGCTACCCGGCCCGGTGCAGCGGCTACTTCTCGCGGCACGCGCCAGCGGTCTGCCGGCTGCGCTCTCGCGGGATGCCGGCCACTACCTCTGCAATTATCTGTGCTGGCGCGCGGCCGAGGCGGCTCGCACCGGCGCGCCGCGGCTGACCTGCTTCATCCATGTGCCGCCCGTTCGCCGCACGCTCGTCCACTGGCCGCGGCGCACGCGCCTCTCGCTCGACGAGCTTGCGGAGGCAGGCGAGGCCATGGTTTGCGCCGTTGCCGCCGCGGCACGCTGCCCTTCATTCAGCGCACGTTAAGGCTAACGGGAATAGTTCTACCCGAGGAAGGTGCGCCGCGCCGCATCTGGCCCTCATCTTGTGGGCAAGGTTGCATCCGGGAGGCCAGCCTATGCAATTCGACCGCATCGACCGCCGCCGTCTCATTGCCATTGCTGCCGGCGCCGCAGGCGCAACCGCAGCGGCGACACCAGGGCGGGCAGCGCCCGTCCAGGCCGCGCCCGCGCTCGGCCTCGATGCCACCCATTTCGGGTTGCAGCCGGGGAGCCCGGACGATCAGACCCGGCTCCTGCAGCGCGCAGTCGATGAAGCCGCGCGCAACGGCGCTCCGCTTGTCCTGCCGCCGGGCGTCTACCGGGTCGCCAATATCAAGCTCACGACGGGCGCGCAGCTTGTGGGCGCGCGCGGTGCGACAACGCTCGCATTCACCCAGGGCCCGTCGCTTATTTCCGGCCTCGCGGCCAATCATGTGACGCTTGCGGGCCTTGTCCTTGATGGAGGCCGCGTGCCGCTGCCGAAAGAGCGGGGGCTTGTGCAGCTGGAAAATTGCAAGGCGGTCAAGGTCAGCGATTGCGATATCAGACAGGCCGGCGGAAACGCGCTGGTGGGCGTGAACGTCGACGGCGAAGTGAGCGACAGCACGTTCGCCGACGCCCTCGACGTCGCCATTCACGTGCGCGATGCCGCGGGGCTTGTGATTGCCCGCAACCGGGTGCGCGGTGCCGGCAATAACGGCATCCAGGTCTGGCGCTCGGCGGCCGGCGACGACGGCACAATGGTGATCGACAACCGCATCGAGGACATCGAGGCCCGCGCCGGCGGCTCCGGCCAGAACGGCAATGCCATCAACGTGTTTCGTGCCGGCAACGTGATTGTGCGTGGCAACCGCATCAGGAACTGCGCGTTCTCGGCCGTGCGCGGTAACGCCGCCTCGAACCTGCATATCGAGGGCAACGTCGCAACCGCGACGCGTGAGGTCGCGCTCTATGCCGAGTTCGCCTTCGAGGGCGCAGTAATTGCCGGCAACTCGGTCGAGGGCGCGGCGATCGGGATCTCGGTCACCAATTTCAACGAAGGCGGTCGGCTTGCGGTGGTCCAGGGCAACCTGATCCGCAATCTTTTGCCCATGCGTCCGGCGGGCACCGATCCCGGCGATCCCGCGGGCGTCGGCATCGCCGTCGAGGCCGACACGGCCGTGACCGGCAACGTGGTCGAGAACGCCCTCGCCGCAGGGATCCTGATCGGCTGGGGACGCTATCTGCGCGACGTCGCCGTGACCGGCAACATCGTGCGCAGAGCCGATGTCGGCATCGGCGTCTCGGTTGCGCCGGGCGCGGGCACGGCACTGATTGCCAACAACGTGATCACGGAGACGCTGCGCGGAGCCATCGTCGGCATGGCGCATGCCAGTGCCGTCACCGGCGATCTGGCCAAGGCGGGCGCCGATCGCTACGCGCACATCACGCTAGCCGGCAACCGGGTGCGATGACTGGGCCTGCGTGGCCCAAATTCCTCTTCGGCCCTATCCAGGAGTCCGCAGCGGCTACTCAGGCTTGAGCCGAAACAAATATCGAACGTGGCAGCCAGACCGGCTTCACTGGTACTGCAACGTTTTTCAGCTCAGGCGTGTTCTGCATTGCATGGCCGTGGTGCGGGCGCTGCCCAGATTCTTATGCAAACAGGGCGGCACACAGTGTTGCCGCCATAAATATCATTTTCCAAGCAGAGTTTCAGTTCGATCCCGCAGTCTCTTGATTAACACATCGGCTCCGCCTGAGGCGATGATAGACGCGAATTCGTCGCGTCGCATCGCGAGGTCACTTATCGTTCCGTTGAGGTAGATGTCGATGACCCGCTCACGGCGGACAAGATAATTTATACTCACGCTCCGACCACTTGGTTGCAGCAGCTTCGTCTTGACGATCTCGCCACCGCCGCGCGTTTCCGGAGTGGTCTGCGGGTCCACAACGAAGCTCTCCCCGGAATAGTCTTTGATCTGACTCGCATAATCCGCAACGATGAAACGTGCGAAGGCATCCTGGACTGCAGCCTGCTGTTCCGCCGAGAAGCTCTTCCAGGCGGGACCTACCGCCAGCCGCGTCATGGTCGGAAGATCAAAGATAGCGGTAATGACCGGAGTAAAGCGCGTATCACGCTCGCGCACGCTGAGCCGCCCAGCCTGTTTGATGGTCGGCATCAATTGCTGATAATAGGTTTCGATTTTCAGCACGGCGGGGCTCGGCGCCTGAGCCCACGATGAAAGCGAGCCGGAAACGACCACTGCCGCAATGCTGGCAAGCCAGCTAAACAAACCCTTCTGGCCGAGCCCGAAATTTCTCATTGCAACCAGCCCCTGGCCCCGATTCGCTTTGTGAACCAGTCGCGTTCAAATTGAACTGCCGCAATGGTCCGATCGCAAGCAGGCGGGGCGCCAGAAGATTTGCGGCTGGATTGAGGCTGCGTCATGGCGAGCAATGCCCAAGGCATCCTACTTTTACGCCTCATTGTTGCAGACAAGTCACGCAGACTTGGCAGCGACTCGTTTATCCTGAGCCCGGCATGCCCAGCATGTCGCCGTTTCGCATTCCAAGTCGTATTCTACCCGTGCATCCGTGAAAAATTCTCAACAAGCTTTCCGTCCGAGCAGAGCTCGCGCGTCGGCCGCCAACCTGGCGACCGCCTTGGATTTCATTGATGCAGGTGCTGCGCAAGCGCGTAATGCAACCCTGCTGCAACAATTAGTGAGGGGAAATCGCGGTTCTGCGACAACAGCCGCCATCGCGGGACTGGTGCAGCTGTCGAGCCGTTATGCGTGGCCAGTTATTCTGGGCTTCCTGCTCCTGGCAATAATCTCGGGGAGCTATTTCACCCGGCATTTCGCCATCACCACGGACAGCAAGAACCTGCTGTCGAGCTCACTGCCATGGCGCCAACAGGAGATGATGCTCAACAGGGCCTTTCCGCAACGGATCGACCAGATCGTTGCGGTGATCGATGCGACCACACCAGAGGGTGCGGATGATGCGGCCGACGCATTGGTCAACGGGCTTGCGTCAAGGTCGGACCTGATCCGCAGCATCAGCCGTCCCGATGGCGGCGAGTTCTTCGAGCGCAATGGCATCCTCCTGTTTGGTCTCGATGAGGTGCAGCGCAGCGCAGGGGACCTGATTGCGGCGCAACCTTTCCTCGGAACGCTGGCCGCCGATCCCACTCTGCGCGGCGTCCTTCGCACCTTATCGCAGTCGCTCGAGGGTGTGCGCCTGGGAAAAGCAAAGCTGGAATCCCTCAAGCCGGCGTTCGCTGCACTTGCTGATGCACTAGAACTGCTGGCGAAAGGAAAGGACCCTGCCTTCTCCTGGCGCAAGCTGATTGCCGGCCGGGAGCCGAAGCTCTCGGAGCTTCGTCGCTTCGTGAACATCGAACCGGTCCTTGATTTCGGGGACCTGCAACCCGGCCACAAAGCAACTGAGGTGATACGCGAAACGGTATCCAGCCTTGGGCTCACGCCCGAGCATGGCGTAAAGGTGCGTCTCACCGGCCCGGTCGCCCTCTCCGATGAGGAGTTTGCCACTGTCTCCGACGGCGCAGTCCTCAACGGCTTCGTTACATTGCTTCTTGTCGGACTGGTGCTCTGGCTCGCGCTCAGGAGGGCGCGCATCATCCTGGCCGTTTTTGTAAATCTGCTTTTCGGGCTGGTCTATACTGCCGCCATCGGCCTGTGGATGGTAGGGGCGCTGAATCTCATCTCGGTCGCATTTGCTGTGCTGTTTGTTGGACTCGGAGTTGATTTCGGCATTCAATTCTGCGTGCGCCATCGATCCGAGCGGCACGCGTCCAACGATCTCGATCAGGCGCTCCTGGCGACGGCACGCGGAATGGCGGGACCGCTTCTGCTCGCAGCCATTGCAATCGCGACGGCGTTCTACTCGTTCCTGCCAACCGCTTACCGAGGCCTTTCCGAGCTCGGCCTGATTGCCGGAATCGGCATCGTTATCGCGCTGGCAACAACGTTAACCCTGCTTCCGGCCTTACTCAGCGTGCTAAAACCACCCTCTGAGCGGAGGCCGATCGGTTATGCCGCACTGGCGCCCTGGGACCGATTTCTCGAAACGCGGCGTCACTGGATTGTCGGAACTACGCTGGCTGCCACGATTGTCGGGTTGCCGTCGCTCGCCGGACTGAGCTTCGACTTCAATCCACTCAATCTGCGGGCGCAGGATTCCGAATCGGTCATGACATTGCTTGACCTGATGAAAGTTCCCGAGACCAGCCCTGACACGCTCGACGTGCTCGGACGCGATCTGGCCCATGCGTCAGCGATCGCCAAAAATCTTCGCCAGTTGCCAGAGGTTGGCCGGGTACTCACCCTGCAGAGCTTCGTTCCCGAAGAGCAAGATGCAAAGCTCGCTCTGATCGATGATGCAAGCTTCTTTCTGCAGAATACGCTTGCCCCTGAGAAGATCGATGGTGAACCAACGCCTGCGGAGGTTCAGGCGGCCATTGGCAAATTGGTTCATGAGCTCTCTGAAGCGGCGGGTGACCTCGGCAGCCCCGCCGCGGTCCAGGCGCGACGGCTTGCAAGCGTGCTGGCACCCCTGGCGACCGCGCCGCCGGCTGCTCTCGACGGGTTGCAACATGCCCTCATCGGGCCGTTAAGGACAACGCTGCGCCAGGCAAGAAGTCTGCTCGGCGCCGAACGGGTGAGCATCGAGACCCTTCCCCCCGCCCTGAAACGGGCCTGGATTTCTCCTGATGGCCGGGTCCGGATCGAAGTGACACCGAAGCACGATAGCAATGACAATGCGTCCTTGCGCCGCTTCGTCGCCGCGGTTCGCAGTGTTGCACCCGACGCCGCCGGCAAGCCGGTCTACGTCATTGAAGCCGCCGCAACCGTCGTCAAGGCATTTCTCCAGGCCGGCATCTTGTCGCTGGTGTTGATCACACTGATCTTGTTTGTCGCGCTACGTCGTTGGATCGATGTAGCGATGACACTGGTACCTCTGCTGGTCGCGATCGTGGTGACGCTCGAGATCTGCGTGCTTTTCGGACTCCAACTGAATTTTGCCAATATCATCGCGCTGCCGCTTCTTCTGGGCGTTGGCGTCGCCTTCAAGATCTACTACATCATTGCGTGGCGATCCGGGGAGACGAACTTCCTGCAATCGAGCCTAACGCGTGCCATCTTCTTCAGCGCCTGTACGACCGCGATCGCATTCGGGAGCCTGTGTTTTTCGCATCATCCGGGCACCTCGAGCATGGGCAAGCTCATGGCTTTGTCGCTCGTCACGACGCTGTCGGCTGCAGTCATCTTTCAACCGGCTCTGCTGGCGACCCGGCACAAGGCCCGCGCCAATCCGTAATAGGCATAATCCGGGCAACGACTGTGGCAAAAAAGTAACGGTCATTGCGCGACCTACCTGTTAGCCTGCTGATTCTGATTGCGCGCAGGCCCGCGTGCCCGCAGGCCTTGCGCAAGCATTGGGCGAGACGCCCCGAAACGGGGTGGGAAAATGGAAATGCGCTGCGCTCCAGGGCGGGTCCAACGGGCGATCGCGGGGCTATTGCCGCTGCTCGTGAGCGCCTGCGCGGGAATCCCGAACGACGCATCGCTGCCGATGAGCGATCCCAATGAGCAAGCCAATCGTCAGGTCCTGGCGGCTAACCAGGCGGTGCTGCTGCCGATCGCGGAAGCCGTGCGAGCAGCGATACCGGGCCCGGTGCACGACCGCTTGCACGATTTCAATTCAAATTTGAAGGAACCGCGCATTTTCGTCAATGATCTGCTGCAATTGCGTTTCGAAGCGGCCGCACATACCGGTGCCCGATTTCTCGTGAATTCAACCTTTGGCATCGGCGGGCTATTCGATATTGCCAGCCAAGGCAGTCCACCGCAGGAGAGCGGCGATTTTGGCCAGACTCTGTTTGTTTGGGGTGTCAGCGAGGGCCCTTATGTGATGGTGCCCTATTTGGGCCCCGCGACGCTGCGTGATGCGGCTGGCTCTGTCGTGGACATGGTAGCCAACCCGCTCGGCTTGCTGATCGGAACGCAGGTAGCCGCAGTCACCACGCAGCTTGCAGTGAGCGCCGGCACCACAACGATCGATGCGGTGGACCGGCTGGGACAGTTGAAAACGGCCGAGGATGCTTCCATCGATTTCTACAGCTTCATGCGATCAAGCTATTATCAGATGCGGCGGGCGCAACTGCGCGAAGCGGTGGGCCTTCCGAGCGCCGTCGAGTCACCGGCGACCGCTGACCTCGATGACGACCCGGCTGATGCTGGTCGCCCGCTAGCGGCCGCCCAGTGAGGAGGCCAAATTGAGCTCGCCGGACGCTCGCGTAGGAGGTGAGTGTGCGACCGCTTGAGAGTCCTGCACCACTGTTGGATCAAGGGTTCCGATCAACGCATGAACAGAGTCGGCCCAGGTCCGGTGACGGTATTCTGCCCGCACCTGCGCCTCTCGCGCTGCCAGGTAAGCAGGATCGATGAGCGGCCGTTCGATCTTTGCCAATGCATCGTCCTCATTCGACGGATCGAAATAGTCGACAAGGTCGCCGCCCACTTCCGGGATCGATGTGCGGTCGGATGCGACGCAGAACTTCCCATGCGCGAGGCTCTCGGCAATCGGCAATCCCCAACCCTCGAAGAGGCTCGGAAAGACCGTGAACAGGCAGCAACGATAAGCCTTCTGCAATTCTGCATCGGGCAAATCTCGCAGCAGAATGATCTTGCCATTGAGATAATCGCTCGCCTTGAGCTCAGCCAACAAGCTGTCAACCAGCCAGCCGATCTGTCCAACGAAAACCAGGCTCGGTATCAGGTCAGTGCCGTGCCGCTCCATCAGGCGCTTCCATACTCGGACAAGCAGCCGATGATTCTTTCTGATTTCAATGGTGGAAACAAACAGCACATAGCGTGCGGGAAAGCTTGTGGTTGTCAGGTCGCCAGTGGTCGGCTGATCACCCAAATCCGAGCCCGGTATCATGACCTCGACACTCGGCAATTGCCAGCCGGCCTCCGCAGCCAGCTCGATGAGAGCACTCCGTGAGTATTCTGAGTTGGCGAACACGATATCCGCAACCGGTATGGCCGCTTGCAGCCAATTGCCGTATTCAACGGCGTGATGCGGCTCGACGAAAGATGGATGTTTGATCGGAATGACATCGTGAACCAGGATCGAGAACTTTATTCCGTAGCGCCGCTTCGCGTCAGCAATGTGCCGCATGTAGCCGGGTATTCCCCAGCCGGCGCCGACCGAGACGATCATATCGCCAGGGCGCGCGTGCCGCTCAAAACGGCTCTGGCGGAGCAACACTGCGATGAGATCGCGAGCTGCAACCTTGAAGATGGAAAAGAAAAATCGCGGATGCCGCATGACCACTGGCATCGATCTCGGGAATTCTTTCCAAAATTTTGCGGGTTCCCAAAACGTCTTCCACGGAGAGATACCACCGGGCGGGTTCAGGTATGCGGAGCAGACCGCTTCGAAGCTGATCGGGTGCAGACATTTGCTGAAAACGCTGAGACGACAGAACTTCACGCGCTGGGATCGACCGTATAGCCTCCTGGCGGCACGATAAATCTCGAACGATAGCCGTTGCACGCCGGTCGGGTTGGGAAAATGGTCAAAATATCGAAGAAAATCCTCCACTTCGAACCAGATCACCGGCTCACGGGCGCTGCGGGCGCAATCTCCCTCTCGGGGTTTCTCTTTACGAGTTGCTGACCGCAATAAAGCTTTCTTTGCGCCCTCCATCATCGAGTAATCCTCGCAGTCGCCACCCGAGCTCTAAGGCAGGTATCCTGCATCACTGAACCAGCTAACCGCATCTGCCAGCCCTTCGAGATAAGGACGGCTGCGATAGCCAAGCTCCTCCTCTGCTTTGGCAGTCTTGAAGAACATGACGTGCTTGGACATACGAACGCCTTCTACTGTCGCAAACGGCTCCCGGCCGGTAACATGGGCCATCGCCTCGGATGCGTAAGCGACTGGCAGGACCGCCCAGTGGGGCAGCCGAATGTGCGCGGGTCGGCGGCCAACCAATCCGGCTATGTCGCTGAGCATCTTCCCGAACGACACATTCTGGCCGCCCAGAATGTAGCGCGAGCCTATTTTTCCGCGCCGCAAGGCGGCGAGGTGACCTTGCGCCACATCATCGACATGCACGAGATTGAGCCCTGTATCAACGAAGGCCGGTACGCGGCCTCTGGCTGCTTCAACAATGATTCTCCCGGTTGGCGTCGGACGTACGTCACGCGGTCCGACGGGGGCCGATGGATTCACGATCACGGCCGGCAATGCATTCTGTCTTACCATGTCTGTAACGACTCGCTCGGCGGCAATCTTGCTACGCTTATAGGCGCCGATACCTTCCTTTTCTGACATGGAACAGGTTTCATCCGCGGGACTGCCGTCCGGCGTCAAGGCGAGCGTGGCGACGCTGCTCGTATAGACAATGCGCTCCACGGCGGCGCGCAATGCCTCTCGCATAACCGTACGAGTCCCGCCTACATTCGTTGCAAAAATTTCCTCAGGGTGTGCCGCCCACAGTCGATAGTCGGCGGCAATGTGGAAAACATACTTCACATTTTGAACGGCGCGCTCGATGGAGACTTCATCGCGCAGATCGCCTTCACAGAAGTCGAGATCAAGGCCGGCAATATGGTGGCGCGGACTGGAAGGCCGCACCATAGCGCGCACCGAGTAACCGGAGGCTACCAGCTTATGCGCGACGGCCGAGCCGATAAATCCGCTCGCACCCGTGATCAGAACATCTGCCTTCCTCATAGGTCCCCTATCGGTGATGCGGGCGGCAATCGCTGCTGCCGCGCGTGCCGGAAACCTGGGCAGAGCCGTCGCCCCGGCTTATCCGTTTTGACACAGCTAGTAGGTTGAAGTTCGAGGATAGCGCTGCCCGTCATCACAACAGCCAGCCTATAGCGCAAAGGCTGGTTCCGGTAGGTGCGAAGCAGAGTGAAATTTCCGTAAAAATGGAATGGGACCGTCGTAACAGACAAATATACATTGCGGTGCTCGATGATTGAACCAGGAGCTGGCCATCGGCAACGGAAGCAGTCTCCCAATGCATACCCAGCGCGTTTGGTTCTACCGACAAGCGACGATAGGATGGTCCTTGACGAAGGCGGCCGAACAAGCGCCTAAAGGCGCTTGGGTTGGGGGCGTTTCCAATGTCAAGCCCGCCGTCAGTTATTGCCGTGACCTCGCTTTTGCTCGAGGCTCGAATCGCCATGGGGCCAGGCGTTTCGGTTATCTGCGGGCGCGCTTCGCACATCGTTCATCGCCTGCAGGCTGCGATCGAACGGGGTGCATCGGGCATCATCAGTTTTGGCATTGCCGGTGGCTTAGCACCCGATCTTGTGGCGGGAGATTGCGTGATTGGATCCGCTGTGCGTACCGAGTGCGAGCGCTATCCGGCAGACCAACAATGGTCGAGTCGTCTGCTTCAATCAATTCCGGGTTCTTTCCATGCGGAAATTGCCGGCGTGAATGCCCCAATCGCGGGATCATCGGGAAAAGCCCGAATACATGCGATTACGGGCGCCGCGGCAGTTGACATGGAATCTCATATCGCGGCCGAGATCGCTGCTTTTCACAATATTCCATTTGCGATTTGTCGCACGGTCATCGATCCGGCGGACAGAGACCTGCCGCCCGCCGCGATGGTGGAATTACGCGACAACGGTACACCCGACATGCCTGCTATTTTGCGTTCGGTTGTGTGCCAGCCAAATCAAATTCCGGCACTGGCACGCACTGCAATCGATGCCTGGACCGCACGCAAGGCTCTGCTCCGCGCGCGGCGGTTGCTGGGCGCGGCGCTTGGCTGCCCTTATTTCAATGCGGGGGACCGAGCCGCAGCGATGGGCGCATTCGCCACGGCGCACTTGCGCTGTCTCGGATCTTAAATTGGCACGAGCACAGCCAGAAGCCGCCATGCTCATGGCACGCCGGTAAAAGAGCGCTGGTCAGTCACTGACGGTCGCACAGATTGACCGCATTGGGGCCGACATCGTTGGCGTGTGTTGGCGCGCCCGGGCGCAGGAGATAATGGCCCTCCAGCCAATGCCAGACAAATAGCCCCGGCAATCCCAGGGCCAACTCGCGTACACGCTTCGACAGGGAAATCGCCAATGCGGCCTCGGCAGGCAATCCGAACAGCGAGCCGAACAAGACAAAGCTGCCCTCCAATGCTCCTAATGCCCAGGGCACCATGAACGCTGCTGCGCGAACGCCGGAGCCAAGGCTTTCGAGAATAAATGCATCAATGACGCCGAGAGGCTGCCCTAAAGCCTGCATCACCAACCAGATTTCACCCGTGCCGGCAATCCATGCCATGAGATGCAAAGCATTGGCGCGCAAGATGGAGCGCTTGGCTCGGTAAGCTGCGACCACTGCGTCATCAATAGCCGATGCACCAGTCATCCATGCAGACAGAAGTTGCTCCGGCAGCAGCCACCGCGTCAGTTTTGTTGAGCCCGCAAAGAGGCCGCGATGCTGGCAAACCACAAATGCGACGACGGCCGCAAATAGCAGGCCGGCGCCGGTCAGCACCGTCCAGGCCACAAGCAAGGCTCTATGCTCGGTCGAGCGAATCAGCAACAGCCCCACTCCCAAGAGGACGAACATCAATTGCGTCGTTACGCCGACCGTGGTGTCCACCACCATACTGGCGGCTGCTTGTGCACCTGGCACGCCCCACAACCGGACCAGCCGCATGCTTGCAATATCGCCGCCGATGCTCGCCACCGGCAGCAGCGAGTTGATGGAGTCGCGGATCCACCGTATCCAGATAATGCCGATCGTAGACGGACGGGTTGAAATGGGCAGCAGCTCGCGCCATGAGAGAGCACTGAAAAACAAAGGGACAAGACTAAACAGGGTGATTGGGATGAGCCACCAGCCGACGACCAGCATCGCGTGAGCGACGTCTGCGGCGCCACTCTTGATGATCAGGTAGACGACGAGCAAAAAGCCGCAAAGAGCGGCGATCATCATGCCAGCACGGAGGTGTCTGGCGTCTAGATTGCAACGAATTTTAACAGGCATTCGTCACCATCCGCTCCAATTGAGAAGATAAGGTTGCTTGTCCCATTCGACAGCGACTCCACGCATCCGATCGAGCAACAGCGCCAGAGCTGGCAGGCTATTCTCGACAGATTCGCTCGCCGCGTGGAAGCGAGCCGAAAGAGCTGACACTGGACATTGTCCGGCCGCTCGCGGCGAAATATCATGCGCAAAACTTGGCCGGGAGGACAGTCGCCATGGCTCGATCCTGCGTGCTCGCCGGTGTCGGCGGCTATTACGCCAGCAAGCAAGGCGGCCTCGCCGGCGTGTTCCGCCGCTCGCTGGAGGGCAGCGAATGGAAGCACGTGCTGAGCGAGATCGAGGCATTCACCGTCTTCGTCAATCCGCGCGATCCCGATCTCGTCTTTGCCGGCACTGCCGATGGCGTCTATCGGAGCGTCGATGGCGGCCAAAGCTTCCGCCGCGCCGGCTTTCCCGACCGCGGCGTGCAGGTCTGGTCATTCCTGCAGGATGACGCCGATCCGAAACGAATGCTGGCCGGCGGCTCGCCGGTTTCCATCTATTGCAGCGAGGATGACGGCGCGAGCTGGAAGCGCATGCCCGATCCGCAATTGCCGACGCACGCCACCATGCCATTCTCCTGCCGCGTGATGCGGCTCGCGCCACATCCCCGCCGGCGCGGCGAGATTTTTGCAGTGCTGGAAGTCTCGGGCGTCATGCGCTCAACCGACGCCGGCGAAAGCTGGAATGATTGCAGCGCCGACCTCCTGCGCCTGGCTCAAGCAGAGCCGCGGCTGCGCAGCAAGCTTCTGAGCGACACCGAGGCTGAGGGCATGCTCGACGGGCACGCGGTCTGCACCAGTGCCGCCGATCCCGACAGCACCATCATCGCCGTGCGCATGGGCCTGTTCCGCAGCAAGGACCAGGGCAGGACCTGGGAGGACATGCGGGTCGACCGTTTCTCGCCGTTCACCTACGCCCGGGACATCAAGGTATCGCCGCAGGATCCAGGCACGCTCTATGCCTGTCTCAGCGTTGCGGCCGCATCGAAGGATGGCGCCCTCTTCCGCAGCCAGGACCTGGGCAAGACCTGGCAGCGCTTCGACAAGGTCACTCCACACGGCACGGTGATGTCGGTCGCCCTTCACCACGGCGACGCACGCCAAGTCTATATGGCAGCGCGCTATGGCGAGGTGTTCGGCACGCTCGATGGCGGCGAAAACTGGCTGGAAATGCCGCTCCCCGAAGGCGTGCAGCACATCTACGCGCTCGCCTGCGGGTAGAATTACGGTGACAAATTCTCAGTCCGCCTGCATTCCCGTTTGCCTGATGATCGGCCACCACTTGGCAATGTCGGCATTCTGCCGCACCGCCAAGGCCGCCGCGGTAAGCTCGGCGGCCGGAGGAACCTCGAAGCCCAGAGCATCAAGCCTCTGACGGACTTTCGGGTCGCTAAAGGTGGCCTGGACCGCCGAGGCAAGCCTCGCAATGACATCGGCCGGTGTCCCTCGTGGCGCAAACAGGCCTGCCCAATAGGTAAAATAGAAGTTGGGAATGCCAGCTTCCTCGATGGTCGGAATTTCCGGTGCCGCCAGCATTCGCCTTGGCGACGTCACCCCGTATGCCTTGATGGTGCCGGAAAACACCAGCGGCAAGGCGGGTCCGGTGGTGATGAAGGTCGCGTCAATCTGCCCCGCAAGGACATCCTGCATTGCGGGCGCAGCACCCCGGTAGGGCACCAGACGAAACCGCGTCCCGGTCTGCTGGCGGAACAGCAGCGCGAGCATGTGAGGTGGGCTGCCTACCCCGGCTGTTCCCATCGAAGCCTGGTCGGGATTTGCCCTGAGCCAGGCGATGAACCCCTTCAGATCGCTCGCCGGCCCGGTTTTCTTTGCAACGAGAAGCATGGGTGCTTCCGGCAGCAAGGCGACGGGCTCGAAATCCTTCACCACATCGTACTGGACCGGATACAAGAG